>Ga0316195_10000382_pt1 | contig 17316 bp, 14 predicted proteins | sample Phised1_MG_FD_204937 | JGI IMG/M metagenome (GOLD analysis project Ga0316195, IMG submission 204937) | Coastal sediment microbial communities from Maine, United States - Phippsburg sediment 1 | ecosystem: Environmental > Aquatic > Marine > Coastal > Sediment | place: USA: Maine | collected...
TTCTATCCGTCCGCATCGCCGATGCTCGGCGCGGGCCAAAGGGAAAAACAGCACCAAAATCTACAAACCGTTTTCAAGCCCCACTCCAATGATCGAGCGGCGTTTAATACAATCGTTGCGTTGCCTGATCACCTTGGAGGGCCGTAAGGGTTAAAGTGGCACTGAAATCGGCGCGTGCAAGTCGCGTTGCCTCGATCGGTCCCCGTGCAAGGTTGCGGGGGGTGTAAACCAAAACCGCTTGCCCTGACAAGGTTTTTTTGATTTGATTCCTGTGCCGGGATCTGTTAAGAGATCTCCCGTTTCCCGTGGGGATGTAGCTCAGCTGGGAGAGCGCAGCGTTCGCAACGCTGAGGCCGAGGGTTCGAATCCCTTCATCTCCACCATGTAATGTTTATAACCCGCTGATAACAAGGCGGGTTCTTTATTGACTTCCCGTCTTCAACAGATCCGTTCCATTACGAACGTACCATCCTTGCCCATTTTGCCAAATCCACAGGCCCGCGTATTTTTGGGAGGCCGCGACCGACTTGCCCTCTTTAGGCACCGCCGCAAGACGTCGCGGTCATTGCGCGTAATTCACAATATCTTTGGATATACACCCTATACGGTCAAACAATGCGGGCAGGGACGCAGGGAGGACAAGCGGACCGGTTTATTCCTTAAAGTTTTCCTTGCCGATGGCGTAGCGGTTCATAAGGCGGTTCAACTGGCGGGGCGTGATCCGTGCTTCTTGGGCCGAGATGTTGATGCGGCCCTTGTTGCGAGCCAGCAGGTCACGGATATATCGCTTTTCGAAGTCCTCGATAACCAGCTGGCGGGCTTCGGCTAAGGACAGGGTTTCCATTGACCGGTCATTCACACCAAAACCGTCATAGGGCACCATATCGGCCGGGAAGTTCTGGGGCATCAGCATTTTGGATCGCTCCAGAATGTAGGCCCGTTCCAATACATTCTCGAGCTCGCGGACATTCCCGGGCCAGCCGTATGTGCGGAAAGCCTCCACAACGGAAGGGTGGAGGCCGCTGATCGGTTTGTTATAGCGCTGATGGAGCTTCTGCAGAAAGGCTTCCGTCAGGTGAGGGAGATCTTCGATGCGTTCCTTGAGGGGTGGAATTTCGATAGGAAAGATTTTTACCCGGTAATAGAGGTCTTTGCGGAAGTGGCCTTCGGCGACAAGCATTTCGAGGTTGGCGTTGGTGGCAAAGATGATGCGGGCGTCGGTGTGCAGGGTTTCCTCACCGCCGACGCGGCTGAAGGTGCCGTCTTGCAACACTTGCAGCAGCTTGATCTGCACGGAAGGAGCGATGGTACCGATTTCGTCCAGAAAAATGGTGCCTTTACGGGCCACCTCAAACTTGCCTAGTTTTTTACGGATAGCGCCGGTAAAGGCGCCCTGTTCGTGACCGAAAAGTTCGCTTTCGATCAGGGTTTCGGTTATCGCTCCGCAATGCACCGCGATAAAGGGCTTGTCGCTGCGGAGGCTGTGCCAGTGGGTCAGGCGGGCCAGAAGGCCTTTGCCCGTGCCGGTTTCCCCCAGCAGCAGGACGGTTGCAATGGTCGGTGCCACGGCACGAATTTTCTCGAAAACCTCTCGCATGGCGGGGTTGCGGGAGCGAACAATGCCCAGCCATTCGGCTTTCCAGAAGTGATCGCGCAGATAATCCAATTCAAGGGTATGGCTGACAACATCCCGGCAGGAAGCGAGGACCAGTTGCAGCTCGTGTTTGCTGACCGGGTGGGTCACATAGTCGTCGACACCGGCCTTGATCAGGTGGAAGGTATCGCGGATCGCATCCCGCGGGGCTATCAGGATCAATTTGGCCACGGGGTTATTTTTTTTGAAGGACAGAATCGTTTCGTTATTGAGGGGTTTGTCGGAAACGATGTCAAATTGCTCGAGATCGGCAAAAATCAGATCGAAAGGTGTCTGTTGGTGCTTTTGCAGGGCCGCGGGCAAGGTCTCGATCTGAACGCAGTCTGAAAGATTGGGGTGGTTTTCGCACACCAGCGAAACCATGTCGGGACTGGAAGATATGATAAGCACTCGGTCCATTGCGGGGCCTGGTCGATGGAAGTGAATAGAAGGTGAGGTTGTAGATAATGAGTAATAATTTCATATAGATAATATATAGGGTGATTGTCAAGAAAAACAAGATCGGTTGCATCACCAACACGACTTCTTTTGTCAGATTGTTTTTCGGGGGTCAAATTTTTCGCCAGAGAGTGCTGTCACCACGATACGCTTGCCGACAAAAGGAAGGAAAAGCGGTCGTCAAACGGTCACGATTTGAGTGCTCCATCGAAACAGGACTTCTGGTGTCTGAACAGCGTCGGTCCGAAGGGTAAAAACGGAATAAGGATATCGTAGCATGAGGTGTTGTCCGCCGCCCCTTCCCAAAACGTTGTCATTTACTCTTAGCCCTTTTGGATTTGTGCAGCCGAATGCTGCCATGTCCAGTGAAGCGGCGCTTGGTGCCGGAAGCAATTGGCATGAGGCTTGCTAATAAACAAAGGCATTAATCCCATTAAATAAGAAAGGATAGCATGAAAACGCTCAATAAGATCATGGTCGCTGTCGATTTCTCCGATTATTCGCTTTCTGCCGTTCACTATGCGGCTCACTTGGCCGAAGACGTGGGGGCCGCCCTCTTGTTGGTGAATGTCATCAATCAGCGGGACCTCAACATGATGAAAAAAGTCGCCAACGAAGTCCCCGCGTTTTCCTTTGAGAATTACCTGGAGGAAATGCGGAAGGATCGGGAGGAGGGGTTGCAGCAGATGCTCAAAGAGGCCGTCCGTGACAGAACTGTCGCGAAAACCATCATACGCATCGGGATCCCCTATCAGGAACTCCTCAACGTAATCGAAGATAAGAAACCGGATTTGCTGATTATGGCCACCAAAGGTCGCAGCAATCTGGTGGACACCATCATCGGATCCTGTGCCCAAAAGATGTTTCGACGCAGCCCGATTCCGGTGCTGAGTATCAGGAGCGATGCGGCCGTCGTATAGCCTGCAATGGATGTAACGCGAGTGGCCGTGCCGGGTCGGCGGCAGACCATCTCAGCGGATGATCAGGGAGTCGGTCCTATGAACGAGAACGCCGAGAATCGATTGACCAGACGTTTTGCCCGACATGCCCAAGTTGAAATCAGGGGCCACTCGCGCTCGGGTTGGCGCGTACAGGGCGAGTTGATCGACTGCAGTGAGGGCGGCGTCGGCTTCTTTTCGCCGGAGCCGGTGAAAAAAGGTGAGGTTGTCCTCCTGCGGGTTTGTCAGGAATCACCGCATGATACATCCCGTTGGCCCCAGGAGGCCGGCCAGTTTAACATGATTACCGCCAAAGTGCGCTGGTGCATAGAAGGCCGCACAGTGGAAAGCACCGGCGGCTTCCGGGTGGGGGTCCAGCGCATGCTGCCCTTTTATTGACGGCGGCGTAAAATAGCCAATCCGCCAGGAGGCGGACGAAGTCCCCCTTAAGGGGATGAATAGCGGCGCTGTGCGGCCTTCGGCCCCCACGATTGGGGTATTCCTCGTCAGTGCGGCGTACGATGCACGCCTTCCTCATGCGGGATTGACACGCCGCATCTTGACCATTTTATGACACCGTCCAAAGGATCTATCGCAGGAATCACAAAATTTCGCCTTGCGGCGCGGTTGACGCGCAAACGACATTAGGCCGAGCAATCCCTTGCCCGGCCTAACTCTGTGGCCTAAGCGCGCCGTCCGTGGGAAGGTTCTCCCGGACGGTGTGCTAAGCGGTCTTATTTGACGATGCTGAAGGATTCGACTGTGATTTCCTTGGCACCCATTTCTTCGGTCACCGTGCCGCGAACCTCCACCTTCTCCCCGACCATGTCCATCACCTGGATGCCCTGTTCGGTATCGGCAATTTTATAGACCGTGCCGTCCTGGTCCACGAGCTGATTGTCTTCGTTCACTTGGCCCTGAATGTTGATCGGGTCGGCGGCCAGCCCGACACCGGCGGCAAATACGAGGGCGATAACGGCCAACAAACTGATGAGTGTCATTCTTTTCATTTGGAAACCTCCCTTTGGTTAGATTGATGCAGACCGGTTGGCTTCAGAGGAATGCTTCGCGGTACCCCTACCGGAGCGCCGGCCGTCCTTTAAATAACAGACGAAACCTGGAACAGAGCCCTCATGGCTCCGGCCAGCCACGTCTGATACTGTGGCTAATGGATTCAAATCGCGTGCCAATTTCATAACGATCGGATGTCATTACCGAATCAAAATGGAGGCCTGCAAAACAGCCTGGCAGACAGGACGCGGCATGTCCGAGCAGCGCGGCGGATGAATCCTGTCCGGGACATGCCGCGTCCGACACCGTTCAGGAGCCGGCCAAGATCTTGGTGTAATAGTTTTGGAGATATTCTTTCACCATCCTTCGGGCAGAAAAACGGACGGCATTGCTGCGGATGGTTTCTTTCATGACCCTTACCCACCTATGGGGAATGCCGTCATCCGACATCCGGTAGAAAAGGGGTATGACCTCGGTTTCCAGAATCTGATAGAGGGCGTCAGCGTCCTGGGCGTCGCGATCTTCACCGTTCGGGTTGGCGGCGCTGATGGCCCAGCCGTTTTTGCCGTTGTAGCCCTCGATCCACCAGCCGTCCAGGATGCTAAGCTGCGGCACGCCGTTCAAGGCTGCTTTCATGCCGCTGGTGCCGCTGGCTTCCATGGGGGGCAGTGGGTTGTTTAACCATATATCCACGCCGTGGACCAGATACTGGGCGGTCTGCTCCCCATAGTCTTCCACGAAGGCGATTCGTCCACCGATTTCAGGGTCCCGACAGATATTGAAAACTTTTTGCAGGATGCGCTTGCCCGGATCGTCGGACGGATGGGCTTTGCCGGCGAAAATAATCTGGATCGGCCGCCAGCGGTCGTTGAGCATGCGTTTCAGGCGTGACAGGTCGTGCAGGATCAAATCGGCGCGTTTGTAGGTGGCGAAGCGGCGAGCAAAGCCGATGGTCAAGACAGAGGGGTCGAGCATCGCGCCCCCGGAAAGCAAAATCGACGGGCTGGTGCGATTTTCCACCCACCTCCGCCGGCAGCGTTCGCGAATGGCATCGATCAATTTGATTTTGACCCAATAGTGGGTTTGCCACAGTTCCTGGTCGGGTATTTTTTCCACAAGCTGCCAGATCGCCGGGTTGTCGTGATCGTCGATCCAGCCAGAGCCAAGATAGCGGTCGAAGAGGAGCTTCATCTTTGGTTCCAGCCAGGTGCGAACGTGGACCCCGTTGGTGATGGATCCGATGGGGATCTCTTCAAGGACTTTATCCGGCCACAGGTCCCGCCACATTTTCCGTGATACCTCACCATGGCGCCGGCTCACGGCGTTGCAATGGCTGGACAGATTCAGGGCCAGAACGGTCATGTTGAAGCCGTCCTGGGTTTTCGGAGGGTGACTTCCCAGTTTGAAAAATGCGTCGCGGTCCAGCCCCAGATCGTCCCAATAGGGGTGAAAGTATTTTTCCATTAGATGATAGGGAAACACATCATGGCCCGCCGGAACCGGCGTGTGGGTCGTAAAAACCGTGGTTTTCCGGACGGCGGCCCGGGCCGCCTCGAAGGACAGCCCTTCCCGCAACCCATCCCGGATGCGTTCCAGCAGAGCAAAGGCGGCATGGCCCTCGTTGAGGTGGATGAGGCGGTAACGGATGCCCAGTTTTTTAAGCATTTCCGCGCCGCCGATCCCCAGCACGATTTCCTGGCGCAGACGCTGTTCCAGGTGGCCGGAATAGAGCCGGGCGGAGATCGACCGGTTCCAGGGGTCGTTCTGTCCGATATCCGTGTCCATCAGGTAGAGGGTGTTGACGCCCACCGCGATTTTCCAGACCGCCACATAGATGGGCGGACTGATAAAGGGGACTTCGAAGACGAACTGCCGGCCCTTCGGGGTCATCACCCTGGAAATCGCGGCGGCTTCGCGCTCGAAGGGATCTTCGATATTTTCCTGCCAGCCGTCTTCGCCCATTTTCTGGAGCAGGTAACCCTCCGGGTACATGAACCCCACGGCGGCCACCGGGATATTGAGATCGCTGCACTCCTTGAGAAAATCGCCGGCCAGGAAGCCCAGGCCGCCGGCGTAAAACGGCAGGGAGCGGTGCAGGCCCCATTCCGCCGAAAAATAGGCGGCCGCAACGGTCTCCGATTCCAGCGGGCCGCCGATCATGGAATAGTCCCGGCGGGTCAGGTAGGTCTGGAAGAGGGCCATGACGATATCGTAGTGCCAGAGGTATTCCTCGTTTTGGGTGGCGGCGGCCAGGACTTCGGCCGGAAGGTCCCGGAGCATTTTATCCGGGTTGTGCCCGCTGTCCTTCCAGGCCTGGCGGTCGAGCATTTTGAACAGCATGCGGGCCCGGGGGCGCCAGCTCCACCAAAGGTTTTCCGCCAGGGCGCCCAGCCCCGACAAGCGTTCGGGAAGATGGGGAAAAAGCGTTTGGCTGTTGGTCGTCATGGCCTATTCCCATCGGTTCGGCAGTTTAGCGGCCCGCGGCTTATTTGTCCCGGGTGATGGTCGCGAGGACGGCTTGGGCGGCCGCCAGTCGCGCCACCAGGACGCGGTAGGGGCTGCACGACACATAGTCCAGGCCGACCCGGTGGCAGAAGGCGATGGATGCAGGATCGCCTCCGTGCTCGCCGCACAGGCCGATTTCCAGATCGGGGCGGGCGCGGCGGCCTTCCCGGACGGCCATCAGCATCAACCGTCCCACGCCATCGCGGTCGATGACCTGGAAGGGGTTTTCCGGCAGAATGCCGGATTCGACGTAGCGGCGCAGAAATTTGCCCTCCGCATCGTCGCGGCTGTAGCCGAAGGTCATCTGGGTCAGGTCGTTGGTGCCGAAGGAGAAGAATTCCGCATGCCGGGCAATTTCCGAAGCGGTCAGGGCGCAGCGGGGCACCTCGATCATGGTGCCGAATTTGTAGCTGATGCGCGCGTGGTGGGCTTCGAGCACTTGGAGGGCTTCGCTCTCCAGCAGGCTGCGGACATGCTTGAGCTCGTTGACGTGGCCGGTCAGGGGAATCATGATTTCGGGTTTCACCCGGATCCCGCGATCGGCCTGGCGGCAGGCGGCCTCGAAGATGGCCCGTACCTGCATCTTGACGATGCCCGGGAAGGAAATCCCCAGACGAATGCCGCGCATGCCCAGCATGGGATTGCTTTCCCGCATGGTTTTTACGGCTTCCAGAAGCAGGGCCTTGTCGGCGAGCTCCGTTTGCATTACGGCGGTGTCCAGCCTTTTGTCCGGCGGGAGGGCGCCCCCGCAAAGTGTGGCCATGTCGAGCCGGGTCCTGAGTTCGGTCACCCGTTCGAGGAGCTCTTCATAGCGCGGCAGGAATTCGTGCAGGGGCGGATCGATCAGCCGGATGATGACGGGCAGTCCGTCCATGGCGGCGAAGAGCCCCTCGAAATCCCCCTGCTGCATCTCTTGCAGCCGGGTCAGGGCCACCTCATACTTCCGCACGGCTTCGCTGGCAGCGATTTTCTCCAGGACGGTCTGCCGGTCGCTCAACAGCTGGCGATCCTGCGGGCGCTGAAGGAGCTCGCCCTCGAGGCGCTCGCGGGTGTTGTAGAGGTTTTGGGCTTCGGCCGCATGCAGGATCATCTGGTGCACCCAGGGCAGCCGCTCCTGCTCGAAAAACATGTGTTCGGTGCGGCACAGACCGATGCCCCGGGCGCCAAAGAGACGCGCCGTGCGCGCATCGCGGGGGTAGTCCGCATTGGCCCAGACGCGCAAACCCTTGCGCACGGCGCCCCCTTTTTCGTGGCGGCAGAGATTGTTGCAGATCTCGTCGGCCCATCCCAGAAGCTCAACCAGAGGGCCCTCGCGAGAAAAATCCGCCGGCACGGTGTCGATGGCTCCCGTGAAGACCTCCCCTGTAGTGCCGTCGATGGACAGGGGTTCGCCCTGCCGGATACGGCGGTCCCCGGCGCGGATCTCCTTGCGGCCGACGTCCACCTGGAGCATTTCGCATCCGGTGATGCAGGGTTTGCCCAGCCCGCGCGCCACGACCGCAGCATGCGACGTGGCGCCCCCGCGCTGGGTCAGAATGCCCCTGGCCGGCAGCATGCCGTGGACGTCGTCCGGCGTGGTCTCCGGCCGCACCAGAATAACGGCCTTCCCTTCTTCTGCCCACTGTTTGGCGGTATCCGCATCCAGGGCGGCGATGCCGCTGGCCGCGCCCGGGGAAGCATTCAGCCCGGTGCCCAGCCTTTGTCCGCGGGCGATGGCGTTCTGCTTGGATTCGGGCTTGAACACCGGCAGCATCAGCTGATCGATCTGCTCCGGCGCAAGGCGTTGGACGGCCTTCTTCTTGTTGATGACCCCTTCATGCACCATATCCACCGCGATGGCCACAGCGGCGCGGGCGGTTCGTTTACCCGTGCGCGTTTGCAGAATGAAAAGGCGGCCCTGGTCGATGGTAAACTCCAGGTCCTGCATGTCCTGGTAGTGGTTCTCGATCATCCGGCAGATTTTGCGAAACTGGGCAAAGGCTTCCGGCAGGTCGCGCTGCAGTTCGATGATGGGACGCGGGGTGCGGATCCCCGCCACCACATCTTCACCCTGGGCATGCATGAGGTATTCCCCGTAGAGAATTTTTTCGCCGGAAGCGGGATCGCGGGTAAACGCCACGCCTGTGGCGGAGCGCTCGTCCCGATTGCCGAACACCATGGCCATGATGTTCACGGCAGTACCCAGATCGTGGGAGATTTTGTTAAAATTGCGGTAGTCGACGGCCCGCTTGCCGTACCACGAGGCGAACACCGCCTCGACGGCCTGGCGCAACTGTACCAGGGGATCGTCCGGAAAATCCTCGCCGACGGCGGCATGATAGGCCTGTCGATAAGCCACCACGATATCCCCCAGCATGTCGGCCGTCAGGGCCGCGTCGGATCGACAGTCGTGGCGTTGCTTGGCCTCGTCCAGGATCTCATCAAACACGGCATCGTCCATCCCCTTCACGGTGTGGCCGAACATCTGGACAAGGCGGCGGTAGCAGTCCAAGGCAAAGCGCCGCGGCCCTTCGGGGCCCGATGAGCCTTCGATCATTTCGGTCGTCAGGCCCACATTCAAAACCGTATCCATCATGCCCGGCATGGAGAAGGCCGCCCCGGAGCGCACTGACAGAAGCAAGGGGGCGGCAGGATCGCCGAAACGCTTGGCGGTCAGGTCCTCCACGTGTTTCAGGGCTTGGAGAATCTGGTCCCAGAGGCCATCGGGAAGGCATCGCCCGGCCTCGAAATAGGCCTTACAGGCCGCGGTGGAGACAATGAATCCCGGAGGCACCGGAATCTCGGCCCGCGTCATCTCGGCCAGCCCGGCGCCCTTGCCCCCCAGCAGATCGCGCATGTCCTTGTGGCCTTCGGTAAAAAGATAGACCCATTTTCCCATCGGGGTGTCTCCGTTCATCTTAAAGGGTGTTTCCGAGATTCCCCGGCGTAAAAAGCCACGCTGTACCATTGGCCTTGCCGCGGATCGGGAACCTTCGTCGTTAGGATGATACGACGATCACACTGTTGCGGGTGCCGAAGCGGTTGGGGCATTGCCGGTCGTTGCCGGGGTCCACGATCCACCGGTCATCCTGCATAAATTTATATTCGTAGGTCCCCGGTTCCAGAATGACCGTTTTTTCCCATAGACCGTCCGCGCTCTTTTTCATGGGGTGTTTTTTGGGGTCCCAGGCATTGAATCCCCCCACCAGGGAAACCTGCTGCGCATGGGGTGCGTCCAGTGAAAAGCTCACACGGCGTTTCTTTGATTTGACTTGGGCGGTTTTTTTCATCGATCGTCCTCCTTGCATATGCATCTGTGTGCCGGTTCCCAAGGGCTGTCATCCCCCTGAATCTTTGGAATGGGACTCCGGCGTGCTTCGAATTGGTGTTGCGCCGTTCCGGCGCCGACAAGGCACAGGTCGTCGCTGGATTACAAATGGAAGAAGGCAACCATTCGGGCGGCGATTTGGTTGAGAGTCACATTGTCACAGGTCGCCACTCCCGCCAGGCGGGCGGGGTCAGGTCTTCCTCGATCAGTTTACATAATGTCCAGATAAAAATCCCCGATCTCGATCACCATGTTTTCCGCCACCCGGCGAATCACCCCGGATACCACGACACGTTCGTTGAGCAAGGACAGCAGTTGGTTGCATTTCGGACTCTCGGCCACCAGGTATTTTTGCTCCCGGTACGTCGCAATGGCCACCGAACGGGGATAGCCATCGTCATGCCAATCCGTAGGGATCACGATGCCGCGGATTGTTTTGGTTTCGGGATCGATCATGCTTCACTGTCTTCCGGGATGATTCCGTTTCACCAACCGGGTGTATATTCTCCAACACTATCAATTAGTGTGCCATGCATTGAAGATTTCGTCGGCATCGCCGGTAGAACCTTCCGGATGCATGGTGGATTGCGCCGTTGCCTGAAGCCGTTTAGGCGCTTTTAAGGGCAATCGCATTTTCCAGCAGAAAAAGCCCCTCACGGTTTCCTATGAGCAGCGATGAAGCTCGCCAATATCCGTAGCACCATTTCCGGTTTTACGTAGGACCGGACGCGGGATGTCTTTTCGTCGCCACTGACGGCCATCGCGGCGGCCTGCGTTCATCCGGGAATGGTAAAGCAGAACCAGCCGGAAAGAAAATCATTTTTAACCCATTACGGGGAGCACGCCCCGGCGCCGGCCACACCTTAGACCGACAGCCAGATCCTGGTCAGGCGTCTCGCCAAGAAAAACCCTCTATTTTTCAATCATTATAAACATTGGCACTTGGATTGCTTCCTGATGAGGATGATGCTGGCGCCTTGTGCGGAAGACCGGCACCCTTTTGTAAATGAAACACCTTTGGCATAGGTCGATTTCCCAAGTCATCATAGGATAGCGCATCGTCGTCATGGAGGCATCACACTATTACCAGCGCATCAGGGACCGGCTACCGAACTGTTTCCAGTTCAGTGACTACGTCGTGGCCACCGGCCGGGAACTGGTGGCGGAGGGCGCTTCGGCCGCTTTTCCGGCGGTTGCGGAGCCCCTCCAGCGCCTGGAGCATCTGACCGTCGAGCGGGGCCTGCAGGTGCACATCCCTGTTCTGGGCTCGCACTCCCGGTCGGTCCTGATGCCCCTCGATGTGGAAATCTACCTGGGTCCAGACAATCACCGCCTTTACGAAAGCGCCGCGACGCAACGCCATTTATTTCTCAAGGTGCTGCCGCTGGCGCGCTTCCTGGAAACCTTGTTGCGCACACGGGGGATGCCTTATCTGCTGGACTACACGCCTTCGGGCGCGCACATCCTGTTCCAGAACGTCCTGGGCTATCGGGCCACCACCGCCGTGCAGGCCATCGGACACCTGGAAGATGACTTGGTGGCCGCCTGTCTTTTTGTGGACCCCGGCGATATCCGACGACGGCATGGGGTATCCCTGGATGCGGCCCGGGTATTCAGCGGGCTCGGCCGCTTGGCGGAGTACATGGCCTTGCTGGCCATGGCATCGTTGCCGCCCGGCGACAGCAGCGACCCTTTGCCGATCACGATCGGCGATGCCGAAAAGCGTTGCCTGAACTTCGACAACTCCTGGGGCGAGGGCTCCCCGTTCATGCGCTGCATCCGGAGTCCCTTCAGTCTGCACAAGAAGAACCGGGAAAATTACGGCCAATCCGGTCAGCCACCATTGGTGGACGTGATCGGCACCTATTTCGACGGATCCGTCGCCGATGCGGAAGAAGACATCGACGTTCTTTTGAGCGCCATGTGGGACATGCCCAAAGCCGCCGATCATGCGATGCGCTTTTCCGGATTTATTCCCTGCTCCAATGAAACCATGATCGATTTCGTCGAGGAATACAAACGCTCGGATCTGTTTGCTTTTCATCAGGACTTTGATCGTCAGGAGACGTTGCCACGGGGGGCGGCGGTGGCACGGGCGCGAAGGGAAACCCGCATTGGAAGTGCGACGCAAGGCGCCCTCGGGGCACCCAATCCGGCTGCTTTGCAACCGGAGCGGATCATGGCGATGGTGGACGATTTCCTCTTCCAGGCGCAATGGAAACCCAAACATATCGCCGATGTCTTCCGGGATCTCTACCAGGACCCGGCTTTTGCCTGGGAACAGGATTTTTTCAAATATCCGGCGGAGGCCAAAGCCAATTTCTGGGTGCGCACTTACAGTGCCGTTCTGCTCTGGAAAAAGGGCCAACTCAAGATCAGCGCTTCAAACAAGTCTGCAGGCACTGTCGGCTTCAAAAAACAGGACAGAACCTCATGAAGGACCTCATTTTGGATATCGTTCGCGCAACCGCAGACGCTCGGAGCTGGAGATCATCGATCGGTGAACGGAAAGTACGCGGCGGTGGGCGTCTGGGAAGCGGAGAAAATATCGAATCGGCATCCGTTCAAGCACGCCAAGGGTCGCGGCGTTTTGACTGCAAAGCGGCACCGGGGGGGCGTCGATGCCCCCACTCGTGAGAAGCGCTGTGTAAGCCTTAGGCCCGACAGTTGAGGCTGATGGGATATGGTGGGCAGGCTGAATTACAAATGCCCGAAACGCAGGATCAACAGGGTGCAACGGCAATGAGTGCCGTTTCCGACCCGAACATCAAAATGAAGTGGAACCCGAAGGAGATTGAAAATGAAGATCCATTCGATTTGCAGAAGATTTGCCATGCTTTTCCTGATGGTAGGGTTTTTGGCGCTCATCGGCTGCGCAGCGGCGGAACAGACCATCACCGGAAGCGTGGAAAAAACCGACACGGGGCATTTTCTGAAGACCAGTGACGGTGCCAATAGATACCAACTGGTGGAGAATCAGGACTTTTCAGCGATGGTGGGAAAAAACGTGGCGATTACAGGCACGCTCCTGGAACGGTCAGCCGGCAATTATATTTCGGTCACCCGTTTCGAGGTCGTCGGCCCGGGAGATGTCGCCAAGGCAGAGGATGCGCCGAAAAATTAGAAGAAACGCATCGGTAAGTCCATTCATCACCACCAAATAACGCAATTTAGTAGGCCGATTCCAGCGGAATCGGCCTTTTTTATGGTTCGGGCAGGAAAGGGCCGGAGGGGGGTGACGAATAGTGGCATTGAAATCCCTGCTTGCGATTTGGGTGCGGCCTTGTGATAGTGTCGTCTCAACCCTTTATTGGCAATAGGGGACAGGCAACCTTAGGCAATTTATCAACAGCCGGTGATGAAGAAAGTGTGTCATGGGAATCAAAGCCGACTTTGAGGAAGCGGAACGGATCATCGCGGCGTTGCGCCCTGCCGATCGCGTGACACTTTGCAAGATCTGCGACGAGATTCAGGCGGCGGAAGCCGATCTCCTGAAACAGGCCGAAAACAACATGGACCACTGCATCAAAGCCTGCGAGGGCCTTTGCTGCCGCAATATTCAGCTGGAGGCCATTATCGGGGTGTGGGATCTGGTCTACATCCTAACGGTGGCGGATGCCTTTCATGACCGGATGGCGGCGTGCCTGGAAAATGAAATCCCATTTTATGCTGCGGATTGCATATTTCTCGAAAATGGGGTGGGTCCGTGCTTGCTTCCTGCCACGGCCCGGGCGGAGGTCTGCCTGACCACTTTTTGTAGCCGAACGGACGCCATCGACCGGGAAATCCGGAGGGTTAAACGAAAATTCTACAAACTGGGCTGGTTTATTGCCACGCGTAAGCCCCGGATGGCCTTAGACCGTATGCGGTGGCTGCTGGGGTCGAGGCCGGGCATATAGTGATGGACATAGAAACCTGTTGGTTAAAAAAGTCGGGGAGGCCGGCAAATCGTCTTGCCTGGCGGGGGGATTTCTGCCAATCTGGGTAAAAGCCGACCCGGGCATCATTCCAAACAGCGAGGAGGGCGGTAATGTCACGATTTGATCAGACGGCCTGTATCTGGCCTCTGCTGGTGTTGTCTGCCGGCAATCACCAGATTTTGACCTATGACCGCCTTGCCCGGCTGATCGGTGCCCCTGAAGCCGATCTCGGGCGACTGCTGGAGCCGATCCAGTCCCATTGCATTCTCAAGGGACTGCCTCCGTTAACCAGCATCGTCGTCAATTCCCGGACCGGCATGCCTGCAGAAGGGTTTATTGCCGCGGACAACGTGCCCCAGGCCCAGGCGGAAACCTTCCTCTTCAACTGGCTGGAGCCGCTGGCTCCCACCCGGGAGGACTTCCGGGAAGCTGTTCAAAAACTGCCCAGCTGCGGGCTTTCCCTGAGCGCCCTGATGCGGCAGAACAGCGGCAAGGAATACGCTTGACAACGGACGCTTTGCTTACTTGCGCAGTGTCTGACGATGACGGTCATGTGACCTCGACCGCATTGGAAATACGGCGGATCGTGGCTTCGATATAGGTTTTATCATCAATCCGTAATTCAATTGCTTGAGACGGACACACCGTTACACATCGCCCGCAGCCACGGCATTCCGGGCCGATCCGGGCCTGATTGTTTTCGAATCGAATCGCTTCTACAAAGCAGATATCCCGCGTACAGGTGCCGCAACCCACACATGCCTCGGTGACGTGCACAGAGATGCCCGGCATGCGCGTGAGTTTGCCGCTGATCACAGGGGATATTTCCGGCAGGATTTTCCACAGGCAGCAGCAGGGGCAGCAGTTGCAGACGGTCAGCAGCTTATTGGCCGGACCGGCATTGAGCCAGACGCTGTCCAGCTTGTTGCGGCCGATCAAGTGCACCAGGCCCTGTTCGCGGCAGCGGCGGGTGTGCGCAATGGCCTCCTCCGGTGTGACGCGACGTCCGAATTTGGGGTTGATCGCGCGGGCGGCTTCCCCCATGAACAGGCAACCCAGTTCCATCGGGTAGGTCTGGCAGTGGGAGGCGTCCCGGCAGATGCAGAAATCCATTACCCAGTGGTAGTGCGCCTGATGGATGAAGTGTTCCAGCACCTGAGAAGGAACCGTCAGGTCATCTCGAAGATGGAGGCGGCGGTTGACGGGGATGGCATTGTCCCGGGGCAGATACATGATATCGTCCCCCTCGAAAAGCAACCGATCGATCACCCGGCCGATGACCGGGCGATGGGACAGGCGCGCCAGGGCAAACCGCTGTCCGAAAGTGCGGCGGATCAGCGTTTTGATGCCGTAGGGGCTAGCCATGATTCCTCCGATGTTTCGGGTCGGGCACGATAGGAACACTTGGCGGCGCTATTGACGAACCGATCGTGCTCCGCTATAGCGGCTGCATGCCCATGATCGATTTTACCTGTAAGCTTTGCCAGAACACGTTCAGCCGGCTGGTCCTCAGAGGGGAAGAAGATGGCCCTGCGGTTTGTCCGCAGTGTCAAAACCCCCGCGTCTTGCCCGCGCGGGCACCCGCCGGTCTCTTTGACGGTATTGCCCCCTTCAGCAGTCTTGCCAAAGATACCAACTGAACCCGCTAATCCTGTGGCAGGTTCTGCCGCTAAAACCCCCGATCGGTGACAAGTCTGGAGGGGGCCCTACCATATCCCCCGGCAGTTCAGGAAAATAGTTCTTGGCAAGCTTCCCCATGACCGTACTAGTTTCACAGGGTGCCAGCGCTTGTTGGTCACATGCACGAAAGGATTATTATCGCACTTGAAACGATTCATGTAAACACAGGCATTCAAGCCTGCACCGGGTATACCCGTTAGCCGATCCCAACGGATAAAAAAAACCTAAAGTGATGCGCATATCGACCGATAACAGGAATAATGGCCCCATAGCTTCGCATGGTGGATGGGCTTTCTCAGTTGTCATGGTCAATCCATCATCGCTCGGGATTTTATGAAACGGGCATTCATGGACAGAAACGAACCGAAGGAGTCCTTCCGATGATCACAGGTTTAAGCGGCACCGTGTCCTCCCTACAGGCGCATGATCGTAAAATGACGGTCCATGGGAACAATATCGCCAATGTGAACACCAACGGCTACAAGCGGAACCAGGCCGTGTTGGAGGAAGGTGGTGCGGGCGAGGTGCGGGTCAACCTGCGCAAAGACCTGTCGCCGGCACCGGAAGACCCCCTGGCCCCGGATGCCCCCAATGTGGAAAAGGAATTGTCGAATGTCGATCTGGTCGATGAAATGATCGGGATGATTCCGACCGAAATCGGGTATAAAGCGAATTTAAAGACCATTCAGGCCCGCGATGAAATGATGGGCACCTTGCTGGACACCCTGGCCTGACCGCCTGAATTGATGACATGTTCATCGTGGCCTGCGGTCACCCCGCCTCACAGCGCGTCGTTTAAAAACAATTGACAATTTTTCCAAAAAATCTGTAACTTAACAGGTTTTGAACCGCAACCGAGTAAGGCCAAATGACCGACGCGCCCCCTCTTTACAACAGCCGATTGGTGAAAAATTACCTGGAGTATCTTGAAAAGATACACCCGGATATTGCGTTGGACGGCTTGCTGGCAGCCAGTGGCATCGGACGTGCCGAGGTGGAAGATCCCGGTCACTGGCTCAATCAAGATCAGATCAATCAGTTCCATGCGGCCATGAACGAGGCGGCCAACGACCCTCAAATTCCCCGTGACGCGGGACGTTTTGCCCAGGCTTCCCGGACGTCCGGCATGTTGAAGCGGTATGCCTTGGGTTTTCTGACACCCATGATGGCGTATCGCGCGGTGGGGAAACTGTCCTCCGAATGGACCCGGGCGACGGATATCGCACTGCGGCCGCTTTCCGCAAAAAGCATCGCCGTGACGGTTGCCCCGCGGGCCGGCGTGCAGGAGCAACCCTTTCAGTGTGCCAACCGGATCGGCATGTTCGAGTCCATCGCCAAACTGTTCACGGGCCAGTTTGCCCAGGTCGAACACCCCACCTGTATGCACCGGGGTGGACCACACTGCGATTATCGGATTTCCTGGCAGTTGCTGCCTTCCAGTCGCTGGAAACGGTGGTTGCGGTTTGTATCGATGGGAGCCTTGCTCTCCCTGATTGTCACAATCGATCATTTGTCGGCCAATCACTGGTTGCTGCAACTGTTCGGTTGGGCCGGTCTGTTGGGCATGGGGTGGACGGCTGTCGTGGCGTTGGAAAATCAGGAACTCAAGCGTTCGATCACCCACAAGGGGGCAACGGCGGATCAATATCTCAATGAGATCAAACATCGCTACAGCGCGGCTTACCTGATTCAGGAGATCGGGAAAGCCGCCTCGGCCCTCCAGCCCCCGGAAGCCTTCCTCAAGGCGATCTTGGCGATTCTTGAAAAAAGGCTTGGATACAAAGGGGGCATGCTCTGGCTGCTGGCTGAAGACCAACCGGACCTTCTCCAGGGGGACGGTTTCGGGCTGCGCCCCGAACAACT
>Ga0316195_10000383_pt1 | contig 17305 bp, 14 predicted proteins | sample Phised1_MG_FD_204937 | JGI IMG/M metagenome (GOLD analysis project Ga0316195, IMG submission 204937) | Coastal sediment microbial communities from Maine, United States - Phippsburg sediment 1 | ecosystem: Environmental > Aquatic > Marine > Coastal > Sediment | place: USA: Maine | collected...
TGGTCGATAAGCAGGGCTATATCATGATGTATTACACGGTGAAGCACAGCGGCGAGCAGGTGATCGACGATATCAAGTTCCTCATGAAGCAAACCGGTGACGATTGACGTTGTTGCCCGTGGCCGGCGCAGTATCGGCGGCTATGCACTCAACCTCTTTACACAGGACCCATGCGATGACAGGTATCAGTGATGGCGCGCTGAAGAGCGCCGAGGCAGCCACCTGGAGAGACTATCTCGAGCTCACCAAACCCAAGGTGGTCGCGCTGATGATGGTGACGACTCTGGTGGGCATGCTGCTGGCCAGCCCCGGGATGGTGCCCTGGCAGGTGCTGCTGTACGGCAACCTCGGCATCGCGCTCTGTGCGGCCTCTGCTGCCGCCATCAACCACCTGGTCGACAGTCAGGTGGACTCGTTGATGCGGCGCACCGAGAACCGTCCGGTCGCACGGGGGCGGGTCAATCGCGCCAGCGCCTCGACCTTTGCCCTGCTGCTGGGTGTCACTGGCGCACTGCTGCTGGCCGTGCTGGTCAATCCGCTGACCGCCTGGCTGACCGTCGCCTCCCTCATAGGCTATGCCTTCGTCTATACGCTGTTCCTGAAGCGAGCCACGCCCCAGAATATCGTTATTGGGGGCCTGGCAGGGGCAGCTCCGCCGCTGCTGGGGTGGACGGCGGTGACCAACCAGGTGGACCCGCATGCCCTGCTGCTCGTGCTGATTATCTTCGCCTGGACGCCGCCGCATTTCTGGTCCCTGGCCATTCATCGCCGTGAGGAGTACGCCAAGGTCGCTATTCCCATGCTGCCGGTGACGCACGGCGTCGAGTTCACCAAGCTTCATATTGTGCTCTACACGGCGCTGCTGTGCGCAGTCAGCCTGCTGCCCTTCGCGGTAGGCATGCTCGGGCCGCTGTACCTGCTCGGGGCAGTGCTGCTCGGTGGCGGCTTTGTCTATTGGTCGCTCGCCCTGCTGTTCGGCAGCAATCCCCGCACGGCCATGGAGACTTTCAAGTACTCATCGATCTACCTGCTGGCGCTGTTTCTGATCATGCTGATCGATCACTACCTGTTCCCGCGCCCGTTGGTCTACAGCGTGATCGTGGGGTAGAGCGCCCATGGATCCATCACGCAAATCTATCTACCTCACGGTCGCGGGCACCTTGTTGCTGGTGCTGCTGTCGGTCGCGATGTTCGTCCACAAGCTTACCGCACCCAGAGTGATGTCGAATGCGGAGCTGCAGCTCAATGGCGCCTATGTTTTCGATAAGCCGCGGATTATCGAGCCGCTGCAGCTGCTCGATCAGGACGGCAAGCCCTTTACCCTTGAAAATCTGCAGCAGCGCTGGTCGCTGGTCTTTTTTGGTTACACCTACTGTCCCGATATCTGTCCCACCACGATGGCCGACCTGAAGAAGTTCTGGGCGCTGCTGGAGGATACGCCATGGCGTGAAGACACCCAGGTGATTCTGGCCACGGTCGATCCGGGCCGGGACACCCCGGATAAGCTGCGCGGCTACGTCCGCTATTTTGACGAGAGCTTTGTGGGCATCACGGGAGACTTCATGCAGTTGCAGTCATTTGCCAGGAATCTGAACGCAGCTTTCACCAAGGTGCCGGGTGGCACAGCGGACGCTTACCTTGTCGACCACACCCCGAATATCGCTCTGATCAACCCCTATGGCCACTATCATGGCTTTTTCAAGCCCGCCAGGGCGCCGGGTGGTATGTTCGATCCCGGCATGCTGAAACTGACCTATCAATCCATCCGGGCCAGCTTTCACGAGTAGTCACCTGGCCAGCCATAAAAAAAGCCGGCGCATATGCCGGCCAAGCTAGGGGGTGAGCAGCGCTTGCCGAGGTGAGCCGGTCATGACTCGCCGCGGTCGAGCTGTTGAGTTCAGTGTAATCGATGAAGCCCGCTGCGCAGCCTTGATTGGCGCTTTTGCGAACTGGTGGGCAGCGGTTTAGGCGCTATGTGCAGGCGTTCAAGCGGTGTACGAGAATACGTCGGTATTCGTCGGGGTCCTTGCTTTTGATCACGGCACTCTCGTCGAGGTCTTCCCCCGGCCGCGACTGGGCCGCCAGGCGCGACGCCCAGAAGCGCAAGGCCGACAGTACCAGGATGTTCGGCCAGTAGTGGATTTCTTCCGGTAGCAGGCTTCTGCGCTTCTGGTAAGCGTCCAGCAGCCCGTCGACCCTCGATTGGCATAGGCTGCCGTCTTCTCGAGAGCACCAGGCGTTGGCACAGACTCCCAGGTCGAAGCAGAGCAGGCCATCGCCACCGCTGAAGAAATCCACCAGTCCGGTCAACTGGTCGCCGACGAACAGGGTGTTGTCGGGAAACAAATCCCCGTGAATCAGTCCAAATGGCAGCGTGCACTCGGCTCTCAGCGGGGCGCTGGCGCGCAGAGCGCTCTCCATCAGCGAGCTGTCGTCCCGCGGCAGGGTGGGCAGCAGATCTGCACAGAGGGCCTCCAGCCACTCCAGACTGCGCGGCCCGGTATGGTGCTCTCCCAGGTCGAGAGCGGCCGCGTGCATGCGGCCGAGCGCAGCGCCGATGGCCCGGCAGTGCGAGAGGTCGGGTAGATGGGGATGGTGACCCGGCAGTTTCGGAAACAGTGCCGCGGGCTTCCTGCTCACCATGGTCCAGCGGCGGCCGGTGCGGTCAGCAATGGCCGGCGCGACGGGAAGCGCCAGCTTCTCGAGTTGTTCCAGCCAGTGCAGATAGAACGCCAGTTCGGAGCCCTGCAGGTGCTCAAAAATAGTGAGGAGATAGCTCTGGACGGCACCTTCCTCCCCCGCGATGTCCAGAAAATAGTTGGTGTTCTCCACGCCTTCGGTGGCGGCCTGCACGGATGCCAGCGCGCCCAGGCGATAGGGCATTAGCAGCGCGCTGAGCTGCGCGAAGTTCAGTACGGTGTAAACCGCCATGGCCGGGTTCACCTCCCATTTCTGTGATATTGTACCGTGCGACTGCATGGCGTGCGCCACATTTGGAGATAACCGGAATGAATCACACCGCAGCGCAACCTCTGGTTCTGGTCGACGGCTCCTCCTACCTTTACCGGGCGTTCCATGCGCTGCCGTCGCTTTCCACCAGCAAGGGTCAACCCACCGGCGCCGTGAAGGGCGTTATCGCCATGCTCAAGCGGCTGCAGAAGGATTATCCCGAGGGGCGGCTGGTCGTGGTATTCGATGCCAAGGGCAAGACCTTCCGGGATGATATCTATCCCCAATACAAGGCGCATCGGCCACCCATGCCCGAGGAGTTGCGTGCCCAGATCGAACCCATCCACGCCATCGTGCGGGCCATGGGCCTGCCGATCATCGTGCAGGAGGGCGTAGAGGCCGATGATGTCATCGGTACCCTGGCCAGGCGCGCGGCGGCCGAGGGCCAGCAGGTGCTGATCTCGACCGGCGACAAGGACATGGCCCAGCTGGTCGACGAGCACATCACACTCGTCAACACCATGACTGAGACGACGCTCGATGAGCGCGGCGTCGAGGAAAAATTCGCCATTCCCCCCCGGCTGGTGGTAGATCTGCTGGCGCTCATGGGGGATAAGGTCGATAACATCCCCGGGGTATCGGGCATCGGCGAAAAGACCGCGGTCGCGCTGCTGCAGCAGATCGGTGGCATTCAGGACCTGTATGCGAATCTGCAGCGCGTACCGGAACTGCCGATCCGCGGGGCCAAATCGCTCGCGGCCCGACTTGAAAGCCAGCGGCAACAGGCTCTGCTGTCCTACCGGCTGGCGACGATCAAGACCGACGTGGCGCTGGACTTCGCTGCCGACGCGCTGCTGGCGCGCCCGCCCGACCAGGAGCTGCTGCTCGAATGGTACCGGGAACTGGAGTTCAAATCCTGGGCCAGCGAATTGCTGGCCGCGGGCGGTGAGGCGGCGAGCGCTGCCGGCACCAGCTATGAAACCGTTTTTGACCTGGCGGCGCTGGAAAACTGGCTGGAGAGGATCAGCTCGGCGGGACAGTTCGCCTTCGATACGGAAACCACCGGGCTGGACTACATGAGCGCCGACCTCGTGGGGGTATCCTTTGCGGTAGACGAAGGCAGCGCCGCCTATGTTCCGATCGGGCATGATTACCCAGGCGCGCCCGAACAGCTCCCAAGGAGGCTGGTGCTCGATCGCCTGCGGCCGATACTCGAGGACCCGGCCCTGCAGAAGATCGGGCAGAATCTCAAATTCGACATGAACATTCTCGCGGGGCAGGGCATCGACCTGCAGGGGGTGGCGTTCGATACCATGCTGGAGTCGTACGTGCTCGATTCGACCGCCACGCGCCACGACATGGATAGCCTGGCGCTGAAATACCTGGGCCACAAGACCATTCATTTCGAAGATATCGCGGGCAAGGGTGCGCGGCAGCTGACCTTCAATCAGGTCGGGGTCGAGCAGGCGTCGACCTATGCGGCGGAGGATGCCGATGTGACGCTGCGGCTGCACCGTACACTCTATCCAAGGGTGGCAGCGGAGCCTGGTCTGCGGCAGGTGCTGCAGGACATCGAGGTGCCCCTGGTGCCGGTGCTGTCGCGCATGGAGCGGCACGGCGCGCTGGTCGACCGCGCGCTGCTGCAGGTGCAGAGTGGAGAGCTCGGCGAGCGCCTGCGGGTGCTGGAGGCACAGGCCCATGAGCTGGCGGGCGAGGAGTTCAACCTCGCGTCGCCCAAACAGCTGGGCCGTATCCTGTTCGAGAAGCACCAGCTGCCGGTCATCAAGAAGACCCAGAAGGGTGCGCCGTCCACGGCGGAAGAGGTTCTGCAGGACCTGGCGCTCGATTTTCCCCTGCCGCGCCTGATACTGGAGCAGCGCGGTCTATCGAAGCTGAAGTCGACCTACACCGACAAACTGCCGGAGATGATCAATCCGGTGACCGGGCGCATACACACCTCTTACCATCAGGCGGTGGCGGCAACCGGCCGGTTGTCCTCCGCCAATCCCAATCTGCAGAACATCCCGGTGCGCACCGACGAGGGGCGCCGCATCCGGCGCGCCTTCATTGCGCCGGAGGGTTGCCGGCTGCTGGCGGCCGACTATTCGCAGATCGAGCTGCGGATCATGGCCCATCTGTCGGGGGATGCGGGGCTGTGCGAGGCCTTTTCGAAGGGGCAGGATATCCACCGCGCCACCGCCGCCGAAGTGTTCGGAGTGCCCCTGGGCGAGGTCTCGACGGAGCAGCGGCGCAGCGCCAAGGCGATCAACTTCGGGTTGATTTACGGCATGTCGCCCTTCGGCCTGTCCCGGCAATTGCGCGTAGGCCGCAACCAGGCGCAGGAGTACATGGACCTCTACTTCGAACGCTATCCCGGTGTCAGGCGCTACATGGAGCAGACCCGGGAGGTGGCTCGCGCGCAGGGCTATGTCGAAACGCTGTTCGGCCGGCGCCTGCATCTTCCCGAGATCAACGCGAGCAACGGGACGCGGCGCCAGGCGGCGGAGCGGGCCGCTATCAACGCCCCCATGCAGGGCACCGCCGCTGATATCATCAAGCGCGCCATGATCGCCGTCGATCGATACCTGCAGGGTAGCGGGTTGCCAGTGCGCATGGTCATGCAGGTACACGATGAACTGGTGTTTGAGGTCGAGCGGGAGCTGGTCGATGACTTCGGTGAGCGAGTGCGGGATATCATGTCCGCGGCAGCAGAGCTGAGAGTGCCCCTGGTGGTGGATGTGGGACACGGTGCCAACTGGGACGAGGCCCATTGAGGCAACCGGTCCAGGCTATTGCGAAAAAAAAGCAACTTTTTTACAGATTTTCTGAACCAATTCACCTTGCTCCAGTCATAGTCTGTGTGTGCTCGCTAGCGTTAGACCCCAATAACGCTAGTCTTCGCCCCGCTACTCCCTCCCCTGGGTAGCGGGGCGTTTCTTTTTGTGGTCGTCCATTTCGTCGAGGGATGGAATCCCGCTCAGAGGTGCTTCGCCGGGATCGAGATCCAGCCAGCGCAGCAGGGTTCGCGCGAGGTCGTCGACGCCGCTGCGCGCCAGGGCGGAAAACAGCTGTACGCTGACATCATCGCTGAGGTCGCGAAGCTGACTCCTGACCAGCTGCAGCTGCCTCAGGCGCGGGGCCTTTTTGAGTTTGTCCGCCTTGGTCAGCAGTACGTGCACCGGCATGTCGCAGGCCTTGGCCCATTGCAGCATCCTGCGGTCAAATTCGGTCAGCGGGTGGCGGATATCCATCACCAGTATCAGGCCGGCCAGCGAGCGGCGCTGGCGCAGGTAGCTGTCGATCTGCTGTACCCACTGGGCCTTTACCGACGCGGGCACTTTGGCAAAGCCGTAGCCCGGCAGGTCTACCAGGCGCGCCTGCTCGCCGAGCGAGAAGAAATTGAAAAGGCGGGTGCGGCCGGGGGTCTTGCTGGTGCGCGCGAGCTTGCTGTTGCGCGTCAGGGCATTCAGCGCGCTGGACTTGCCGGCATTGGAGCGGCCCGCGAAGGCGACCTCGCGTCCTTCATCCGGCGGGCACTGCCCCAGGGTTGCCGCGCTGGCGGTGTGCTGCGCCTTTTCGAAGTTTCGCTCGGGGTGACTGTTGTCCATGCTGGCCTGACTTGATGCCTTTGCAGACCGGGTGGGTCCGCCGGGCGATGGGTGGATGAGCGTATTATGTCCGCCCTTTCGTTTCCGTTGGTGCGCCAGTTGTATATAATGGTACACCTGTGGGCGAAACAGCATTCTACCACGTCGCAATGAAGGCTATCGGAACCTATCTGAGTTCTCTCCTGGGGTAACTGCCATGAAAACGCTGTTTGTTTTTATCATGACCGCTGGTCTTGCCAGTGCTGGCTTTGCGGCTGACGAGGCAATCGTTGGCAAGTACAGCCAATCCTGTGGAATATGTCATGCTTCCGGCGCTGCGGGCGCCCCGAAGACAGGCTCGGCTGAAGACTGGGCTCCGCGCCTCGAAAAGGGCATGGATGTACTGGTTGGCAGCGTCGCCAACGGTCTCAACGCCATGCCCCCGAGAGGGATGTGCAACGATTGTACCGCTGACGATTACAAGGCCCTCATCAACTATATGAGCGGCGCCCATTAAGGCCGGCATTCACTGCCCCAATCATTTGAGTCGAAGCAAGAGCAGATTATGAACCGCAGCATCATCCTGACTACGTTGTTAATGGGATTCACTGCTCAGGCGCTTGCGCTGGGTGACGTTCAGCGCGGCGAAGCCAAGTCCGCCAGCTGTGCGGCCTGTCACGGTGCCGATGGCAATAGTGCAGCAGGGGCCTTTCCCAAGCTGGCCGGCCAGAACGCACGCTACCTGATCAAGCAGCTCAACGACGTGCAGTCGGGCAATAGGTCCATCCCCCAGATGGCAGGGCAGCTCGACGGTAAGACCGCGCAGGATTTTGAGGATATTGCGGCTTACTATGCGGCCCAGAAGTCGAGCTATGGGCAGGCAAATTCCGATCTGGTCAAGTTGGGTGAGAGCATTTATCGAGCCGGCATCAAGGATAAGGGCGTGTCCGCGTGCACTGCCTGCCATTCGCCGACCGGACAGGGCAATGCTCCCGCCGGGATGCCGGCGCTCGGGGGGCAGCACGCCGAGTACACTGCAGCCCAGCTCAAGGCGTTCCGCCTGGGTGCTGACCAGCCCGCAAAGGGTCGCGTCAACGATGGTGAATCCCGGATGATGCGTGACACCGCCTCGCGTTTGAGCGATCTTGAAATCGACGCAGTGTCTTCCTATATTAGTGGTCTGCACCCCTAATCCGGACTGGCCGCAAAAAGGTGGTACGGGTTTCGCCTGCGAAAATGCTGGCGGGAACCGCGCCGCCTTTTTTTTGTCTTCTTCTCCGGTCGGTTCGTGGTGGTGGGCTGGTAGCATAGTCGATTGGACGACAAACAGGAGCATCCAAATGATCAAGAGATTTCTGGCGGGTCTGATGATGGCCGGGTTGCTGGTTGGCGGTGTATCGACGGCCTCCGCAGCTGCATTCGTCGAGGGTAAGAACTACGTCCGCCTGGACAAACCGCTGCCCACGCGGGACAAGACCAGGATTGAGGTCATCGAATTCTTCTGGTACGGCTGCATTCACTGCTTCCATTTTGAGCCGACATTGAAGGCCTGGGCATCGAAGCAGGCGGATGACGTCTACCTGCAGGGCTCCCCGGCTCTCTGGAATAAGGCCATGAGCCTGCATGCGCAGGCGTTTTACACCGCGCAGGCGCTGGGTGTGCTCGATAAGCTCCACGAACCTTTGTTTGCCGCGTTGAATGTCGAGCCGAAAGTCAAATTGAACGACGAGGGCGATGTGGAGAAGTTCTTTGTCAAGCATGGCGTCGACAAGGAGGCTTTTCGCAAGACGTTTAATTCGTTCGGCGTGACCAGTTAAAGCAGGCCGACGCGCGCGCTCGCACCACCGGTATCGAGGGCACGCCGGAGATGCTGGTCAATGGCAGGTATCGGGTCTCCTCCAGGCTGGCAGGTGGCCAGAGCATGGAACAAATGCTGAAGGTCGTCGATTTTCTCATCGAGCAGGAAAGGGCGGCGCGCGGGTCTTGACGGCGTATCGCAGCGCCAGTGGCGCCGATCTTCAGCAGCGCCCCTTTCTGGTATGATGAGTCCATGAAAGAGGGACACGTTTTTTCTCATGACCGCTTGCAAAGAGCGCGTGATGGCCTGACCAGGCTGCTGGCCAGGCGCCGTGCGTTGGTGCCTTTTGAGGCCGCGCCGATACACCCGCGCCGGCCGCGGAGCGAGCATGCGTTGCGGTTGCTGAGCTTCAACATGCAGGCCGGCATGAAGGTCCAGCGCTTCAGCCACTATGTCACCCGCAGCTGGCAGCATGTGCTGCCAGCCAGAGAAAAAATCCACAATCTCAACAAGATATCGGAGCTGCTGAAGGATTTCGATCTGGTGGCGCTGCAGGAGGCCGATGGCGGCAGTCTGCGCAGCGGTTTCGTCAATCAGGTGGAATATCTCGCCCGCCTGGGCGACTTCCCCTTCTGGTATCAGCAGTGTACGCGCGACCTGGGCCATTTGGGTCGCTATGGCAACGGCCTGCTGAGCCGCATCGAGCCGATCGAGTTTGCCGAGCACAAACTGCCGGGCACAGTGCCCGGTCGCGGGGCGATTTTTCTGCGGTATGGCAATGAGGAACAGCACCTCATCGTTATCAATCTGCATCTCGCGCTCGGCCGTCGCAGTCAGCAGCGCCAATTGACCTACGTCCGCGATCTGATCGCCAATTACGAACACGTCGTCATCATGGGTGACATGAACACCCATGCCGAACATCTGCTCGGCGATAGTCCGTTGCGTGAGTCACATCTGTATTCGGCGGCGGCCAGCTCCAGCAAGACCTACCCTAGCTGGGCGCCGACCCGAGCCCTGGATCATATCCTGGTAAGCGAGAGCATTCGCGTCACTGATGCCTGGACGCCGGAGTTCACCTTATCCGATCACCTGCCCGTCGCCCTTGAATTGGAACTGCCGGAAAAGCTAGCATTGCTGCGCTAGCGGCGCCCCTGACCCCCTGCCCGAACGCGGTGGGCTGCGGATGCCGTGATGTCCCCCATAGCCTATGCTGGATCACCGTGAGTGGGTATTGGTACTTCTTCACGATTTTCGCCCGCGGGTTCGCTAAGCACGTTAGCAGGGACTAATCTTCTTGGGTACGGGTAGTCCGGTGGCTTTATCTTCTTTAGCGCCGGAGAGCACGGAGACTGCTTCCAGATGAGCATGGCGTGCCATCGCTGACAGCGGTCGCGCTGGTCAGTCGAAGCGGGTCCGCTGCTGCCCTGCATGCGTACACAGTTCGCCGACGACGGATTTTTTGGGGGTAGCTGCAGAATGAACGAAAGGCCTAAGATTTCGCGAGATACCGTGAGTAAAATTGAGGGCTCACTGGAAGAGAGAAAGACGCGCAAGGACCGCCGCGAGGTGGCCATGAAGCTGCCCAAGGCGCTGGAGCGCAGGACCGGCGGGGACAGGCGGTCGCGGCAGCACCCCAGGGTGGTTTCCTGACGGTCGCCGGGGAAGTCGGTGACAGCTCGTCTGCCCCGGTTTTTGATATTTAATCGTTTTACCGTTCTTCCTGCCCCGCAGACTGCAACGTGATGGGGGACGCCGATGTATCCAGCGCCGCTGCGGCAATATGACGAGAGTGAACTCAGTGGCCTGGGTGTCGGCGCGCTGATTGCGGCCGAGTGGCGCACCGGCGCATACTCGAGTGTCGCCGCAGTGACGACCGCGGTACATAGCAAAAGGGCGGACATTCCGCGCAGTGTCATCTTCTGGCTGGCCTACCATATGGTCATGGCGGACGGGGCGCCAGCGCCGGACAGCAGCGAAAATCAGGGCGCTTAGGCGCCCTGAGCTGTTTGGGGGCACACCCTGACCGCTTGGCGGCATCGCAGCAGCTATGGGATGCCAGCGGCGAAAGTCACTTCTAAGGCGATAAACAGTCAAAGCGGCGGCCACGGCCGTTGAGCAGTGGCCAAGCGATCATTTTTTGACCATAATTGCCCACCCTCTGCAACGACTGCTGCGAAGCGATGTACCATAGCTACTTCGGGCTACGCGAGCCCCCTTTTTCAATCGCGGTCGATCCCCGCTATCTCTTCATGAGCGAGCGCCACCGCGACGCGCTTGCGCACCTGCTGTACGGCGTCGGCGTCGGCGGGGGATTCATCCTGCTTACCGGCGAAGTGGGTACCGGTAAGACCACCATCAATCGCTGCCTGCTGGAACAGCTCCCTGCGCACACCGACGTCGCATTGATTCTCAACCCGGCGCTCGACGCCGTCGGGCTGCTGTCGGCGATCTGCGACGAACTGGCGATGGTGTACTCAGAGCGGGAGCACACCCTCAAGGGCCTGACCGATCGCCTGCATGGCTTCCTGCTCGACAACCATCAACGTGGGCGCAACACCGTGCTGCTGATCGACGAAGCCCAGCACCTCAAGCCCGAGGTGCTCGAGCAGATCCGCCTGCTGACCAATCTCGAGACCAGTACACAGAAACTGCTGCAGATTATTCTGGTGGGGCAGCCGGAGTTGAAGGCCGTGCTGGATAGACCGGAGTTGCGGCAGCTGTCGCAGCGCATTACGGCACGCTATCAGCTCAGGCCGCTGACCTTGCAGGAAACACGGGACTATATCGAACATCGCCTGCAGGTCGCCGGCCTGCCCGCCGGGCAGACGCTGTTTCCCCCCCGCGTCATCAGGCAGCTCCATCGGGAGAGCGGCGGTATCCCCCGGCTCATCAACGTCTATTGTGACAGGGCGCTGCTGGGGGCCTATGGACGGCACCAGCGGTCGGTCGATATGGCCATGCTGCGCCAGGCGCTGCGCGAAGTGCGGGGCGAGGATTTCGCACGCCAACCGTTTCCCTGGATGCGCCCGGCGCTGGCAGGCGCCGCCCTGCTGGCGCTGGTCGGAGCCGCGGCTTGGTGGCGCCACCAGCCCCCACCGGGTGTGGACCCATCGCTGGCCGCGACGGCAGTTGTTGAGGGTGAAAGCGTCGTGGTCGACCGGTCGGCACCGGTGATTGAGCCGCCGCAGTCTGAGGCGGCGGAAGCCGCGCCGACCGAGCAGGCGGAGCTCGCGCAGCAACCGTCGGTGACGCAGGCGGCGCCCGCTGCCGCGGCGCCCTCGGCTGCCGTCGGCGCCTCGCCCGTGCGCCCGCAGCGGCCTGCTGCGGCGTCAGTGGCCCCGGCGGTCCCGCTGCGCGGCACCCGGACGCAGACGCTCGCTGCCTTGCTGCAGCGTCAGGGCGACCTTGCCGACGCTGTAGACAATCCCTGCGCTGCGCTGGCTCGACAGGACTGGCGCTGTGAAGACCTCGTGCTGGAGGACTGGTCCGGATTGCTGGCGATCAACCGTCCCGTGGCGCTGCAGTTGCGCGAGGACGACGGCCGGGTGAAATGGGTGGCACTGACCGGGATCGAGGCAGAGGACGGCCTGTTCCTGGCCGAGCAGGGGCTGGTCAGGATGCCGCTGCAGCAGGTGGGGGAGCAGTGGACGGGTGCGCTCACCTTGCCCTGGAGAGCGCCACCGGGCTTCAGCAGTGCGCTGGTGCCGGGTAGCCGGGGCGCGACGGTCGCGTGGCTATCGGAGAGTTTTGCGAAGCTGGATGGCCAGGCGAGCGGCCTGGCCGACGGTGTCTATAACGAGCTGCTGGAACAGCGGGTGCGGATGTTTCAGCGCCAGGAGAGGCTGCGCGTCGATGGCATCGCCGGCCTCGCCACCCTGCTGCGAGTGGATCAGCGCCTCGGTAATGGCCATCTGCTGGTGAAGGATGTGGTCGCTGGCGGGGGGGCGGGCTGATGTCGCTGATACTGGATGCGCTCAATCGCTCCGAGCGCGAGCGCCGGGAATCCGACCGCGTGCCCAGTCTGCAGTCGGTACACGCTCCTGCCCGGGAGCAGCGCGACCAGCCAAACCAGCGCCGCCGCGTCGAGCGCTGGCTGCTCGTGCTGGTCCTGGCGATTCTCAGTGTGGATTTTATCGTGGGGCGCTGGCAGCGACGCACGGCGGAGGTGGAATCGGCGCCCACACCGCATGCCGCTTCCCGCGGGGAGCTGGCACCGCCGCCTGCGGTCAGCGGCGCTGCGCCAGGCCGGCCGCCCCGGGCGGAGGCAGAAGTGGCGACCGAGGTGGCGACCGAGGTGGAGGCAGCGGCGGCGCCCAAGCCAGACCAGGCGGCAGACGTCGCCCAGAAGCGCGAAATCGAGGCGCTGTACCGCGGGCAGATACTGCAACCGCGCGTTGAGCCTGAACCACAGACCCAACCCCGGCGGCGCCCCCCGGCAGCGCAAGCGCCCGGTGATGGGGACATCACAGCGCTGCTGGCGCGGGCAAAGGCGCCCGACGCGAATGCTGCGAATCCGTATCTGTCGGTGCCGTACATTACCGAGCTGCCGGCCGAAGTGCGCAGCCGGATTCCGACGCTGAATTATTCAGAGCACAATCTGGGCAGGGTGGCCGGTGAACATCGCGTCAGAATCAATGGCCAGCTGCTGGCGGCGGGACAGACGTTGCCCAATGATCTCAAGCTGTTGGCCATCTATCCCGAGGGCGTCATCCTGAGCTTCCAGGGCACCCGGTTCCGCCTGGAGGCACTCAATCGCTGGGTTAACTTCTGACGCGGGACCGGCGGCAGCTCACAGGGTGAGAGAGAGCTCGAGAGCGCCGCCAAAGGTGTCGGAACGTCCGAAAAAGCCCGTCAGATCGACGTGAAAGACATCGAAGGGTGAGAAACCGATGCCGAGGGTCGCAATGTTTTCCCGGGTATTGCGGGCGTCGTGCCGGAGGCCGGCGCGCAACTGCACCCAGTTGGCGGCGTTGAATTCCCCGCCCAGGCTCACGAACTGCGATGCGTCCAGCCCGTCGAAGCTCGAGCGGCTGTTGAGGTCGCCATCGAGGGCCAGGGTGAAGGCGTTGCTGTGGTAGGCGACGCCGAGGCTGGCATTGGGCTCGATGCGGTAGGTGGTCTGAAAGCCGTTGATCTCAAGCGTGTCGTAGTCATTGGCGATCAGATCGCGCCACATCAGGCCCAGCCTCCAGTGCGGGGCGAAGTCCCAGGCCGCACCGACATCCATATTGAAGGCGGCACCATCGTCGCGAATATCGCCCAGGTCGATATCGTCACTGTCGAATGAGTTGGCACGCGCCACGTACAGGGCGGTATCCACGCGCTGATACTTGGGCGCGAATCCCAGCGCGAACTCGCCTGCCGGCAGCTGCCATGAGGTCGCCAGCGACAGCACGAATTCGCTGACCGCAGCCCCCAGCACCAGTCCGTACGATTGTATGTCGTCCAGCGCGCCGGGGTCGCCGCTGGCAATCGCGCCGTTGATTCTGGCCGCATCGGCGGGGTCGTATCGGGCCACCGCGCCGCCCTCCGCCCGGCTGCGCAGGTCGATGGCGAAGGCCAGGCGCTTGCCGGGCACGGCAAAGCTGAGCCCGGCGCCCAGGGAAGCCAGCACGGGGCTATCGGCGATCGCCTCCAGTGAGCCGAGGATGGCATCGCGGGACTGCAGTGCGCCCTCGACGTCGCCCGCGATGACCTGCTGTTCCAGCAGCCCGTACCGAGTGGAGATCGCGTCGAGGCCGTCCACGACGTCGTCCGGATCGGACACCTCGCCGGTTGCCACCGGCAGCGAAACCGCGAAGCGGTCGCCCTCTCTGAAGTCGGTCAGCAGCGCGGGGTTGGCGCGGCTGGCGGCGTCGTAATGACTGGACGCCACGCCGGCACCGCCCATGGCGAGGTTGCGGGCGCTGAAGCCGCTGGCAGACGTCGTGGATGTCAGCAGCGCCAGCGCGGCGGCGACGCAGCAACGGTGTAAGTCAACCCTGGCCATATGTCTCCCTGCTTCTGACGGCTGTCTATCAAGTCTAGGCCGGCGCAGTCCGGTCTGCCTGCTTCGTTTCCCCCAGGGCGTCAGCGGGGCTGTCGCCTGGCTGGTGGCGGCCGGGGAACCCGGTCAGGTCACCAGGCCCGGTACGGACTTGATCTCGAGATATTCATCGAGGCCGTAGCTGCCCCACTCGCGGCCGTTGCCGGACTGCTTGTAGCCACCAAAGGGCGCCTGCGGGTCGAGCGTGGCGCCGTTGATGGACACAACGCCCGCGCGCAGCCGCCTGGCGAGGCGGCTCGCAACGGCAGGGTCGCCCTGGACGTAGGCAGCCAGCCCGTAGCGCGTGTCATTGGCCAGAGCGATGGCCTCCTCTTCGTCCTGGTAGGGGATGATGGCCAGTACCGGCCCGAAAATCTCCTCTCGGGCGATGGTCATGGCGCTATTGACCGGACTGAATACCGTGGGCTGGACGAAATACCCCCGCCGCAGCCCAGGCGGCCGCCCCGGGCCCCCCGTGACGAGCCGCGCGCCCTCCGCCAGCCCCTGGGCGATCAGCTGCTGTATCGCGTCGTACTGAGACCGGCAGACCACGGGCCCGAGGGTGGTGGCCGCGTCGGCGGGGTCGCCCGGCTTCAGGTCGCGGGCGGCGCGGGTGGCTATGGCCGCGGCCTCATCCACGCGCGCGGCGGGAACCAGCATGCGGGAGGGTGCCGTGCAGGTCTGCCCGCTATTGTTGAAGCAGCGCTGCACGCCGGCGGTCACGGCAGGCTCCAGGTCGGCGCTGGTCAGAATGATATTGGGCGATTTGCCGCCGAGCTCCTGGGTGACCCGCTTGATGGTGCCGGCGGCATTGGTGGCAACGGCTACGCCGGCGCGGGTGGAGCCCGTGAAGGACACCATGTCGACCCCCTCATGCCGGCTGAGTGGCACGCCCGCATCGGGCCCGTCGCCGTTGACCAGGTTGAACACTCCCGGCGGCACGCCGGCGGCATGCATGATCTGGGCGAAAATGACTGCTGAAACCGGCGTGCGTTCGGAGGGCTTCAGCACCATCGTGCAGCCCGCTGCCAACGCTGGCCCGACCTTGCAGGCTATCTGGTTCAGCGGCCAGTTCCAGGGCGTTATCAGGCCGCAGACGCCGATGGGCTCCTTGAGCACGACGGTGTCGCCGCGGCGCTCCTCGAAGGGATAGTCGCGCAGCACCGTGAGCGCGGTCTCCAGGTGCTGTCGTCCCAGGGGCACCTGGGCCTTGCGCGCCAGGCTGATCGGGCAGCCCATCTCCTCACAGAGGGCCAGCGCCAGCTCTTCCTGCCGCGCCGCGTACTGATCGATGATGCGCTGCAGCAGTGCGCAGCGCTCCAGGCGGCTGCTGCGGGAAAAATCGTCAAAGGCCTCGCGGGCTGCGCGCACCGCGGCGTCGACCTCCGCACTGCCGCCGGCGGCAATGACTGCCAGCGGCTCCTCCGTGGCCGGATTGGTGACGGTGAACGATCGGGGGCGAGCAGAGGCAAGCCACTGGCCACCGATGTAGTGATGCGGGTAGTGGCGCATAGCGGCGCGTTCCTCTGCTGGTGTGGCTCAGTTCTCGAGTTCCGGCCGGTCCCGGAATTGCTCCAGCGCCTCAGGATTGGCCAGGGCATCCCGATTGCCGACCGGCCTGCCGTGAACCACTTCGCGCACGGCCAGCTCGACGATCTTGCCGCTGATGGTGCGCGGGATGGCGCTGACCTGCACGATGCGGGCCGGCACATGGCGCGGGCTGGCATGGCGGCGCATCCGCTCGGCGATGCGGCGCCGCAGGTCGTCGTCCAGCGCCAACCCTTGCCGCAGCACGACGAACAGGACGATGCGGGTATCGCCCTGCCATTCCTGGCCGATGACCAGGGCGTCGGTGACGGCCTCGATGGCCTCGAGTTGGCGGTAGATCTCCGCAGTGCCGATGCGCACGCCGCCGGGGTTGAGCACGGCGTCCGAGCGGCCGTGGATGATCATGCCGCCGTGGCTGGTGATCTCGCCATAGTCGCCATGCGCCCAAGCGCCGGCGAAGCGCTCGAAATAGGCCCGCCGGAAGCGGCTGCCGTCAGGGTCGTTCCAGAAGCCCAGCGGGCAGCTCGGAAAGGCCCTCGTGCAGACCAGCTCGCCCTTGCGCTGGCGCAGGCTGTCGCCCCGTTCATCCCGTATTTCGACCGCCATGCCAAGCCCGGGGCACTGGATTTCCCCGGCATAGACCGGCAGGGTCGGATTGCCCAGCACAAAGCAGGAGATGATATCCGTGCCGCCGGAGATCGACGCCAACAGCAGGTCGGGCTTGAATGCCTCATACACCCAGGCAAAGCACTCGGCGGACAGGGGCGACCCGGTCGACAGCAGGGTCTGCAGGGAATCCAGGCGGTGGGAGCGGCGCGGCTGCAGGCCGGACTTTTTCAGCGCGCCCAGATAGCCCGCGCTGGCGCCGAACACGGTGATGTTCTCGTCATCGATGGCATCGAGCAGCCGTGACCCGTCGCGCGCCATGGGCGAACCATCGTAGAGCACCAGGGTGCACCCGGATGCCAGGCCGGAAGCGAGCCAGTTCCACATCATCCAGCCGCAGGTCGTGAAATAGAACAGCACATCCTCGCGCCGGATATCGGTATGCAGCTGGTGTTCCTTGAGGTGCTGCAGCAGCGTGCCGCCGGCCCCGTGCAGGATGCACTTGGGCGCACCGGTGGTGCCGGACGAGTAGAGAATGAACAGGGGCTGATCGAACGGCAGCTGTGCGAACGCCAGCGGCGCCGGCGCCGCCATGCGGCAGAAGGCGTCGTAGGGCACGCTGGCGCGGATCGCCCCCAGGTCGGCGTCCTGCGCCAGCACCGGCACCACGATGACGCGCTCGATGGCGGGAATGCGGTCGGCGATGTCGGCAAGCCGCTCGCGGATGTCGATGGCCTTGCCCTGGTAGACATAGCCGTCCGCGGCGAACAGCAGCCGCGGTCCGATCTG
>Ga0316195_10000385_pt1 | contig 17261 bp, 17 predicted proteins | sample Phised1_MG_FD_204937 | JGI IMG/M metagenome (GOLD analysis project Ga0316195, IMG submission 204937) | Coastal sediment microbial communities from Maine, United States - Phippsburg sediment 1 | ecosystem: Environmental > Aquatic > Marine > Coastal > Sediment | place: USA: Maine | collected...
GAAAGTTCAGCCTTGATGAATTACCAGAACCTATCGACTCCAGGATAAAACTCAGGCGACTGCCGCCCCGAGTCATGGCAGTACAAAAATACTCCGGCCGCTGGACACCGGAGAATTTCCTGGAGCATAAGGACTCATTGTTACAAGCCCTTCAACGGGATGGAGTAAGCACCCGGGGACCGGCGATACTGGCCCGATACAATAGCCCGTTTACCCCCTGGTTTCTGCGTCGCAATGAGGTAATGATCCAGATCGAGCCTGACTGATTGCTTGGGCTTTCCTGCATCCGGGTCCTGGATCATCCTGTGACGACATGACTTGACTGAAATCAGCCGCCGGGACGCCGGGCCTGGCCCGAACTAATTAAATCCTGATTGCCCCCAGCGCTTACTCTGGCAACGTATATTCAAGCTCGTAGTTGTGATTGCCGTCTACGACTTCGAGCTTTAAGACGCCTTCGATTCCTATCAATGCGCCAGTGCCCGATTCAGGTACCACCGAGATGGACAGCGTTTGCCGGCTTTCGTGCATGGTCCCGGAGTGCTGAAGAACAAAGCTGCCTCGCTTGCCATGCAGGGTACCCGAGACACGTTCGATGGCGACATAACCGGCAGAACCTTTGGTAGGCGTGAGAGCAGTAAGCATCTGGCCGCTGCTTTTGCCAACGATGTCGCCAGTGAATTCCTTCGCCAACGACATACGCCCCAGACTTACCCCGTCCAGGGCGACCGGTTTCGACTGGGGCTTGATCTCTACCGTAAATGAACCTGTTGCAATAGCCGACATAAGCGGGCGTCCCGTTGCGATGATTATTTGTGCTTTGCCTATTTGTCTTCCGCTTTTTTCACGCGAATCTTGTTATTGGCAACCGTCATGTTATTTAGATTCTTCATCGCGGCCTTGGCATCTCCTGGCCTCGGCATTTCCACGAAAGCGAATCCTTTGGATTCGCCGGTGACCTTGTCCAACACCAGGTTACAAGATTGCACGGCGCCAAAGTCGCTAAACAGATCTTTCAATTCTTCTTCCGTGGTACTGCGATCAAGATTACGAATTAATAATTTCATAAGTTAGTAAACCATTAGGTTTCCGGTGAACCCGCAAAACTTCCAGTTTCGCGAGCAATTCGAACACAGCGAAAATCGATTCGCTTTTGCTATTTCTCAAATACCAGTCGACGACAAAGCAGGCTTTACGACCATGGTCTCTATAAGACTGACGCGATCCTCTTCCAGATTCCTGTGCAGATTATAGGCCTTGGTCTGGATGTCATCACCAACTAACAAGTACACACCCAGAACCGGCAGATCCGACTCTCCCTCGGGTTCGCTCGCATTTTCAAACGCTTTTCGTGCGAGCGACGTCTTGTCATTCCAGACCTCAATCGTAAAGCCGGCAGATGTAATAACCTCACGGAATGAATCCGGTGGCACAAGAAAACTCATGGAACTGTCCTGGGCCCACGGCACCGGGAAATACAGCGGTGTGTTTAGACTGCCACAGACCTCATACAACACAGCGCGCCCACCGGGCTTGAGGACCCGACAGGTCTCAGCCAGCCACGCCAGTTTATCTTCCACATTCATGTTCATCTGGAGTGACCACACGCCATCGAAGGAGTTGTCTTCAAAGGGCAACTCCAGGGCGCTGCATGCATGAAACGCCACCTTCTCTTGCATATTGAGTAACTGGGTTAGCCTTTCTGCGGTATCAATATATTCATTGCTCAAGTCGATACCGGTCACACGACAGCCCGTCTCATGGGACAGGCGGCGTGTCGAACCGCCAATGCCACAACCCACATCCAGGATATGCATATCGGGTGTAAAGGCAGCCAGCTTGATTAGCTCTTTGGTTGCCGCGTCGCCACGTATATGAAACTCATCCACGGGCTGAAGGTCATCCAGTGTGACGCCAGACAAGTCCTTGCCGAGTTTATTAAGCCCGGCAATGATTTTGTTATATAAATCATTGGGCGAGTAATAACCGTGAATGCGGTCGATGTCTTCAGTCATAAGCAATGCCTGCCTTTACCCGGTGGTCACTCATACTACTCGGGATCCAACCGCGATTGATAATCCGCCCTGCACTCTGACTCCTCACCGGCAAAAAACCCGGGGCGACTTCCGCTGATGCCTACAACCGCTCCAACACCGCATCTGCTGCCTGCACGGTGCTGACCGGTGTGGTGCTGCCGCGCACCAGGTCCGCAGTCAGCACACCGTCTTTCACCGCAGAGGCCACCGCTGCCTCGATGGCCGCGGCCTCCTCTTCCAGTCCGAACGACAAGCGCAACATCAGCGCGGCGCTCAGGATGGTGGCATAGGGATTGGCAACACCTTGTCCGGCAATATCCGGGGCCGAGCCATGAATGGGCTCGTACAGCCCGAAGGGCAGTCCGTCTCCCGCCTCGCCCAGGGAGGCGGAGGGCAACATACCCAGGGAGCCGGCCAGCATGGAGGCCTCGTCAGTGAGGATATCTCCGAACATGTTCTCGGTCACCATCACGTCAAAATCCGCCGGACGGTTGATCAGGTACATGGCCGCCGCGTCCACCAGGATGTGCTCCACTTCCAACTCGGGAAATTCCCTGGCGTATATCCGTTGGGCGGTAGAGCGCCACAGACGCGAGGTTTCCAGTACATTGGCCTTGTCCACGGACACCAGCTTGCGTCGCCGCCCCATGGCAAGCTTGCCCGCCAGTCGCAGCACCCGCTCGATCTCCTCAACGGTGTAGCGGCACACATCGGTGGCGGAATTCTCGTCCCGCAGTTTGTCGCCAAAATAAATGCCGCCGGTAAGTTCCCGCACTACCAGCAAGTCCACATTCTTCAAGTACTCCTCCTTGATGGGAGAGTACTTGAGCACATTGGGGTCGGGTTTCACCGGGCGCAGGTTTGCAAACAGGCCAAAGGTCTTGCGCAGCGCCAGCAGGCCTTGCTCGGGTCGCACCGTGGCATTGGGGTCGGACCACTTGGGCCCGCCCACTGCACCAAGCAGGATGGCGCGGGAGTCTTTGCAAAGCTCGATAGTCTCAAAGGGCAACGCAACGCCCTCAGCATCAATCGCTGCCCCACCGATCAAGCCATGACCCAGGCTCAGCAGGTGACCATAGCGCCTGGCCACTGCCTGCAATACACGGCAGGCCTCCTGGGTGACCTCCGGTCCAATGCCATCTCCTGCCAGTACGGCAATCTGTAACTTCATTTGCGTGCCTTCTCAAACGCCGCGATCTGTTCTTCCTTACCCATCAGGAAGCCCAGCTGGTCTGTGCCGTGCACCAGGCAATACTGGGCAAACGGTTCCACCTCAAAATGCAGGCTGGGACCATCATCCACGCTCAGGGTCGCCAGTTCCACGTCCACCCGTACCCTGGCTCCGGGGTGATCCAGCAGCCAGTCATGGGCCTGCTTGTCGACAACGATGGGCAGCAAACCATTCTTCAAGGCATTGCTGCGAAAAATGTCTGCGAAGCGCGTGCTGATCACCGCATCGATGCCGAAGTCCTTCAATGCCCAGGGCGCATGTTCACGGGAAGATCCGCAACCAAAGTTATCTCCAGCCACCAGCACCCGGGCGTCCCGGTATTCGGGCTGGTTCAGCACGAAGTCGGGGTTCTCTTTCCCATCAGATGAAAAGCGCCAATCGTGGAACAGGCCCTCGGAAATACCTTCCCTGGAAGTAGTCGTCAGGTAACGGGCGGGAATGATCTGGTCGGTGTCGATATCTGCCTGGGGCAGCACCGCCGTGTGCGACACAATCTGTTTTAATGCTTCCATTGCGATGACTCCCTCAAGCTCCGCCGTCAATCAGAAAACTGCGAGGATCCGCCACCGCACCGGCGATGGCAGAGGCGGCGGCGGTCACCGGGCTGGCCAGGAGCGTCCTGGCCCCGGGTCCCTGGCGGCCCTCGAAATTCCGGTTACTGGTACTGACCACGTATTGCCCCGGGGCGGCGATATCGCCATTCATGCCCAGGCACATGGAACAACCCGCTTCATGCCACTCGGCACCGGCGTCTGTGAATACCCGGTCCAGCCCCAGTTCCTCGGCGGCGAGTTTGATCTTGTTCGAGCCGGGCACCACCAGCATGCGCACGCCGGATTTCACCTTGCGTCCTTTCATAATCTCGGCGGCCGCCTGCAGGTCACCCAGGCGGGAGTTGGTGCAACTGCCGATGAATACGATATCTACCGGTTGTCCGTACAAGGGCCGGCCGGGCTTCAAACCCATATACTCCAGCGCCTTCCTGGACGCCGCGCCCACCGGTTCGGGAATTTCCCTTCGTATCCCGATGCCGGCGCCGGGGTTGGTGCCGAAGGTAATCATCGGCGGAATCTCCGCGGCATCGATGAGTACCTCGCGATCGAAACGGGCATCCGGATCACTGCTCAGTGCTTTCCACTGCTCCACCGCCTTGTCCCAGTCAGCACCGGCAGGCGCCATGGGGCGACCCTTCAGGTAGTCGAATGTCACCTGGTCCGGCGCATCCATGCCCGCCCGGGCGCCTGCCTCGATAGACATGTTGCAGATGGTCATGCGCTCGTCCATAGACAGCCCGGTAATAGTGCTTCCCCGGTATTCGATCACGTGACCGGTACCGCCAGAAACGCCGATCTTGCTGATAATAAACAGCACCACGTCCTTGGCTGTCACGCCGGCACTCAAGGGACCATCGATAGTGATGCCCATACTGCGTGGCTTGCGCTGCAACAGACACTGGGTGGCCAGCACATGACCTACCTCGGTAGTGCCAATGCCGAATGCCAGGGCGCCCAGCGCGCCGTGGGTTGCTGTGTGACTGTCGCCACATACGATGGTCTTGCCGGGTTGGCTCGCGCCCAGTTCGGGGCCTATCACATGCACGATGCCCTGGTCGGCATTACCCGGACCACGCAGGGGAATTCCGAATTCCTCGCAATTCTCCACCATCTGCCGGACTTGCTTGCCGGCGGCCGGAGCCATGCCCTCGTATCCCCTGGCAACCAACTCCGGCCGGGTAGGAATTGAATGATCCAGGGTCGCCAGGGTCAGGTCAGGGCGACGCACCGGAATGCCCTTTTCCCGCAGTAGCGAGAACGCCTGGGGTGTGGTGACCTCATGAATCAGGTGCAGGTCGATATACAAAATTGCCGGGTTCTGCTGAGTCTCCGGGACGACCACGTGGCTCTCCCAGATCTTATCCAGCATGGATTTGCCAGTCATACGCTCTTTCCTTGTCTATACCGAGGCTGCAGCCTGGGATTTTTCGGGCCGCCCGATCTCCTGGGAGCGCACGATCCGGTTGACCGCATCCACCAGGGCGCGGGTTCCCGCCTCGATGATATCGGTGCTCACGCCGGTACCCCGGTAGTCACGCCCACCCTTTCTCATGAACACGGCCACCTCGCCCTGGGCATCCTGGCCCATGGTCAGGCTGCGAACCTCGAAATCCGTCAGGGTCGCATCCATGCCGGTCAGGGCAGCGATGGCATTGAAGGCGGCATCTATCGGTCCATCACCGTCGGCTTTCTTGCTCACCAGCTCCTCCCCGGATTTCATCAACCACACCTCGGCGGACGCACTGCCGCCAAAGCGGGTAACGATATTCATGTCACGCAGTGTCCAGGGGCCCGCCTCTGCACCATCCATTTGCAGCACAATGGCTTCCAGGTCGGCATCAAAGATCTCTTTCTTCTGATCGGCGAGTTTCTTGAACTTGCGAAAGGCGTTATTCAGTTCCACCTCTTCAAGCTCGAAACCCAGGGTCTGCAGGCGATCCCTGAAAGCATGTCGACCGCTATGCTTGCCCAGCACCAGGGAATTCTGGCTCAGACCCACATCCTCGGGCCGCATGATCTCGTAAGTGGCGGCGTGCTGCAGCACACCGTGCTGGTGAATGCCCGCCTCATGGGCAAAGGCATTGTCACCAACGATAGCCTTGTTGCGGGGTATCGGCATACCGATGATCGAGGAGACCAGTCGGCAGGTGGGAAACAGGCGCGGCGTGTTGATGCCGGTTCCCAACTCAAAGAATTTCTGGCGGGTATGAACCGCCATCACCACTTCTTCGAGCGAACAATTGCCCGCCCGCTCACCAATCCCGTTAATGGTGCATTCAATCTGTCTGGCACCGGCTTTCACTGCCGCCAGGGAATTGGCCACCGCCATGCCCAGGTCATCATGACAATGCACGCTGAGTACCACGTTCTCGATGCCCGGTACTTCCTTGCGCAAGTATTGGATCAATGCGGCAAATTCTCCCGGCACCGTGTAGCCCACGGTATCGGGAATATTCACCGTGGTGGCACCGGCCTCGATGACCGCGCTCACAATGTCCTTGAGAAATTCCCACTCGGTACGTGCCGCATCCTCGGCGGAGAACTCCACGTCATCGCAATAACTTCGTGCACGACGCACACCTTCCACCGCCGTCTTGAGGATTTCTTCCTTGGCCATCTGCAGCTTGTACTGCCGATGAATGGCGCTGGTGGCGACAAACACGTGAATGCGTTTTCGCTCGGCGTGCTCCAGCGCTTTCCAGGCAGCATCAATATCCCCGGCATTACACCGCGCAAGACCGCAGATGATTGGCCCCTTGATTTGCTTTGCCACCGCGGAAACCGCTTCGAAATCTCCAGGAGAGGCAGCGGGGAAACCAGCTTCGATCACATCGACACCCAGGTCAGCCAGGGCACGGGCGATCCGTAGCTTCTCCTGTAGATTCATGCTGCAACCCGGCGACTGCTCGCCGTCGCGCAAGGTGGTATCGAATATGATCAAGCGATCCTTGTCCGCCATATGGCTCTCCTGTTTGTCTTCCCTTACAACCCGTGGACTTATTTCTGCAGCCAGCTCATGCGGGCACGCATTTTCCGACCCACTTCTTCAATGGGGTGCTTCAGGTCTTCTTCCATCATGCGGTTGTACTCAGGCAGACCGTTCTTGTTCTCCTCGATCCACTGGCGAGCAAAAGTGCCGTCCTGAACTTCGGTGAGTACCTGCTTCATGGTGGCTTTCACGTGATCGTCGATCACCCTGGGCCCACGGGTCAGGTCCCCGTACTTGGCGGTTTCACTGATGAACTCGTGCATTTTTGCCAGGCCGCCCTCATTCAGCAGATCAACGATCAACTTCAGTTCGTGCAGGCATTCGAAATACGCCACCTCGGGCTGGTAACCGGCTTCTACCAGGGTTTCATAACCCTTGAGCACCAGTTCGGTGGCGCCGCCACACAACACCGCCTGTTCACCAAACAGATCGGTCTCGGTCTCTTCGGCAAAGGTGGTTTCCAACACGCCACCACGGGTGCCGCCGATAGCGTGGGCATAGGCCAGGGCCTTGTCACGAGCCTTTCCGGAGGCATCCTGTCCCACCGCAATCAGGCAGGGTACGCCACGACCTTCTTCAAACTGGCGGCGCACCAGGTCACCCGGGCCCTTGGGAGCAACCAGGATGCAGTCAATGCCTTCCTTGGGATGAATCTGGTCGAAATGTATGTTGAAGCCGTGGGCGAAAGACACCGCCGCGCCGGGTTTGATGTTGGCTTCAGCGGCCTCGTAGACCGGTTTCTGGGCGATATCGGGCACCAGCAGACAAATCAGGTCGGCATCTTTCACCGCATCGCTGGGCGCCATCAGCTTCATGCCGTCCTGCTCGGCCCTGGCCCAGCTCTTTCCACCCTGACGCAGACCAATCACCACATCGAAACCGCTGTCCCTGAGGTTCAGGGCATGGGCTCTGCCCTGGCTTCCATAGCCCAGTACTGCAACGCGGGCACCCTTAAGGGCACTAACGTCCACATCCTTTTCGGTGTAAATCTGCATCGTCAAACTCCTTTCTCGTAAAATCTAAAATCATTGAAACCGTAAAACGAAAAAGCCCCGCAGCGGTGTTCCGGTGCGGGGCTTTTCGTGTGTCCTGAATCTAAATCAGGCCGAAATCCCGCCTCTGTCAGCTAGCAACAGAAGAAGGTTCAGGTCTGGCAGCTCGTCATATGCTGAACCTGCCTCAACCGGGCATGCAATAGGATCAGAAATTGAGCGCTGAAAAATCATTGACCTGATACTGTTGCAACCGCACAAATATGTCAATAAGTTTGAAAGTTGGTTAATTAAGTTGGCGATACAGGAAATTTCAGATCCTGAAGATCCTGTATCACTTCCCAAAACAAGGATGATTCCAATGTCAGAAAAAGACCGTCGCAGTCATTCCCGCCAGGTCGTGGACGGGATTGAACAAGCGCCCAGCAGGGCGATGCTCAGGGCTGTGGGCTTCACGGAGGAAGACTTCAAGAAGCCCCAGGTAGGCATTGCCTCGACCTGGAGCATGGTCACCCCCTGCAATATGCACATCAACAAACTTGCCGAACGCACTGGCGAGGGCGTGGATGCCTCGGGCGGAAAAAGCGTCATCTTCAATACCATCACGATCTCTGACGGGATCTCCATGGGCACCCGGGGTATGTGCTACTCACTGGTCTCCCGTGAGGTGATTGCCGACTCCATTGAAACGGTCACAGGCGGCGAAGGCTTTGACGGCCTGGTGGCGGTAGGCGGTTGTGACAAGAACATGCCGGCCTGCGTTATGGCTATGGCGAGACTGGATCGACCCGCGTTGTTTGTCTACGGCGGCACCATCCGCCCCGGCGTCAAGAACCGGGATATCGTCTCGGTATTCGAGGCGGTGGGCGCGCGCTCGGCGGGCAACATCAATGATGAGCAACTCTTAGACATCGAGCGCACTGCCATTCCCGGACCAGGTTCCTGCGGTGGCATGTACACCGCAAACACCATGGCCTCGGCCATCGAGGCGCTGGGCATGTCCCTGCCCAACAGCTCCGCACAGGAAGCCGTATCGGGTCAAAAGCTGGACGACTGCTACCGTGCGGGCATAGCGGTAATGGATCTTATCGACAAGGATATCCGGCCCAGCCACATCCTCACACGCAAGGCCTTTGAGAACGCGATCACCACGGTAATCGCACTGGGCGGCTCTACCAACGCGGTGCTGCACTTGATAGCCATGGCCTGGTCAGCGAATGTAGAACTGAGCCTGGACGACTTCAATACCATTGGCGAGCGGGTGCCAGTGCTGGCGGATGTAAAACCCAGCGGCAAGTACCTGATGTCAGAACTGATCGCCATCGGTGGTATCCAGCCGCTGATGAAAACCCTGCTGGATGCGGGACTGCTGCACGGCGACTGCCTGACCGTCACCGGCAGCACCATGGCGGAAAACCTGGCCCGGGTAGAGCCCTATCCCGATGGACAGGACATCATTCGCCCCCTGTCCAATCCGATTAAACCCGACAGCCACCTGGTGGTGCTCAAGGGCAACCTGGCGCCGGAGGGTGCGGTGGCCAAGATCACCGGCAAGGAAGGCCTGTCCTTCACCGGCAGCGCCAGGGTGTTCCACTCCGAGGAGCAGGCACTGGCCGCGATCCTGGACGGCACGGTGGTGGCAGGCGACGTCATGGTGATTCGCTATGAGGGACCCCGCGGCGGACCGGGCATGCGGGAAATGCTCTCCCCAACCTCGGCCATCATGGGCAAGGGGCTGGGCGACAAGGTCGCCTTGATCACCGATGGTCGTTTCTCCGGCGGCAGCCACGGCTTCGTGGTGGGTCACGTCACCCCAGAGGCAGCGGTGGGAGGCCCTATCGGGCTGGTGGAAGATGGCGATGAGATCCATATCGATGCCGCAAGACGGGAAATCAATTTGAAGGTGGACGAGCAAACCCTGGCCAGGCGTCGGGAAAGTTGGCAGACACAGGACAAGGTTCCCAAGCGCGGCACCCTGGCCAAGTATGCGAAGCTGGTTTCCAGCGCCTCCCTGGGCGCGGTCACCGACAGGGACCTTTAAGCGATCCCATGCAACTCGATACGCTGATTTCCGCACCCGAGCTGGCCGCCTCCCTGGACGATCCGGAGCTTCGCATCGTGGATTGTCGCTTTGACCTGGCAGATGAACAGGCGGGAGCGCGTGCTTATGGGCAGAGCCATATCAGGGGCGCGGTCTATGGGCATTTGCACAAGGACCTCGCAGCTCCGGTTACTGCACAGACCGGCAGGCATCCCCTGCCCGACCCGGAGCGGTTCGCAGCCACGTTGGGAAGCTGGGGAATAGGTAACGACAGCCAGGTCGTGGTCTATGACGGCGGTCCCGGCGCCATGGCGGCCCGCCTCTGGTGGATGCTGCGCTGGCTGGGCCACGCCAAGGTGGCGGTGCTGGATGGGGGATTCGCTGCGTGGCAGCTACATGGCGGCAGCACCAGCAGCGGGATAAGTCGCAATCCGAAAGCGGTTTTCCGAGTATCTGAACAATCAGGCATCACCCTGGATGCGGAGCAGGTGGAACAAGGACTGGCAGCCAGGGAGTTGCTACTGATCGACGTGAGGGCCAGGCCGCGCTACCTGGGTGAAACAGAGCCCCTGGACACGGTGGCCGGACATATCCCCGGCGCCATCAACCTGCCCTTTGAGAAAAACCTGGATGCACAAGGACGATTCCTGCCCGGGGATGCCCTGGCAAAACAATACGGGGAATTATTGGCTGCCAACCCGGGAAAACAGCCCTGCTTCATGTGCGGCTCAGGAGTCACTGCCTGCCATGGCCTGCTGGCCATGGAGGTCGCAGGAATCCATGGAGCCCTGCTCTATCCAGGCTCGTGGAGCGAGTGGATTACTGATTCAGACCGGGCGGTTGCAGTCGGCGACAGCCCGGACTGAAGTACGCTATTTGGCGTGGGTCGCCAGTTCGCGCTCGCTGCGCGCACCGAGTTTACGCATGACCATGGCAGCCGGGCAAAAGCCCGTGAATGACTGTTGAAACAGGTTCGCGCCGACAAATACCGTCAACCACACAAAGCCGGGATGAACGAACTGGGTAAGTACCACCGAGAGCAGGACCATGAAGCCTGCGAAAGCGCTGACCATTCTTTCTAGTGACATTTGAAAATCCTCTGATCTTCGATACCAGGCACCATTTTATTCCTATGGAAGACCTGGGTTAGTTAATTAGTAGAATCTAATATAGAAAGCAGGTTACTTTAGATGGTGCTAAATTACCAGTGACGCAAACAAGGAAACCGGATTAATGGACACCCCTGACATCACTCCCGAACAATTGGCAGAAATGCGCGAGCATGCCCAGGACGCCACCATTTTGCTAAAGACCCTGGCCAATGAAATGCGCCTGAGCATCCTTTGCATGCTCTGCGAGGGTGAGATGTCGGTCAGCGAACTGAACAAGCAACTGGACCTGAGCCAGTCCGCCCTGTCACAGCACCTGGCGGTATTGCGCAGTAACAAGATCGTCAAGACGCGACGGGTATCCCAGGTGGTCTATTACCGACTCGGCGACGACAACGCCACCCGGATTATCCAGATCCTGCACGAGATCTACTGCCCCCGCCGGTAATCTGCCTGGCGCGACAGCGCGTAGACCAGGTCGACGTACCCTTTTTCAACCTCAGCCAGCCCGGCGGCTTTCACGCCCTCGGCCGGCGCAATCAACATGAACTCATTGGGCCCGTGAGCGCCGGTTCCCAAGCCCAGGCCGGTAAACACCATGGGTAACTTCAGGCGCTCGGTAAACTGGTAAAAAGGCGCGCTTCCAGCCAGGCGAGGTTGCACTCTCACGGTGGCGCCGTAGCGATTGAAGACACCAATTGCCGCCCTGACCAGGGGCGTCTCCACCGAGGTCTGGGAGGCCGGGTAAGAAGACTTTATGTGCATGGCGATGTCGGTGAAGCCCTGCTCGTCCAGGTAGCTGCGAATACTTGCCAGGGCCTGGTCGGGATCAATTCCCGGAGGCAGCCGCGAATCCAGCTTGGCGGTGGCCACGTGGGGAAGGATGGTTTTCACGCCCTCTCCCGTATACCCGGACCACATGCCGTCGATATTCAAACTGGGCGTGTACAAGTACTCCATCAGGGCCTCGCCACCGGTCTTGCCGTCCACCCAACGGGCAACGCCCAGTTGCTGCTTGATGCTATCCTCATCCCAGGTCTTGAGCATGCCGTTAACCAGGCTGTACTCCTCATCACTGGGCGGGCGCACCCCATCGTAATAACCGGGGACCCGTATGGTATTGCCGTCCTTGCTGGTCAGGCTCGCCAGGGCCTGGCTCAGACGCCATGCCGGCGCATCCACCACCGCCTTGTATGAGCCATGGATCTCGTTATTCATGGGGCCGCCATGTTCGTTGCCATGGGCCTCAAGTTCAAAATAGATGATTCCCTTTACGCCCAGGGAAAGGGTCAGGCCACCTTCGCGGTCCTGGGAGTTAAACGGGAACAGGACTCCATCAGCCTGCTTCAGGCGTTCCTCATACTTGTCGATGATCTGGGGATAGTGAGGCGAGCCCAGTTCCTCTTCACCCTCGGCGGCAACCATGATGTTCACCGGCAGCGTTCCGGTCACATCAATGATCGACTGCAGCGCATTGAGCAGGGCGCGCTCGGGGCCCTTCTGGTTGGTGGCGCCACGCGCCATGAGCACGCTGCCCAGCTCATGGTCTACCAGCGCGCCATCAAACGGAGCCACCTGCCAGTCATCGGGGTTCACCGGCTGCACGTCGTACATCATGTAGAGCATCAAGGTCTTTTCGGCGCCGGCATCGTAATAAGCCCAGACCCCGGGATGACCGTCCGTGGGCACCAGTTCAGCCTCGACAAAACCCATGTCTTCAAGGTCCTGGCGCAGTAACTCCGCCATTTCCAGCACCCCATTATTCTCGGCGCTGATGGACGGCTGGCGCACCCAGCGCTGCAACTGGGCAACGTGGCTATCCAGGTTCTGGTCTATATGGGCATACACCTGAGCATGGTCGCCATCGTAGGCAGCGATGCTGGTGGGATCAAACGCCGGAACGTTCTTGATCGCGAATTGAGGGCGGACCGGTCCATCGGCGGAGGCCGCTGACGGGGCCGATGTGGAATCTGTGCAGGCCGCGACAGCCAGGACGAGAACAAAATACAAAACCGGGCGAAGTGTAAAATTCATTGCGAGCTCCAGAATGGTTCTGCAGCAAGTGTACCCCACTCCGGCCTGTCTTTAATCGGCGCGAAAAAGGTCCCGCCTTTTACTCTTCGAAAATTTTTTCCGCCTGTTCCAGCGAGGCAAAATCGAAGAGGTTCATGTCCGCCAACTGAGAGGGGGCAACATTTCGTATAGCCCGGAAAATCGTTTCCATGCGTCCCGGGCTGTCCTTCTCCCACTGGGCCAGCATGGCCTTGATGATCTTACGCTGCAGATTCGGCTGGGAGCCGCACAGGTTGCAGGGAATGATCGGAAATTCTCTGGCATTGGCGTAACGGCTGATATCTCGCTCGGAGCTATAGGCCATGGGCCTGATGACCACGTGGCGCCCGTCATCAGAGCGCAACTTGGGCGGCATGGCCTTCAAGGTGCCGCCGTGGAACAGGTTCAGGAACAGGGTTTCAATGATGTCGTCACGGTGATGACCCAGGGCAATCCGGGTAATGCCGTTTTCCGCCGCCCAGGTGTACAGGGAGCCACGGCGCAATCGTGAACACAGGCTACAGGTGGTCTTGCCCTCGGGAATCACCCGCTTCACCACGCTGTAGGTGTCCTGTTCGATGATGTGGTAATCCACCCCGATGCTCTGCAGGTATTCCGGCAGGATGTGCTCGGGGAAACCCGGCTGCTTCTGGTCCAGGTTCACTGCAATGAGTTCGAAGTTCACCGGGGCACTGCGCTGCAGCGACATCAGGATATCCAGCATGGCATAGGAGTCCTTGCCACCGGACAGACAGACCATCACCCGGTCGCCCTCGCCGATCATCTTGTAATCGTCGATGGCCTTGCCCACCTGGCCACGCAGACGCGCCTGCAGCTTTTTAAAGGTGCTGGACGTGCGTTCGGTTTGTTCTGCAGTGGCGCTCAAGAACGGGCTCTCCCTGATAAGGAGCGCGATTTTGCCACGACTGGCCCAGGAAGTTGAGCCCGCCGTGAGGGTTTATTCATCATCCGGTGTCGGAATTCGGGATTTTCGAGCCTGCAATTCATAGTACATGGATAGCATCAGGGCCAGTCCCAGGGGCTCAAGGAGCATATTCAGCATGCCGCCAAACACAATCTCGCCTAGCCCGCCGGAACCCGAAAAATCCCACCCCAGGATTTCTGCCACCACGGCAGCGGGCACAACCAGCGCGGAAATAACCACCACGGCCGCCACGATAATCAACAACATAAACCCGAAGGCATACCACCATTGGCCTTCCACCAACCTGAAGCTGGCCTCCAGGGACTTGATGGGTCCCCGGCCTTCCAGCACCAGGTACATAGCGTAAAAACCGAAGGCGACCATCACGAAGACGCCCGGGATAATCAGCACGAAGATACCGATAACCATGCCCAACCCATAGAGCAGCGAAGCCAGGCAAAACGGCAGAAATGCCCTCACAGCCGTACTAAATTCATCATCTATATCCGCCAGCAGACCCCTGGCAATATTATCCAGTCGGCGCAGCATAATCATCGTCAGCAGCATGCCCAGCAGGGTGCTGACAACACTAAGCCCCAACATCCCAAAGGATTCCCCTTCCAGCACTTCAGGGTGAAGTTCCGAATACACACTGAACCAGGTATTGAGCAAGCCGGCGGCAAGGGCCAGCATCCACAAGCTGGAAAATGCGGCCACGAAAAGCGACCAGCCATTCTTGAATACCCCGAGAGTGCCCTGCGGCTCGGTAATCTGGAAACTCATTTGAACTCCTGGCCCGGTTGTATTGCCCGGGCACCAGTCTGACCGACCCGGCGAGGCATCTCAAGCGAGCCGGCCTGCAAAAAGATGACTGCCAAGACCTGTACTGGATTGCCGGATGACGCCTAGAATCGGACTACACAGGGCCAACGATCCGGATTACAACGCCATGAACCAGCTCGCCACTACCCCCGAACCGCCCTATTACGCGGTGATCTTTGCCAGCTTGCGTCACGACTCTGATGAGAGCGCCTATCAACGCACTGCAGCGCGCATGCTGGAACTGGCGGCACGCCAGCCGGGATTTCTGGGAGTGGACAGCGCCCGCAGCGATAACCTGGGCATCACCGTCTCCTACTGGCAGGACGAAGAGGCCATCAAGGCCTGGAAGCACCAGGTAGAACATACCCAGGCCCGACGCATGGGTCGCGAGAAGTGGTACAGGGAATACAGCCTGCGGGTTGCCAGGGTGGAAAGAACATACGGAGTCCTTTCCACCGACTAGCCTTGCCGGCGAGCGACCCGGCAATCTTCGGGAAAGGCGATTTGCCCCGCAATTAGCCTCAAGGGATGTCCAAAAATCCTATACTGTTAACCACAGAATCCAACATCCAGACCTGTTTCGCCAGGTTCGGTGTGACCCTGCCCCGACAACACTCGGACCAGGCTGTTAGGAAAAGGACGAATGTCAGACTATCAAACGCTCTTCAAAAAAATCGAAGATCTCACCGAGAGCGATCGCAAGCAGATAACCGGACTTTATCTTGCCTACTTCGACTCCAGCAGTGAGGAACAGGTAATTTCGGACCTGGAGAAAAAGACCGAGATTTTATTGGTCTACTTCGAAGAGGCTCTGGTTGGCTTCAGCACCCTGGAGCTATACGACTTTGAATGGGAAAACTCCCTGATCCAGATACTCTATTCGGGCGACACCATCGTTGACCAGGCGCATTGGGGACAGCAGGCACTGGCATTCGCCTGGATCGCCAATCTAGGCAAACTCAAGCGTGACAGGCCCGATGTCCCCCTGTACTGGTTTGTCATTCTGAAGGGACACAGGACCTTTAAATTTCTTCCCGCTTTTGGAAAATCCTTTTATCCCCACTGGTCAATAGACAGGTCTGACCTGAAGCCGTTGGTTGATGCACTTGCCAAGCAAAAATTTGGCAGTGATTACAACCCGGAAACCGGGATAGTCGAATTTGCCGAATCAAGAGGGCATTTAAACCCTGACATCGCCTATCCAACAGAGAGCGAAAAAACCAGGGATTCCGTCCGTTTCTTTCTAAAGAAAAACCCCAACTACCTCCGTGGCCATGAACTCGTTTGCCTGTGCGAAATTTCCGAGCAGAACATGAAGCCACTCACAAAACGAATTTTCTGTCGGAGCGGTGTGTGACCTCCCCATGGCGCCAGCTACACGCGCTGGGCACTGAGTTGGAAAACACAGGGACTGTGGCCGGGCGCCAGGAAGCCTGGCTAATGAATTGCCTGCGCCAAAACAGCAGCTCTGAATACGGACAGCGCCACAACTTTGCCAGGATCGAATGTGCCGCAGAATTCCGCAATCAGGTTCCTGTGATCTCCTATGAGGACATCGCACCCGACATTCGCAGAATGTACAACGGGGAAGCGGATGTGCTCTTTAGCGGCATGCCGGTAGCCTTCGAACGCACCGGAGGAAGTACCAGTGGCAGTAAATTAATCCCCTACTCTCACAATAGTCTGAAAGATTTCCAGGCGGCGTTATTGCCCTGGCTGGCCAACACCATTGAGCAATTTGTTATCGCTTCGGGTACCGCGTACTTTTCGATAAGCCCCGCCACACGACAAGCCGAGATCTCTCCCGGCGGCGTCCGTATCGGACTCCCCGATGGCGCCTACCTGGGCGATGCGGCACTGGAACAATTTGCAGCGATTTCCTCAGTGCCCGCGTGGGTGGGAAGTGTGGCCGAGCTCTCCCAGTGGCAACTCGCGACACTGTATTACTTGTCCACCCAGGAAGACCTCGCCTTGATTTCAGTGTGGAGTCCCACATTCTTTCTCATGTTACTGGATGCGTTGGAACGCAGATCCGGGGAGCTTGAAACACTCCTTCGCGACGGAGGCAGGCTGGCAGGCCAGGACCTGCCCCGGAACCCCGATGCCCTGGCTCGATTTAGCCGATTCCTTGCCCACCGTCGTAGCGAAATCCTCTGGCCGAACCTGAAGCTGGTGAGTTGCTGGTCTGACGCCTCATCCAGGCCGTTCTTCGACCGGCTCAGGCAACGACTCCCTCACGCATCCTTCCAGGGAAAGGGCCTGTTATCGACCGAAGGCGTGGTCAGCATACCGAACCACGCCGGTCAGCCACTACTGGCCATGGATAGCGGATTTTTCGAATTTATGGACCAAAAAGGTGATTTACATCTCGCCGCTGAGCTCGAGACTGGAAAGACGTATGAAACCGTTATAACCACTTCCGGAGGGCTGTATCGTTACCGCAGCGGAGACTGGGTAACGTGTGAGGGATTCGCCAAAGATATTCCAATCTTTCGCTTTTCCGGCAGAAG
>Ga0316195_10000386_pt1 | contig 17260 bp, 12 predicted proteins | sample Phised1_MG_FD_204937 | JGI IMG/M metagenome (GOLD analysis project Ga0316195, IMG submission 204937) | Coastal sediment microbial communities from Maine, United States - Phippsburg sediment 1 | ecosystem: Environmental > Aquatic > Marine > Coastal > Sediment | place: USA: Maine | collected...
CACCGAGCGCAAGCCGCCAAAGCCGCGCGTGTTGCTGATGCAGGCACCCTGGATCAGCTCAGCTCCTGCCATTTGCAGGCGTTTTTGCAATGCCGGCGAGATGCTTTCCCGGCTGTCCACCACCGCGCTGACCGGCACCTGCAAGTGCAGCAGGTCGAATACGGTCTGGTAAGCGGAATCGTTGTTGGTCGCAACCACCACGGCAGTGCCCGGCACGACGGCGTGGCGGTTCACGTAGTGACGCAGCGCTCCGGCCAGCATGATGCCGGGACGGTCGTTGTTGGGGAATATCAGGCCTTGTTCGATGGCTCCGCTGGCCAGCAGGACGTGGCGCGGGCGCACGGTCCAAAGGCACTCGCGCCAGGTGGATCCCTGGCCGGTCTGGAGCAGGGTGGTGACGTTGTGGTCATAGACACCGGTCACCACGGTGTGCTCGAGCAGCAGTACGTTGGGCTGTTCCCGCAGACGGGAAACGGTGCGCGTTGCCCAGTCGCTGCCGTGTTGGTCGTCCAGCTCGATGTTTTCACTGTTCAGCACACCGCCGCAGTCGGGGCTCTGTTCCGCCAGGATCACGCGCAAACCGGCCGATGCGGCCACCTGCGCGGCCATCAGGCCGGCTGGGCCGCCACCGCAAATCAGCAGATCACAATGGGCGTTGACCTGCTCGTAGCGGTCCGGATCGGGGCCTTCCAGCGGCCGGCCCAGCCCGGCAGCGCGCCGCACCAGGCCTTCCCAGGTTTTCCAGTTGGGCCATTTGAACGTCTTGTTGTAGAAGCCGGCCGGCCACAGAGGATGCGTGAAATCGACCATGCGGCCCAGGTCGAAGTTGACGGATGGCCAGCCACTCTGACTGGCGGCGACCAGGCCCTCCTCCAACGGGACGACCGTGGCGCGACAGTTTGGCACACGGGCGTGCCCTTCGCCGATTTCGACCAGCGCGCAGGGCTCCTCCTCTCCGGCCGAGAAAATGCCGCGTGGGCGATGGTACTTGAAACTCCGCGCAACGGCCCGGACACCGTTGGCCAGCAGGGCCGAGGCGAGGGTATCGCCGCGAAAACCGACGTAAGGCACCCCGTCGAATGTAAAAGTCAGGGGCTCTTGACGATCGATGCGACCGCCGCTGGCCAGCCGGAATGGCCCCAGGGGTGGACGGATCATGGCGCGTCGCGTCCCTTGGGCGGCAGATCGCCCATCGGCAGCGAGTCGAGAATGTCGTGTGTCACCGTGTCACGGCTGACGATAAACCACTGGCCGCAGCCGTAACGGTGCACCCATCGCTCGCGGAGCAGCCCCTTCGGGTTCTCCCGATAAAACAGGTACTGCGCCCAGTCCGGATCGCTGATGTGCTCGGGGTGATCCGGCCGGGCACGGCTTGCTTCACCGCCGCAACGGAACTCCGTTTGGTCGCGCACTCCGCAATATGGACATTTTATTAGTAGCATTTACAATTATTTATTAAGTTTATGTAATGTAATTAGTGAGCAACACCCGAGGCGGCTCCCTCATCGATCAGGCGGCCGCTGCTGAAGCGGTCCAGTTGGAACGGCCTCAGCAGTTCATGCGGGCGGTCATGCACGATGGTCCAGGCCAGCGTATCGCCGCCTGCCGGTATGGCCTTGTACCCACCGGTTCCCCAGCCCGTGGATACGTAAAGGTTTTCCACCGGCGTCTTGCCGACGATCGGACTGACATCGTAGGCCATGTCGCAGGCTCCTGCCCAGTGGCGCATCATCCTCAGGCGGCTGAACATCGGCAGCAATTCGACCAGTGCCGCCAGTGTGTCCAGCTGCGTATTCAGGCTGCCACGCTGAGCGTAAGAGTTGTACAGGTCTGCGCCGCCGCCGATAACGATCTCGCCACGGTCCGACTGGCTGACGTAGACGTGGATCCTGGCCGACATCATCACCGTGTCGAATACCGGGCGCACCGGTTCCGTGACCAGGGCTTGCAGGGGAATCGTCACGATCGGCAACTGCAGTCCGGCCATGGCGGCCAGTTGACTGCTGTGCCCGGCGACACAGAGCGCAAACCGGTCCGCGCTGATCCGGCCCCGGTTGGTGCGGACGGCGGTAACGCGACTGTCACTGCTTTCCATGCCTTGCACTTCGCAGCGCTGCAGGATGTCGACACCGGCGGCGGACGCTTTGCGTGCGTAGCCCCAGGCCACCGCGTCGTGTCGCGAAATGCCGCCGCGTTCCTGGATGAAACCGCCGGTGACCGGGAAGCGGCAGTCGAGGTTGAGCTGGGGAACCCGCTGCCGCACTTCGTCGCGCGACAGGAGCCGCGAATCGATGCCGTTCATCCGGATCGCGTTGGCCCAGCGCCGGTAAATTTCCATCTCGTGCGCGCTGTGGCAAATGGACAGGATGCCGCGCTGGCTGAACATGACGTTGAAATCGAGTTCGCGGGCCAGGCCCTCGAACAAACGCAAGGAGTGTTCGTAGAAGGCGCCGCTTTCCGGGTAAAAATAGTTGGAACGGCTGACCTGTGTGTTGCGGCCGCTGTTGCCGCCGCCCAGCCAGGATTTTTCCAGCACGGCCACGTTGCGGATGCCGTGGCGGGTAGCCAGGTAGTAGGCGGTGGCCAGGCCGTGGCCGCCGCCACCGATAATGACCACGTCGTAGTGCTCCTTTGGCTCCGGGTCGCGCCAGGTACGTGGCCAGTGCCGATGGCCGGTCAGGGCATGGCGCAGCAGTGAGAAAGCCGAGTAGGAAGTTGCCACCATCGATTTCGCTCAGTGCGCCACGCCGGCGGCGGCGCCTTCATCGACGAGTTGACCGGTCTCGAAACGGTCGAGCGAAAACGGTCGCAGGAGTGGGTGGGGTTCTGCATGCGCGATGGTCCAGGCCAGGGTGTCGCCTCCGGCCGGGATCGCCTTGAATCCGCCGGTACCCCAGCCCGTGGAAACGTAGAGATTTTCGATTGCGGTGCGGCCGACCACCGGGCTCGAATCGGGCGCGATGTCGCAGACACCGGCCCACTGGCGCATCACGCGCAGACGTCCGAAGCTGGGGATGAGTTCGCGAACCGCCGCGGCGTTGTCCCGCGTCGTCGGCAAAACGCCGCGTTGCGCATAGGAATGAAACGGGTCGGCGCCACCGCCGATGACGATTTCCCCGCGGTCCGACTGGCTTACATAACAGTGGATCACGGCCGAGCCGATCACCGTGTGCAAAACCGGCTTGATCGGTTCGGTCACCATGGCCTGAAGCGCGATGCTTTCAATGGGTAGTTGCAGGCCGGCCCGCGCCGCCAGTGCACTGCTGTTGCCGGCCACGCACAGCGCGAAGCGGTCACCGCCGATGGAGCCCTGGTTTGTGTGCACGGCCCGGATACGGCCGTCGTCGCACTCGAACCCGGTCACCTCGCAACCCTGCACGATATCGACGCCGCTGGCCGAAGCGGCCCGGGCATAGGCCCAGGCCACGGCATCGTGGCGGGCAATTCCGGCACGGTGCTGGACGAAACCGCCGACAATCGGAAAGCGGCAGTCGAGATCCAGGATCGGCACCATCCGCCGGATGTCTTCGCGATCGAGTAACTCCGAGTCGATGCCGTTCAAGGTCATGGCATTGGCCCAGCGGCGGTTGATTTCCAGTTCCTCGAGGCCGTGACTGAGCTCGAGGTTGCCACGGGGACTGAACATGATGTTGAAGTTGAGATCGGCGGAAAGCGACTCGAACAGCTGCAGCGAGTGCTCGTAGAATGCCGCACTTTCCGGGTAGAAGTAATTGGATCGGCAGACCTGGGTATTGCGTCCGGAGTTGCCGCCGCCCAGCCAGCCCTTCTCCAGCACCGCGACGTCGCGGATTCCATAGCGGTTCGCCAGGTAATACGCGGTCGCCAAGCCGTGCCCGCCGGCGCCGACAATGACCACGTCGTAGTGACGCTTCGGCACAGGGCTGCGCCATGCGGGTGGCCATCGCCGATGGCCCCCAAGGGCGTGGCGCAAGAGGGAAATGGCCGAGTAGGATTGCATGGCGGCAGGATAGCTCAGGCCCGGAGGAAATCAAATGATGCTGCGCGCACGATTACATTTGCGCTATCCACTGGACTATAATCCGGGCACATTCTCCCGGAGAACAATAATGCACACCCAACTCTCAAGCCGAATGATTGCCCTTGCTACCGCCGGGTTGGTCTTTGCCCCCCTGGCACACGCCGAGGAGCTGGTCCTGGAAGAGATCCTGGTAACGGCCCAGAAGCGGGAACAAACGCTGACGGACGTACCGGCGGCGGTCTCTGCTATATCGGGCGACCTGGTCAGGGACTACATCGGTGGCGCCCAGGACATTCGCGCGCTGGCTGCCCGGGTGCCCGGGCTGAACATCGAGACTTCGAATGGCCGCACGCAGCCGCGCTTCTACCTGCGTGGACTGGGCAACATCGACTTCGACGTCAACGCCAACCAGCCGGTCGCGATGATTTACGACGAGATCGCACTCGAAAACAATACACTGCGCAGCCTGCCGTTGTTTGATGTCGAGCGCATCGAGGTGCTCAAGGGGCCGCAGGGCTCACTGTTTGGCCGCAACACCAACGCCGGTGTCATCAAGATCGATTCGGTCAGGCCCAGCACTGAGCGCAATGGCTATTTCATCGCCTCCTACGGCTCACGGGAGACGTTTATCGCCGAAGCGGCCAGCAACTTTACGTTGACCGACACGCTGACTTCGCGCGTTTCACTCAAGTACCAGGAGCGCGGCAAGTGGATCGACAACACCTACAACGGCCCGGGCGACGACTTCGGTGGTTTCGATGAGTTCGCGTGGCGCGTCCAGCTGCAGTGGGATCCGTCTGATACCTTTTCCGGCCACCTCAAACTGCACGGTTTCAGCCAGAGCGGCAGCGATCCGAACGTGTTCTACGCCAACGCGATCAAGGTCGGCACCTCCGGCTTGCGGCCCGAATTCAATGAGAAGATCGCCAGCCAGGACAGCGGGGACATCGCGACGCTGGACCTCGATCACTACGGCGGCGCGCTGAACCTGCAATGGAACCTGGCGAACGAGATGACGCTGACGTCGATCACCGGCTACGACACGGTCGAAAACTTCCAGAGCGCCGACGTGGACGGCGGCGAGATCTCGTTCGATCCCGCCGATATCGGCGAACTGGGCAAGCAGGTGTTCTTCGGTGTCGCCACCGGTGACGGCCTCGACGACCTGGAGCAGTTCACCCAGGAGTTCCGGCTGGCCGGGCAGGCTGACCGGCTGTTTTACCAGGTTGGCCTCTATTATTTCGACGAGGACTTCGACCTGATCAACCAGGACTTTCTCAATCCTTCCGCAACCGCATTGGTCAGCCAGCAGACCACCTCGAAAGCCGTGTTCGGCCAGGCCGAGTATGCACTCACGGAGGCCTGGTCACTGACCGTAGGTGGACGCTGGACCGACGACGAGAAAGATCTGCAGGTCGGGCCCGGAGTGCCCGGCGGCAGCGTGACGCCGGCTTCGATTTCGGTCTCGGACAGCTTCTTCAACTGGGATGTCGCGCTGTCATTTGACGCCAGCGAGGACTGGACCTGGTACGGCCGCCTCGCGACCGGCTCGCGCGGCCCGGTGACGCTCGGACGCTTCGGCTTCGTCAGTTCGGCGAAGACCGAGGAAACGTTGTCGGCCGAGCTCGGCTTCAAAAGCATGCTGATGGACGGCCGGGCCCGCTGGAACACCTCGGTGTATTCCTTCCGGAACGACGACCAGCAATTGACGGCAACCGGCGGCGCCGCGAACGTGAACCAACTCCTGAACGCGGACAAGGTGAATGGTTATGGTGTGGAGACCGAATTCGACCTGCTGATCACCGAGAACCTGTTCGCTTCGGCGAACCTGAGCTACAACGACACGGAAATCGATGACCCCGGCCTGCGAGACGACTTGTGCGGCTCGGCTCCCACCTGCACCGGTCTCGACCCCATTGCGGGTATGCGGGATGGTCCCTTCGGTCCGGTGACGGAGGTATACATCGACGGCAACCCGCTGCCGCGGACGCCCGAGTGGATAGCAAACTTCATTCTGCAGTACACGCATCCCCTGCAGAACGGTGACCTGTACTTCAACACCGACTGGAACTACCGCGACAAGTCGAACCTGTTCCTGCACCGGTCGATCGAATTCGTCCAGGAAGCACGCTGGCTGGGCGGCCTGCGCGCCGGCTACCGCACCGCCAGTGGCATGGACTTCGCACTGGTGGGCCGCAACATTACCGATGAGATCGTGGTCGAAGGCGGCATCAACTTCCTCAACCTGACCGCCTTCGTCAACGAGCCCGCCTACTGGGGAGCTGAGTTCCGAGCCAGTTTCTGATCCGGGGCGGGGTTGCCCTGTTTACTGGGTCGTAGTCGCAGGATCGACAGGAGGGCCGGCCGTGCCGGCCCTTTTCAATAGGGGTATCATGCAGTGTTCGCCCATTTAGGAATCGCAGAGTGAGCCCAGCCCTCAAGCTGTCACATTTCCTCATGCTGTGCCTGTTGCCGTGGCAACTGGCCGTCGCCCAGCAGGCGCCCGGCGTGATCGTCAGCGAGGCGGTCATCAAGCCCTTTCCGCTATCGGCCGAAGCGCTGGGCAACGCGCGCGCCAACGAGGCCGTCGAGATCCGTCCCCAAATTACGGCGGCTATCGTCGAAATCCTGTTCGAAGAAGGGCAGAAGGTGGCAAAGGGCGATATTCTCGCCCGGCTCGAGAGCTCAGAGCCACTGGCCGACCTGGCTGCGGCCAAGGCGGCGCTGGTCGATTCGGAAAGTCAGTACCGGCGATCGAATGAGCTGTTCAAGACACGCGTGGTCTCGGAGTCCCAGCTGGAACAGCTGGAAGCCAAGCGGGACGCTGACCTGGCGGCAGTCAACGCCGCTCAGGCGCGGCTCGACCACACGGTAATCCGGGCTCCATTTGCCGGCCAACTGGGCTTGCGCCGCGTCAGCCTGGGTAGCATTGTCGGCCCGACCACCGTGATCACGACGCTGGACGACACCTCGTCGATCAAGCTGGACTTCAACGTGCCGGAGGTTTTCCTGGCGCGGCTGGCGCCGGGACTGACCGTCACCGCCCACAGCGCGGCCTGGCCCGACCTGACATTCAGTGGCGAGGTCACCACCATCGATACGCGAGTCGACCCGGTAAGCCGGACCGTGATAGTGCGCGCGCTGCTGCCGAACGATGACCAGCGCTTGCGGGCAGGCATGTTCCTTACGGTCACGGTGCTCAAGGAGGATGTCGAGTCGCTGATGATTCCCGAGCAGGCCATCGTGCCGGAGCGCAGCAATCAGTATGTGCTCGTGGTCGGTCCGGATAACGTGGTCGAGCGCCGTCGGGTCGAGAGCGGTCGGCGCCGCCCCGGGGAGGTGGAAATCCTGGATGGTCTCCAGGCTGGTGAGCGGGTCATCACCGAGGGAACGCAGAAAGCTCGTCCGGGGCAGCAGGTGGAAATCCTGCCCGGCCACAGCGGATGAGGGTTCAGCAGTAATGATCATTTCCGACCAGTCCGTCCGGCGGCCGGTTTTTGCCACGGTTATATCGGCCCTGCTGGTGATCATTGGCCTGGCCTCTCTGGGCCGGCTGCCGGTGCGCCAGTATCCGGATGTCGATTCGCCGGTGGTTTCCATCGAGACCAGTTATCGCGGCGCCTCGGCCGAAGTCATCGAGACCAAGGTCACGCAGATCATCGAGGACGCGATCGCCGGCATCGAGGGCATCGAGAAGCTCAACTCGACGAGCCGTGACGAGCGTTCCGATATCCGGGTCGAATTTCGCCTCGATCGCGATATCGACGCAGCTGCCAACGATATCAGGGACCGGGTCTCGCGGGTGGTCGACCAGTTGCCGACCGAGGCCGATCCGCCGGAAATCGCCAAGGTGGACAACGCCGGCCAGGCTGTTATGTATCTGAACCTGACATCCGATCGCCATTCGGGCCTCGAGCTGACCGATTTCGCGGACCGTTATCTGATCGATCGCTTTTCCACGGTTCCCGGGGTGGCCCGCGTGCAGATTTCAGGTGCCAGGCGCTATGCCATGCGTATCTGGCTGTCGCGCGAGGCGCTGGCTGCCCGGGCCCTGACCGTCGCCGATGTCGAGAATGCTCTGCGGGCCGAAAACGTGGAATTGCCGGCCGGGCGCCTCGAATCGAAATCGAGGGAGTTTACCCTGCGGACGGCGACCGGCTTCACCGCCGAGGAGGACTTTCTCAAACTGGTGGTCGGGCGGGGTCCCGAGGGGCAGCGGGTGACGCTCGGCGAGGTGGCGGAAGTCCGCATCGGTGCGGAAAACGAACGCACTATCGCGCGAGCGAACGGCGTGGAAGCGGTCTCGCTGGCCGTCGAGCAATTGTCGCGTGCCAACAGCGTTGCCGTGTCACGCGAAGTGCAAAAAGAAATGAGCGCAATCGCCTCGGAGTTGCCCGAGGGCATGGTCCTCGCCGTCAACTACGACCGTGCCGAGTTCATTGAGGCGTCGATGCGGGAAGTGTATCGGGCTCTGTTCTTCGCCATCTCGCTGGTCCTCGTGGTCATCTACCTGTTTCTTGGCTCATTACGGGTGATGCTGATACCGGCCGTGGTGGTGCCGGTCTCCGTGATCGCCACCTTCATCGTGATGGCCGCGCTGGGTTACACCATCAACATCCTCACCCTGCTGGGGCTCGTGCTCGCGATTGGCCTCGTGGTCGACGATGCCATTGTCGTCCTGGAAAACATCTACAGGCGCATCGAGGACGGGCAGAGGCCGTTGCTGGCGGCGCTCGAAGGCTCCCACGAGATTGGCTTTGCCGTGGTCGCGACCACCCTGGTGCTGGTGGCGGTATTCGTGCCGCTGTCGTTTATCGAGGGCGACATCGGCCGCCTGTTTCGTGAATTCGGCATTACCTTGGCGGCGGCCGTATTGTTCTCGAGCCTGGTCGCGCTGACCCTGACACCCATGCTGTGTTCCAAGATGCTGCATCGGAAAAGCCTGGGGTCCGGCTTGACGCGGCGGGTGGACAACGCTTTTCGACGATTTGCGGAGCTCTACCGGCGGGCGCTGAGGCACATGATTGCCCATCCCTGGCTGGCCGCCGTTGCGGTATTGGCACTGACGGGTACGGCGGCCTGGATGATGGAGTCGCTGCCGACGGAGTATGCGCCGGACGAGGACCGTGGCGCTTTTTTCATCATGTTGCGGGCGCCCGAAGGCAGCAGCCTCGAATACATGGATGGCTACGCGCGGGAGATGGAGGCGATCCTGCTCGATGAAATCGGCGATTCTGAGGCCGTGCGGCGTTTCCTCACGAGACTGCCCGGCACCTGGGGTGGTGCGGAGGTCAACTCGGCGCGTGCCATTGTCTTGCTGGAAAACTGGGATTTGCGCGACGAAAGCGACAAGGAAATCGGCGCGCGGGTGCGGGCGAGGCTGGCGGCGCTTCCCGGTGTGCTGTCTTTTGTCTCGCACGGTAGCAGTCTCGGTTTCGGCGGCGATGCGCGGCCCCTCAAAATGGTGATCGGCGGGCCGGACTACGAAAAATTGCAGAACTGGCGAGACCAGGTGTTGCTGAAGCTGGAGGGTGTTCCCGAGGTGGTCAACCCCGACAGCGATTACCAGGAGCGCAAGCCGCAGATGAACATCGCAGTCGATCGCGACCGTTCCGCGGCCCTGGGCGTGTCGCTGGCCTCCATCGGCCGCACGCTGGAAACGATGCTCGGCTCGCGGAAGGTGACGACCTACATCGATCGCGGCAGGGAATACAACGTGATCCTGATGGGCAAGGAGGCAGATCGTTCCAGTCCGGACGATCTGACCAACCTGTATGTCAGGTCGTCCATTACCGGCGACCTGATCCCATTGGCCAACCTGGTCAGGATTACGGAATCCGCGGGCCCGGCACAACTCAAGCGCAATGACCGGATGCGCGCGATAACCATCGAAGCGGGGCTGGCGGAAGGCGTCAGTCTGGGCGAGGCCATCGAGATCATGAGGGGCATCGCCGAAGACACGCTGCCGGCGGCCGCGCGCATCAGCTGGGATGGCGAAAGCAAGGAGTTCCTGGAGACCGGTGGCTCGCTGTACCTGACGTTCGCGATGGCGTTGCTGGTCGTGTTCCTGGTGCTGGCGGCGCAGTTCGAAAGCTTTATCAACCCGATGATCATCCTGGTGACGGTTCCGCTGGCCATGACCGGCGCGTTGATCGGTCTCATGCTGTACGGTTCTTCGGTCAATGTCTTCAGCCAGATTGGGGCGATCCTGCTGATCGGCCTGTCAGCCAAGAACGGTGTCCTGATCGTCGAGTTCGCCAATCAGCTGCGCGATCGCGGACTGGAGATCCACGAGGCGGTGCTGGAGGCGGCGGCGGTTCGCTTGAGGCCCATCCTGATGACGAGCGCCGCGACGACGTTTGGCGCGCTGCCGTTGTTGCTCGGCAGCGGCGCCGGATGGGAGTCCCGTCAGCCGATCGGTATCGTGATTGTCTTCGGGGTGACCGTGTCCGCTGTGCTGACCCTGTTCATCGTGCCCGCCTTGTATGCGCTGTTCGCGCAAAAGACCTCCTCGCCGCAGCATGTTTCCCGCCTGATCGAGCAGCTGCAGCGGACCACGCGACTGGAGGAGGCCGGGCGGACGGAAGAGCAAGGCAGCGTATGATTTAATGCGGTTGCATTGGTATCATGGCCGCAATTCTCCCGGAACTCTGGAATGGCGAGTTACAGGATTTACCATTACAGCTCGATAGGACGGCCACTGGATCCTGCCTATCCGACGAACAAGGCAGTCATGGTGCTGGTGCCTCTGGCGGCGGCGCTTGGGGCCATCATCGCCTGGCACCGTGGTGGCGACCTGCTGCAGACGCTGCAGCAGGCCCTGGTGTTCGCACTGATCGTTTTCGGCTCCTGGGCTCTGGCCCGCGAACTCAATCCGGACGACAATCCGGCGGCTTTCATCAGCGTCGCCTGTGGCATGGTCGTCGCCCTCACGGTGAATTCGCCCGGTCTGCTGATCGTCTTCGTGACGCTGGGCCTGGTCCGGATCGTGAACCGCACAACCGGATTGGCAGCGCGGAAGTCCGATTCCATCGTCCTGACCCTGCTGTCGATCGTCGTCATCTACACGACCGGGAGTCCACTGTTCGGCGCCGCGGCGGCACTCGCCTTCATTCTGGACGGCACGTTGAAGGATCCCCTGCGTCACCAGTGGTTGTATGCATTAATCTGCTTGGGGGCTACGGTCGTTTACATGGTTGATCACGCAATCAGCCTCGGGCATCTGCGGGCACCCGATTCATTGTTTGAATGGCTGGCCGTGTTGTTCCTGCTCATTTTCGCTCTTTACATGGCACTGACCCGCAGCGTCCATTCGAGCGGGGATGTTGGTGGACGGCCGCTGGACGTCAACCGGGTGCGTGGTGGTATGACGGTTGGGTTATGCGCGGCCCTGCAAGGGGTCCATGCGCCGGCCAGCGTGGCGGTTGTCGTCGCGGTGATCGCCGGCATTTGTATCGGTATGGCGTTCAGGAAAGGGTTCCGGGCGCCGGCAACCGGTTGATTGGGAGAACTGGGATGGGAAAACTGACTGTACTTTTTGCTGCCCTGCTGGCCGCGGCCGCGAGTTGGGGGTCCGACCTGCCGGTTGAGGCGCGCGTTGAGCGCGCCATGCTGGGTGATCACCGTTCGGAAGCCAACAAGGCCCGCAACGTATATAGGCACCCCGTCGGGACATTGACCTTTCTCGGGCTGCAGGACGGCATGACCGTCATGGAAATCTGGCCGGGTGGCGGCTGGTACACGGAAGTGTTGGCGCCGGTGATCCGGCACCATGGACAGTTCATCGTCGCGGGCTATGACACGGATGTGCCGGACCAGCCCGGGTACCGTTACCGCTTGCAGGCGGACCTGCTGGAGAAGTTCTCGGCGCAACCCGACGTATACGACCAGGTTGCCGCCGTGCCGTTCTCGCCGCCTGCCTCAGCCTCGCTGGGTGCGGCGGATTCCATCGATCTGATGCTGACCTTTCGCAACACCCATGGTTGGATCAGTGACGGCATCGCCGAGGCCGTTTTCGCCGAGTTCGCCCGGGTGCTGAAACCGGGGGGAATCCTTGGCGTGGTGCAACACCGCGCTGCCGGTAACGTCGATCCCGCAAAGTCGGCTGAGACCGGTTATGTGCCTGAAGCGGCGGTGGTCGAACTGGCGCGTAAAGCCGGTCTTTACCTGGAGGCTCGGTCCGAAGTCAACGCCAACCCCCGGGACAGCAGGGACTACGAGGGGGGCGTCTGGTCGTTGCCGCCCGGCCTCGGGATGTGCCGGGACATCGAGGCGGAAGCCGAAATCGCCGCCTGCAATGAGCGGTTCAGGGCGATCGGGGAAAGCGATCGCATGACGCTCCGCTTCCGCAAGCCCATCGAGTAGCCCCCGTTCACGCCCGGCTATCCGTCGGGGCTTCGGCCTGCGCCGATTCCAGCGCCTCACTGGCGTCGAGCCACTGTGTTTCGAGCGACTCGACCTCGGCCCTGAGTGCGGCCTGGTTGCGGACCAGGTCGGTCATTTCCCGTGTTCGCTCCGGGTCCGCGTAGAGCGCCGGATCGGCGAGTTTTCCGTCCAGCGCCTCCAACTGCTCGCGGCACGCCGCCAAGCGGCCCTCGATATCGCGAAGTTTGTCCGCAACCGGCTTCAGGGCTTGCCGGCGCTGCGCTTCGAGCTGTCGCTGTAGTTTCTTGTTGACGGGCAGCGCCGGGGCGGAGGCATCGCCCTGTCGAGCGGGTCGCCGTGATGCGGCCAGGGGCTCCGATTTCTGGTCTGCCAGCCAGGCGGGATAGTCGTCAAGCGTCTGTTCGAACCGTTCAACTGTTCCTTCGTGCACCACCAGCAGTTCGTCGCACACCGTGCGGAGCAGGTGCCGGTCGTGCGATATCAGCATGATGGCGCCGCCGAACTCGACCAGCGCGCGGCTCAGCGCCTGGCGCATTTCCAGGTCCAGGTGGTTGGTCGGCTCGTCCAGCAGCAGGAGGTTCGGCTGCTGGCGAATGATAAGTGCCAGAACCAGGCGGGCTTTCTCTCCGCCCGAGAACGGTGCGACCGGCTCGAAGATGCGCTCGCCGCCAAAGCCGAAACCGCCGAGGTAGCGCCGTAACTCAGACTCGCGGGCCTGCGGGGACAGCAGCCGCAAATGGTCGATGGGACTTTGCTCCGGGTCGAGCAGGTCCAGTTGGTGCTGCGCGAAATAGCCGATGCGGGTATCGCGGCTGAGCGTGCGGGTGCCGCTCAGCACAGTGCTGCCGTCGGCCAGCGCTTTGACCAGCGTCGACTTGCCGGCGCCATTGACGCCGAGCAAGCCGATACGGTCACCGGCGGAAATGAGCAGGTCGACGCCGGTCAGCACCGGGCTGTCGTAACCCGCGCAAAGTGACTCGAGCTGGGCCAGGTGCAGAGGTTGTCGAGGTGGTTCCATGAAATGGAAATCGAAGGGCGAGTCGACGTGCGCAGGCGCGATCAGGGTCATGCGCTCGAGCATTTTCAGGCGGCTCTGCGCCTGGCGCGCCTTCGACGCTTTGTAGCGGAAGCGATCGACGTAGGACTGGATGTGCTGGATTTCCTTCTCCTGGCGTTTGTGCAGGGCCTCCTGCTGTGACAACTGCTCGGCACGCTGCTTTTCGAAATCGCTGTAATTGCCTGTATAGAGCCGAATCTGTCCCCTCTCGATGTGCGCGATGCGGGTGCACAGCGCATCCAGGAAATCGCGGTCGTGTGATACCAGCAACAGGATGCCTGGATACCGCTTCAGCCAGGTCTCGAGCCAAAGTATGGCCGGCAGGTCGAGGTGATTGGTAGGCTCATCGAGGAGCAGGATATCGGAGCGACACATCAGCGCCTGGGCGAGGTTGAGGCGCATCCGCCAGCCGCCGGAAAACGCCTCCACCGGTCGTACGTTGTCCGATTCGGTGAATCCCAGGCCGCTGAGCAAGCGGGCTGCCCTGGCTTCGGCGGCGTAACCGTCGATGCGCTCGAGGTGTTCGAACAATGCGTGCAGCGACGCCGTATTGCCGGCTTGCTCTGCCAACGCTATGTCGCGCTGCAGTCCTCGCAGTTCAACGTCCCCGTCCATCACGAAGTCCAGCGCGCTGTTCTGGCCTGAAGGGCTCTGCTGCGCGACGTGGGCAATCAGTGCACCCGCGGGGACGTGAGTTTCGCCGAGATCCGCCTCGAGCTCTCCCAGCAACATGGCAAAAAGGGATGACTTGCCGCTGCCGTTGGCACCCACCAGTGCAAGGCGCTGCCCGGCGTGTACCTGGAAGGTCACATTCTCGAACAGCAGATTGCGTCCGCGACGCAGGGCGACACCGGTGAGGCTCAACATGACATTTTGTGGCGGCAAAAAACGGGAGGGTATTATATCCTCCCGGGGATGAAGCGAGCGCTTTACCTGTTGGTTTTGCTGGCCGTTTTCTTCGGCTGGCGTGACTGGACGCACCGGGAGATCCTGCACCCGCCGGGCGTTCTGGTCATAGAGCCGCCCCGGCAACTGGCGCCTGGCGACGCTCAGCCATTTCAGTTCGAAGGCTATCGCCTGAAGCCCCGGGCCCGTTTCGAGCTGCGCGCCCGGGTACTGTCACGGGAAAACTATCGTTGGAGTGAGGGGGCAAATTTGTCACCGGTGGACCTGGCGCTGGGTTGGGGTGCGATGTCCGACCAGGCCGTCCTCGACCGTATCGAGATCAGCCAGGGAGGGCGCTGGTACCACACCCGATACGAGTACCCCGCACCATTACCCGACCGGGAAATCATCCGCCAGAGTGGGAATATGCACATCATTCCCGCGGACGCCCTGGTGCGTAAACGGCTGCGGGCCATCCGGCGCGGCGCAATCGTGCATGCCCGCGGTTACCTGGTGGATGCAGACCACGAGTCCGGTTTTCGCTGGCGCACCTCGCTCAGTCGGGATGACACTGGCAACGGTGCTTGCGAGTTGTTTTACGTGGAACGACTTGACATCGAGAATTAGCGGTTGAAAGAGGGATTCCATTTGACGCATGATGACGGACATGGAATCCGATCCTAAACCCTTTGTCGCGCCGTGCCGCGAGCTTCCGCTTGGCGCGCCGTTGGAATGGCTCAAAGCGGGCTGGAAGGACTACCGTGACGCGCCCGGACTGAGTGTGGCGTGGGGCCTGTTCTGCTGGTTCCTGTCCGCGGGCATTACCTGGCTGGCCTGGAAAGCCGGTGGCTGGGTGTTGCTGCTCAGCCTGCTGTCCGGTTTCGTGTTCGTTGGCCCGTTGCTGGCGTTTGGCATGTACTCGGTCAGCCGTCAGTTGTGCCTGGGAAACAAGCCGAAACTGGCGCAAACCCTGCGGGCCGCGTGGCGGCCACTGTCCAACGCCATGGTGTTCGCCCTCGTGTTGCTCGTCATCCTTCTGCTGTGGGCACGCGCCGGCGCCATGGTGCATATTTTCTTCCCGGCCGATGGCACGGTGAAACTGGAACATCTGACCCTGTTTTTGACCATCGGGTCCGCGGTGGGCTCGATATTCGCGGCAATGACTTTTGCCGCCAGCGTCTTTTCCCTTCCCTTCATAGCCAATCGCGATGTCGACGTCGTCACGGCTGTCGTGTCCAGCATCAACGCGGTGCTGCGCAACCGCTGGACCATGCTGCTGTGGGGTGTGCTCGTTGCGGTACTGACGCTGATCGGCTTTGCCACGGCGATGACCGGATTCATCGTGATCATTCCGTGGCTCGGTTACGCCACCTGGCACGGATACCGGGATGCGCTGGACGTCACCGGCTGGGAAACCCTGCCGATACCACGCTGAGTGCCGCTTGGCGCGGGGCGGGCCGCTCTAAACGTCCAGGGCTTTAAAAAGTGTGACCCACGAGGGCCGAAGCCCTTTTTCACAGGAATATTGGGGGGGACTGTGCGTGGGTCACTCTTGTATCATAGGCCAGTTTGGAAAGACTGCAAGCGCCGATATCGTGCTCAGTCCTTTACACCCAGCCGTTGGTGCATCAGTGGGCTGGTTGTCGTGTACTGCAGGCGGACTTTCTGCTCCGGGTGGATGTGCTGCTGCACCGCGAATGCCGCCAGCGCCGCTTCGTGGAAGCCACTGAGGATGAGTTTCTTCTTGCCCGGGTAGGTGTTGATGTCACCGACGGCGAAGACGCCTTGAACGTTGGTCTGGAACTTTTCGGTGTCGACGCGGACTTGCCGCTTGTCCAGGTCGAAGCCCCACTCCGCGATCGGGCCCAGGTTGGGAGACAGGCCCCAGAACACGAATACTTCGTCGGCTTCGACGTGGTGGTTCTCGCCCTCGGGGTCGACGATCTCCAGGCCGCCGAAGGCGCCGTCCTGTTCGAACACCGACCGGACATGGCCGTGAAATTCTTCCAGGAACTCGCCGTCTGCAAGGGTTTTCATCTTGTTGACCGATGCCGGCAGGGCGCGGTACTCGGCACGGCGATGCACCAGGGTGATCTGTTGAGCCTTGCCATGCAGGGCCAGCGTCCAGTCCAGGGCGGAGTCGCCACCTCCGAGAATCACCAGTCGCTTGCCGGCCAGACTTTCCGGATCACGAACACGGTAGTGAATGTTGCGGTGTTCCCATGGCTCGGCGCCCTGGGCACGCAACCGCCGCGGCTGGAAAGCCCCCAGGCCGGCGGCCAGAATCACGGTCGCCGTGTCGAAGCGGGTGCCCGCCGAAGTTTCCAGCAGGAAACGCCCGTCGGCTGTTTGCTCCAACCCGGTTACGGTCTGGCCGAGGTGAAATTCCGGCTTGAATGGCGCAATTTGCTGCATCAGGCGGTCCACGAGTTCCTGGGCGCCGCACACGGGCAGGGCCGGGATGTCATAGATCGGCTTGTCCGGGTAAAGCTCGGAACACTGACCTCCAACCTGCTTCAGTGAATCGACCACATGGGCGTGGATGTCGAGCAACCCGAGTTCGAAGACCTGGAACAGGCCGCTGGGGCCGGCGCCGATGATGACTACGTCCGTTTTGATTGTCATGATTTACTCTTCCTGGCAAAAGCCCTGGTTGCCGGGTTTTGCCCGGACAGATGTTCTGCTAACTTGGGATGATCTCGATACTTTCAAGCGCGGTGCAGCGAACGCATGGAGAAATCAAGGGAAATCCGGCTCGAGCCGTCGTGGAAGGTGCGCCTTGCCGACGAGTTCAATCAGCCCTACATGGCGGAACTGCGACGGTTTCTGCTCGAACGAAAGCGCGCCGGAGCCGTCATCTATCCTCCCGGGGACCTGATCTTCAACGCGCTGGACTCGACGCCGTTCGAACGGGTCAAAGTGGTCATTCTTGG
>Ga0316195_10000387_pt1 | contig 17248 bp, 16 predicted proteins | sample Phised1_MG_FD_204937 | JGI IMG/M metagenome (GOLD analysis project Ga0316195, IMG submission 204937) | Coastal sediment microbial communities from Maine, United States - Phippsburg sediment 1 | ecosystem: Environmental > Aquatic > Marine > Coastal > Sediment | place: USA: Maine | collected...
TAGCGTCTCCAACAATAGGCCGAATATACATACGCGTCTGAATTCTGATCACGTAAACTGTTTGCTAGACTGGAGGAGTCCATATACAAAGCGGACCATGTCCAGTAGTCATCATTTGTTTTTTAGTTAGAGGCATAGATGGACAGTTTCGAATATCTAAGTGTATTTCTATCGATCCTTCTCGGTCTTGCTGTGACACATCTCGTAGTTGGAACTGTATCCATTATTCAACAAAGGGCTTCGACCAAAGTCTATTGGGTACATCTTCTGTGGGTCGCCAACGGGATTGCCTATATCACGCAGACATGGTGGTTCTTCAACCTATGGGATGGCCTCGAATCTTGGCCGATGTCAATCTTCTATCTACTGTTCATCTATACGCTGGTCCTTACCGGGTTCGTCAGCCTGCTGTTTCCAATTCGCGGTTCAGTAACAGACTATCGTGCTTACTACTATGAGCAATTCAGGTGGTTTTTCGGTCTTCAGTTTCTCTGGTTCTGTCTGGACGTGGTTGAGGTCACAACCAAGGCGACATCTGGATTACGACCTGTTCCTGACGACTATTTCTTTCTTACGGTACCGATAATGCTCCTCGTTCTTGCTGCTACTTTCGTCAAGAACTCCCGATATCATGCGTTCCTAGCGCTATTCGTATTTTTCTATCAAGTGGTTTATGGAGCGTTAATCTCAGCCGCAATTGGGTAACTTCCCGACCGCTTGTGGCCGTTCTGAGACGGTCGCCAGGAAGCTAACTGAGGGTCTGCTTCACATCGCATAGCAGCCGCTCGAAAAATCTGCGGTAAGATGACGACTTGTGACCCTTAGCCGACGGCTGCAATGAAGCCGATTCTGGCCTTCCATCGATCCGGGAGAACCTACTTGCGATACGTGAATGCCAGATCAGTGCTCGTTCTGCTCATTGCCACCGCGACAGCTGCTTGTTCAGATGGAGACCAAAGCGTTGATACACAGGTCCTTACCAAGATCGATATGGCTGCAGAAACGACGCCCACACGACGATGTTATCGGAATGAGTACGCGTTCGAAGGAGAGCCGAATAAGGCGGATGTCGAGTCGTTGACCATAGAAATTAATGGGGTTCGTGCCGTCGGCGAGTACAACTGGTTGCCAGCGTTCAAGGATCATCGCCTCGGACAATTTGAGGGTACTGTTGACGGCCAGACAGTTACGGCGAGCTACGAGTACACCCAGGAAGGTCGGTCGGACGTAGCGACGATCTTGATTGAGCTGGAATCAGAGCAGGTGGTGGTTGAGGGCGGTAGTCCTGAGCTCGGGCTCAATGCGACCATTGCTCGAGTCGATTGTTAAGCCGCCCACCCCCGGCGTTGTTAGCCGCTTGAGTTGCTTGCGTCTGAGTTGGACGAGCGGCTGGTTCTGGCCGAAAGCGGACCTTCAGCAGTTCGCTGCCGCAGAATTGCGTTTATTCGCCGTCCTCAGTTTCCCAGGGACCGTCCTCGCCTTCAACACTCTCAAGAACAACCTTGAATGCCTGAGGAAATGTTTTCGTAGTGATGGTTAGTTTTTCACCGTCCCGTTCAAATTCGTACTCAGTACCGTTTTCCGGAAAATCACCCATGTAATTGTTGTCTTTGGCGACATAAGCATAGGTGGTGAACGTATTTCCATCGATCTCGTACCCACCCGCGTTTGCCGTCAGCGAATCATAGGCAGCGAGTTTCTCTGGGTCGGTTTGCCCCGCGTCCGCATCATATGCAGGCCGCGCCGCCGCCGTATTGACGTACATGATGCTGTAGTTCGTGCTGGTGAATACAAATATCCCCGGTTGTGGATCCGCAATGGCGTTACCGTCCAGATTTTCCCAACTCGAGACTATCCATGCGCCTTCAAGCGGTGTTTCCGCTTGCGCAACGGGCATTGTAAACACCCACGCAATTCCAACACCAATCGATATCAAAATGGATTTCATTTTGTAATTTGTCATTTTTGATCTCCCCCGCAGAAATTGCGCCATTTCAACCAGTATAGACGTTGAATCCGAAGTTGCCGGGTCAATCTATCCTCCAGAGGTCGATTCCAGAGAAAAGGTGTCGGACGTATAATTTCTTAAATGAATATCGGCATGTAAATCAATGACGTCCGCTTATGGCCGAACTGAGCCGCTCGCCTGGATCATGAACGAGCGACTCCTATGTGTCGCATACCCGCCGCTCGAGCAATCTGAGGTAAAATGTCGGCTTGTGACCCTTTGCAGCCGGTCAGGCAATAGTCCCGCAACTCTCAATTTTGACCCTTCTCGCTATACGGAGTCCTGAAAATGTTCGCTGAACTAGCAATAAATATTTTGGCTTCCGCGGTGCTAGTGGCAGGCGGCTATCTCGGGGGGAAATACCGCGAACGGCAAGCGCAAAAGGGCGAGCAACTTGAGGAGTTTGACTTCTATCCGTTTGCAGTTAACGAAGCCAAAGTTCTGTATTTCGACGACGCAAAGTTCGTTAAAGCGGTCGACTATTTCCTGAGGCACCGCAACATCATGGCAGTGCGCCAACTAATTCTTATTGGGCAACAGAACGATGTTGAAAACTCTCTCTCGGCAGATGCTAAGCGTCGCTATTTGAAGTTATACGCTCGTTACGGGGGGGATAAGCTGCGTGACGATACTCAGAGGTTTCTAGCCAATTACCAACGCATCGTCAGGCTTGTCGGGGACAGTTTTCCGGACACTGGGATCGAGATAATCCTGCATGACCTGACTAATCCAGCGACTGCCTTGTCCTGCATTAAGAACAACGTAACTGGACGAGATATTGGGTCGCCAGCCACTAATTTGGTATTTGATCTGAAGACCCGTAAGGAGCTGAGCCAGGACAAACTCAATTACGAACTCAACATCGGCGCACGGAAGTTCAAATGCACGACGATTCCAATATTTCGTGATCCCGACGGGCTCGTTGGGGCAATTTGTATCAATGTAGACGTGAATTATCTGACCGATGAAGTGTTGAGCCAAGCGGAGAATATGAGGGCTTTCATCAACTCGCTTTGCAAGACGGATATGAATCTGGACGAGAATATCTTGAGTAAGGATGAATACCAGAAAGCGCTCGCGGGCAAGCGACATTTTCGCGATTTCTCACCTATAGCTTCTTGAGGTGTGGTCTATCCCAGACAAGGATGTCGGCGACCGCTAATGGGAAAAGCGGACATTCCCGATCTAGCAAAAGAAATTCCTTCGTTAATCGTCCGCTTTCGCAACAAATTTGACCGAGGAATCGCAAAAACTACAATTTGAAGCATTGAAAACAAAGGGCTGTAGAGCGCAAAAATAGCCTTCCTAGTACCTACCTACTACACCCCGTCAAAACATCCTATGGAGGCCGCATTAAACGGTAATGGGCTAACTTTCAATTTTCCCCAAAAAGAAATTTGAGAAAGGGAAGCCCTTTTGTTTTGTAGCACCGCGACAAGCACCGTCATGACGATATACGTGAAAGGCTTGTTTGCCCCCACCCAGGGGTCTGAAGGGAGCCCATTTCTAAGGAAATTCCCCAATTATTGAGCTGGGATGAAACTCACCCATTGGTCATGATTAGTGAATGACTTGTCTTCAGTGAGACCTACACGAAATCCTTGAGGCAACCAGGCCACCTGATCCTGAATTGGTGGACCTGATAGACCAGGCGTTTCTTGAGGGGCAGATAGATAACGAGAAGGCTGAGCTGGCTTATTTGTGGCTAAGCGCAAAATAAGGCTGATTTGGGTCGAAATGCTACCCCAATTGCTACCCCAATGAAAAACAGGCTCACCGAGAGCCCGTAACTTATTGTTTTAAATGGTGCCGGCACCAGGAGTCGAACCCGGGACCTACTGATTACAAATCAATTCGGCGATCTAGGAATAGTACGGCCTTCAGCTCCATATCTTTAGAAATTTGCCAAGATTTGACCTCTAGGCTATGCGGTGCACAGACATATTCTTAGAAGAAATTCATCTGATCTTAATCAGCTCAGATCACTTCCCAGACCGTGGAGGAGGCGGAGCGACGAGCACCGTGCGACTTGCAATGCTTTTCATGCGTCAATCTTGGTGAGTCCGGTGATAATTGGATGGAAATGGGTGGACAATCGGATGGAACGGTGCCATTCTATTAATGGATGGAATTGGAGGTCAAAATGGATGGCGCTATTCGGACAGAATCGATAACGATCTCCCCGGCAATTCTCAAGATGATTGCCGAAATCGACGAATTCAAAGGCGCCTGGACAGCGATCGGACGAATTTCGCCGGATCGCCTCGATGCGCTACGCCGCATTGCGACCATTGAAAGCATTGGCTCTTCGACCCGGATCGAGGGAGCCAGACTGAGCGACAAAGAAGTTGCGGCTCTGCTCTCGGGCCTTGAAGTCAAGACATTCGCATCCCGCGACGAGGAGGAAGTCGCAGGTTACGCCGAGACGATGGAAACGGTCTTTGCGAACTGGGAAGAGATTGCGCTTACCGAAAACCACATCAAGCAACTGCACCGCGACCTGCTGAAGTACTCGTCTAAAGACGAGCGCCATCGCGGAGAGTTCAAGACGCACAACAATCATGTCGAAGCCTTCGGGCCAGATGGCGAGAGCATCGGCATCGTCTTTGAAACGGCAACCCCGTTCGATACGCCGCGCCTGATGACTGAACTTCTTGAATGGACAAAGACGAATCTGGAAAACGGTGAACTGCACAAACTGATCGTGATTGCGGTCTTTGTTGTCGTCTTCCTCGCGATTCACCCGTTCCAGGACGGCAATGGACGGCTTTCGCGAATCCTGACAACACTCCTGCTGCTCCGTGCAGCCTACGACTATGTGCCCTACAGTTCGCTGGAAAGTGTTATTGAGCATAGCAAGGATGATTACTACCTGAGCTTGCGCCAGACGCAGGGTACGATCCACTCAGAATCGCCTGACTGGCAGCCATGGCTGACATTCTTCCTGCGTTTTCTGCAACAGCAAAAGGCGCGGCTGGAAAAGAAGATCGAGCGCGAGCGCCTGATCCTCGGCGACCTGCCTGAACTTTCAGTGCAGATACTTGAGCTGTGTGGCGAGCGTGGACGAGTGACTGTTGCCGACGCAGCAAAAATCACGGGCGCAAACCGCAACACGATCAAGGATCACCTGAAAGCGCTGACCAAGGCAAAACATCTAAAGAGGCACGGTGCTGGTCGTGGGACTTGGTACAGCCTTGCGAGCGTGTGAAACTCCGGTGCGCCGCCTGCCATAAAAATAGAATAATTCAGAAAGCGGCCGAAAATTCTTAGAAAAATTGGTGCCGGCACCAGGAGTCGAACCCGGGACCTACTGATTACAAATCAGTTGCTCTACCAACTGAGCTATGCCGGCGTGATTTCGGAGGCCGGATTATAACCACTTAATTCGATCTGGGGCAGGTAGCCTGGCTGCGTAACAGCACATTTTCCTCGCCGTATTTCTCTATCATGGCGCCCGCGCCCTTGCCTGGCGACAGGCCAATGTCAACGAAGAATACCGTCGCGTCGCGCATCCGGGGCGTAATGTCAGGCTCCAGGCCCAGGGACCTCGCCTGCAATTCAACGCGTTCAGCCCGGCTCTTTTCACCGAACAGGCCCAGCGACACCTTCAGACCCTCCTCGTCGGTCGGTACGAGGTAAGCATCGCCCAGACCGCCTTCACGAAGCTTGTCGAGTACCGCGTTGCCGCTGTCGCGGTCGGGAATATTGCGAATCTGGACCCAGTGGCCGACGAAAATCTGGCCCTGCGTGGTGCGCACGCTCGCGCGCATGCCTTCGGCCTCGTACTCGGCCATTGCCGCATCTGCGTCCGCCGCGGTCTTGAAAGGTCCGAGGGTGACGCAGGAGCGGCCGACGACCTCAGCGAGTTCAGACGGTTTACCAGTCCCAAGAATAGCGCCGACACTGGCGGCTGCTTCCGTGGACTTTGACACCGTCAGCGGTGGTCCCAGGGCGGATTCGTCAATCACCATGACGCCGGTCGGTTCGGGCTCGGTGACAAACCGTCCCCACATGTAATAGAGAACGTTCGCAAGGACCAGCAACATTAGAAGATTTTTCATGACGATTTACTTACGAACCGTGCTGCAACATGAATGCGAGTCCCTGCAGCACAAGGTGTGGACGGTGCAGGACATTACCATCAAGCAGCTTTAGGATGCGCGACGCATCTCCGCCGGTCAAGATGATTCTCGGACGATAACCCTCCGCACGCATGATTCTGACGGCGCGTTCAATGGCGCCACAAATAGCACTCAATGCGCCGTACTGTACGGCTCGCCTGGTGTTATTGGCGAACGACGCCATGCCCGATCCAGGTTCTTGCCTTGTTATTGCGGTTGCGCCGATATCGCTCGTCTCAGACTGCAACGCGCGCGCCATCAACTCGAGTCCGGGAATGATCTGCCCGCCGAGGTGCCGGCCGCTGCGGTCGACGAGATCGATCGTAACCGCCGTACCGGCGTCGACCACGCACAGTGCCGTTTTGATTTCGGCCCGCGCACCTATCATGGCGACCCAGCGATCGACGCCCAGACGCCGCGCCTGGGGATACGCGTTGTCGATACCGAAGGCGGTCTTTTGCGGTTTCGCGAAATGCACTGCCATGCCGCAATGAATGCCAATGAAACTGGACAGGCGCGCCCCGAAACCCGGTCCGGCGACATTGCTGGCAAGTACGTCCTGAACGTCTCTCGGCAGGCGAGTCGCCAGCGAGGAAAACCCGTTTTCGCGGAGCTGTTCGTGCTTGATGCTGCCGGTTCGAGACAGCGCGTCGCCGTTGAAGAAGCCCCACTTCACGCGTGTATTGCCGACGTCGAACAACAACGCCCGCCGTGCCATCAATAGCTATCCGGCTGACCGTGCAGTCGAATGCTGCCGGACAAAACTCTCTGGCTACCGGAGCTCGTGCGCAGCAGCAACGCACCATCCGCATCGATTCCCTGGCAGGTTCCCCTGGTCCGTCCGTCCGGCGACTCGATGCTCACTCTCTGCCCGCGCAACCAGTCGAACCGTTGCCAGGCGTCCGCAAATCGGTCGAAACCGTCCAGCTCGAACTCTACGAGCGTGTTGAAAATTGTGTCGATCATGATCGCCGACAATTCACTGCGGTCCGGCAACTCGTCGAGGCAAGCGGCGAGATCGCTCACGTACCCCAGCCGGGTCTTAATATGGTCGGCATCCGGCGCCCGGCCCAGATCGACGTTCAGCCCAATGCCCACGACCACGGTCTGTGCCGGACCATGCCCGGTGCGCATCTCCGTGAGGATCCCGCCCAGCTTCCCGTTGCGAACCACGAGGTCATTCGGCCACTTCAGGCCGGCGCCGGCGACACCCATGCTTTCCAGTGCTTCGGCAATGCCAACGCCAATGGCCAGCGTCAGACTGGGCAGGTTCTTTGGTTCTTTTTCAAACGTGTAGGACATTGACATACAAAGCCCCGACGACGGCGGCGAATACCAGCGACGTTCCATCCGCCCGCGCCCGGCAGTCTGATGTTCTGCCAATGCAACCCGGAACCAGCCCGGCGGCGGCGCCTCCTGTTCGAGCAGGTAGCTGTTGGTTGAATCAATCTCGGTGAAGACTTCGAGGTATTCCAGTCGCGAACCGGGCGCCTCGGATATTGGTGCACGAATCTGGTCGACGATGAGCATCGTCATGAATTCCCGCGCCCGCGTAGCCACATGGCACGCGCCACCCTGTTTTCAGTGCCATTTTTCATGCGCTGAATATTGGAGCGATGACTGAACAGGATATACATGGACATCGCTACGCAAAATATGAATACCGGCTGGTCTTCAGGCAGTCGGGTCAACGCGATGACAATGGGGGCGGTGATCCCGGCGGACATCGTGGCGAGGCCGACAAATCCGGACAGGACAAAGACCAGCAACCAGACTCCCAGTACAGGCACGATGACAGTTGGTGCGAGTACGAACAATGTGCCGACCAGGGTGGCCGCACCCTTGCCGCCGCGAAACTCGTGCCACAGTGGCCAGACATGCCCTATCACGGCCGCCGCCGCGCAGGAGAGTGTCAGCCAGACCCGCGACAGGCCCGGATCGATGCCGACGAACGGCAGCGCGAGACCGGGAACGACGCCAGCGCCGAACGCTCCCTTCCCGACATCGATCAGCACGACGCCCAGCGCGAATAGCCAACCCTGCGTTCGCAAAGCATTCGTGCCACCCGCGTTACCACTACCCATGGTGCGAATATCGACGCCGCCGCGCAGCCGCCCCATAACCATGGCACCCATCACTGAGCCGATGAAATAGCTGATTAGAAACTTGATGCCGAGCTCGAGCACTGTTCAACGCCGTACTTTGTTTGGGTCGGGCGGCATTGTAGCATCAGGAAACCCCTGTTCGATGGGCACACAGATAATGACGATCGCGCCGATACCCCTGTTTCTCAACCCGGTAGCGGGTCGGGGTCGCGCCGGCAGGCTTGCGCCGGCAGTCAGGGACGTATTTGCGGCCGGCGGTATTGCTGTCACGCTGATCGAAAGTTCGGCCGCTGGCGATCTCGAGCAGCGCGTCTATGAACATGCCAGCAAGGGGCTTGGGCCACTTATCGTGGCGGGTGGGGATGGCAGCGTTCACGAGGCGGTAAACGGGATACTGCGCGCCGGAACCGATGCACCGTTTGGCCTGATTCCCATTGGCACCGGCAATGATTTTGCCAAGGCATGTGCGATCCCGCTCGAGTGGAAAATGGCCGTAAATCTGCTGGTGGATCGAATGCTGGGGTCCGTGCCAGTGCGGCGCATCGATGCGGGACAGGTTAATGGCCGGTTCTTCGCCAACGGGGTTGGCATCGGATTTGACGCCAAGATCAATCGTATTGCGCGGAAGTACTCCTGGCCTATCGGCGACCTGGTCTACCTGGTCGCCGTGCTTGAAGGCTTGTGGGACGGGGTGATCACGCCGACGGTCAGGATGCGCTACGGAAAAGAGCGCTACGAAGGGCGTGTTACGCTCGCCAATATCAGTAATGGGCCATGGGTCGGAGGAATGTTCCATATTGCGCCAATGGCGGATAATGGCGATGGCGTCCTGGATCTCGTTTTCGCAAAGCCCGTTAGCCGAACCCGCGTGCTGGCACTGCTACCAAAGCTGATACGTGGAACGCACATCAACGAAGCCGAAATCAACTGCGCGACGATCACCGATTTCGAGCTCTTTGCCGACGAACCGGTCCCGTCCCATGTCGATGGCGAGACACAGCCGCTGCAAACCGAGTTCAGGTTGAGCATTCTTCCGGACGCGCTTGGCATCCTGTGAATCACTCAGAACCGATCCAGGAATGACGCTCTTCCTCTGCCGCCGCATCGGCACTCGCGTCCACCACCAGGTAACACGTATCCTCGGGGACGACACCGAGCTTCACGCGGTGCTGCATCAGGCAATTTTCCCGAAAAACGGTCAGGACCACGGTGTCGCCTTCACGATGATCACGCAGGCGACTGTCCAGGCTTGCAGCGGTCAGCCGCAATCCGTCCAGCGCCAGCGCTTCGTCGCCCGGTGCTATGCCGGCCTCTTCAGCAGGGCTGCCGCTGTGAACAACCGAAAACTGGCTGGCATTTCCGACCTGGGTCAGCACGGCGCCAAGCCACGGCGGCGGGGAAAAATCGTCCCTGGCCGGCTTGCCCCCTGCATCGTTGCTGTCCGCCGCCTGGCGGAACTGCAGCTTGACACCTACCGTCCGCAGCAGGCCGGCCAGCGGCAGTTCGGCGGTACCGCGCACGTAGCGCTCGAAGAAGTCGGCCAGGTCGAGACCCGTCACCGTGCGCGCCACAGACTCCAGTCCGCGCTCGGGCATGCCAACGCCGGTTTCGCCAAAACGTTTCCAGCACTCGGCCATCACATCATCGAGCGAGTGCGCGCCTGCTGACTCCTTGCGAATGGTGAGATCCAGCGCAAGCGCAACGAGCGCGCCTTTGGCGTAGTAGCTGACGGTCGCATTTGATGAATTCGGCGTCGGCTTGTAAAGATGCGTCCACGCATCGAAGCTGGACTGTTCTACGGACTGCATTTCACGACCGCGGGTTCTCTGTACGCGGGTTATCGTTTTCGCCAGCAGTTCCAGGTAGCTTGCCGATGAAATCAGTCCCGAACGCCGCAAAAACAGATCGTCATAGTAGGACGTAATGCCTTCGAATACCCAGAGCAGGCCGGTATGCGTCTCGGACCGAAGATCGAAAGGCGTAAAACGCTCCGGCTTCATGCGCTTCACGTTCCACAGGTGAAAATACTCATGGCTGCATAGCCCGAGAAACTTCCTGTAGTCATCGGTCAACTTGGTATCGCCGCGTCGCGGCAATTCCTTGCGGCTGCAAATCAGGCTGGATGACCAGCCGTGCTCCAGTCCACCGGAGCCGCTGTCCCTGACTGTTAAAAGGAACAGGTAGCGATCGAGGTTGGCCGGTTTACCGAGGAAACCAACCTCGAATTCACAGAGCTTCGCCAGGTCGTGGCAGATTCTTGCCATATCGAAATGTTCATGACCTCGAACGGCGATGGCGTGCGGTATGCCACAAACTTCAAATTCGCCGATCAGGATATTGCCCATCTCAACCGGATGATCGATCAGTTCAGCATAATCATCTGCTACGTACGTACCGAACTCGTAGGGCGCTGCGTCCAGCCGACGCATCGAAGTCGCGACACGCCAGTCGCCGCCGGTAGTTCCGGCTGGCGGCGCAATTTCGAGGCGACACTCCTGCCCCGCCTGGCCGACAATTTCAGGCAATACACAGGCGCCATCGAAGAAGCCGTGAGTCGTATCCAGGTGCGCGCCGCGCACGCTCGGGTCGAGCGCAAATATGTCGGCGGTAATGGTTAATGCCCTATCACAGGGATCAGCCTGCCAGGTACTCTTGTCGATTTTCGTCAGCCCGATCTCAAGACCATCCGCCTCGGCGCGAATCGCGACAACATGGCGCGCAAAGTCGCGAATCAAGTAACTTCCCGGCACCCAGGCCGGAAAGCTGATGGCCTGGCCTGCTGCATCCGGCTTCGCAACAGTGACCGCGACTTCAAACAAGTGGGCGGCCGGGTTTCGCGCGCAAATCCGGTAGTGGTGGGGAGCAGGCATTATCGGGTCAGTCCGCTCGTGTCATTGCAGGTTCGGACAATTTCAGCGTGAGGCATTTGGCCGAACCGCCCGCCTTCAGGAACTCGGACAATTCAACTTCGCGCACTTTGAATCCGGCCAGCATCAATCGCGCTTTCAGCGGTTCGGATGCCTTGTTGAGAAATACCATGTCGCCGACGTTAACGGCATTGCAGGCAAAATTACCGGCATCCATTGTGTCCACAACGATCCGCTTGTGCGGCGGAATTCTGCTTTCGATCGCAATGCGTGAGTCGTAATCGAAGGCCGGAGGATGGTACATGAGAAAACCGTCAGTCAGCGGACAGAAGCAGGTGTCAATGTGATAGAAACGTTCATCGACGAGCCTGATCGATATAACTTCAAGGTCGAAGAAATCCTGGATTTCCTTGTGCGCCTCTATTTCGGTGCGAAAGCCATAACCGGTCCATAACCATGGACCGCGCCGATCGCGCAGGCAGTCTCCGGCGCCCTCGAATCCTATCTTCTCGTCGAGGGCCAGCAAATCGAAGCCGTTCTCTCTGAACCATTTTTTGAAGTGCTGCTCCTCGGCGCGCCTCTCCTGTGGCATAAAATGGCTGGCGATTGCCTTGTTGCCATAGACTGCGCCGGCATTCGCGGTAAACACCATGTCAGGCAAGCCCGGTTCGGCGTCCATTTCGACGACGTCTGCATACTCGCTGATCGCGTCGCGAAGTTTGCTCCATTGCCGCTTCGCCACATCAATGTTGAGTGAACTTTCCTGTCCTGCCATCCATGGATTGATGACGTAATCAACCGTAAAGTAGTCCGGCGGACACATCAAAATCCTGTCTCGGGAATTGCCCATCACATATTTCTCGCTTATTTTTGAACCTGGTTAGGTAAGTGTATTTCCGCCAGCATGCAACGCACGCTGCCGCCTGCAGAGCTTTCGATACGGTCGATTTTTGCGCTGGCGACAATCGCGTTGGCTTCAATGCTTGCCAGCTGGGATTCGTCCAGTGACTTCCTCGCCTGTTCCGACATTGCGATAACCCTGTCTCCGGACGCGTTGCGCAACTCCAGCATGTTGCCAGCGAACGATTCCATCTGGTCGAAACTGATAGGAATTACCTGGTGCCCGGTCTTCTCGAGGCTGCTGAGCACTGCCTTGCGCTGCTCTTCATTTGGAATCGCCTCGGAACAAATGACCGCAAGCTGTTCCCCGACGTTCATCAGCACGTTCGTGTGATAAATCGGAGCGCCAGCCCTGTCGACGGCATCGAAGGCCACCACTTCATAGTGCATGCGTTGCGCGAAATCTCCCAGCGCGTCGAGATGGGTGCGCGAGGAGAGGCAGGCGTAAGCGATGTGATTGACCCGATCCAGAACCAGGCTGCCGGTTCCTTCAAGATAGTGACCACGGCTTTCGTGATCCGACAGATCGACGATTTGGCGAACCTGGAAGCCGTGCTCATCGGACAACGCGTCAATGATGTCCGGGCGACGTTCAGTCCGCCTGTTTGGCGCTTCCATGGGATACAGTACGACAGTACCGTCGGCATGAAAGCTGACCCAGTTATTGGGAAAAATCGCGTCCGGCGTATGCGGCTCTTCGGTATCGGCGAATTGGAGAACCCGGATACCGTTCGACTCCAGCACGCTTCGGAGACCTGCGAATTCGCGCTCGGCGTCCGCCTGCTGTTTTTCAGGCGAGTCGGTATTCCTGCCCTGAAACCGGTTGGATTCGGCAGTATGCGGGTTACTCTGGAATCTGACCGGCATGATCATCATCACCGTCGATGCCAGTTGAGATTCCTTTGCTGGAGTCATATCGTCTGGTCTGGTCTATTCTGCTTGCGCGGGAAGCGAAGCTTGCCGCCCGGGCTCGACAAATACAAGCCAAGGAATTATGCCGTGGATGCCGATCGCAAAAAACGCCTGCTGACCATAATCCGGAATCCCGCCTGGGTGTGTTTTACCTGGTTCGGCATGACGGCGGGCGTATCTCTCCTCGCGACGCCCGCGCGGTTCAGTGCCGAAACCATCACCCGAGCAATAGCGCTTGACGTCGGCCGGGTTGTTTTTGCCGCCTTGAACAAGGCTGAGCTTGTCGCGCTGATCATTTTGCTGCTTATCGTCCGGGCATCGCCGGCGGCCCGCAAACTGTGGTACTTCGCGGCCGTGCTGGCACTGATTTTGATACTGCAAGGCGAATGGCTGCTGCCTGAGCTCGCTGCGCGAACCGACCAGATCATCGCCGGCATCGAACCGGCCCCGTCGATCGCCCACGCTGCCTACTCGGTACTCGAATTGACGAAACTCGGTATTCTCGTCGTACTTGGTTTTCGCGCGCTTTCTCTTCTGACCGACGGACAACGCGATACGAACTGATGCCCGTCATATTTTCCATCGTCCTGCAGATAGCGCTGATCGTCCACGTCATACGTACCGGCAGATCCTATTACTGGGTATTCCTGATCCTTATTCCGGGTATCGGCGCGCTTGCCTACATCGTTGCCGAACTGCTGCCCGAATTCCTGGGGTCGGTGCAGGGGCGCCGGGCGCTGCGCGGCGTAAAAAAGACGCTCAACCCGATGGGCGAACTGCGGCAACGCGAACGCGAGCTTCAGCTGTCCGGCAGCGTGGACGCAACGCGGCGCCTGGCCAATGAACTTATCGACACCGGCCGGTTCGCGGAAGCGGTCGGGCTCTATGAAAAAGCCCTGACAGGCCTCTATGAAAACGACCCCGATCTCTTGCTCGGCCTCGCGACGGCGCAGTTCGGGAACGAAGAGTTTGCGGCGGCGCGTGCAACCCTTGAACGGCTGATCGAACACAATCCCGATTACAAGTCGGCCGACGGTCATCTTATCTATGCGCGCACAACCGAAGCGTGCGGCGACATTGATAAAGCGCGCGAGGAATACGTAGCGGTGGCCGCCTATTTTGCCGGCGCCGAAGCGCGGCTCCGATATGGGCTGTTCCTGGAAAATCAGGGCGACACAAAAGCGGCACAGGAACAGTTCGAAGAGATTTTGAGCATCGCCCAACTCGCGCCGCGTCATTACCGAAAAGCACAACGACAGTGGATTGCGGAGGCGCGGAGTGGAATCAAGCGAATTACCGGCTGACGATGGTCGCCGCATCCCCGTCTGCCAATGGCTGCCCGCCTCCGACCAGGCGCCGCGAGCCGTCATCCAGGTATTTCACGGGCTTGGCGAATACGCGGCTCGTTATTCGCGGTTTGCAGCCACGTGCAACGAACACGGGATCGCCGTTGTCGCGCACGACCACCGCGGTCACGGGAGTGCCTGCGACATCAGGGGGCATTTTGCCGATCGACGGGGCTGGGACCGGGTCGTGGCCGACGCCTGGCTCGTCAACCGATCTGTTGCGAATGATATGCCCGGCGCACGAATCATAGTGCTTGGCCACAGCATGGGTTCCTACATTGCGCAGAGCTTCGTCTCGCGCCATCCCGACACCGTCGACGCGCTGCTGCTATCGGCATCCACGTTCGCCAATCGGCTGGAATTGCGGACCGGTCATTTCCTGGCCGCGCTGCTCGCCCTGTTCGGCAAGCGACGCCAGTCACCATTGCTTAACAAGCTGGGCTTCGGCGAATTTAACAAGCCGTTCGAACCTGCACGTACCCGGTTTGACTGGCTGAGCCGGGACCCTGCCGAAGTCGATCTGTATGTCGCTGATCCGCTTTGCGGCGGTTCCTTTTCAAATCGCCTTTGGTACGACCTGACGGGGGGCCTTCTGGAAATTACCTCTGCGGATACGGTTCGTTCCGTGCCATCCGATCTGCCAATACTGATTATGGGCGGCCAACGCGACCCGGTCGGAGGTGCGAAAGGCCTGACCAGGCTTGCCGACATTTACGCGCAGACCGGGCATCAAAACCTGACGCTGAAGATCTATGCCGACGGACGGCACGAAATGCTGAATGAAACGAATCGCGACGCCGTAACTCGCGATATTCTTGATTGGATAAAGCGCACAGCAGAATACTGATTGGCCGCGAAGCGCACTGCTGGCCACGCAGCATCCAGCCCGAACGGCACAATTCGTGACGCAAAAAAAAAGGGCGCCTTGCGGCGCCCTTTCTTTGTCTCATCAGCCGTTAGGCTGACTAAACCTTACCAATCGACCTAGTTGAACTCGGCGCGAAGACGCAGGTACCAGAAGCCACCTTCGTAGCCCCATGGGTTGCTAGCGTACGTCGTACCAGAGCCGTTGCCGTCCAGGTTGTCCTGATCCAGCGGACCTTTCTGGTCAGCTACGTTCTGCATACCAACGATCACTGAGTACTTTTCAGCGAAGGTATAAGCAGCTTCTACGTCGAAGATCACCTCACCGGAGTAACACGCGTCGTTGATGTTCGTTGGAACGCAATCGAGCGTGTAGTTGTTGCCGTTCGGACCACGATCGGTCGGGTCGCCAGAGAATCCGGAGATTACCCAATCGTCATAGTAGCTGGCACGCGCCAGGAAGCGGAAGTTGTTGATAAAGTGGTTATAGGTGAACACACCGCGGTTAGCCGGGTTACGATTCTCCAGGCTTACCACTTTGTTGCGATCCACTTCTGAACCCGCGTTGTCAACGGTCGTTTCCGTCCAGTTCCAGGCAGCAGTCAGGGTACCGGTACCGGCATTGCCCCAATCGGTGTCCAGCGTAGCCACGATGTCCAGACCGTTTGTGGTGGTCTCGAAGTCGTTGGTGTAGAAGGATACGCCCGCGAGGTCAGCTGCACCCGGCACACCGGTTTCCTGCAAACAAATTGCAAGGCTGGCGTTGTTCGCCTTGGCGATCGGGCAGTCGATACCAGCGAACTCCGGATCGGTCGAGGACAGAGCCGTGATGGACACGGTACCTGTCTGCGAAATGCGGTTTTCGACGTTGATCTGGAAGTAATCCGCCGTCAGGCTGAAGTTGTCGGTGACATCCCAGACGATACCGGCCGAGAAGTTGGTGGACTCTTCAGGCTGCAGTGCCGCACCACCGAGAGCAACGGCAATCGGGTTGGTCGGCGGAATCTGACCGCGCTGTTGCAACTCGCCATCGACCGTTACCGTCGATACCTTGGTCACATTTTCCTGACCAGGCGTCGGCGCACGGAAGCCGGTGTTGAACGATGCACGAACAGCGAACGTATCGGTGAAATTGAAGCGACCGGCAAGCTTGTAGTTGGTCGTGTCACCGAAGGATTCGAAGTCTTCGTAACGAATCGCTGCACCGAGGGTCAGCCGTTCCGTGATGTCCGCTTCAAGTTCGCCGTAAACGGCGATGTTGGAACGATCCCAGAGACCAGCCTGCGGCGGGTTAAAGCCGGCGAAACCGTGAGCACCGATGCTCAGGTTCGGCAGCGGCGTTACACCGTCGGAATAGAAGTTGGTGCCATCGGAATTCTGGAACGCATATTTTCCAGCATTCCAGGACGCCTGTTCACCGAGGATGGTTTCGAAACGCTCGTCACGATACTCGCCACCGAATGCGAAGGTCAGGTCGGACGCAAGTCCGTCCATGGCGATCGGCAATACGAAGTCGAGGTTGATGTTGTTCTCGGACTGAACGTACGAACCAAGATCAAACGCACGCTGCAGCTCGCCGTTAACGAATCCGTCGGGACCGTTTGACGGGTTCCAGGTGTCATCGATGAAGAACGACGCCTTGTTACGACCGTAGCTGAGGCTGAAGTCATAAAGAAGACCGCTGTCCATCTCACCGCGCAGACCGCCGACGATGCTGGTGTCGAGCAGGTTACCGCCAAAACGCGGCGTGTAGCCGCCTGGAGCGACCTCGTTCATCAGCCAGCAGTTGTCCGGCAAAGCCTGCCGAGCAGCGTAGTCAGCTTCGACGGCAAGGGCATCACCCGCGCCCGGGGTGCTTCCCGGTGAAACGAGTGCCGGGCAGTTCGAAATGTAGCCGGACTGGCCTCTGGTGCTGTTCGTATCAGCGATGGCGCGAATGTTGCCGTCGGTGAATACGCCCGAGCGAGAGTTCGGATTACGGTAGAAGAAGTCGCCTTCTGTCTCGCGCTTGCCGAAGTTACCGAAAGCGTAGATCTCCTGGGAGTCGCTCAGCTGGATTCCAGCGTTCACGAAAACATTCCAGTTATCGCGATATTCCGGACCACCCCAGATCTGCGTATACGGC
>Ga0316195_10000388_pt1 | contig 17239 bp, 16 predicted proteins | sample Phised1_MG_FD_204937 | JGI IMG/M metagenome (GOLD analysis project Ga0316195, IMG submission 204937) | Coastal sediment microbial communities from Maine, United States - Phippsburg sediment 1 | ecosystem: Environmental > Aquatic > Marine > Coastal > Sediment | place: USA: Maine | collected...
TCGATCACGCCCGATTCCGACCCTTCCTTGATGAGCTGCTGGATCTCCTCCTCCGTGACCTTGCTCGCGGCCGGGCCGGACGCGCCAAACAGCCGCAGCACAACGTCGGTCGACGCCGAAAGCAGCCGGACGAACGGGTGCGCGGCGGTGGCGAGCCAGCCGACCGGCCGCGCGACCCGACGGGCCACGCCCTCGGCGAACATCTGGCCCAGCCGCTTCGGCACCAGTTCGCCGATGACAATCGACACGTACGTCACAAGCACCACGACCAGCGCAGTCGCGCCAAAGCGGGCGTATTCCATGTCCATGCCGAGGCGGATCAGCCAATCGCCCAGGGGCGCGCCGAGTGCGGCCTCGCCGACGATGCCGCTCAGGATGCCGATGGTCGTGATGCCGACCTGAATCGTCGAGAGAAAGCGGGTCGGATCCCCGTTCAGGGCCAGCGCCGCCGCCGCGCCGCTGTCGCCCCGTTCGATGAGGGTCTGCAGCCGGCCACGGCGCGCCATGACGAGTGCGATCTCGGACATTGCCAGCAGCCCGTTCAGCACGATCAGTCCGAGCAGGAAAGCAATCTCGAAAGGCATGGACGGCGCTCCGCGTAGTGGTGTCCAGGACCGCGTCCGTGGCGTCGACCACTTCTCAGGCAGCAGCGCGGTCCGCTCCTGCGATCGTAGCGAACATCGCCTCCGCGCACGTCACGGGTGCGGCACGCACCGATTCGGCCACCTGGTCGCTCTACTGCTCGCGAAGAGAAACGTCCAGAGGCACGTTGAGCCACTCGGCCCGCGACCAGCGGTCGTATACCGGCTGCAACCCCAGTGAAACGACGGACAGCAGCGTGTTGGCCGGATCGACGGCGAAACGATCGAAGGCCGGAGCGAGCGTCATCGCCGACGAGTCGCATACCAGCAGCCAGTCCTGCTCGCCGCGCGCCCCGCCCTGGCTCGCTGCCAGTCGCCGGACGTACCCCAGTTGCTCGAGCGACTCGAGCAGCAGCTCCGCCTCATCCACCGGCGCGCGCACCGACCGCGCCAGCTCGCCCGTCGGCACCGCGGGCCGTCCTTCTCGTCGCGAGTCGAGGAGCACCTTGAGCAGGGCCACGGCGGAGATGAACGCGTTGCCGGCCCGCGCCTCGTCGGCGAATCGCGTCGCGCGCAGCCGCGGCAGCGTGGCCGAGATGGCCGCGCCGAACAGCAACACGTACCACGACAGGTAGACCCAGATGAGAAACAGCGGCAGCACGGCGAAAGCGCCGTACAGGGAACGGGCCGTCCCGCGCGACACGAACACGCCGAACACGCCTTTCACGATCTCCGCGAGGATGGCGGCGATGAAGCCGCCGATCAGCGCGTCGCGCCACGCGACACGGCGGTTGGGCACGAACACGTACAGCGCCGCATAGGCGAATCCACTGACCAGCAGGGGCGCGTAGTCCAGCACGCTGCGCAGCAGCCCTGGCAACTGGCTCACCGCGTCGGAGGACAGGGACCACAGGTAGGAGCTGGCGCTCAGGCTGGCCCCGATGACGACCGGCCCCAGCGAAATGATGGCCCAGTAGATCAGTACCCGCTGGGCCAGCGGACGCCGGTCCCGGACGCGCCAGATGTCGTTCAGGACGCGGTCCACCGTGATGATCATCAACAGCGCCGTGAGGCCGAGGAAGATCAGGCCGAATGCCGTCAGCCGCGTGGCCTGCGAGGCGAACTCGTTGACGTAGCGCAGGACCGTGGTCGATATCTGACCCGGCAGCGCGCCCAGCAGGAAGCTCTCCAGTTCGCTGCGGAACTTGGCGAACATCGGGAATGCCGTGAAGAGTGCCAGTGCGACCGCGAACAGCGGCACGATCGACAGCAGTGTCGTGTAGGTCAGGCTGCCGGCGACCTCCCCCATGCGCACAGCGCTCGCGCGCCGCTTGGCGAACGACAGCACCTCGCGGGCGCGCCGGAGGCGCGGCTGGCGGTCGATGAGTGCTGAAAACGGGAGTCGCATCGGGGCGGCGGATCGTCCGGGCTCGGGCGTGCGTGCCCGTTCCTATAATGCCAGTCCTCTCTCCTCTTCTCCCGCTCGTGGACATCCTCGTCCTGTACTACTCGCGCCAGGGCGCCACGCGCCTGCTTGCCGATGCCGTGGCACATGGCATCGACGGTGTCGCCGGCGCCCAGGCGCGGCTGCGCACGGTTCCGCCGGTGAGCGCGGTCGTGACGACCGCGGAACCGCCGGTGCCGGATGCGGGTGCTCCCTACGTGGAACTGTCAGATCTCGAGCAGTGCGGGGGTCTCGCCGTCGGCTCGCCGACCCGGTTCGGCAACATGGCTGCGCCCTTGAAGCACTTCTTCGACTCGACGTCCGGGCTGTGGCTGTCCGGTGCGCTCGCGGGCAAGCCCGCCGCCGTGTTCACGTCGACCAGTTCATTGCATGGCGGCCAGGAAGCGACGCTGCTCTCGATGATGCTGCCGCTCCTGCATCACGGCATGCTGGTGCTCGGCATCCCCTACACGGAGCCCGACCTGCACGCCACGGCGAGCGGCGGCACTCCGTATGGTGCAAGCCACCTCGGGCGCAACGGGGCGCCGGTCGCGCTGACCGGCGAAGAGCGCCGTCTCGCCATCGCCCTGGGTGCGCGCCTGGCCCGCAGCGCGCTCGCGCTGGGACGGCCATGACTCCGGCGATCTCTGGCCGCCAGCGGCTGGCATGGCACGTCGCGCTCGCCGCGTGGCTGTCGCTCATCGCGCTCGCGCTGGTATGGGAGACCTGGCTCGCGCCACTGCGGCCGGGGGGTTCGTGGCTGGCACTGAAGGCCCTGCCGCTCGCGCTGGCGTTGCGCGGACTGCTGCGCGCCGATCCGTACACGATGCAATGGGCCCTGCTGCTGTCGCTGCTGTACGTGCTCGAAGGCGCGGTCAGGGTCTTCGAACCGGCTCCGGTGAAGCCGCTGGCGACGATCGAGATCGCGCTCGCGCTGCTGTTCTTCGTCGCAGCGATCGCGTATCTGCGACCACTCAAGCAGGCCGCGAAAGCGCGCCGCCCTTCGGCATGAACCTGATCGACCAACTGCAGGCCGCGGTCGGGGCGGCCCATGTGCTGATCGCGAGCGACGAGACCGCGCCCTATCTGACCGACTGGCGCCGGCGCTACACGGGCCGCGCCCGGGCCGTCGTGCGTCCGGCCACCGTGCAGGAGGTCGCGGCGGTCGTCGCGACCTGCGCCGCCTCCGGCACGCCCGTCGTCCCGCAGGGCGGCAACACGGGGCTCGTCGGCGGCGCCACCCCGGACGAGAGCGGCCGCGCGATCGTGCTGTCGCTCGGCCGCATGAACCGGACGCGCGCCATCGATCCGCTGAACAATACGATCACGGTCGAAGCGGGTTGCCCGCTGCAGCGGGTGCAGGAAGCGGCCGCCGCGGCCGGGCGCCTGTTTCCTCTGTCGCTTGCCGCCGAAGGCACCGCGACGATCGGCGGCAACCTGTCGACCAACGCCGGCGGCACCCAGGTGCTGCGCTACGGCAACGCGCGCGAACTGACGCTGGGCCTCGAAGTCGTGCTGCCCTCGGGGGAGGTGTGGAACGGCCTGCGCGGCCTGCGCAAGGACAACACCGGCTACGACCTGCGCGACCTGTTCATCGGCGCCGAAGGCACGCTCGGCGTGATCACGGCAGCCTGCATGAAGACGTTCCCGCTGCCGCGCGGCCAGGGCACGGCGCTCCTGGCAGTGCAGGCCGTCGACGATGCGCTCGAAGTGCTCGCCCTGGCGCAATCGCTCGCTGGCCCGGCCCTCACCGGATTCGAGCTCTTCTCCGACCTGTGTCTGCAGCTCGTCGAGCGGCACTTCCCGCCGCACCGCTCGCCACTGGTCGAGCGTGCTCCCTTCTACACGCTGCTCCAGGTGAGCGACCACGCCAGCGACGCGCATGCCGCCACGCTGCTGCAGGACATCGCCGGGCAGGCGATGGATCGCGCGTTGGCGACCGACGCCGTCCTGGCGCAGTCGGTGGCGCAGGCGCGTGGACTCTGGGCCCTGCGCGAACTGATCTCCGAAGCGCAGGCGAGCGAGGGAAAGAACGTCAAGCACGACATCTCCGTGCCGATCTCCGCGATCGGGCGCTTCGTGCACGAGACCGACACGGCTCTGGTCCGACACATGCCGGGAGTGCGGATGGTGACCTTCGGTCACCTGGGCGACGGCAACCTCCACTACAACGTCAGCCCCCCCGCCGGACTGGCCGAAGGCGACTTCCTGGCGCAGCAGCCGGCGATCTACCGGCTCGTGCATGACCAGGTCATGCGGTACGGTGGCTCGATTTCGGCCGAGCACGGCATCGGCCAGCTGAAACGCGAGGAAAACCGGCGCTACAAGGCGCCCGTGGAACTGGCGCTGATGCGAAGCATCAAGGACGCCATCGACCCGCTCGGCATCATGAACCCCGGCAAGGTCGTCTAGCAAACCGGCGGGGGGCCGGGCTTTAGTCCCCTGTTCAGGGGAGACGAAGGCACCGTTTTTCGGATCATCGGGAGCGGGGCCGTTGGTTACGATTTGCCGCTATCCGAGGGAGCCACACAGAGGAACGCATGACGAACAGAGCCAAGAACATCCTTGCCGCCGCTGCCATGGTGGTCGCATCCACCGCGTTCGCCCAGCAGGGCCCGGCCCCCACGTACGGGCCGCTGCGGGAGCCGGTTCCGGTCCCGGGCGCCAAGCCGATCAACGTTGCGGGGATCGACGCCCTGAAGGGCGACGGCATCTACTACGTCAACGGGACGAAGATCGCGAACCTGCGCGCCGCTGCCACGGCCGGACAGGGCAATCGCCACGCCCTGACGGAAACCAGCGAAGACGCGAAGAGCGGCACGCTGAACGGCCAGCTCGATGTCGGCAGCTACGTGCTCAATGGCGAGCGTCGACCGCGGGGGCGCCCGAACTTCGCCATTCCGAGTACGGACGGCAGCGTCTACCTCCTGTATTCCGCGGGGGAGAACCCGCTCCGCATCGCGGTCAAGGTACAGGCGTTCGACGTGAGCGACCTCCCGATCCAGTCGTTCCTGCGCACCCCCGAGAACTATCCGAGGCAGGAAGCCGTCCGCGCCGGCAGCGCCCGTTTCCCGGCCAACTCCGTGGCCTACCTGGTCGTTGCACGCTTCGTCGACGACGTGCTGGTGCTGCCCGCGAAGGAATCCTTCACCGGCGCCACCGACACCGCGCAGTTCGTCGGCAACTTCTCCAAGCAGATCCCCTACTGCCTGTCCTACGAGGACCGCAACGGGGCCAAGCCCTACGCGATGTTCTTCAAGACCGCATCGAAGAAGGGGTCGGTCCAGTTGTTCCCCGCCAAGACGGGCACCCTGTTCTGCGACCGCACCAGCACGGAAGTCGCCGCCGAGGGCGAATGGGAAGAGCGCACGATCGGCGGCACGCGTGCCGTCGTGCTGTCGTTCCCCGCGAATGTGGATCCGCTGGACACCGGGGTCTCGAACGTGGAACGCGAGTCGGCGCGAATCGCCTTCGTCCAGCCGACGAAGGGCACGCCTGGCGTGCGTCCGGGCAAGTTGTACCAGGCCGGCGCGAAGATCTACGACTACCAGTACCGGTTCAACAAGACGGCCGCTGACGCCATACGCGACGCGATCGGGGCGCAGTGATCCGCAGGGGCGTGGCGTTGGCTAGACTGGCGCCATGCTCCCCGATGACCTTCGCCGAACGCTGCTCGTCGCCGTCCTGGCGCTGATTCCCGCCGGCCCCTGGGCGCAGACGATTCAACGCTGCGAAGGCCCCGAAGGCCGCATCGTCTACTCCAACGCCGAATGTCCGCCCGGAACCCGGGCGGTCAAGGCATTGTCCCCCGCGACGCAGCCGAGCACAGAAGCGCGGCAGGAAGCGCGCGCGCGGGCCGAACGCGACAGGGACGCCGCCAAGGCGCTTCAAGCTCAGCGCGAGCCGGCAGCTCCGCCTTCCCGCGGCCAGGCCGTGGTTTCGGCGGAGGAAGCGCGCCGCGCGGCGGACTGCGCCTACCTGCGCGCCGAGCTCGACGCCAGCCGTCGCCTGCGCAACGTCCTCACCACGCGAAGGTATTACTCCACGGAAGACGTCGAGCAGATGGACCGGCGGGAAGCCGAGCTGGCCGAGGACTATCGACGATTCTGTTCCCGCTAGCGCCTGCAATTCCTCCCGCGGACGTCCCCACCATGAAGCTACTGCTCCCCCTCGTCGGCGCCGCCACGCTGTCCCTCTGCCCCGTCGCCTGGGCACAGTCCGGAGTGCAGCGCTGCGAGTCGAAGGACGGCCACGTCACCTACTCGAACACCCAGTGCCCGCCAGGCAGTACGCCCGTCCGCAGCGTCAATACCGATCCGCCGGTGAGCGTCGAGGAAAAGAAAGCGGCCCAGGAGCGGGCGAAGAAGGAAACCACGGCGGCCAAGCAGGTCGACAAGGAGCGCGCGCAGGCTGAGGCACGCGAAAAGCGCGCGGCGGACGAACGCGCCAGGGCGGAAGCCAAGGCAAAGGAACGCTGCGAGCGCGCGCGCCGGGATCTGCAACAGGCGAAGACGACGCGGGCAGAGCTGAGCGAGCGCGCGGCCACCGTGGACAAGATGCAGAAGGCGGACCACGAGATCAGCCGGCGCGAGGCCGAAGTCAGCAAGGACTGCCCGCACTGATCACGCAGCGCGCAAGGCCGGGCCCGAAGCGAGCAGGGATGCGGCACGCAGGAGGACCTCGGCGCCGTCGCGCTCCAGCACCCCCGCATCGCTGAGCTGACGCCGCCACTGCCGCGCGCCGCGCACCCCCTGGTACAGCCCGAGCAGATGGCGAACGACGTGCCGCGGCGCCGTCCCGTGCGCGACTTCGCGGCGCAGGTACGCGGTCATGAGTTGGACTATCTCGTCGCGCGAGCGCACGGGTGCGTCGGCGTCGAACAGGCGTCGATCGACCCGCGCCAGCAGATACGGGTCGTGGTAGGCGGCGCGCCCGAGCATCACGCCGTCGACATGTGCCAGCTGTTCCTCCGCGGCATCGAGCGTCAACAAGCCGCCGTTGAGAACGATCGAAAGCGCAGGAAAATCAGCCTTGAGCCGGTGCCCGACCTCGTAGCGCAGCGGCGGCACCTCGCGGTTTTCCTTCGGGCTCAGCCCGTGCAGCCAGGCGCTGCGGGCGTGCACGATGAAGACCCGGCAGCCCGCGTCGGCGACCGTTCCGACGAAATCGCGCACGAAGGAATAGTCCTCGCGCCGGTCGACTCCGATCCGGTGCTTGACCGTCACCGGAATGTCGACAGCGTCCAGCATCGCTTTCACGCAGTCCGCGACCAGCGCCGGCTCCGCCATCAGGCACGCGCCGAAGGAACCGCGCTGCACCCTTTCCGAAGGACACCCGCAGTTCAGGTTGATCTCGTCGTATCCCCAGCGCGCCCCGAGGCGCGCGGCCTGCCCCAGGTCGTCCCGTTCGCTGCCGCCGACCTGGAGCGCCACCGGGTGCTCCGCGCGGTCAAACTCAAGGTGGCGGCGCGGGTCACCCTGCAGCAGGGCCCCGGTGGTCACCATCTCCGTGTACAGGCGGGCGTGCGACGAAAGTTGCCGGTGGAAGTAGCGGCAATGGCGGTCAGTCCAGTCCATCATCGGCGCGACGCAGAAGCGCCACGGACTGTGCCCCGGGGATTCCCCTGCTTTCACGGTTCTCGCGGGAGGCGTGCAATCATGGTCGCGCCAAGTGTGCCACCTTTGGAACCCAGGGCCGCGGCTCGTGCGCTCCCGGCCGTCGACCTTCCGGGACAGGGTGCGGGGCACTCGAAGCGCTTCCGAGTGGCACACATCGAATGACGGTTCCGCCGAAACGCGCTGACACGCCGCGTACTCCGCACGCATCCCGGTACGCGCGAACGTGGCGTGCCGCGGACGGAACGCAGGTGTGCATCCGCGCCATCCGGCGCGGCGACATCGCCCTGGAAGCCAGGTTCCTGTCCGGCCTGTCCAGGGAAGCCCTCTACCAGCGCGTACTCTCGTCGCGCGGCCTCCTGCCCGGGGAACTGAAACGCCTCACCCGCATCGACTTCGCGCGCGAGGTTGCGCTGGTCGGCACGGTTGGCGGTCCATCGGATGAACAGGCGATCGGCGTCGCTCGCTACGTCGTCAGCGACAGCGGCGCGGAGTGCGAGTTCGCCATCATCGTCGCCGACGCGTGGCAGCGGCGGGGCGCCGGTCGGCAACTTCTCGGCGACCTGATCGCCGCCGCGCGAGGTGCCGGCCTGCGCCGGATGGTCGGTTCGACGCTGGCCACGAACGAAGGCATGAAATCCCTGGCGCGCAAGCTCGGCTTCAGCCTGCAGCCGGATCCGCGGGACGGGACCGTCACGCTGATGGCACTGGAGTTGTGACGCCGGGCCGGCGGTCGTCGGTCCGTCCCATGCAGAGAGTTTCGCAAAGCCGGCTTCCGGCGCCTACAGCTTCAACAACCACTGCAGCACCGACTTCATCACGAAGCCGAGGATGCCGAAGGCGAGGACGAAGAACAGGATGAAGGTGCCGAAGCGACCCGCCTTCGATTCACGGGCGAGGTTCCAGATGATGACGAGCATCAGCAGGATGAACCCGCCAACGCCCCATGTCAGCCCGAGTTCTGCGATGCGCTGCTCGGTCAGCCCGAAGACGGTCCCTTCCATCGTCAGGGCTGGCGCAGAGGTACGCCCTCGGCGTCGACCAGGTCGCGATAGGCATGCCAGCTCGCATGCCCGAGCACCGGCACGGTCACGAAGAATCCGAGCATCGCCGTTGCGATCGAGGCCGATGTCGCCACCAGGATGATGATGGCCCACAGCAGCATAGGAATCGGGTTTTCGCCGACGGCACGGGCACTCGTGAGCAGCGCCTGCCGGAATCCGACGCGCCGGCCCAGCAACAGTGGTGGCGAGACCGCCGTGAGCGAGAACACCACCGCCACGCCCATGCCGCCGAGGATGGCCCACAGCGTGAACAGCAACTCGCCCTGCTCGACCGCCGCATAGCGCAGGAACTCGAGCGGCCCGCGCAGCGGTGCCGGAGCGAACAGGGTGAACAGCAGCGCCGACGCCAGCACCCACAGCGTCCCGAGCGCGGCCAGCAGCAAGCCCAGCCACACGAGCGGCGCCGTGCCGCGCCGCCACGCCGCCACCGCCTGGCGCAGCCCTGCACTCTCCCCGCGGTTGAGGAGGCGGCTGATTTCGTACAGACCGGTCGCCAGGATGGGGCCGAGGATCACGAACCCGGAAAAGGCACCCGGTGCCAGCCAGCCGTAGCGCAGCGAAAAGAAGAGGACGACCCAGCCGCCGAGCGCAACGAAGCCGCCGTGCACCAGGCCCGCCAGCGGGCTCCGTGTGAAGTCGCGCCAGCCCGCGGCCAGCCAGCGCCACGGCTGCGCAAGAGTCACGTGCCGGACTGGCAGGGGCGCATCGGTGGCGAGGATGGGAGCGCTCATTGTCACGCCATTATCACGCCTAGGCTGGCTGCGCCGCCCGCCCGGCCAGTTCGTTGATCAACAGCGCGGCCAGCACCAGGGCGCCGCCGCTGAGCGTGGTGGCAGGCGGAACCTCGCCGGCGCCCAGCCACGCCCACAGCGGCCCGAGCACCACTTCGAGCAGCGCCAGCAGCGCCACCTCGGTGGCGGCGAGATGGCGCGCGGCGATCACCAGCAGCATGCAGGGCAGCCCGAGCTGAGCGAATCCGAGCAGGGCCAGCAGCGCGATGTCCGCGTTCGTCGCGATCGACGGCAGTGCCAGCGGAAGCATCAGGCCGGCCGAGATGACCCCGCCGAGGAACACGGCGGGCACGAGGTCGACGGCGTGCCCGCGCTTCTTCAGGATCACCACGTTGACGGCCGACGCCAGCGGCGCGCCGAACGCGATCAGCATTCCAAGCACGCTGGCCGGCGACTCGATGCGCAGGCTGCCGGCGAACATCCAGATGATCCCGGCCATCGCGATCGCGATCGCGAGCCAGGTCCGCGGTGCGATGGGCGCGCGCAGCGCCGCCCACGCGAGCAGGGCTGTCACGAGCGGCGCCACCGCAAGCACGATCAGCGTATTGGCGGTCGACGTCAGCGTCAGCGCGAGCATGAAACAGATGAACATCGTGGCCCACATCGCACCGGACGCCAGGCCCGGCACGCCGGCACGCCTCAGCGAACCGGCCAGGTCCCGGCGCACCAGCAGCAGGTAGCCGCCGACGAACACCGCGGCGAACAGGCTGCGCCAGAACGTGATCTCGAAGCGGCCGTGGGCCTGCAGCTCCGGCGAAAGATGCCGCGTGACGACCCCGGCGATGCTCCAGAGCGTCGGAGCGATCACCATCAGGACGATGGCGCGACGATGCAGGGCGGTCGGATCAGGCGCAATCATGTGCAGTCGTCGTCTCAGGCGGCGTTCCGCACTCCCGCGCCGCGCAGGACGGGCCGGGGGAAAGGCCGCGGATTCCGCCGGCGTGCCCGGGCAAACAACGCCCGGACGCGACCGGCCCTAGGCGGCCTCCCTCTGCGCACGCTTCCTTTCGTGCTCCTTCAGGTACCTCTTGCGCAGCCGGATGCTCTGCGGCGTGATCTCGACCAGTTCGTCGTCCGCGATGAACTCCACCGCGGATTCGAGCGTGAGCTGGATCGGCGGGACGAGGTCGATGTGCTCGTCCTTGCCCGACGCGCGCACGTTGGTGAGCTTCTTCTCGCGGACCGGGTTGACCACCAGGTCGTTGTCGCGCGAGTGGATGCCGATGATCATCCCTTCGTACAGCTTGTCGCCCGGCTTCACGAACATGCGCCCGCGCTCCTGCAGCTTCCACAGCGCGTAGGCCACGGCCTCGCCTTCGTCCTGGCTGATCAGCACCCCGTTGCGGCGCTCGCCGACTTCGCCGGGACGCACCGGGCCGTACTCGTCGAACACGTGGCTCATCAGTCCGGTGCCGCGCGTCAGCGTCATGAATTCACCCTGGAAGCCGATCAGGCCGCGCGCCGGGATGCGGTACTCCAGCCGGACCCGTCCCTTGCCGTCGGGCTGCATGTCCTGCAGGTCCCCCTTGCGACGCCCGAGCTCCTCCATGATCGCGCCCTGGTTCACTTCCTCGACGTCGACCGTGAGCATCTCGTACGGCTCCAGCCTCTGCCCATCGACGTCCTTGTACAGGACGCGGGGGCGCGACACCGCGAGTTCGTAGCCTTCGCGCCGCATGTTCTCGATCAGGATGGTCAGGTGCAGCTCGCCGCGGCCTGCCACCTCGAACACCGTCTCGTCTTCGGTCTCGCGCATGCGCATCGCCACGTTGGACTTCAGCTCGCGCTCGAGCCGTTCGCGGATCTGCCTGCTGGTGACGTACTTGCCCTCGCGGCCCGCCAGCGGCGACGTGTTGACCTGGAAGTTCATGGTCAGCGTCGGTTCGTCCACCTTCAGCAGCGGCAGCGCATCCGGCATGTCGGGCGGGCACAGGGTGCACCCGATGCCGATGTCCTCCAGCCCGTTGATGAGCACGATGTCGCCCGCGATGGCCTCGTCCGCCAGGCGCCGTTCGAGTCCCTCGAACGTCAGCACCTGGTTGATCTTGCCGCGCGTGGTCGGCGCGTTCTGTCCGCCCTCGGGGCCGTGCAGCACCAGCACCTCCTGCCCGGGCCGCAGCCGGCCGCGGCTGATGCGGCCGATGCCGATCTTGCCGACGTAGCTCGAATAGTCGAGCGAGCAGATCTGCAGCTGCAGGGGACCGTCGGGATCGTCGTCGCGCACGCGCACATGCTTCAGGATCGCCTCGAACAGCGGTCGCAGGTCGCCGCTGCGCACGTCGGACGTGGATCCCGCGTAGCCGTTGAGCGCGGAGGCGTAGATCACCGGGAAGTCGAGCTGCTCCTCGGTCGCGCCGAGCTTGTCGAACAGGTCGAAGGTGTGGTTGACCACCCAGTCGGGTCGCGCACCGGGCCGGTCGATCTTGTTGACCACCACGATCGGTTTCAGTCCCTGCGCCAGCGCCTTGCGGGTGACGAAGCGCGTCTGCGGCATCGGTCCCTCGACCGCATCGACCAGCAGCAGCACTCCGTCGACCATCGACAGCACGCGCTCGACCTCGCCGCCGAAGTCGGCGTGGCCCGGCGTGTCGACGATGTTGATGTGCGTGCCCTCGTAGTCGACCGCGCAGTTCTTCGCGAGGATGGTGATGCCACGCTCGCGCTCGAGGTCGTTCGAGTCCATCACCCGCTCGGCCACCTGCTGGTTGGCGCGGAATGTCCCCGACTGCTGCAGAAGCTTGTCCACCAGGGTGGTCTTGCCATGATCGACGTGGGCGATGATCGCCACGTTCCGGATAGCCCGTTTCATCAGACGCTCGTTTCGTTCGAAATCAGTCGTTCGGGCCCGACGACGCCCCACTCGTTGACGGTCGCCGTGCCCAGCAATTCGTTGTCCGCTCCATACACGCGCACGCGCTCTCCGCGGGGTTGCGCGTCGACCGCGAGCCGCTGTCCCTGCCGGAAGCGTTGCGCCAGGTCGGCGCTCAGGCCGACGCGAGGCAGCGACTCGAGCAGCTCGTCGACCGGCCGCAGCCGGCTCCTGCGCTCCTCCGGCCCCATGGCTTCCAGCATTGCCAGCTCGACCGCCCCGTCGAGCGTCAGCGGCCCGACCCGCACGCGTCGCAGCGCCGCCAGGTGGGCGCCGCAGCCCAGCGCCCGGCCGATGTCCTCGGCCAGCACGCGCACGTAGGTGCCCTTGCTGCAATCCACGTCCAGGACCAGCGTGTCGGCGTCCTGCTCGACCAGCTGCAGCCGATGAATCCGCACGCCGCGCGCGACCCGCTCCACCTCGATCCCGGCGCGCGCAAGCTCATAGAGCGGCCGCCCGTCGCGCTTGAGGGCCGAGTGCATCGGCGGCACCTGTTCGATCGCCCCGGTCAACTGCGCCAGGACCCGCTCCACCGCCCCGGACTCGATGACGACCGGCTTGCGTTCGACCGGTTCACCCTCCGCGTCGCCGGTCGTGGTCGCCACCCCGAGCCGCACCGTCGCGCGGTACGACTTGTCGGCGTCCAGCAGATCCGCCGAAAACTTGGTCGCTTCGCCCAGCATCACGGGCAGCAACCCGCTCGCCAGCGGGTCGAGCGTGCCCGTATGACCGGCCTTCCGCGCATCCAGCAGGCGCCGCGCAGCCTGCAGCGCCCGGTTCGATGTGATGCCGGTGGGCTTGTCGAGCAGCAGCACACCGTTGACGCGCTCGCCGCGCGGCTTGCTCATGGCATTCGCGGCCCTACTGCGACCGGTCCTTGTTCGCTTCGGCGATCAGGCGGTCGATCTCGATGCCGTGCTCGACCGACGCGTCGTGCACGAAGGTCAGGCGCGGAATCGTGTGGATCGACATTCGCTTGAACAGCAGCGAGTGGAAGTATCCCGCCTTCTCGTCGAGCACCTGCTGCGCGTTCGCGACCGGCGCGCCGAGCGTCGTGTAGTACACCTTTGCGTGCGCGTAGTCGGGCGACACCTCGACGCCGGTCAGCGTCACCAGCCCGGCCCGCTCCGTCGAGACTTCGCGCTGGATCATTTCCGCGAGGTCGCGCTGGATCTGGTCCGCCACCCGGAGCCCGCGACCCGGTTTCCTCGTTTGCCTCATTTTCGTTCGCCCTTGCGCTCACGAGACCGACTGGCCCCGCCAGCGATCCCTTGCCCACGATGCCGGCGAAAGCGGGTTCGCGCCTTCGCCGGGTTGGCTACAGGGTCCGCGCGACTTCCTGGACCTCGAAGATTTCCAGCTGGTCGCGCTCCTTGATGTCGTCGTATCCCTTCAGGCTCAGGCCGCACTCGAAGCCGGCCTTGACCTCCTTGACGTCATCCTTGAAGCGCTTGAGCGAATCGAGCTCGCCGGTCCAGATCACCACGTTGTCGCGCAGAAGTCGCGCGCTGGCGGTGCGCTTGACCACGCCGTCGACGACCATGCACCCGGCGACGGTGCCGACCTTGGGCACGCGGAAGATCTGCCGGATCTCGACCACGCCGAGCACCTGCTCGCGCTGCTCGGGCGCCAGCAGGCCGGACAGCGCTGCCTTCACCTCGTCGACGGCGTCGTAGATGATGTTGTAGTAGCGGATGTCGATACCGTTGCCCTCGGCGAGCTTGCGCGCCGACTGGTCGGCGCGCACGTTGAAGCCGATGACGACAGCCTTCGACGCGATTGCGAGGTTGATGTCGCTCTCCGTGATGCCGCCGACCTGCGCGTGCACCACCTGCACCTTGACCTCGCCGGTCGACAGTCTTGTCAGCGCGTGGGTCAGCGCCTCCTGCGAACCCTGGACGTCCGCCTTGATGATCAGCGGCAGGGTGCGCACGGCGCCCTCGCCGATGCCTTCGAACATGTTCTCGAGCTTGGCCGCCTGCTGCTTGGCGAGCTTGGTGTCGCGGAACTTGCCCTGGCGATACAGCGCGATCTCGCGCGCCTTGCGCTCGTCGCCGAGGACGATCAGCTCGTCGCCGGCCGCCGGCACGTCGGACAGGCCCTGGATCTCGACCGGGATCGACGGACCCGCCTCCTGGATCGGCTTGCCGGTCTCGTCGAGCATCGCGCGCACGCGCCCGAAGGCCGAGCCGGCGAGCACGACATCGCCCCGCTTCAGCGTGCCGCTCTGTACCAGGACCGTCGCGACCGGACCGCGGCCCTTGTCGAGCTGCGACTCGATGACGAGTCCCTTGGCGGGGCCGTCCTTCACCGCCTTCAGTTCGAGCACTTCCGCCTGCAGCAGCACGTTCTCGAGCAGGTCGTCCACGCCCTGCCCGGTCTTGGCCGACACCGGGATGAACGGCGACTCGCCGCCGTACTCCTCCGGCACGACCTCGTTGGCCACCAGTTCCTGCCTGACGCGGTCCGGGTTGGCTTCCGGCTTGTCGATCTTGTTCAGCGCGACCACGAGCGGCACGCCGGCCGCCTTCGCGTGCGCGATGGCCTCCTTGGTCTGCGGCATCACGCCGTCGTCGGCAGCGACGACCAGGATGACGATGTCCGTTGCCTTGGCGCCGCGCGCGCGCATCGCCGTGAAGGCCTCGTGGCCCGGTGTGTCCAGGAACGTGACGATGCCGCGCGGCGTCTTCACGTGATACGCGCCGATGTGCTGCGTGATTCCGCCGGCTTCGCCCGCCGCCACCTTGGTGCGGCGGATGTAGTCGAGCAGCGAGGTCTTGCCGTGGTCGACGTGACCCATGATGGTGACCACCGGCGGACGCGGCTCCTCGACCCGCACTTCCGTTCCCGCCGCCGCGCTCGTGCTCTCGACCAGCAGCGCCTCCGGATCGTCCAGCTTGGCCGCGACCGGGGTGTGGCCGAGCTCTCCCACGACGATCATCGCCGTGTCCTGGTCCAGCACCTGGTTGATCGTGACCATCTGGCCCAGCTTCATCAGGACCTTGATGACCTCGGCCGCCTTCACCGACATCTTGTGGGCGAGGTCGGCCACGGTGATCGTTTCCGGCACCGAGACCTCGCGCACGACGGGCTCGGACGGCATCGCCATCGCGCCGGCGCCGTCGTCGTGGCGGTCGTGCTTGCGATGGTGGCCCTTCGGGCCGCGCCAGCCGCCGGCGCCGCCGGAGGTATCGCCACGCGTCTTGAGGGCGCGCTTCTTCTGCTGCTCCTCGGACCAGCTGGATGCCAGCTTGCCGGACTTGACTTCCTTGACGCCCGGCTTCTTCTCTTCCTTCTTGTCGCCCTTGCTCTCGGTCTTCGCCGCCGGCTTGTGCAGCGTTCCGGCCGGCGCGGCAGGCGCGACCGGCTGGGGCGCCTGCAGCACCTTCTTCGGCGCGGACATCATGTTCTTGATCGCCGCGACCTCTTCCTCGACGGCCCGGCGCGCGCGCTCCTGCGCGTCCTGCGCGCGCTTGGCGGCCAGTTCGGCCTCCTTCTGGGCGCGCTCCGCCTTCTGCAGTTCCTCGGCTGCGGCCGCCTCGCGCGCCTGGGCGGCGACGACGTCCTCTTCCTGCTTCGACTGCGCCTCGGCCAGCTCGCGCTGGGCCTGCTCGGCCTTCTCGCGCGCCGCGGCCGTCTGCCGCGCCACCAGCTCGGCCTGGCGGCGGGCCTCCTCCTCGCGTTTCGCGAGTTCGGCCTCGTCGATCACCGGCGCCGCCGGGGCCGGGGCTTCCTGTGGCTGCTCGGCGACGGCCTCGTCGCGCTTGACGAACACGCGCTTCTTGCGCACTTCCACCTGGATGGTGCGCGCCTTGCCCGACGCGTCCGCCTGCTTGATCTCCGTGGTCTGCTTGCGCGTCAGCGTGATCTTCTTCTTCTCGGAGCCGCCCTCGCTCGCCCCGTGGGCCTTGCGCAGCGACTCCAGCAAGCGCGCCTTGTCGTCCTCGGAGAGCGAGTCAGATTCGGCCTTCTTGACGACCCCGGCCGCGCGTAACTGTTCGAGCAGCAACTGCGGCGGAACACGAAGTTCCGTCGCAAACTGGGCCACCGTGGTGCTTGCCATAGGGTTCCTTACTCCTGCTGTTGCCGGTCGCCGTCGCCGGCTCTCAAATTCGCTCGCCGCTTCACTTACTGAGCCTCATCCGCGAACCAGTGGGCGCGTGCCGCCATGATCAGCGTCTTGGCCCGCTCCTCGTCGATCCCTGTCATCTCGACCAGTTCGTCGACGGCAAGCTCGCCCAGGTCATCGCGCGTGCGGATCGAGTTCTCCGCCAGCCGCGCCGCCAGGTCGGCGTCCATGCCGTCGAGATCGAGCAGGTCCTTCTCGGCCTGCTCGAGGTTCTCCTCGCGCTTGATCGCCTCGGTCAGCAACGCGTTGCGCGCCCGCGTACGCAGTTCCTCGACGGTGTCCTCGTCGAACGCCTCGATCTCCAGCAGTTCGTTGACCGGAACGTAGGCGATCTCCTCGAGCGTCGAGAAGCCCTCGCCGATCAGGATGTTGGCGACCTCCTCGTCCACGTCCAGCTTCTCGACGAAGCCGGCGCGGATGGTGGCCTGCTCACCTTCCTGCTTCTGCGCCGATTCCTCGGCGGTCATGATGTTGATCTGCCAGCCCGTGAGCTCCGACGCCAGCCGCACGTTCTGCCCGCTGCGGCCGATGGCGATGGCGAGGTTGTCCTCGTCGACCACCACGTCCATCGCGTGCTTGTCCTCGTCGACGACGATCGAGCTGACGTTGGCCGGCGCCAGCGCGCCGATCACGAACTGCGCCGGATCGTCGGACCACAGGACGATGTCCACCCGTTCGCCGGCGAGCTCGTTGGTCACGGCCTGCACCCGCGAACCGCGCATGCCGACGCAGGTGCCGATCGGATC
>Ga0316195_10000389_pt1 | contig 17235 bp, 13 predicted proteins | sample Phised1_MG_FD_204937 | JGI IMG/M metagenome (GOLD analysis project Ga0316195, IMG submission 204937) | Coastal sediment microbial communities from Maine, United States - Phippsburg sediment 1 | ecosystem: Environmental > Aquatic > Marine > Coastal > Sediment | place: USA: Maine | collected...
AGCCTTTGTGGGGAGCGGCTTCGACCTTCATCGTGCCGTTCAGGTCTTTCATGCGCTCCTCGATGCTGAAAAGACCGAAGCCCCCGTCCAGGCTGTACCCGTCCAGGACCTGCGCCGAATCGAAGCCGATACCATCATCCTCAACCGTCGCCCGGACGATTTCTTCATCAGGAACCAGGGTGATTTTGACCTTCTTTGCCCGCGCGTGTTTGAACGTATTGGTCAATAGCTCGCGAATATTTCGGAACAGGATCGTGCGTTCATCTTCATCGAGCTCAGTGCCGGTCAGCTCATTGACTATGGCAATATCGACATCATTCTTCAACTGTCTCTTCTTTTCTTCGACCCATTCAATGATAGCAGACCCAAGGCCGAGTTCGTGCATGGATGGTGAGCTGAGTTCGAAGATCAACTGCCGGGTGTCGCGGATCGCCTGGAGCAGCGAGCCGGAGATCTCGTTCAGCTGCTCTTTCAGCCTGGAGTCGTCGCAGATGGTGCCGCGGATCGCGGCCGCCAGCTGCAGGCGCGTCATGGCCAGAGCCTGGCTGACCTCATCGTGCAGGTTCTCCGCGATGCGTCGGCGTTCCTGCTCTTCGGCGATGGTCAACTGCGAGGTCAGGGCCTTGAGGCGCTCCTGGTAATCGACGAACTTCTTCTCGGCCAGCTTGACTTCTGTGATATCCCGCACGATTGCGGTGATGCTGACGACCTTTCCGTTCTCCTTGAAAAAAGTGCCCGTTATATCCGCCGGAAAAACTGTCCCGTTTTCATGGCGCAGCATCGCTTCTGTGTGCATGAAGGATTTGCCATCCTCGATGGCCTGCCTCTGCACCTCGCCAAAACGCTCGAATTCCTCTTCGCTGGCAAAGAAGTCTCTGGTCGACAATCCCTTGAGATGTTCAGGGTCATCACCCAGGCCCATAATGTTGTAAGAATCATTGGCCCAGGCAATGACACGTTCAGGCAGCTTGACATAGAAAACCGCATCCGGAATGGAACTTATGAGATAATTAAGAAAATCATGGCTCTGCTGTAATTCGTCTTCGGCCTGTTTGCGTTGACTGATATCCCTGAGTAATGCCGTAACTCCGACGACATGGCCACCTTCTTTGAGAAAAGCGAGTTTGACATCGGCGGGGAAGATCTCACCATTCTTGCGCCGCAGTTCGAGTTCAGTCTGGACGAGTTTTTTGCCTTCTGCGATGGCTTTTTCCATGAGCGTCCCGAACTCTTTTGCCTGATCGGTGCTCGGATAAAACCTGGCTGTTGATTCCCCGATACATTCATTGGTTTCATAGCCCAGGACCCCATAGGTATCGCTACACCAGGTCACTGTACGTTCCGGCAGTTTGACGGCGAAGATCGCGTCGGGAATGGCCTGGGTCAGATGATTCAGGAATTCGTAACTTTTCTTGATCTCTTGCTGGATACGGATGCGGTCGGAGATGTCCTGAACCACCGAGACGAACCAGCGTGGGCTACCATCATCCTCGCGCAGGATCTTGACCGTCAGGTTGACCCAGACGGTTGAACCATCCTTGCGGAGATAGCGTTTTTCGAGGGTGTAGGAATCTTTCTTGCCGTCGAGCAGTTCCTGTACGAGACCTGTATCCGTTTCCAGGTCGTCCGGGTGGGTGATGTTCTGGAAGGTCAATGCGAGCAACTCTTTTTGCGAATAACCGACGATATCGCAGAATTTCTGATTCAGCCTGAGGAAATTGCCATCTGGAGAGACGTGGGCGATCCCGACCGCCGCCTGCTCAAAGGTGGCGCGGAAACGGTCTTCACTCTCTGTGAGTTCTGCGGTGCGGGACAAAACTTTGCGACTCAACTGTTTGTTCCAGATAAGAAACATCGTGATGATGCTCAGGACAGAGAGGGTAATTATAATGCTCCACTTTTGTATATCACTTGAACGGACACCGTATTCGACTCTGATCGTAGACCACTTGTTTAAAATGGCTGTCTTTTCATTGGCTGGGATAGCCTTGATCGCCTTGCTGAGGATATCTCTCAACTCAGGCCAGTCTTTTCTGACTCCAATACTCAGTGGGTGATCGGTCAAGCCGCTTGGGCATGCCGCCTTCAGGTTTTGCAGCCCGAGGCTGTTGATCATTGTCGGAGTGGAGATCATATCCCCGATGAAGGCGAACGCATTCCCCTCTGATACAGCTTTAATTGCTTCCTTGGGATTATCGAACTGTATCAGTTCAATATCCGGATGTTTCTTTTCCAGTTCTTTATGAACTGCAAAGTCACTGACCACTGCGACAGTTTCAGTGTAGAGCCCTTCGATCGAAACGATAAAAGGAGCGTCGTCCCTCGTGAAGATGAACCTTGGGGAATTAGTGTATGGCTCCGTAAAGTGGATGAACCTTTCTCTTTCAGGCGTTGGCATGATCGCCGGCAGCATATCGAGATCCTCATGCCGTTTCAGACGGGCTAAAAGATCCGTCCATTTGCCAGGTGTCTTCTCTATTTGAATCTGAATATCTGCTCTTTCTGACACGATCTTAAGTAAATCTGCGGTTAGACCTGCAATTTCTCCTTTATTGGCAATCATGTAGGGGGGGTGGTGATTAAATTGTGTCCGAATGACTGGATGTGCCTTTAGCCAGGACTTCTCCTCCGGAGTCAAATTGACACCAGACACTCTGGCTGCCTGCTTCGGCCATTCAAGGAACCACTTGTTCATGATTCGGGGCAGCTCTTCCTGCTTCATGGCTGCAATGACCTTGTTCATGATCGAGACGAGCTCCGGCCAGTCCTTTCGGATATGGGTCACCATATCCATGGGAGACTCATCGATCAGCAGGATATTATCGATCGTTCCTTGCAGCCTGTTCTTGCGAAAGTATTCATAGCTGATCCAGGCGACAACAACGTCGACCTCTTTGCTCAGCAGGGCCTGGGTCAGGGCCTCGTTATCGTCATAAGGCTTCAGCGTGGCCGCAGGGAGCTTGTTCAGTAAAGCTATGGTCGGGCTGGCCCCTCCTTTATAGCCAATCCTTAAACCATCAAGGTCTGAGAACTGCTGTATATTGTGCTCGCCCTTTGAACGCGCAAAGGCAGAAAAGTAAGTCTTTAACAGGGGCTCGGTTTGATGATAGAGAACAGCCCGGCCTGGAGATTCTGCGCCAATGGCCAGACCGTCAATCTCCCCCTTCTCCGCTTTTTCCTGCACTTTGGACCATGGGTCATCCACGTGAAGGCGAATCTTCTGATTGAGGGCCTGGCTGACCACTTCCAGGTAATCCACCAGCACACCTTCGAGCCTGCCGTCATCTCTTTTGATTACAAAAGGTGGGTAGCTGGTTGCGGTGCCCAGGGTGATCTCCGGATGCTCTGCCAGCCAGGTTTTTTCTTTTGGGGTCAGTTCAATCTTGACAGGCTCAGCCGCTAAAGCCGCTGAGGAGAAACATAAGAGCGTCAAGATGAGTGTGCAAAAAAGCAGAAAAGCATGGGCGAATGCCGGCGGGACCCACCTGGAAAGTTTCTTGAAATGTGGTTGATTAATCGTCACAGGAAGAGGCCCCAAACATATAAGATTACATAAAAAATAGCAGGCAATTGCCTATTTGACAATGGCCCGCCTTTAGAGAGCCAGCTTGACTTGAATATCCAACATAACCGCCCAGTTGCTACTGAAAGACCCTTCAAAATCACCGGTCAGCGGCCCGCCTTCCTGCGACACATCACCATCGCCGAGGTCAAAATAGTTCAGATTGATATGACAAGGATAATCATGAATGGGCAAATCGAGGCCAACCCCTGCGCCGATGACCCGATCGAGCGGCAGGCCGATATCACGATTGTCATCAGTGACCGCGGATGATGCGTACAGCCCGCCGACCGATACAGCGCGGTCTTCTGCGTAACGATATTTGATGGATGCGCTGGTCGCCCACATATCACGGAATTTGCTGTTCACAGAAACGCTGTCCTCTTCGACCCTGAGATGGGTGATGCCGAATTCGGACATATCAATCCACACCAGGTCGCCGGTCACTGACAACTCATCCGTAACTTCGGTGTAGAAACCAATTGTCGCCATGGCAGGAATTGTGAAGTCCACATCGACTTCCGTGCCGAGAAGATTGGCCGCGGCCAACGTCTCACGCAGCAAAGGGTCGAGATTCTTGAATGTCGGTGTCCCCTCGAGATCCGGCTTGAGTTCCGACCGGTAGGTCAGACCCACCCGGGTTTTATCGTTAAACTGATACATGGCACCGAGGGTAAACCCAAGATCTGCACCCTCCTCTTCCAGCTCGACTTTGCCGTCACCGTAGCCTGGCAACAGGTTGTTGACCCGCGCCGTGACGGTTGAATCCGTATACATCGCGTAAGGGCCTGCCGCCAACGAAAGTTTGTCGGTCACTTCGTAAGCCAGGACACCGGTTGCGGCGACAAAGGCGAGCGTGCTTTCTTGAGTATGGTAGCGCCCGGACCAGCGGTCGCCATAATTGTTACCAAAGCCGGAAGGGACATTGACCGAGAGACCAAGGTGCCAGCGTTCATTCAGGGGCTTGGCGTAGAACACCCCGGGGATGACGGCAATCTGCTGATCATTGTCGGCATTTCCACCGGAGTAGGTCGCCTCATCGACCTCGAATTTTGACTCTTTGAACATGAAAGCCGCCTGAACAACCATCTCAGATTGGTCGAGACGGGTGATGCCCGCAGGAGAAAAGAAGACGGCCGTGGCGTCATTGGCGCTGCCGGTCAGGCCGGACAACGCAGGCCCTATCTCTGCGGCGACAAAAGAAGGGAGGATGAGAAAAACAGCCAACGCTATCAAAAGCTTGGAATTCATTAAAATGGCCTTTTTCTAATAAGTGCACTTTTGGGGTGATTGAAACCTTAGAACTCCCAGCCAATCCCAATAAACGGCCCCTTGCATGTTAATTCTAATTCTACGCCCCGATTATCCGGCCGATTGAAATAAAGGTACCTGTAACCAGCGATTACTTTACTGGAGACATCTCCCATTTTGAAGCGATAGCCGACGTTACCGATAAAATCGTAGACTTCATCGACACTGTCTACATCCCAACCGCCGTAGCCATAACTGAGATTCAAATACCACTTTTCCGAGAGGATCACACGGGAGCCCAAACCAACCATCGGTGTGTTAAAGTCATAAGTCCCTGTTGTCTTGCCACTCAAAGGCTCACCGTAAGGTTTGATTGTCAATGACCAGTCATCATGAAAGTAAAACCCCCCAACCCAGGGGATCAGGCTAAAGTTCGGGGAATCTTCAGATTTGCCAAGATTCCACGTACCCAAGTCATAACCAACACCGTACTTGATCACCCAGACTTCTTCCTGCAGCTCATATTTTTTGGCCAGGCCGGTGATCGGCCCGGTAAAATTCTCGTCATACGTGCCTTTGTAATAGACATTGTTGGCGAACAAGATGAGAGGCCCCTTGTGAGCTTCCAGTTCAAACATCGCTGTCATGTCCAAAGAATCGAGGATGGTATCCAGATCTTCAGGGACATCTACGACTTCCTCTCCATTAACACTAATCGTCGCTGGAGCATCCGGGAGCCAACCATAAAGATTGACATGGAACCGCCAGGGGTCTGACCACTCTTTGCCATCGCTCTGAGCAAATGATTGTGTCGTTAATAGGCCAAGGAGACCAGAGACAACCAGTGAGAGAACGAACACTTTTGTAACCTTCATAACAGCCCTCCAGCAGAGTTTATTTCTCAGACCTGACCGCGGAACATCCAGCCGAACATGAGCATGCCAATGGCGGCGACCCAACTGCCCGCCACACGTACCACAATTCGTGTCCAGGGTTTTTTGAGTGAAACAACAAGCGCCGAGAAGAGCGCAACGAGTACGAACAGGGTCGCCATGATACCGATCAACCCAGGGACACCGGCGTTACCCTTGAGGGCGACACCATTTAATGCCCCATGGATAAAACCGACAGCCAGTACCATAACGAGGAAAATCCGGTCAGACAGCTTGAAGTCCGCTGCGATCAGGACACCGATGATGAGAATCGAGAACGCCGGGGTTGGCAAGGGCGGCAAACCGGTGAAGGAAACACCCAGCAAGCCGCCAGCGAACCAGGCCAGTGGCAAGGAGAACAGCGCATATCTACCTGGAGCAGCACCACGCATGCCGGCGTAAAGGGCAATCGCCAGCACCGGGATCAGGTCTTCCGGGGTCATGACCAGGTGGCCGATGCCGTCGTAGACCGGTCCCAGACCGGTGGTCACCAGGTGGGCAGAGGCGCAAACCGGCCAACAGAGCAAAAGCAGAGTCGTTGTCAAGACTCTCATGTCAAAGCCTTCCAGAGGAAAACGACACCCATCACCGCGATGAATGACCCGGCTCCACGGAGAGCCTGTCGCCCCAACGGCAGCTCTTTCACCAGGCCGATGACAATCCCCAGACCGTGCAGGCAGCCTGTGGCGATGACGAAACCCATACTGTAAAGAAGACCGCTCTGCCCTGGCGGCAGCTCCGTGCCGTGAGCGTGGCCGTGGAAAATGGCAAAAAAACCGACCATTGCGATCGAAACGGCGAGCTTCGGTCGCACCTCAGCCAGCACCATCAACCCCAGCAGGATCGCAGAAAAAGCGATGCCAATCTCAACCCCGGGGACAGGAATACCCAACAGACCCATCATGGCCCCTGCTGCCATCATCATCGGGAAAGCGATCGGTAGCACCCAGATCGACGGCTTGCCGAGCTGCGCTCCCCAGAGACCGACGGCGATCATCGCCAGGATATGGTCCAGTCCCGACCAGGGGTGTTGCAGACCGGTTATAAACCCTGCGGCCTGTCCGCCTTCGACATGTGCAAAAGCGCTCTGGGCCGAAACTGCGAACAGCAACAAAACGAATCCGCTTTGAACGGTTTTGGATGAAGGTTTGATCTCAATCATTTGGCAAAACCTCCGAACATCATGGCGACCCTCTGGATTGTCCAGAAAGCACCCAGTCCGCCGACTGTATAGGCCGGCAAGGCTTCCGCCCAACGCGGCCAACGGACCTCGAGAATCCGGAAAGAGCGTTCGAGCAAAAGGATGATAGCGACAAAGAACAGCTGGCCGATTTCGACACCCACGTTGAAGAGCAGCAGTGCCACCGGGATTTCTGAGCTCGGCAGGCCGTTGATCGTCAAGCCGCTGGCGAAGCCGAAGCCGTGCAGCAGACCGAAGGCAAAAGCCACCACCCAGGGATGTCTGATAGTAAAACTGGTCTGGCCACGCCAGACCCGTACGATCTCCGGACCGAGGAAGAGGATACTCAGGGCAATGGCCGCATTGAGCGGCGGCCCCGGCGCGGTTGCATATCCCAGAGTAGCGATCGCGAGGGTGATACTGTGGGCAATGGTGAACGCGGTAATGGTTTTCAATAGCGTCCAGCGACCGCTGACGATCAGCAGCAGCCCGAGCACGAAGAGCAGATGGTCGATGCCGGTCAGGATGTGATTCAAACCGAGCACCAGGTATTCCTTGGCGGAAACATACCAGGAGCGCTCACCGCGCAGCTCAGCAAAAGGCTCCGTTGGCCGCACGACCTGGGTCATCTGGCTGCCATCCAGCCGGGTCATAACGATGAAGACATCGGTGATCGTCGACTCGAGCCCTGGGAAACGAACGACACTCCCGTCAATCAAACTGTTGGGCACTTCAACGAGGAGCCGATGCAGCGCCGAATCGGAGAGCTGCCGGACCGTTGGGTTGCTGATGGGCTGCCAGTTGTCCGGGAGTTCCAGTTGTGCCGGGTGCGGCTCGCCGTAATAGATGGGCGCGCGCCAGACCACTTCAAAGCGGGTGTCCGTCAACTGGTTTAGTTCCAGCATGCCAGGCTGAGATTCATGCGCCTGGGCCTGGAAAGACAAACCACTGCAGAGTGTCAAGACGCAGAGGACGATGGTTAGCAGCAAACGCTTCATCATCCCCCTCCCCCAACCGGTTGCTTCGTGGCGGCAACACCCGGAGCACCGTCCGCCGGTTCAGGAGCTTCGATGACGACCTGGTAGCCAGCACGCAGGCGCTGATAGGTGTCGTCCTTCATCTCCTGGCGGAGCAGAACCAGGTACTCGCGTTCGACCTGGTCGCGAATTTCAACCACTTCAGGAAGCCGAGCCTCCACGCGTTGCGTGACCTTGACCAGGTGAACACCGAACTGTGATGCAAATGGGCCGGTCCAGCCGCCAGGGTCGAGACGGCTGACCTGCTCGGCAAAGCTTTCGCCGAAGGAGCGAACGATGTTGCTCTGTGAGGCTCTGATGTGTTCGTAAGCGAGCATGGTTGCATCACCTGCCTGCAGTGGGTCTGCGCCATTTTGCAGGCTGAGCAACAGACTTTGGGCCTCTGCCACCGGGTCATGGTGCTTTTGCGGGTCGAGATAAACCTGCCGGAAAGAGACCCGCGGCTCCACCATGAACTTCTCCGGGTGCCGCTCCAGGAATTCAGTCAGCTCCTGGTCGCTGATTTCGCTGACCGAGCTTAAATCTTCGAGCAAAAACTCCAGCTTCATGCGCAGCCTTTGTTTGATCGTCTGATCGTTCCGGTCCAGGCCCATGGCGACGGCTTCTCGATAGAAGATCTCGTCGCGCACGTAGTTCTCGATCAGGCCGTCAAACTCCTCATCCAGGGGCGAGCGCATCCAGGTCTGGGTGAACCTGGAGACCATCTGTTCAACCTGGCCGGACGAGACGACAATGCGCTTCGCACTGTCGTCCGCCGGTCCATCGCTGAAGCTATAGATCAGAAAGAGCCCTGCGCCGATCAGCAGAAAATGCACCAGCGGCTCCTTCAGGAGGATCTTGAGGTAGTTCATTGTTTCACCAATCATCCCTCGGGGTTGTACCAGATCGGGCTGGTATAAGCGCGTTCATTGGTGATCATCGGCACGTTCTCCGGCATCTCAACACCGTAACGCTTGGCTTCATAAGCCGTCCAGCGCGGGGTCGGAATCTCGATCACCCGGGCGTAGTAGAAGGCCTTCTCCTTCGGGTCGAAGTCTGGGTCTTCCCAGGTTGTAACGAGTTCAGGCGCGCCGATCGTATTGGTCCAGGTGGCCTTCTTCACGTCAACGGTATTACCGACGGCCGGCAGCTTGCCGTCCTTACCAGGCTTGCGATCACCGGACCAGGCCACGTCATAAACCTTCTCATGGGTTTCGCCTTTTTTGTCCAACCACCCCTTGATGATCTGGATGCGGTCGAGATTGCCGCTGTAAGGGTCTTTGACCGCTGCGACGAGGAATGTCGGCGCTTTGCCTTTGGGGGCGTCATACAGGTCGCCGCCCATCGGGACGCCCTTGTCATAGCCGATTCGTGCCGGCATACGGGATTGCGAATCCTCTTCGGTAAACTCCCACCCGCCGAACAGACGCACCCGCATGCGCGGACCGGTGGTGGCGTAGGTCTCTTTGCGAATCATCGCATCGAAGATCGCCTCACGGGTATTCTCGGTCGCCCAGACGCCGGTATAGCCACCGGCCGCCTGCTGCCAGCCGAGGGTGGTGAGCTTGTCATCCAGGGAGGACTTGATCACGACATGCTCCCAGCGCTTTGGGTCCGGTTCGACACCGGGATGCTTGCCGAAGAAGTTGTTTTCTTCAACGGCGGTGAGCGCCGTGTGACCGTCGGTGCCGGAGACCATGCCGAATTTGAAGGGGTTTACACCGAGCTTTTCTTCCATCTGCAAGCCGATTTTTAGCGCGGACCGCGCATATTCGTACTGCAGCATCTCCTGTTTCTTGATCTCTGTGCCGTCCAGGTTGGCATCGTCCCAGGTCTCGTAATCGGCGAACTCGTCGTTCGGTGAGAGGAATGGGTGGGATTCACCGTCACCCTTGATCTGGGTCACTTCGACAAGGGGCTCCATCTTCGCCCGCAGCGCTGCAAGTTCCTTGCTGTAGGGTTTGCCGTCATTGGATTCGACAGAGAACATCAAGCCGTTCGAGAGGTTTCCGTTGTGCGGAATGGCCAGCACGTCGGCCCCGGTCTTCTGCTCGAATTGGTCCAGCGCTTTCCAGAGGTCTTCAGGGTTTTGGCTGTCAAACTGGGAGAACGGCAAAGTCTGGTTGGCCACGGAGGCGTCACCGCGGAAGAGCACGTTGCGATGCAGGTTGTACCCGCCGCGAGAAGTGTATTCATAGCCGATGATGGCCGAGAAGCGCCCCGGATCGTTGTACCTGTCGGCCAATGCGGTGTATTCCTTCCAGGCATTTTTGGTGATCTTGATTGTGTCGAACGGCGGATCCTTCTTGTTTAGCGCGCCGACAATCTCCATGAGGGTGGCGAACTGCGTCTTCTTGTCGCCACTCTTCAGGGCGTCATACCATTTTTTGGCCACCTTGTTTTTCAGCAGGTTGGGATCACCATTCAACAGTTTCGGCATCAGGCCGTACATCTCGGCATGGTCAGAGATCACCAGCCAATCCAGAGGTCTGGAAAGCTTGGCCTTGACTCCGGTGGTCGAGGTCACTTCCTCGCCGCGAGCGAAGCGATAGGCGTCCTCCTGACCCAGCCGGACCATGGTTCCCGCATCGACGGAGATTTCGGTGTGGAGGTGCTGGTCACCCCAGTAAACCTGCGTCGGGTAGGAACGGCCCACGTACGGAGAAAACTCCTTGACGCTGATTTTCTTCTCGACGGCATCAGAACCATGATGATACTCCACTGCAAACGACATCGAAGGCAACATGATGCTGGCAAAGGCAACAACTATAGCAAGCTTGATGATATTCATCTGTCTATTTCTCCTTTTCCTGCAAAAGTATTGTGCTTGGCAGCTTACTTCGAAGGCGTGTACCAGATCGGGCTTGTGTAAGCGCGTTCGGTGACGGTCATCCTGGTCCCGGGTGGCGGCTTGACCCCGAAACGCTTGGCATCGTAAGCGGTCCATCGCGGGGTCGGGATCTCGATCACGCGGGCGTAATAGAAAGCGCTCTCCTTCGCATCAAAATCCGGATCTTCCCAGACCGCGATCAGTTCGCCTGACCCGATGGTGTTGGTCCAGGTGGCATTCTCGATATCGACAGTGCTGCCGACGGACGGGAGCTTGCCGTTGGCGTCGGGTTGACGGTCACCGCCCCAGGCCACGTCATAAACCTTTTCATGCAGCTTGCCCTTGGCATCCATCCAGCCTTTGACGATCTGGATGCGGTCTAAGTTGGCACCGATCGAGTCCTTGAGAGCTGCGACCAAAAAAGAAGGTGCCTTACCCTCGGGAGCCTTGCGCATGTCACCGCCCATGGGGACACCCTTGGCATAGCCAATCTTGGCCGGGCTGCGGGAATTGGCGTCGTCATTACTGAAATCCCAACCACCAAAAAAACGAACCGTCATGCGGGTTCCGGTGGTGGCGTAGGTCTCCCTGCGGTGCATGGCATCCCAAATCGCGGTGCGGGTGTTGTTCTCGGCCCACACGGCGGCATAGCCGGATGAACCGACTTCCCAGTCCATGATCTTCACACCGCTCTTCTTGTTATCCATGAAGGTCTCGGTCATGCGCTCCGCACTCGGTTCCTGGGGGGTCGTCTTGCCGAAGAAGTTCTCCTCTTCCATGGCCGCCAGACCGGTGTGGGAGTCGCTGCTGCCGACCAGGCCGAACTTGTAGGGGTTGGTGCCGAGCTTGGCTTCGAGCTGTAGGCCGTTTTTGTACGCTGAACGAGCATACTCGTACTCGAGCATCTCTTTTTTCTTGACCTGACTTGCATCGAGATTGCCCTTGTCCCAAATCTCGAAGTCGGCGAATTCGTCATTGGGCGACAGGGATGGATGCGTTTCCCCGGTACCCTTGGTCTGGGTGACCTCGTAGAGGCGTTCCCACTTCGCCCGTTGCTCAACATAGCTCTTGTCGACCTTCTTACCTGTGAAAGCCTTCTCGACCGGGAACATGATGCCGTTGGACAGGTTGCCGTTATGCGGTATGGCCAGCACGCTGCCGCCAGTCTTCTTTTCGTAGGTTTCCATCCATTTCCACAAGTCGACCGGGTTGGCGCTGCCGGGAGGCATGAGGGTAAACGGGATGATCTGCTTCGCACGGTCACCGTCGTCGCGGAGGATCACGTTCCGGTGCATGTTGGCGCCCTTCACCAGCGAGGTCCACTCATAGCCGATCAGGGCAGTGAAACGACCCGGTTCATTGTATTCCTCGGCAGCGTCGATCGTCTCCTGCCAGGCGTCACGATATGGCCGTGTGCCAGGTGCATAGAGAAGTTTTTTCGGAAACTCGCCCTGGGAGAACAGTTTGATCATGTCCAGTGCCGCCTTGCCCCCCTCGCCTTTATTGATCAAGTCATACCATTCACGCCCCTTAGGTTCGGCAAGCAGCGCAGAAGAGCCCGCCAAAAGGTCGGTGGCAAAGCCCATGTTGTCTGAGTGGTCAGCGACAACCAGGAAATCAAGGGGCCGCGCAAGTTTCGCCGGCTGCCCGGAAGAGGCCGTAATCTGCTCACCACGGGCAAAACGGTAGGCGTCTCTCGGCCTGAGTCGACAACCCCACACCCCGGCGTCCATCGAGAAGCCTGTGTGCAGGTGGGTGTCACCAAAGAGTGGTTTCAGAGGATATTTCAAATCGGCATAAGGAGAATAAGACCCCTGGCCGAGAGCCTTATCGACCTTTGCCTGGTCGCTTTCACTCGGTGGCAGTCCAACAGCGGATTCCTGAGCGTACACCGGTATCGCCAGCAATGTCGCGACGAAACCAGCGAACAAGGTGAGTTTTAGAGCTTTCTTTGTCAACATGGCCTTACTCCTTACGATTTTACTTCTCACGGCTTTACTCCTCACTGCTTTACTCCTCCATGAGTTAGATGTTCGAAGTTATACTAGCCGCCAAAAAGCGACTTGCTGATAAGACTCGGAATGATCGGTGTGACCTGCAATCGAATCGCAGCTTGCTGACCAAAGTCATCAGGGCTGACAACCGAGTATTCAACGCCGAGCTTAATGTTGACCGGCACCTTGCCAATCTTCATTGTTTTACCAACAAATACGCCCACAGGAACATTCCATTTATTCCCTGAGCTGGCCCTGTCGTTATATGAAATTGTTGGGTTTGTACCGACTTGCCAGCCGTCTTTCAATGCATACTGGAAGGAGTACAACAGAGTTCCCTTGCTTATATCGGGAGTATTTTCATCTTGACCAGACTCACCGATTTTCCAGAAATAGTTTAGAAAGAAGACAGATGTTAACTTATCGCCTTTATGGCCGACGGCAACTGCCGGCCCTGCTGACCACTGGTCCGCGCCCAAAGCATCATCTGAGGCCGTTGGAAACTCAAAAACCGGGCCGGCGCCGAGGATCCATTTCCCGGCTTTCGAATCCGGCACCGCAAAAACAAAGGGCAACTGAATGTCGCCAATTCCTGATTTGTCGTCGAATTCGTCGAGACCTGTGGGGACGGGAGTGCTCCAGATCATCGGCACAACTGGCCTTACAATGACTCTGAATTGATCTTCACCCTCACCAAACAATGGGATCGGCAAGACGGGTTGAAATATTGTCGTCGCACCCAGCTGGGAATCACCCTGATTGACATCACCATCATAAAACGCGGGAGTAAACGAGTTAAAGTTGAGAGCCCACAAGCTAGCCAGGGGATTAGCGAGCTTTTTGCCGACCTCTCCCATGTCACCATGCCCGGAGTCAGTCTTGGCTTCTTCTGCTGAAACTTCGAGCGGGGTTATTGCCACCGCGAATGCGACAAGACATACACAGAGCAAAAGACTTAAACTGCTCGGGATGATGCATCGCAAAAAGTTTTTGACCTTCATTTTGAGACCTCCTGATGAATACTTGCGTTTATCGAACCCTGTTATGCTTGATGTCGGTTGGAGAAATACGTATTGGAATTAAATCAGACTTCTGCGCGGAGCATATCCCCCAAAAGAGGATATAAAGTGGAGAGGAAAATGCTGATGAGATGCGTGTATTCGTGATGACGCAGACCGCAAAAAGCCGGCCTGTTTAAATTGGCCAGCTATTTGTTCCTGTCTCAAACGAGCCTTCCGCAACCAGAAGACGTTTCACTTTTTTAAGAGTCGGAGTGTTCAGCTTTCAGCGGGTAGTCACAGAGGGGTTGGCTGCGGCGGGAGCGCATATCGATAAAGAGGATTGACCGGAGAACCGTGAGTCTGACGAATTCTTCAGATGAAACGAAACTCTATTCGAAGTCCTTGACGCGATGTGTGTTGGCAATTTTGTCTCTCCATTCCGGCAGAACGTTTGCCTCCTCGGCATAGTCACGCCAACTCGAGACAACACTGCGCACTTCTTCAACAATCGCCTTGGACCGGCCACGCTGCATTGACGCGGACTCGGCGCAGGCTTCTGAAAGTCATTTGCCAGGCACAAGGACGCGACAAGGTTTCTCTCCGGTGTAAGAGAATGAAACGAACTCGCAAATGACAGCAAATGCTTGAAAAGATGGAGAGGTGAATTAATTCTTAGCTGTTTGACTTGGCAAACTTGATTCTTCAAAAGAGCTGAAACTCATGCAGATGCGTACTCACATAAGACTGATGAATGGACTACCTCAAACTTGCAAACAAGTCTCAACCATCCAGGTTGGGGCTTTACTATTTATCCTTTCGCATTATTTGAACCGGCCGTGACTCGCAGAAATACCTAATTCCTGCGACCCCTGACCTATAAGAAAATGACCACTCGGAATTGATCCAGGTGGCCATTGTTCTGTCGTCTTAATTGCCCCTATCAATAATTAAGAAGATCTTGTCCTTGCTTACCTTGCGTGTTACGAAGCAGAAAAATCAATAAAGTATTACAACAGAGCCAATCACAAAACTTTCTCAACCGGAGTGTGCTCCAGGTCAAACGCTTCAGCAACGCCGGCGTAGGTCACCCTGCCATTCACCACGTTCAGCCCCGCCCTGACCCCCGGATCATTACGTGAAACATCCTGCCATCCCTGGTTGGCGATCCGCAAAGCATAAGGCAGGGTGGCGTTCGTCAGTGCAATCGTCGAGGTCAGGGGCACTGCACCAGGCATATTCGCAACACAGTAGTGCACGACCCCATCAACTTCATAAATCGGCTCGCTATGGGTTGTCGGCCGGGAGGTTTCAAAGCATCCGCCCTGATCAATGGCAACATCGACCAGAACAGCGCCGGGCTTCATGGTTTTCAGCATCTCACGGGTCACAAGCTTCGGAGCCTTGGCGCCATGCAGAAGAACCGCGCCAATCACTACGTCTGCCTCCCGAACCAGTTCTCGAACCGTGGCTGGCGAGGACATAAGCGGAAAGCAGTTCTTCGGCATCACCTCGGCGAGGTGTCGCAGTCGTTCCAGGCTGGTATCGAGCAGGTAGACTTTAGCACCCAGGCCGCAGACCATCTGAGCGGCATGTGTACCAACCGTACCACCTCCGAGGACGAGTACGGTTGCCGGCTGCACGCCGGGGACACCACCAAGCAGGATGCCACGCCCACCCTGGGTCCGCTCAGCATATTTTGCCGCCTCCTGGGCGGCCATACGCCCGGCCACTTCACTCATCGGGGTCAGCAGGGGCAGACTGCCATCTTTACCGACGATTGTTTCGTAAGCAATACAGACCGACTTGCTGTCAATCATTGCCCTGGTCAGCTGTTTGGATGCCGCAAAGTGGAAGTAGGTGAAAACGATCTGGCCCTCACGGATCAGTGGATATTCAGATGGTTGGGGCTCCTTGACATGCATGACCATGCCTGCCCGGCGATAAACCTCTGCCGGCGTCGCAACAATTTCAGCACCGGCTTCACGGTAAGCATCATCGTCGAAGCCACTGCCCAAACCTGCCTCGGTTTCCACCAGGATTTCATGGCCGTTTTCGCGCATGATTTCAACACCAGCCGGTGTCATGCAGACCCTGTTCTCCGCGACCTTGATCTCTTTGAGTATGCCGATAATCATGACTGCCCCTTTCAATGCAAGAGATTGAATTGATTGATATGGTCAGAGCCTAGCAGAAAAACCGGTAAATTATCTTGCAAACAACGGTCAATAAACCTATTTATTAGTTGATAGTTCTGTTTTATTCAATAAAAGAGAAAGATTATACCAATGATTGAAATCGACGCCATAGATCGTTCTATCCTTAAAAAGCTACAGGGGAATGGCCGACTGTCAAACGTGCAACTGGCCGCCGAGGTAGGTTTATCGGAATCGGCCTGTCTGCGCCGGGTCAAGCTCCTTGAAGAAAGTGGCATTATCGACCGATATGTCATGCTGATCAATCAGAGCGCGATAGGCAAACCGGACAATGTCTTCGTCAGGGTAACGCTGGACGGGCAGCAACGCGAGAAGCTGTTGGCTTTCGAAGCTGAAATCAACCGGGTTGCAGAAGTAATGGAATGCTACCTGATGGCCGGCGACTTCGATTATCTGCTGCGAGTCATCACCAGGGACAATGCCGACTATGTGCGCGTGCACAACAAACTCACCAGCCTGCCTGGCGTCATGCGGGTGCAATCATCGTTTGCACTGAAAACGGTTCTGGAAAGCACTGAGATGCCACTGGACGGGATAATCTGAACCATACACGACGCCCACGCACAGAAAAAGGGGCCACGTAGCGAGTACATGTCCCCTCTTTTGTGTTTCAGCTTGTTCACGCCTCACACTTCGCACTGCCAAAATCATTTGCCGTGCCTCGCGCTATGCGCCTCGCACCCCTTCGGATACAGTCCCGGACATCATATCCTCTCCGCAGTTCGGGCAATACGCCCAGGCCTCGCGCAAACCTACATCGCATTTAGGGCAGTGATTCGTCCCGGATCTTTGCCCACCACACTGCCTGAGCATGGCGAGGACCACTCCTGCAACCAGGTTGGCAAGAATGATAAACCAGCCAACCGGGGGGATTCGCAGAAAATCGTTGACCACGCAATGACCGAAATAAAGCAGCCAGGCATTACAGGCCACGATTGCGAGAATCCCTGCCAGGCAGAAGCCGAAGAACCACGAGATTCTGTATTTGCCGAAGATCTTTCTCATGACTATCTACGCTGCTGCTGAAGGTTGATTCTGATAACGACACCAGGGGCAGTACCTGACCCAGGAATCATGCACTTTACCGCAGCCAGGACAGGTCTCTCTCAGCACGGTTTTGCATCGTGGACAGACCAGCCAGCCGGAGACTACCTGTTCTGCACACCCCGGGCACTCACCGGTCAACGGCATCTCGGGTGGAGTCGGCTTGTCGAACTCCATGCAGATGTAGTAAAAAATTATCGACAGGCTGATAA
>Ga0316195_10000390_pt1 | contig 17226 bp, 12 predicted proteins | sample Phised1_MG_FD_204937 | JGI IMG/M metagenome (GOLD analysis project Ga0316195, IMG submission 204937) | Coastal sediment microbial communities from Maine, United States - Phippsburg sediment 1 | ecosystem: Environmental > Aquatic > Marine > Coastal > Sediment | place: USA: Maine | collected...
CAGCTATTTCGGAGCACCGGGATCTGACAACGCAACGCCAAAATTGACCGGGAAATTAAGTTTCGACATATCCGTCTGCACATCAATCAACAGCGGCTGATCGACCGTCAGATAAGACCCGCAGGCCTCACCAGGATCACAGACCGTGTTGTCATTATCGGCATCAGTGAATGCAACGAGCTGGTAACTGCCCGGTGGTAAATCCCGGATTACCCACTTGTAGGCGCCGGCAACAGCATTGCTTTCTACCTGGCGAATTTGGCCGGTGGCCGGATCTATCAGGCGCACATACAGATGGCCGACATTGCCCTCCTGCGTCAGGTTACTCTTTTGCATGATCACGGGGAGCTGCACTTCATTGACGTCAGACCTGATCGTAACGGTGGCGGCGTAACTGCCGTCGGCGAGACCGCTGCGATCAACCAGCAACGTGTAGTCACCAAGACCATTGGCCGGAGGCACCGTCAGCCAGGCGGCATCCGATTCGATGGCCTCGACCGCGAGCGCGCCGCCAGAATTATTGCGCAGGGTAATTTTCAGCGCCTCGAGCGTCGCACCAAAATTCAGGCCGGCAGGATTCACGCCGAGCCACGGCCGCGGTGCAGGCCGATTGCCGCCGGCCTCGAGTGCGGCTGCAACCGCTTTTTGAGCATCGATCAGTCCGTATCCAAAGGCATCAGTGCGACCGCCCTGCTGGTTACCGAGTGGCGTCGTGAGTTCGCCCGCCGCCAGCAGCGCGTCAACGACGTCTGGCAGCATCTGGGAATTAGCCGCGCGCATGAGGGCAAGCACACCCGCAACATGCGGCGACGCCATCGAAGTCCCCTGGAAAAACGGATAGACATAGTTGATCCTGGGCCCGGCATCGTTGCCGCCGGTGCTCAGGACCCCGTCAACGTAACCGTCACCATCGAGATCGCGGGAAAGATTGCCGCCGGGTGCGGCAACATCGACAAAAGAGCCGAAGCTGGAATACGGCGCACGCGCCTTGTCGGGGCCTACCGCACTGACAGCGATAACCCCGTCATAAGCGGCCGGATAGAGCGGCGCACTCGACGCGCTGTTGCCAGCCGCCGCTACGATGAGCACTCCGGCCGCACGCACCGCATCGATCAGATCCTGCTCAAGCAAAGACGGATCGCTGCCGCCGAGGCTCATGTTGATAACGTCTGCAGGGTTGCTGTTGGCAGGCACATTCGCACACTGCGCTCCCGTACTCAGACCCGCCGCAAAGCAAATACCGCGGCGGATATCGAAACTCGTGCCGCCATATGCACCGAGCACGCGCACTGGCAGGATCCGGGCGCCGGGCGCGATACCCGTGACACCGATATCGTTGTTCATCGCGGCGGCAATGGTTCCTGCAACGTGTGTGCCGTGAAAGGAACTCGTAAACCCGGAGCTGCTGCCGTCGCCCGGATCCGTGGGATCCGTATCCGGTCCGTCGCCGTCGAGCGAGCTGAATGCATCGCTGACAAAGTCGTAACCACCGGTCACGAAGTCGATCTGCGATTCAAGGTCCGGATGCCGAGGCAAAATGCCCGTATCCAGCACGGCCACGGTAACATTCGCACCGAAGATGCCCAGGTCCCAGGCGGCCGGCAAATTGATCAGCGGATAATGCCACTGGTATTTATAGCCAGGATCATTCGGCGTATACAGCGCAGTGCGAATGTAATTGGGCTCCGCGATTTCCACGTCCGGCTGCCGCTGCAAATTCTTGATTGCGGCGAGGGTTGCAAACTTTGCCTGCAACTCCGGTGGCACGGTCAACACTAAACCACTGCTGCTGCCGGGTGCCACGGCAGCACTGGCCGTCGCATTTAAGTTCAGGGGTAATGCAACCCGGTGCACGTTGCCGGCTTTGTCCAGCTCTGCAGTTTCCACGGCCAGCGCACTGGCCAGCGCTGTCGGCGTTGCGCTGCTGTCTGCGGCGGCAGCCGATGCCTCGTCGCGGTAACGCACCAGTGCCTCACCTGGCACAAAGTCGGCCGACAGACGCAAGCCGGACTCCGGTGCGTCGTTCTGACCCGCCGTCAGCAAATAATTCGATGCGCCGGCACCGCAAATAGAAAACGGCAGCCCCAGCTGTTCGCTGGCGCAAGCGCTGACCAGCACAAAATACTCACCGTCTGCAGGCACGGTAAGGGTTTCGACCGGGCCCACACTGGCTGCGGCATCCAGTAAGGTAGTGAGATCAAGATCCACCAGTAACAGGTCCAGATCGTTGCGGGACGGGTCGGACTCGACATGGTCGGCAATCACCAGGGACAGGGTCTGACCCGCCACCAATTTGACGCGGTACCAGTCATGGAGATCACCGTTCCGGGTTGCGGGGCCGCTGGCACCCTTGCCGGCAAAAGCAGCAAAACCGCCCACCGTGCCGGGATTCGGCACCGCTTGTGCGCTGTATGTGAATGTCGTGGTCGTGTCGAAGCTGTCGTAAGGCTGATCATTGTCGGGGCCACTGTACGGCGGCGCATCCGGCTCGTTGGTATCGACGTCAACCGTCAGCGCGGGTGCAACGGCGATGGTCCCGCGGATTAAAAGATTACCCTGTGGAATCGGGTCCGGCAGAGGCTCTGCCGGGCTGCCGCCACCACCGCCACCGCCGCCGCCGCCGCCGCAGGCACTTAGCAGTAACGCGAGGAAAATAACGCCGGGCTGCCGGGCTGCCTTTGCAATTCTATATAAAGTCACTGCGAGTCCAGATATCCATGAATTCCCGCGCGTTTAATAACGGAACGAATCATCCGGTGCCTTGGTCTATCAGGTCAGAATGGGTCCGGGAAAGGCCGGCTGGCGGATAAGCCAGCATAGTGGAAATTTGCAGGCAGGAAAACCGCCGCTTGGCGAGTGCGGGCCCATCTGGCGCCGATTGCTACATAAGCGAGCCAGCATCGCCCAATGCGCGGTTAGGGAACGCGGCAGAGAGGATACTTCCTTGCCAGCCCGGCAGGGTTAATCTATAAGTCCCTAGGCGTCGAACAAGGTTTTTGAGCGTTACAGATCGATTATTTTAGCTTTACAGAGTTCAAACAAACTCCCTGAGGTGCAGCATGATACAAGCAGTCCACCTGGATGATTCCCAGCAGTTGTCGGAAGTCGTGAAAAAGCCCGGCACGTCGTCTTTCAAGGCTGCCAAAACCGGATTCGAGGGGCGCGAAGCCGAAATCGGCAAGGCAGTGCAGCTTGCGCTGAAAACGATGGCCAACAGCGCAGGCTACCAGCATGAAATGAATGACGCGCTGGTAAAGGCTCGCCTGCAGGCGATGCAGTTTGCCAAAGACAACAACATGATGGCCGAGTATGTGGCGCATGACATCAAGACCATGGCGCCCATCAATACCCGTGTCGGCATGGTCATTGAAAAGACCGGTGACAAGGAAGCGGCGCTCGTAGGTCTTTGCGAACGTACCGCATGCCACTATCACCTGGTGCTGGAAACGCATGCCGAACCGGGTAAACGCAGCTGGAAGTCACCGTGGGGCCATGTGCTCAAGGCATGCCAGCGTATGCAGATGTTTGACCTTACTGAACAGGAAATACACGAAACCTGGTTCAAGCCGCGCATTCTCGGCTACGCCAAAGCTATGGGCGTGGCCGTAAAGGTTTCGGACTGGAACGATGAGGGAATCGTAACGATCGAACTGGCCGAGTAATTGCATCGAGCCGGAGCAATCCGATGGCGCCGTCTGAAGTTGTTGCGCTAATTTAAAGTGTTTGCCAACGGGGCCCTTCGAGGCCCCGTTTTTTTATATCGCAATTCGCTGCCGGGCTTAACCTGAATGCCGCGACGCAGGTAAACTAAAGCAATGCAGCACACCCCTTTAATACCTGCCTCCGTCTTCGCCTTGGGCCGCGTTTGCATTGTTTTGTTGCTCGCCGTGGTTACCGGCTGCGCGCAGGTGCCGGCCGGACAGGATGCAGACGTCATCGTCGTTGGCGCCGGAATCGCCGGACTGGCTGCCGCACTCGAAGCATCCGCGAACGGCTCGAAAGTGCTGGTCATCGAAGCCAACTCGGTCGGCGGGGGTCATGCCGTCAAAGCGGGCGGCCTGGCGCTCGTTGACACAGCATTGCAGCGCGCCAAGGGCATCAAGGACTCACCCGATCTGGCCTTGCAGGATCTCTATCGCTGGGGCGAAGACCCTGACCCGCACTGGGCACGCATCTATGTCGACTCGTCCTCTACACAGGTCTATGACTGGCTGACAAACCTTGGCGTGCAGTTCGCCATGGTGCTCGATACTCCGGAAGACACCGTACCCCGCTTTCATTTCACGCGCGGCACAGCGGTCAATGTGGTCATCCCGATGCTCCGTAAAGCACTGGCCGATCCGAACATTCGCTTCGTCTGGAACACCCGCGTCACGGAGTTCGTGAAAATCAACGACAGCATCAGGGGTGTACACAGCGTTAATGAGCGCACTGGTTACAGACGGGAGTGGCGCGCACGGGCCACGGTTCTTGCGACCGGCGGATTCGAAAGCAACCTGGCAATGGTCCGGGAGAACTGGCCGGCGGACCAGGTGCTGCCCAAAAAACTCTACCGCGGCGCCGGTTACTATGCCGTGGGCGACGGTTACCGCCTCGCCGAATTTGCCGGAGCGCAATTGCGCAACATGGACCGGCAGGAAATTTTCTACAGCGGCATACCGGATCCGCGCGCGCCGGCTGGTGAGCGTGCGCTGTACGCGGAAAATCCGGCGGCCATCTGGCTGGGTCCAAACGGCCGCCGCTTCATGAATGAAAAGACGGACAGCAAAACACTGGCTGCGGCCATCAACAAGCTCGAGCCGATGAATTACTGGTTGTTCTTCGACCAGCGCGGCAGCCGCAAGCTGAACATACGGGATATCAATAACCAGGAAAGTGCGGCACTGCGCGCGGAGATACTCAGCAACCCGAAAATAACCATAAGCGCCCCAACGCTGGATGAACTGGCGGCAAAAGCAGGCCTTCCGGCATACGGCCTTCGCACCACCGTCGAGACCTGGAACCGCATGGTCAGTCTGGGTGAGGATTACCAGTTCGAGCGTTTCAGCCAGGCGGACAAACCGGGAACTATCGCGCCTATATCCGACCCGCCCTACTACGCATTGCGCGTTTATCCGCTGACCCGCAAAAGCATGGGCGGGCCAACGATCAACATTTATGCGCAGGTAATGAGCACTGCGGACGTGCCGATACCGGGCCTGTATGCCGCAGGCGAACTCACCGGCGTTGCAGGCATCAACGGCAAGCATGGGGGATCAGGCACCTTCCTCGGGCCGTCGGTTCTGACCGGGCGCGTTGCGGGCAAGTCGGCAGCCGCGGCCGCCAGGCTAACGGTTGCAGAGCCCGTTCGCTATGCGCAACCGGCACAGCCGCCCGAACAAATCATCGCGGGCCGTGCCTTTGGGCAGGCAGGTTACTGGCACTACGATGCCGTTCACCGGTTGGTGACGGCGCGCGGCTATACGTGCGACCGCTGCCATTCGGGTAACCTCGCGGACCAGACAAGCGACAAACCCGAGGTTATGCTGACGCGACTGACAACCTGTACCAGCTGCCACTAACACGCAGCGTCAGGCACCCCGAAATTATTATCATAACGAGCGAGCGATGCCTTGACCCAGACAAACGGTAACAGCGGTGCGAACGACGAATACCCGAGCAGCGGTTACGCATGGTATGTAGTCGTCATACTCACACTGGCCTATGTGTTTTCGTTTATCGATCGTCAGATCCTGTCGCTGCTCGTGCAACCGATTCGCGCCGACCTTGGGATCAGCGATACACAGATGAGCCTGCTGCAAGGACTGGCGTTTGGCATTTTCTATACGCTGCTCGGCATCCCTATAGGTCGCCTGGCCGACCGCCGCAGCCGTCGCGGCATCATCGCGGCCGGCGTTACGATCTGGTGCCTCATGACGGCGGCTTGCGGGCTCGCCAAAAACTTCCCCCAACTGTTCCTGGCGCGTATTGGCATAGGCATCGGTGAAGCAGCACTTAATCCGAGCGCATTTTCCCTGATCGCTGATTATTTTCCGCGCGACAAGCGTTCGCGACCGCTGAGTTTTTACAACATGGGCGTTTCGCTGGGTGCAGGCCTTGCGATGGTACTTGGCGGCCAGATCATCGCGTGGGTATCGAACCACCCGCCACTGACCTTACCTGTGGTCGGCGAACTGTATCAGTGGCAAGGCGTATTTCTCGTTGTAGGTCTGCCGGGACTCATCATCGCATTGCTGATGGTCACGGTGCGCGAACCCACGCGCAAGGACAAACTGGTGGTGCAATCCGGCAGCAGCGATGACAGTCAGATGTCGCTGCGCGCTGTTATCGGGTTCCTGTGGACCCGGCGCGCCATGTACGGCACGTTGTTCATCGGCATGTCGGTCGTCACGATTATCGGATACGGTTATTTTTCCTGGATACCCACGATGTTCATCCGCACGTGGGGCTGGTCAATTGCCGATATCGCGTTTGCTTACGGCGTCATACTGCTGATATTCGGGCCGATTGGGGTCAACTTTGGCGGCTGGCTTGCTGACCGCATGTACCGGCAGGGCCGGCGTGCCGCAAATATGCGCGTCACGCTGTTCGGTGCACTGCTGCTCGTCCCCGCTTCAGTGCTCGCGCCACTGATGCCCACACCGGAACTGTCGCTGGCAGTGCTGGCGCTCTCCAGCCTGGGCGGTGCCATCGCCTCAGCCACGGGCGGCGCTGCGCTGATGATGATCGTACCCAACCAGATGCGCGCCCAGACCACCGCCGTCTATTACTTCGTAACCAACATACTCGGGCTGACACTGGGGCCGCTGCTGGTGGCGCTCATGACGGACCGGTACTTCGGCAACGATGCGGATCTGCGTTATTCGATCTCGGTTGTGTCCGGCGCGGCAGGTTTTGCGGCAGTCGGTTTCCTGGTCGCCAATATTCGCCACTATCGGGCCAGCGTTATCGAGGCGGATGGCTGGAGCAAGTAAGATTTTGCTTCGGCACGGCGGGCACGACCGTGTTCTGAGACACGCCGTGAATACGTCCATGTAGGCTTGTCGGCCGCGTCCTTGCGGCCGACAGTCTCAAACCGGGGGCGTGGGCAACGTGCCTGCTTGGGTGATTTTGCCCGGGCCATGGCCGCACCTGATCCTTTGAATCTGCTAGTTTGCGCCGGCGAATGCGGTCGCGACGATTTCGTCTGCTTCGGCGGCGCAGGTGTGCATTGAACGGTAGAGTTCGAGCTGCCCGGCCGCGCGTATCTGGTTGTGGGTACTGCGATCGGCAAATTTTTGCGGATTCCAGCCGAAATAGATTTCACGCAGTGCATCGGTTGCGAAGCGCGCCGCCAGTTCCACCATGATCGTTTGCGCTGCCGGCACAAAATTACGCCATTCCGGCGGCAGCACGAAACGGCCTGCCACGCTTGCATAGCCTTCTATGGCACCGCGAAACAGGTCGAGCCGGAACTCGGAGCGCTGTGTGTCTTCGCCGCGCGGATTGCACCAGGAACGAAATGCATCGCCCATTTCCAGCGGCAGCGGCATGTGTGTCAGCGTATCGAGGTCGATCATGCAGATGCCCCGATCGAGCTCGGGGTTGAATACCAGGTTGGATATCTTGGGATCTCCGTGCACCAGCCTGTCAGGCAGTTTTGGCAGCACCGGCAGCTGTTCGGCCTCTTCAAAAATCTCGCCGGCCAGCACGTTGATGGCCGGAAAATAGCGATGATCGCGATGCTGGTCGAGCGCGGTTCGCAAATTACCGAGATGCCGCTGCGTATCGTGCACGCCGAGACGCTCGGTATGCAGTTGCAGTTCGAGATCCCGCACGTCACGATGGAAACGGCCCAGCAGCTCGCCCGCTGCAGCAGCCTGCGCAGGCGTCTCCAGCATGTCGAGACACACACCAGGGACATAGGTGCACATGCGCCAGGTATAACCTTCATGCAGTACCCACAATTCGCCGTTGTCGGCGGGCATGACCCGCTGGGTCACCGCACCTTTGCGAGCGAGATGCCGCGTCAGTGCGTCGATATCCCGGTTCACTTCGGGTTTGAACAGGCGATTGAGGCGCTGCAGAACGAAGGCGAGGCCGGCATCGACCTCCACGAGATAGGTGTCATTGATCAACCCGGTGCCGAAGCGCTTGCAGGACTGGTCAGCAAGCCCATAACGGCCAAGCACATAACGGAGCGCTGCCTCTGATGGTGCGTTAGCAGTCATTCAGTACCCCAGCACCTGACCATTCCACTGGTACAGGCCGCCGGATTGTTCCGGCGGCAATGTTTCGATGACATTCATCATGCCGGCGATGCTCTGCTCGATCGGTATCAGCGTAAGGCCCATTTTCATTTTCTCATTCATCTCGGTCAGCATGCCCTGGGTGTCCACGAGTCCGGGGTTCAGCAACACCACGGTTATATCGTATTTGCGAACGGCAGCGGCTACGTTAACCATCAGCATGTTAAGTGCTGATTTGCTCGCGCGATAAAACATCGTGCCGGGCGCCATATTTTCAGTTGCACTGAATGATCCGCCCAGCGAACTGACCGTCACCATGCGCTTCAGTTTACCGGCGCGCACGTTCGGCAGAAATGTTTCAGACATTTTCAAGGGCCCAAGCGCGTTAGTGTGCATGTAGGCATCGAAAAGCGAGTAATCGAGGCGCTGAAAAAGCTGCAACGGCGACGGGCTGCCGGAAATACCGGCATTGTTCAGCAATACGTCGATCGGCTGATCCCTGTATTTTTCAGCAAGCGCATCGATCTGCGCAAAATCGGTGACATCCAGTCGCTCGACCGCGATGTTGTCGTGATCCGCTGCCAGCGACTGCAGTTCTTTCGCTGCATCCGGGTCGCGGGCAGTGGCAATCACGGTCCAGCCGCGCGCCGCATACTGGCGCACAAACTCGAGACCCAGGCCGCGATTGGCACCGGTGACAAGCACCGTCGGCGTATAACTTGCCTGCGCCTCGGCGCGGGTAGGCACTGCCGCAACCGTCAGCAGCAAGGATGCCCACAGGGCGACAACGGCAAACGCGCGATGATTTTTATTCATGTACTACCCCGATTCGTGGATTCGACGCTCAACATGTTACGCGGCTCCGCTATCGTAGCGCGATCAAGCGCTACGGAACCATGCAGCCCTCGATATCGAAAAGGCCTGCGTGGCGATGAATCCGATGCCGGGCAAGCCACGAAACCCCTGCAAATGCCCGCAACGTTGCGACAGCAGAGAATGAGGAATCGAGCCATGCCTGACCAAATCCCCTACCGATTAACCGAGTTTCTGCTCGCCGCCACGCGCACGGCGATCATTACATTTGTGGTGTTAGGCATGGCTGTGAGCATGGGCCTCTCGCAAAATCGGACAGTGGTCAGTATGCCCGAGGAGGAATCGGTTGCCGTGCCCGCCAGCTCGTACCCCTCGCAACCTTCGCGCAGCGACTACCAGGAACACGCGGCAACAATCGCCTGATATGCGTGGCGGCAGTTCTGGCCCCGGCAACCACGGTGAGAACTGCCCGTGTGTAAATGATTCGGTTTCTTAACTCCTGGTCCGGGGTCTGCTAGCTTTTAGCCTGTTGCGTTTCGGTTACGCTGACAGGAGTCACAACATTAAAAGACTGTCCGTCATCCTGCTTTTCACTGCGCTGCTGAGCGCGGGTTGCAGCACACTCAAGCCTGCTGAACAACGGCCCCTGATCGGGGTGGCTTTCCTTTTGCACGGCGGTTTTGATGAATACAGCGATGCCGCGCTCTGGGATTCGACGCTGCAGATATTTGCCTACGACCCGAACAGCTTTGTCTACCAGAAGGTCATCTGGAACAGCGAAGCATGGCCGCTGATACTGCGGGTCGGCAATGCGCCGAAGGAACGTGGCAAGTACCGTTTTGAACACGCGCTCATCGGCGGGCGCGACCCGGCCATGGACTTGAGCCGCCGCCAGCTTGCCGATATGCAGGCAGCGCTGGTCGCCGCTGAAAGCGATCTCGGTGTCCGCTTCGTTGTGGACTACGTCAACTGGATAGGCGATATCCCGCACCTGGCGCATCCGCGCAGTCTTTACAACCCGGCCGTTGCGAACGGCACGCCGGTGACCTACTGCGGGCCTTCAGGCGCGGACGACGGCGAATGGCGGGGCTGCGATCCGCAACGCTATGACACAGATGGCACGATCGATCGCATGCTGTCGGCAGGCGTGAGCCGCATACTCGTTATCGACCTGACGACTTCCGGCGTGCGCTTTTTCAAGAGCAACGACGTCATCCGGCAGAGCCGCGCCATCGTGGATGCCCACAACGCCCTGCGCGGCACCGCGGTTACGCTCGACTGGCTGAACGATCCGACCGACCTGATGCGCGCTTCCTACCCGGACGCGCCCGCAAACTGGACGGCAACGCTGGGCGAGCCGCAGCATGACCCGAAAATACCCCTCGACCGCCGGCCTAACCCGGTTGCCGCCGATCCGCGTTTCGCGATGCTGCATGCCGAGGGGATCGAGCGCCGCATGAATCCCTCTGTGCCGGCGAAGGCAACGGGCGTGATGCTGATCAATCATGCTACGCGTCCGCACAATCAGCTGTTCGATCCCAAAATCGACGACACGCTGATACTGAATGCCAACATTCGCGACCTGCTGCTGGAACGCCATCCCGGGTTGCGGGCAGAGAACATCGTCGGCGCGTGGATGGGTGTCGAGGAAATCAACCCTGACATCAAGCCGCGCCCGCCGGCGTTTAGCCAGGAAGAACGAACTCGCGGCATGCGCGGCGAGAATCTCGGCCATGCCTATCTCTATGAAACGGATCATCAACTGCCCGACGGCGAATGGGGCTACCGCTACTGGGATGCGCTCGACTACCTCAAGGCGCAGGGTATGAAGCATATTGTTATCGCCTTCCCGCAAATCACAGTGGATTCCGTACTGAACCTCGTCGAAGTGCCAAACCAGATCGCCAAGGAAATCGGCTATAAAACATGGCTGTACCATGCCACGCAGGACTTCGCGACCTACCCGACAGAAGGCAACCCCTTCGCTGATTACTGGGGCATCTGGGTAGAGCGCGAGTGTGCCGTGCCTGAGCAGCCGGATGTAACAACGCAGTGCTGCTTCGAGATGGGCGGGTGCGGCGATCAGCGCCCCTACCCGCCGCCGCGCCAGACGGCGTTTGATGAGGCGCGTGATGACCTCGATCCGTCACTCGCGTATGACGTTTCCGAATACGGCCATCTGGGCTACGATCCGGCAGCCGGGCAACCCGATCCGGATCGACCGGTGCAATCACAGTACGCAGGCACGTGGGCGCTGTGGTCAGCGCCGAATGACGATCCGCGCGTAGGCCAGCTGCTGGCCCGGCATGTCATCGATTTTCTGCAGGCGGAAAACACACAATGAAATCCTTAACACGAGCCAGTGCACTATCAGGCCACCGACACACGCAAAATTCAGGCCTGTGTGCGAACGTGCAGCAAGATATTTACACCCACCACTTCCGCACAGCCGCGCAAAGGGCGACTCATTTCATTGCCACCGCTGCGCTGCTGCTCAGCCTGTGCACCGGCACGGTGCTGGCACAGTTCGTCCCGCCGGGCATCGCCACGGTCGAGACCGAGCAACTCGCCGGGGGTCTGTACACATTCCGCTACGGGGCCTATCGCAGCCTGTTCATGGTGACCGATGACGGCGTGATCGCGACCGACCCGATCTCGCCGGAAGCCGCGCAGGAATATCGCAAGGCGATCGCCGCTGTAACTGATAAGCCGGTGAAGTTTGTCGTGTACTCCCATGCACACTGGGACCATGCCCGCGGCGGCAAAATATTCAAGGATGAAGGCGCGCAGTTTGTCGCACAGGAACGCTGCGTTGCGGATATGCGGGAATCGCCGAACCCGGACATCGTGCCGCCGGACATTACCTTCGCAGATCGTTACACAGTCAAACTGGGCGGCGCAGCCCTCGACCTCTACTACTTCGGACCGAGCCATGGCACCTGCCTGATCGTCATGATCCCGCGGCCGCACAAGATGATCTACACAGTCGACATCGTCACGCCGCGTCCGGACGGCGGCGACTACCTGCCATGGGATCCGCAGGTCGCGGATTTTCAGTTCTACAACGCGGTACAGATGCTGCGCGCCGTTGAAAAGCTGGTCGCAGATGAAGGGATCGAGCAGGTCATCGGTGCGCACCTGGTTCCGCTGCCACAAGGCAAAGGGAAATTTGCACCGGCACCGACCATGGGACCGGTCGTGCAGATCACCGAAAGACGGCAGTTCTGGGAGCAACTCATGGCGGCCGTCAAAGCCGAAATGGACAGCGGCACCGAATCGTTCATGGTTGCCAACCGCCTCGACCCGACGCCATGGGAGAAACTGCCGGGCTACAACCGCAACAAATTCAAACAACTGGTCGATCGAATCGCCGCCTATTACGCCATAGGCCGCTAGCGTGACCATTAACAGGGCTCCATCTAAAGGAGTCGTTTGACTGCGCCACCGGCGTGCCTTACTTTCTGTGTTTGGCTGACCCTATCAATCCACGCGTCAAAGCGGTGATCACTATGCAAAAACCACCCTCCGCGATACAGGCGATAAGCCGGCGGACTCTTGTCAAAGCCCTTGGCGCAGCGCCTTTGCTGGCGGTTGCCGGACCGGTTCGAGCGCTTAACAAGAGCGATGTGATCGTTATCGGCGCAGGCCTCTCCGGACTGAACGCGGCGCTGCTGCTCGAATCGGCTGGCCTGAACGTTACGGTACTGGAAGGTCGCAACCGGATCGGCGGTCGCGTGGAATCATTGCGCAACATTCCAGGCAACCCGGAAGTCGGTGGCACTGCATTCAGCCCCGGCTATGCGCGCCTCGTCGATGCGGCCAACAAGTACGGTGTGGGGCTGATCGACATCACGCCGACCATCCCGTTCTTCATGGATCGGCAGGTCGTGTTGCAGGATCAGTTCATCTCTCGCGAAGAATGGCTCACGAGCAAGTTGAACCCCTTCCCCGAACAGATGCGTGCCACGCCGGCTTATGCTTATTTCGACATGCTGATGGGAGGCATCAATCCGCTCAAAACCAGTGACGCCTGGGTCAAGCCCGAGAATGCGAAACTGGATATTTCCCTGCATGACTGGCTGCTCCAGATGGGCCAGTCGGAAGAAACAATACGCCTTGCCTATGACACCAACCCCACACACGGCATGTCCGCCTATGACGTATCGGCGCTGATGGCAATGTCGGCATCGACCTTCGCCAGCTTCCAGCGGCAGCTGGCCGCCAACAACCCGGTCAAGGGCTACACCGCGAAAGGCGGCAACCAGGCCATTCCGGAAGCCATGGCCAATGCGTTGAAGAACGAAGTGCAACTGAACACAACGGTCATAGGCATCCGCACCGGCGCCGACGGCGTCGAGGTGCATTGTGCCGACGGCAGCATCCATCGGGCAAACCACGTGATCTGCTCACTGCCCTGCTCAGTCTTGCGACGGGTGAAGATAGACCCGTTCATGACCGGCAACCAGGAACTGGCGGTGCGCACGCTGAACTCGCAGATCATCAACCAGATCCATATCGTGCCGAAGACCCCGTTCTGGGAAAAGGACGGCATGACACCCAACATGTTCACCGACAGCCTGGCTGGTATGGTCATCGCAGAACACAAGGGCGCGAACCCGGCTGAAATCACGAGCCTGACGATCTGGCTGCGCGGCGACCGCGCGGCATGGGCCGACCAGGTCGATACGAAGTTCGCGATCGATACAGTCATTGCGGATCTCGAGCGCATGCGCCCGGCAGCCAAAGGCCAGCTCGATGTACTGGGCTACAAATCCTGGTACCGGGATCCCTTCTCGTCAGGCGACTGGGCTGTCTTTGCCCCTGGCCAGGTCACCAGCCTGATGCCCGATATCGCCAAACCGCATGGCAATATCCATTTCTGCGGCGAGCACACAGCGGTCAGCAATCGCGGGATGGAAGGTGCGATGGAATCGGGTGAGCGGGCGGCGCTGGAGATTCTGGCGCGCGCTTGAGTTTGCTGCAGGTTCGGCCCGGTTTCCCGGCCTGGGCGCGCCAGGCGATGTCAGTGCGACTAACGATGCGTTTCTTGTGCTCGCCAGCAACGAAGACAGAGGGCTGCTGATAGCACTGCAGCGGTAGCGATTCCGCACTAGTCGCCCATTCCCCGAGCCTTTTGCCCTGCGTACCACGCGATTCCCGGTCTTGCACTGAAGCCGTGCAGCAGGACGCTGAGCAACACCGTAACGACCACGGCGCCGTTGATTATTGCCTCGCCCGGCGTATTGATCTCGCGATCCAGGAACACGAGTCCCAGCACGATGGATGCGAGGCCGCGCGGACCAAACCAGCCGATAAAGAGCACTGTGTTGCGGTCGACGCCACTGCCCCACAGGGCGATTGCCACCGGCAGCATGCGGACCAACGTCAGGCTAAGGAGCGCATAAACTACGAACTCAGGCTCCACTCTGCCGACGGCTTTATGCAGCAGAATCCCAAACAGAAAGAACACTGCCAGGTTAAACAACTCTCCCCACTGTTCCGCAAAATCAACTGCGTGACCGCCTGCCGCAGGGAAACCAGCACGCACGGCCAACCCGGCGACGAAGGCTGCAATGAACATGCTGCCGTCGACTGCATCCGCGATTACAAAGCACAGAACCGGCAGCGCAACGACGGCGCGCGGTACAAAAACGTCCGTGATTCCGCCAAGCCGGCTTGCCTGTTGCAACAACCAGCCACCTCCAAACCCGACTGCGCCGCCGATCAGGGCACCGAAACCCAGTTGATGAACTATAAATATGTCAAGCCGCGCCAGACCCGACTCACCCGAGATCTGCAGCATAGCCATGAAAAACAGCAGGAACGGCACCGACAGTCCGTCATTGAGTCCGGCCTCAACGTCGAGGGCCTCACGGACTTCTTCCGGCACCAGCGGGCTCTGCACGATAACCTGGCCGAGGCCGGCATCGGTGGGCGCCAGAATCGCACCGAGGATGCAGGCCTCCCAGAATGAAAGCTGCGGTAAAAAAACGAGCGCTACCCCAGCTCCGAGAAAGATGGTCAACAACAAGCCTGGACCAAGCAGCCGGGCGGGAAAACGCTGAATCTGCCGAAGTAAGTCAAGATTGGTGCGGGCAGCTCCCGAGAAGAGCAGCAGCACAAGGCCCGCTTCCGCTACCCACAAAAACTGCTCGAGGTTGTAGTCATCAGCGCGAAATTCCGGAACCAGCATCGCGAGCGCAAAACCGACGCAGGTAAACACTATAGGTGCGGTGGCAAACCTCTCTACCGGTCTTGCAATCAGACTGTAGGCAAAAACCAGCGCTGCAAATATCGCGATTAGCATTATCAGCACAGCCTAGCCCAGCACGCCTTTTCCTGCCAGCAAAAAAGACTGATGCCGTCGAACAGTACCTCTGCAAATGCATTGATAAACCCGTGCTAACCTCCTATCTTTATCGATAACCGGCCACACTGGTTGCCAGAGCGGCCGGCATTCTCTAAATCTCCTGCTCGCTGTGCACGCCTTGCCGGCCGATAATAAAGAGAGCAGAAATCGTGTCTATTCGGGGAACAACCATGTTGAAGCAAGTCATGTGCAAGTTTGGACTTCCCGCCTTGCTGCTGCTTATAAACACGGGAATCGCTAACGCCTACGACTACCCCTTTGACGACCCCTACGTCGCGACGATCCTGGGCACGCCGCCGGAATTTGCGCTGAAGCTGCCCGAAAAGGTACCGGTGAAAACCGACAGCATCACGATGTTTCCGGACCGCGCGGCGCCGGACGTATTGTGGTACCAGAGAGATATGCATTATTCCTACCTGCAGCAGAAACAGGCGGCACCGCTTATTTTCATCGTTGCCGGCACCGGCGCAAGTTACCAGAGCGCCAAGATGCAAGCGATGCAGAAAGCCTTCTATACCGCGGGCTTTCACGTGGTCTCCATCAGCTCCCCCACGTTCCCCAATTTCATCGTTGCAGCCTCCAGCACTGGTGTTCCGGGAAACCTCATCGAGGATTCCAAGGATATCTACAACGTGATGGAGGCGATTTGGCTCAAGCTGCAAAAACAAAAGATGGAAGTCACTGACTTCAATCTGACGGGCTATAGCCTGGGCGGCACGCAGTCGGCATTCATTGCCAAACTCGACGAAGAAAGAAAGGTATTCAACTTTCGCCGGGTACTGCTGATCAATCCGGCCGTCAGTCTTTACAACTCCGTCACCCGCCTTGATGCGATGCTCAACGATAATCTTCCAGGCGGCACCAAGGACTTCAATACCTTTTACAAAGATGCGATTGCAGCCTTTAGCGAGGTCTACCAAAAAAACCTGCATGTCCAGTTCAATGAAGATTTTCTTTTCGACGCCTATAAGTACAGAAAGCCCAGGCGAGATGAAAATCTTAAAGTCATGATCGGCGCCAGCTTCCGCCTTGCGTCACAGAACATGGTATTCGTGACGGATGTGCTGACTCAGGCAGGCTATGTGGTTCCTAAGGGCCTGAAGATCAGCCAGTACGATGACTATTCCATCTACTCCAAAATATTGAACCGGCTTAGTTTCGTGGACTACTTCAACGGTATTTTCGTGCCGTACTTCCAGAAAGCAGACCCGACGCTTACCGCGGAAAAACTGATCCGGGAAATGAGCCTGACCAGCATCGAACCCTACCTTCGCTCAGCGTCGAAGATAGGCTTGATGGGTAACGAGGATGACATCATTCTCGCGCCCGGCGAAATCGATTTTCTGCGCGACGTATTTGGCAGCCGTGCAACCATCTATCCCGTTGGTGGCCACTGCGGCAACATGGGCTACCCGGAAAATGTTTACACCATGCTGAATTTTTTCGCGGCGCCTGCCCGGGCATCGGCCGAGACCCGGCCCACAGCCGACAACCAGGCGCAGCTGCTTGCGGAGGCCAACTGATGAATTGGATTCGCAAATGTCGTCAGCTTTACCTCGTCCTGATCGTAGCCTTTGCGACTGTATTAAGCGCAGGCTGTGCCGCCGTGCAACCGAAAGACGAGGGCCTGCCAACACCACTGCATACCGCAGACAACACGTTGCAGCCCGGCACCATATACTCCATGGATGTGTATGACCCGCTCGAGGGCTTCAACCGCCGGGCCTACAAATTCAACTACTATTTCGACAAGTTCGTGTGGCTGCCAGCCGTTAACGCCTATGAGTTCGTCACGCCCAAATATGTCGAAGACCG
>Ga0316195_10000391_pt1 | contig 17223 bp, 13 predicted proteins | sample Phised1_MG_FD_204937 | JGI IMG/M metagenome (GOLD analysis project Ga0316195, IMG submission 204937) | Coastal sediment microbial communities from Maine, United States - Phippsburg sediment 1 | ecosystem: Environmental > Aquatic > Marine > Coastal > Sediment | place: USA: Maine | collected...
TCTCCGCGCACCCGGATAGAGGGCGGCTCCCCGGTATATATCCTGCTCTGTCTTCAGGGTCAGCACGAGTGTATAAGGCGGTGGCAGCTTGTACGGCTCATAATCGTCCAGGTTTCGCAACGCACGCTCGACCCCTGCCCGAATCTGTTCGCGGGCGACTTCCGGGTGCAGGTTGAGCGCAGCGCCGCCGATACCTTCCTTGACCGCCACTGTCTCGACAGCGCCCAGTAGTTCCTTCGCCTGGTCGCAAACGGCCTTGTCGCCGGCGACAAAAACGACCGGAACGTCATAGTAGCCAGCCATCAACGCGTTGTAGCCGGTCTCGGGCAGTGAGATCCCGTTGATACTGACGTCAGTGACGTTTCCCGACGAGGTGTGATCCAGGACAGCGTTTGTCGTCCCCGCCCTGGCGTGATAACCGACAAATATCGCCGCATCGAAACTCTCGTCAATGCTCTCCATCATGTACATGGGGCCTTCGGACCAGTCGCGCAGCAGTTTTGAATTCCGGTTCAGCATCTCTGGCAGCAGATTCAGGGCCGTGCCATGTGAGTCACGAACGATAATCTCTGTCGCGCCGGCCGCGAGCGCACCCTCTATCGCTGCGTTGGCTTCACGCGTCATCGTTTCCCTGAAATAGTCGTAGTCTTTGCCACCACGAGAGGCATCGTCGGCATTAACAACGCCGGTAATGCCTTCCATATCGACGGAGATGAATACCTTCAATCCGTCGCCGGTCTGCGCGCTGGCACTGCCGACAAGCAGCAGGGTGAATAGCGAAATTCTGATCAGTGTCTTGAGCATGGATCCCCCTTTATGCGTTTTATTACGAGCAAGGCATTGCCAGCACCATAGCAAATATCGGGCCGCTTGATCGAATTGAGCAGCGCCACGTTATGCCGACAGGATTGATATTTGAAAAATTGTCCTGGCCCCGGAGCCCTGCTCCGGATCTGGAGTGGTAAAGCAGTTACAGGGACATCCTTCAAAGCATGAAGCGTACCAAGCACTACCTGTCCATCTGCAAAGCAATTACAGGGACAGTGACCCTAACCACGAATAGTTACGGTCACTGTCCCTTAGTTTGTGCAGCGGGACGGGCACGCCTGGCCAATCCGAGTTGGAGCGCGCCTCGTCCGCGCGCTCCCAGGCAGCGCGGGCCAGGTCCGGGTACGTGCGGATGAACGCATTCAGTGCGCCATTGTCGTCGAAGCGCTCGAAGGGTCCGTTGAGCGTCTCGATTCGACCGAGGTAGTACCGCCCAAGCTCGCGGGCACTCCACGTCCCCGCTTTCAGCCCCGCCGAGAGATCCAGCGCCGTCGCGACCTGCAGATCGATCGTAGAACGGGAGGCCGCAAAGCCTTGCGTGAGTGCCATGCCGGTGAGTGCGCCGAGGCCGAGCAAGCGTTGGCGTCGGTCGAGTAAAAATCCGGCTGTTTCATCGGAGCGTATAGAACTATTTCTCCAGCACGAGAGGGACAGGGAATTGCAAAGCAGATCGTGAACGTGTCCCGCCAACGTCGTCGGCTGGCCCGGGACGTGGTCGGTTTGGCGATGCTCGCCGAGAATATCAGATCGCAGGGTCGCCCGAACTGCGGGCGGCAGATCCCGTTCGGCAGGCGCGGATCGAACCACCGACACGCGAATTTTCAGAAGCCAAATCCAACAACTCGCCAGGACGTAAGAGCACTCAGCGTAATGTATGGCGTTGAATTTGATCGGTGTTAGCCGACGCTGGTTTAAGGTAGATGATCGTGGTTTTGGCACCAGAATGGGCAGCGCTATTTCGGCAAGCGCCTAAATAGATTGGGCGCCATCTGTGTCGCGAATTCCTTGAACAGTCGAACGGGACGAGCAATGTGCCGGTTGCCCAAATGCACAACTGAAACATCGACTGCAGGAAAGCGCCAGTTTGACATGACCTCAACGAGCTTGCCGCTTTGCAATAGATGTGGTGCAACAATAGGCGGCAGTTCCCCGATTCCCGAACCGGCTACAAGTGCGGTTGCCAGGCCAGCATAGTCATTTATCGCGAGACGAGGATGAAATGTCACGGTTTCACGGGCGTCACCTTTTGTGAAAACCCATGAGTTTTGTGGATTCCAAAATGTAAATGCGAGTAGTCGATGCTGCAGAAGATCTTGTGGCTTTTTTGGCGCCTTGTTTCGATCGAGATACTCCTGGCTGGCCAACAATTGGTGCCGGTAACGCAGCATTTTGCGTGCGACAAGAGTCGAGTCGTTTAATGTTCCAACGCGAAATGCCAGGTCGATTCCCTCGGCAATGTGATCAACAAGTCTTTCCGTAACCAGAACATGAATGCGTACCTCCGGATACGACGCCTGAAATGCTGTTGCTATTGGCGCAACCAGGCTGTCTGAGATGCTGGGTGGCGCGGACAGACGCAACGTGCCTTTAACTTCGGTCAACTGATTCGAGACGACGCTATCGACAGCTTCGCTGACCTCGACGCTTCTTTGCGCCTGTTCGAGTACTTCCGCACCAATGTCGGTGAGCCTGAGCTGTCGGGTCGATCGCTCAAGCAAGCGCACACCAAGCTGATCTTCGAGTTCCGCAATTTTGCGGCTCACTGTCGAGATTGGCATGCCCAAACGCCGTGCGGCTTCCGAGAAGCTCGTCGCTTCGACAACCTTCGCAAAGATCAGCAGGGCATTCAGATCGGCCAACGGTAATTTCCTATATTTAGGAAGATGATTCTCGAAAATACCATCTAATCCTATATATGGGAAACAAGTAAATTGGCACTGTGAGTTGAAGAAGGTTTCTACCAAAGGAGAAAAGACCATGAAACCACTGACCAAGCCAATGATCGCAACCGCCGCCGCAATCTCCCTGTCTGCCGGAATTGCAGCAGCCGATCAAACAGCCGATCGCAAGAACATCGAGTCCGTCCTGGCAACGTATGAGCAGGCGCTTAATGCGTCTGATGCTGACACGGTGATGACGCTGTATGCCGACGACGGCGTATTCATGGCGCAGCACAGCACGCCCAACGTTGGAAGGGAAGCTATACGACGCGCATACGATGGTGTTTTCGGAGCGATCGACCTTGATATCCGTTTCACTGTTGACGAAGTCATACAGGCATCGCCGAGGTGGGCTTTTGCCCGAACACGATCCGAGGGCTTTGTGACAGTTAACGCGACGGGTGATAAAGCTCCGGAGGGCAACCAGGAACTGTTCGTGTTCGAAAAGCAGGACAGCGGCGAGTGGAAAATCGCTCGTTACATTTTTTCAACGACCAATCCCCCACGCCAGTAAGGAGAACATCATGTTTGATCGATTAATCAAATACGTTGATGCGCCGGCAAGATCACTCATGGCGGCGATATTCATTCTCTCGGGAATCGGCAAGGCTGGTGCAATTGAGGGGACCCAGGCGTACATGGAAGCATTTGGTTTGCCGGGGTTCCTACTGCTACCCGCCATAGTGTTCGAAATTGGCGCCGGTCTGGCGATACTTGTTGGTTTCCAAACCCGACTGTTTGCTGTATTACTCGCAGGGTTCTCGCTGGTCACCGCATTTATTTTTCATGCAGATTTCAGTGATCCGATGCAGCAGATTATGTTTCTCAAGAATGTCGCGATGGCCGGCGGGTTTTTGTTACTCGCCAAGGCTGGAGCGCCTGTGCTGAGCGCCGACCAGTTTCTTGCAACGCGCAATGGAGCACGTGTGTGAGCAATACGATGAAAGCTGCCGTTATCTATGAAGCCGGGGGGCCGGAGGTTCTTAAGGTGGAGAGCCGCCCGGTTCCCGAGGCTCGCGATGGGCAGGTCCTGATCCGCATTCGGGCTTTCGGACTCAACCGTTCCGAGCTCTTCACCCGTCAGGGTCATTCGCCAAAATCGGCCGTGCAGTTTCCACGCGTTCTCGGTATTGAGGCGGTCGGCACCGTTGAGGTTGCCCCAGGTGGCGAATTCGAGAAAGGAGATATCGTCGCAACGGCAATGGGTGGCATGGGCCGCCTGTTTGACGGCGGGTATGCAGAATATACGTGCGTGCCCGCCACCCAGGTTCAGAAACTGGAGACGAGCCTGCCTTGGGAGACTTTAGGTGCGATCCCGGAAATGCTACAAACGGCGTGGGGTTCGCTGTTTAAGTCGCTGCGCCTGGAAAAGGGCGATAGCCTGCTGGTTCGTGGCGGGACGACTTCTGTTGGCCTCGCCGCTGCAGCAATCGCCAGGAAACACGGCGTGACAGTTGCGGCTACAACGCGAAAGCCGGAGCGCGAGAATCTTCTGCGTGAGAACGGCGCCGACCAGGTCTTTGTTGATACTGGTGAAATCGCTGAGCAAGTACGCGAAGTGTTTCCATGCGGCGTCAATAAGGTCCTGGAGTTGGTCGGCACAACGACGCTTATTGATTCTTTGCGTAGTACCAAGTCCAAGGGCATCGTCTGTATGACCGGCATGGTTGGCGATCAATGGTCGTTTCAGGATTTCAGTCCAATGGGCTCCATTCCTACTGCGGTCTGCCTGACCACCTATTCAGGTGGCGCGGATGATTTCATGCGCACACCGCTGCAGGAACTGATTGATCAAATTGAAAAGGGTTCGCTCGTGCCAAAAGTCGGTCGCGTCTTTTCACTGGATCAAATCGTCGATGCTCATCGATGCATGGAAGAAAACAAGGCCGGTGGAAAGATCGTCGTTTTGACGTGAACGGGCGTTGAATCACGATGGGAGCTATATGAGTGCAACCATTATCCGAACGGCTTCAGGCGACCACATACGTTCGTATTCTCCGGGCGCTCGCGACCATCTCAGTTGAAGACACCGACACGCGGCAAATCACACCACGCGTCACCTGTGGATCACTTCGCCTGCCGTCCGCCGTTCATTGTCAGTGAACGGATTTCGCAATCCCGCAATTACAGGGACAGTGACCCTAATTCCTAATAGTTACGGTCACTGTCCCTGTAATTGGAATGCGAGGCGAAATCAGCAACCCGCCCCCGAAATCCCCCATAAATAAGTAAACTGTCCCCAGAACCAGGAATCGCGAGGGAATCAAATGAGCGTCGTATCACTGCGCGTCAACGGCACAACCCACGAGGTCGATATCGACCCGGCAACGCCCCTGCTCTATGTGCTGCGTAATGATCTCGGGCTGCAGGGCCCGCGGTTCGGCTGCGGGCTCGGCCAGTGTGGTGCCTGTACCGTCATAGTCGATGGCGTTGCCGTGCGTTCCTGCGTCATGCCCGTTTCCGGCGCCGGCGGTAAAATCACCACGCTCGAAGGCCTCTCGAAAGACGGGCAACTCGACCCGCTGCAGCAGGCCTGGATCGACGAGCAGGTGCCGCAGTGCGGCTACTGCCAGAACGGCCAGATCCTCACCGCCAAAACGCTGCTCGATCGCAACCCGAACCCGACCGATGCCGAAATCCGCGAGGGGATGGAAGGCGTGCTGTGTCGCTGCATGACCTATTACCGCATCCAGGCAGCGATCAGGCGCGCGGTGCGGGAGGCCGGCGAATGAGCAACATACTCAAACTTCCGCAAGCCGTTGAAGACGCGCTCCGTAGCGCCAACCGTTCCACCTCGCGACGCGACTTTTTGAAAACATCCGGTGCGCTGGTCTTCGCGATCGGCGTGCAAGCCATCCCGGGCGGGCAGGCCTTCGCGCAGACGGTCGCCGCGGGCCCCTATCCCGACCCGGACTTCCTCCAGCTCGACACCTGGATTTTGCTGCACCCGGATAACACCGCGACCTTCTTCGTCGGCAAAACGGACGGCGGCCAGGGCACCGGCACCGCGTTCCGGCAGATGATGTGCGACGAACTCGACATCGCCTACGACAAGACCCGCCTCGTCATGGGCAGCACCGACACGACACCCGACCAGGGCGGTTCCGGCGGATCCGACGCCATCGAACGGGATGGCTGGCCGATGCGGCGTGTGGCGGCCGAAGCGCGGCGTGTGCTGCTGGAGCTTGCTGCCAGGCACCTGGATACGCCGGTCGCCCGGCTTACAGTGCGTGACGGCACTATCTCGGTTGCGTCAGACCCTGCGAAGTCGGTCACCTATGCCGAGCTGGTCGGCGGCAAGCGTTTTGATATCGCGCTGCAAGGTGCAGACATCAACGCCACTCGCGGTGTGGCCAAGGTTAAACCCGTTAACGAACTGCGCGTTGTCGGCCAGTCAATCCAGCGCTATGACGTGCCTCCCAAAGTTGATGGTTCCTTAACCTGGGCGGTGGATGTGAAGCTGCCCGGCATGGTGCATGCCCGCAATGTCAGGCCGCCGCTCGCGGGCGCATCGCTCAAAAGCATCGATGAATCGTCGGTAGCGAAGCTGCCGGGGTTTGTCCGGGTGGTGCGACGTGGCAATTACGTGGCGGTCATTTGCGAACGCGAAGAGCAGGCCATCAGGGCGGCGCGCGAATTGCGGGTTGAATGGCAGCCGCCGGCGGAAGCGCCATTCCCGGCATCCGAAGACCTGTTCGGCTACATGCGCAGCACCACGCCAACCTCGAGCAACCAGCCCCGCGTGGAAGGCGACCCGGATGCGGCGTTCGCAACGGCAGCGCGTGTCATCGAAAGCGACTACGAGGTGCCGTTCCAGGGACACACGGCCATCGGCCCGGCGCATGCGCTGGCCGATCCGTCCGACGGCCAGATGACGATCTATTCCAACGACATGAAGTCCTACGGTCTGCGAAACGGCGTCGCGAAATTTCTTAACCTGCCGCGCGAACGCGTTCGCGTCGTGTACATGGACGGACCGCAGGTTTACGGCCGCACGGCAGCCGATGACGCCGGCTTCGAGGCCGCGTTCCTCGCGCACGAACTCGGCCGGCCGGTGCGCGTGCAGTGGACCAGGGAAGAGGAGACGGCCTGGGATACGAAAGGGCCGGCGTATACCTTCAGGTTGCGCGGCGGTCTCGACGCCGCGGGCAATGTTGTCGTGCTGGAATACGACGCGCGCGCGGCCGATTACAACCACGTCGGCTACAACGTGCCCGAGACGGTGCTGGTATCGCAGCTCATGGGCATCCGCCCGGCAGCGCCGACCTCGGGCGATGCCGCTACGCCCTCGAGCATGTACGCCATTCCCAATCAACGGATCCGTTCCAGCGTGGTCAGTTTGCCGCTGATCTGGGAGACGCCGCTGCGCACCGGTAACCTGCGCGACCCGAATGGTCCGCAGGTGACGTTTGCCTTTGAGTCATTCATCGATGAACTGGCGTCGGCAGCCAGGACTGATCCCGTCGAGTTTCGGTTGAACATGCTGGACGACAGTGCCGAGGACGAACTGTTCCGGCGTGCCCGCTCGATTGCGACGATACGCGCGGCCGCCGAGACATACGGCTGGGACACCCGCCCGTCGCCCAATCCCGGGCTGGGCAGCAACCGGGCACCGATCCTGCCCGGGCGCGGCATTGCTTACACCTACCGCAACGGCACCATCGCCGCGACGATTGCCGAGGTCGAGGTCAATCGGGAAACCGGCCGCGTCCGGGTCAAGCGCCTCGTGTGCGCCCACGACTGCGGGCTCGTCATCAACCCGACAGGTCTCCGCCATACCGTCGAGTGCGCCATGCTCCACGGCCTGAGCCGGGCGCTGTGGGAAGAAGTGCGTTTCGATCACGAGAAGGTGACCAGCCTCAACTGGGCGTCGCACCCAAGCCTGCGTCACTCGGACACGCCGGAATCGATCGACGTCGTGATTGTCAACGGCGACCCCAATCCCGACCGCCCCGACCTGCCGCCCTACGGCGCTGGCGAAGGCAGTCACAAACCGATGATTGCGGCGGTCGCCAATGCGATTTATGACGCAACCGGTGTGCACCTGCGACGCGCGCCGTTTCGCAAAGAACGGGTGTTGGCGGCGCTGCAGGCGGCGAGTACATAAAAACAAGGGTCGAGCCGCTAGATCATGATCGCGGTTTGACCCCTGGTGCTTTTGCCCCGCCGTGGGCGATGAACCCTTTTTGCTTACGGCAATCAACAAGTGACGGTGTTACCACCGGCGCCTGTCACGATTTATTGCAGCGCGGCCCAGGTCGTATCGATCATCGTATCGGCGAACCCGTTGCCGTCGTAGTCCACTTCGAGCCGCACGTTCAAATCATCGATGGCAACGATCGTAAGTATGCTGCCGTCGCTGGCCGTTACCTGCAGCGCGCCGCTCACGGGGCCGGTTGCCGGGTCCGCATCGAACACGAACGTGTCAGGCGTGACACTCTGGTACACATAATCGCCGTCGATCGCAGGGCTCGACACGCTGCCCGACGACGAGCGGACGATTGTCACGGGCGGCGCACTCGCCATGATTTCTCCATACACACTGGCGCCGCTCAACAGGCGGTCGACACCACCCTGGCCGACGGTGAACGAAGTTGCGGTGGCATTCAGGTAAGTGAAACCCTGCGACGTGTAGCGATAGTCGTGGCTGACGTCGATCACGCCGTCACCGGTGTAGGTATTGCCGCCGGCATTTCGCGCCAGCCCGGTTTCGGTGACCGTTGCCGTCAACAGGTAGGCGTCGCCCGGCAGTTCATCATACGTTGCAATGGCGACGTCTAGCGAGCCGTCCAGCACCTCGCCGGCACGGGCGCAGCTGGTGAACGCCGCGGTCAGCAGGTCGCCCGCGCTGAAGGTTCCTGCGCTGGCAATCGTGCCGGATACAGCCGCTGTGCCGGCTGCGGCGCAGTTGACGTCCGTCGGGCCGAAATCTCCCGACACCGCCTGCAGCTTGATCAGGCCGAACGGCGCCATCGACACGAACTGCGAGCCGGGCGTGATGGCCACGGAGCCGAAGCCGGTCACAGCGTGGATGACTTCGCGAGCGATCACCGGCGCCGTGGAGGCATTGATCGTCGACGTGTTCCCGTTCAGCTCGGCCCAGTTCGTATCGATGAACTGGTCGACGACGTTATCACCGTTCGTGTCGACCTCGAGCGTTACACTCGTGCTGTCATTGATGACGATTCGCACGCTGCTGTTTGCCGCACCGGTAACGAGGATCTCACCGGTGTATGGCTCGTTGTCGCCGACGGCCTGAATACCGACGGTGGTCTCGTAGTCGACGAAGCCGCCGATGAGGTCACCGCCCATGCGGCCGGACACCGTGGCAAGGATCTCCTCCGGCATCAGGCCAAGGTCGACCTCGATAAAGTGATCCAGGCCACTGAAATTGATCGACTCAGCGCCGACCGCCAGGCTCAGTTCGGTGCCCGCAATCCTCTGCGAGATCACCGGGAAGGCCAGACTGTCCAGCGTCATCGCGAACTCGCCCTCGACCAGGATCACCGATGTTCCTTCCACGATTTCGACGTCCGTCAGCAGAACGTCGAAGCCGAGCAGGAAGACCTCGGTCATGATGTTGCCCTGAACGGCTGAAACCGTGAGGTCCACGGTGCCGCTGATGACGAAGCCATCCCCATCGTCGCAGTCGGTGAAGACGGCGATGATGCGGTCACCGACGGTCAGCGTGTTCGGATCGGCGAACGTGCCGGTTACGTCGACCGTCCCGTCAAGGAAACAGCTTTCGAGTTTCGCCGAGCCATTCGGAAACGGCTTGGACGGAAGGTCGGCCACGCGCATGAGCTTGAGTAGTCGCGGCGATGCAGCCGCAGCTCCGCCGACATCGGTGCCGGTGATCTCGCCGATGTCGAAACTCATACCGATGCCGACAACGAGCACGGTCGACACGTCGAGCGCATTGTCAGCCGTAATCGCCAGCATCGCCGGCGGTGGCGGCGGTGGCGGCTGCGACCCCGATCCGCCGCCCCCGGTAGCGATCGTGGTGGCGATACCGGCCGCGAACAGCATGGCTGTCAACATGCCACGGAAAGTGCGTTGATTTGTAATCTTCATTGTTGCGTCTCCAGAACGGACGATACGGCGTAGGCGGCCAGGACCCCGGCCACGGTTGCTGCCAGATCGACGGCGTCGAAACGTCCGTTCATCATGAAATCGAAAAAGGGCCCGCCATCTGCAAGGTTGGCGGATACAGAGTAAACGGGAGCGAAGGTTGCCCTGAACGCTGGCGACTGCAGGCACTCAAGGCCGCAGGCCACCAGCAACCAGGACAGTGCGCCGGCCGGCCGCGCCCAGCGCCACGGCCCGAGCGCGACGATGACCAGAAGCGCGAAGGCATAGGCGTGCGCCAGCGACGGCAGTGAGTTCCCGAATTGGCCGAAAAGGCCAATCGAACCTGGCTGCCAGTCCGCGAGCGGCGCCAGGAAGAGCACCGAGGACCAGCTCCGGTCGAGAAAGTAGACGCCGGTGCCGATGACGAACGCCAGGACGGCCGAAACCAGCAGCGCGGACGCTGCCGTCCGTCTGTTCCGCCATTCAGTGGTTATCGATGCAAACACGCCGTCACCCGCCCGGAGGCACGCAAAGCAAATCTGCGACGCACTCCGCACTTTGACTGTCATCTTGGGCCGACCTGACACTGCAACAATGCGTACTAGTACGGATTGGCCGGTCGCAGCGGCGGCCGCTCCCGACCTTTACGCCGCGCGCCGTTTCGCAAGGAACGGGTTTTGGCGCCGCGGCAGGCGGCGAGTACATAAGAACAAGGGTTAAATCGGGGGTTATCACTCCCCGCAAACAAGCTAACTGACCGTTGTCTTACAACGGATTGCAATCACGGCGCCGGAACGGGTTCGTTCCTCGCAGTGACGCATGAATCAACGGGTCCTCAATTGACCTTGCGGTCCCTGCCTTCCCAGAACGGTGCGCGCAGCTCGCGCTTCAGAATTTTTCCCGGCCCGGACTTGGGTAGTTCTTTATCCGAGAAGCTGATCGCTTTCGGTATCTTGTAGCCGGCAATGAGTGTGCGGCAAAAGGCGATCAGTTCCTCGGCGGTCACTTTTGCGCGAGGTACAACCACGGCGTGCACGGCTTCGCCCCATTGGTCGTCCGGCACGCCGAACACCGCTGCCTCGAGCACGGCCGGGTGCTTGTAAAGCGCTTCCTCGACTTCGGAGCAGTACACATTCTCGCCGCCGCTGACGATCATGTCCCTGGCCCGATCGACGAGAAAAACGTATCCCTCGTCATCCATATAGCCCATATCGCCGGAACGGTACCAGCCGCCGCTCAACGCAGCGGCGGTCTGCTCCGGTTTGTTCCAGTAGCCCAGCATGATGTTCGGGCCGCTGGCGACCAGTTCGCCAACTTCGCCCTGCGGGACTTCGTCGCCATTGCTGTCGATGAACTTCACTTGCACGCCGATGAGTGGTTGACCGCAGGATCGCCCCCGATCGACATCCAGCAACGCTTCTTCGTTTCGCAGGCCGGTCGCCAATGGGCTCGCCTCTGTCATGCCGTAAACGTGCAGGAATTCGGCAGTCGGAAACGCGGCGTGCGCACGGCGCACAACCTCCGTCGCAATAGGCGAGCCCCCGTGTGCAACCATGCGCAGCGAACTCGTGTCCCGCGGCGACTTGTGCTGCAGCTCCGAAATCGCCGCGATCATCGCCGGCACGCCCAACGTGTGCGTGACCTGGTGTTTTTCGATCAGGTCGAGTGCGACGGCCGGGTCGAACACCTTGAGCGGAATCTGGCAGCTCCCGGACCAGATACCGCCGAGCACGCCGTTCGATCCCGCTGCATGAAATAGCGGTGCCATGACCAGGAAGACGTTATCCACCGCGGGCGGAGAAACGGTCATGAAATGAAAGGTGTTTGCTATGAGATTACGGTGCGAGAGCATGACGCCTTTTGAAACACCCGTGGTGCCGCCCGTATAAAAAAGTCCGGCCAGCGAGTCTTCGGTCACGCCGACGCCGAGCTCGGACTCTTCGGCCGCGTCAAGCAGGCTTTCGTACTGCTCCGGTATCATGATGACCGTATCCACGAGTTCGCGCAGTGTGCCGGGATCGCGATCGCTCAACAGTATTTTGGCGTCGGCATCCTTCAGTGCGTATTCAAGCTCCGGTAGCGCATGCCGCGTATTCAGTGGCACGATAACGAAGCCAGCGGCTGGCACGCTCACGTAGGTTTCAATGTATTGCGCCGAGTTGGCGGCAAGAATGGCTATCCGGTCGCCCGGTTTTGCGCCCGCCTTTTTCAGTACCGTCGCCAACCGGCGGCAGCGAGACCACAGTTCACGGTAGGTGATGTAGCGGTCATCGACAATGATCGCCGTCCGCTCCGGTGCAATAGAGAGCGCATGCTTCAGCGGGCTTACAAAGGTGTGCATTGATGTCCCCCACATCGATATTACGATCGCTTCGTTATTGAACGATTTTTTCGATCAGGCCGGTAGTTTACTTGAATATCGGTCACGATCCCTGCGGGCTCGGGGATGCTCGGACTGGGCTCGCGGCGCCATCCTGGGGGACGGCAGTAATCGCTACCGAACCGCCGCTCGGACCTGAGGGACAGTGACCCTGGCTCCTGATAGTGACGGTTACCGTCCCTTGGTTTCGATGCCGGTGTTATCAAACGAATCCTGAAACACGTTCTCGTCTCGCAGAATTTTGCGCGGGTCTCAATTGGCACCATCACCGACCGGGATCAGCCAGATGGTCGGGCCGTCGCCGAGTAAGGCGTCGTCGGCCGGATCGAGCTTATTGACCCGCATGATCCCGTGCAGCGACTCGACGTAGGCCGCGCCCCGCTCGGAGTATTTATCGAGGGTCTTCGCCAGCTCGAATCCGCTCATCCGCTCGCCCTTCGTCCGCAGCTCGGCGCGGCGCGCCCGCAACCCGGCATAGGCGTTGTGGGTGTTAAGGTTTTTCATGTAGGCCATGACCGAGTGAAGCGGCGTTTCAAAGGCCGCGATCCGGTAGTCACCCATGCCCTCCCGCTGCTGCAGCGGTTTGATGCCCTCGCCGGTCCACGACCACTGGCCAAACAGAGCATTGCCTTCCGCGGCGAACCGCGAAGTTCCCCAACCGCTCTCCTCCGCGCACTGGCTGAGCGCCAGCGAAACCGGCACGATGTCGAGCCTGACCATGAGTTCGTCGAACGCTGCCGCGTTGAGCGCCGTCTCCCCATCCTTGACCACGCCATAGCCAACTGCCAGCTCAATCAGCCACTGCCGGTCCTCGGGACTGATATCCCCACCACCGGCGAGTCGCACCTGGAGTCCGGAGGCGCGTGCGCGGTCGCGCAGGATGAACTCGTTGGAGCGCAGCACGAGCGGCGCCAGCGAGCGGAAAAAGATCCGTTTCTTCTCCAGCACCGATACCTCGTTCGACACCCGGTCCCGCCACCGCGGTGCGATGGTCGTGAGGTACGCCCTCGGCACCTCGCGAATCCCTGCCGCCCAGGTCTGTGGTGTGTAGTTGAGCTCTTCGAAGAGCTCACCGACCTCGGTATAGGACGTGAACTCGAACCGCTCCTCGGGTCGCGTGGATTCGACGCGGTTACCGGGGCTCGGCGAGCTGTCGTTACTCGCTGGGGAACTTGATCCCTGCCCACAGGCCGCTGACGGCCCAAAGAACATGGCGAGCATCGCCCACAGCGCGAGGCTTCGCACGGAAAAAGTGCTGCTCATGATTTGATCTCCTTTATCATCCCGACAGATCGTAGCAAGCTCGCTGCGGGCTTGCGTGCAAAGCCTTGCGTAAGCGCCATGCCCGTGAGTGCGCCGAGGCCGGGCAGACATTGGCGCCGAACAAGTAAAAATCTGGCTGTTTCATCGGAGCGCATAGAACTTCGTCTCTAACACGAGAGGGACGGGGAAATACAAAGCCGATCGTGAACGCGTCCCGCCAATGTTGCCGGCTTGTCTGGGACCTGCTCGGTCTAGCGATACTCGTCGAGACTGTCAGCTGGCACGTACAATCTCATCCGCCAATGTCACTGGGAACATTACTGGACATACCGGGTCGCAATCGTTCAGGCCCCGGGGCGTTTTTACACCTTGACGCTACGCTTGTCTTGACAATGCGCCTGCTATCATCAATGTTCAATAAAACCTTTGTACCCGCAGAGCAAGGGGAGCGACATTCGAAAAAAACCTGACAACGGCGTGACGATCGGTCGCCGCGGCTTTCTGAAGGGAGCGGCTACCGGCGCCGGCGCAATATTCGTGAACGTGCCAAACGCTGTCGCCGGAGCCGATACGGAAACTTCCGTTGCGAGCACTGCGGTCCCGGCGCCGACCGCGCAACAGATGGCTCGCGACGCAGGCAATGTGCGGCCAGCCGTTGTGACCGGACCGACGGTACGCAAGGCGGGTTCGGACCTCATGGTAGATACGCTCAAAGAACTCGGCATCGAGTATGTTGCTGCAAACCCAGGGTCGAGTTTCGAGGGCTTGCAGGAGTCGCTCGTGAACTACGGCGATCCGCCAAACACGATGCCGGAGTTCATCACTGCGTTGCATGAGGAAAGTTCGGTGGACATGGCCCACGGCTACGGCAAAGCGGAAGGCCGGCCAATGTGCGCCTTGTTGCACGGCACGCTCGGCATTCAGCATGCATCGATGGCGATCTACCAAGCCTACTATTCCGGAACACCGATATTGCTGCTGGCGGGCAGGGACGACCACTTCATCCAGGCACACACGGCAGACGACATGGCGGCCATGGTGCGGAGCTTCACGAAGTGGGATGCACAGCCCACGACACTCGTGGGCTGCGTCGAAGCACTTCGGGAAGCCTACAACCAGGCCATTACGCCACCGACTGGCCCGACGCTGGTCATTCTCGACACGGAGCTGCAGAAGGAAGAAGCGGCCGGCCTCGTCGTGCCGACATACAAGCCGCCCGCTATTCAAACCATCGATGCGACAACCGCACGCGAGATAGCCAAAGCCCTGGTAAGCGCCAGCAACCCGCGCCTCGCCGTCGGTCGCCTGCGCACACCGCAGGGTGTCGGTCATGCTGTCGAACTGGCCGAGCTGGTTGGCGCGTCCACCAGCACCTATGCAACGTTCGGACCGATGAGCTTCCCGCAACGACATCCGCTGTGTGGTCCTGGCGCCGACCAGAACTACGATTTCACATTGGGACTTGAGGCCGGCCCGGCTGACATCGGCCTGGTTAGCCGGGGAATCAACGAACAGTTCGCAACGCGCGATCAGATGCAGATAGGGTTTGGTGGCTTGCGTTCGCCACGACCGGGCGATGCGGACCTGCAATTACCGCCCGACCCCGGCCTTATTCCGCGATACGCAGCAGGTTCTGATGTCGACCGGCGTTTGGACGTCGATGCAGAAGCGAGCCTGCCGCTCATCCTCGAGGAGGCAAAGCGCCTCATATCGCGGGGCCAGCAGCGAACCGCCGAAGAGCGTCGCAAGCGACATGCGGAGGCGAACCTCGAAGCGCACGTGCAGGCGGTGCGCAAGGCCGTCGATGACAAGAGAATCGGCTGGGACGCGAGCCCGGTCAGCACGGCACGCATCTATGCCGAATTGTGGCCGCTCATTAAAGATGAGGATTGGTGCCTCGCGTCTCCCTCCGCATTCTCCGGCGGACACCACAGCGATCTTTGGGATCACAATAATCCATACAGCTACCTCGGCGGGCAGGGCGCCGCAGGAATCGGCTATGGCCTCGGGGCCAGCACCGGTGCTGCGCTTGCCGCAAAGCAAAGAGGTCGTTTTGTGATCAACGTCCAGTGCGATGGTGATATCAACTACGCGCCTGGCTCACTCTGGACCGCGGTGCATCATCGACTGCCGATGCTTACGATCATGCACAACAACCGCGCGTGGCATCAGGAGTTGATGTTTCTCGAGTTCATGGCCGGTTCGCGAGGCCGCGGCACGGACCGGGCGCACATCGGTTCGACGCTCAGGGATCCATTTATCGCGTACAAGAAAATGGCCGAGGCGTATGGCATGGCAAGCGAAGGGCCCATCAGCGATCCGTCGCTACTGGCAGCGGCACTGGCGCGCGGCGTCGCCAGTGTGAAAAATGGCGAACCGTACCTGATCGACGTAATCACACAGCCGCGATAGCGGGGAGACAACGATGATGAAGAGGCACCATGAAAATTTCATCCGGTTCGCCACTGTCGCATGTGCTGTCGCGATTATCACTTTTGGCAGCGCCTACGCAGAGGACGCGGATGCAACCAGGGGCAAACAATTGTATTTCGATCATGGCTGTTACGGTTGTCATGGTTACAACGGCGAGACCGGTGCACGAGACCTCGTCGGAACCGCCAGCCCGCTGATCGCCGATGTCGACACGTTCCTCGTGTTTCTGCGTCTGCGTGCCGACTACGCACCGCTGGTGCCATCGGTACGCATGCCCGCGTATCCGGAAAGCGCACTGAATGATGCTGACGCGCGCGACATTTACGCGTACATCCGTACGTTTGAGTTGAATGCGCCGGACGTTGAGGATATTCCAGCACTGCAGGTCATTCTCGAATCTGCGGGTCAGCCTCTGAAGGAGTGACGCGGCGTTTCAGCCTGCAGCGTGCGCGTCGGGTCGGACCACGGCGACAATCCGGAATTCGCAGACGTTGCGCTTTGGCGCTGGATTGACTGGTCCAAAATTTGGCCGGAGCAGAACGATAGCTCGCAAGACAATGTGAATTGGGAACCAGATTCGCCAGCAAATCCACGCAGAACTGACGCAAAATGGAATGGCTGCGAATCGGCAAAGTCGAAATTTATTGATTTGGTTGCTGGCCAGGGGCGGAATCGAACCACCGACACGCGGATTTTCAGAGATCTGAGTGGTTGGTTCGATTCTTGATTATCAACCCGTTACCGGGGCGCCCGCTGCTCTAAGTGCATGACAATGCGCGGCTGACTCACGCAAATCCAACGCACTGCCCGAATCGAAGGTCTTCCAGTAGTTCATCAACTACTTTCCATCGACAGCGACGCGCTATCGTCTGCCTGGAAAGACCCTTCAGACAGAGGTCGTCGGCTCTTGCAGTTGCCGTGACGGGCCCTTCTTTCTTAACCACGCGGGGTCCACGTTAACCCGGGAGAGATCGCCGTTCACCAGCTTGAGTACTTTTGGATTCATGACCCGATACCAGAGCGGCGGGACATAAGCTAACTGGAACATCCCGAAGTAGCCGCTGGGCAGCTGCGGTACATCGTCGTAGTGGCGCAGTGACTGGTAGCGACGAGTCGCGTAGGTATGGTGGTCCGAGTGTCGCTCGAGGTGGAACAGCAGCAGGTTCGAGGCCAGGTGGTTAGCATTCCAGGAGTGGTGTGGCTGACAGCGTTCATACCGTCCGTTCGGCCGTTTCTCCCGCAACAGCCCGTAGTGCTCGATGTAGTTGGCGCTGGTCAGTTGCCACCAGGCAAAGGCGGTCTGGATCA
>Ga0316195_10000392_pt1 | contig 17139 bp, 12 predicted proteins | sample Phised1_MG_FD_204937 | JGI IMG/M metagenome (GOLD analysis project Ga0316195, IMG submission 204937) | Coastal sediment microbial communities from Maine, United States - Phippsburg sediment 1 | ecosystem: Environmental > Aquatic > Marine > Coastal > Sediment | place: USA: Maine | collected...
GGATTCTCCACGGTCGCCTCCGGTGTGGCACCTTCCTCGCCACACCAATCCTTGACCACACGATCACCGACCGGTAGGGGACGACTGCTGTGAGCCGTGTGTTCCCATCGGCCAACCCTCGGACACTCCTCGATCCGAGTTCAGTCTCGTGCGGCCACCGCGATGATGACCTTGCCCCGGGTGAGACCCTGTTCCTGATATCGGAGAGCCTCTGCAATGTCGCTCAGCGGGTAGACCCTGTCGATGACCGGCACAACGTCCCCTGACTCGAGAAGCCGGGTCAGGAACGAGACATCCTTCTGATTGAACGGCTTCCACCTGTGCATGCCCATCGTGCGGCTTCCCACGATCGAGGTCAGCGGTCCCACAATCGCGCCTTGGAACACTCCGGCAATGGATCCCGGCACCATGACGTAAACGCCGTCGGGATCCAGTGCCCGCCTGGACTCCCGGATCGAGCGGTAGACCGCGATGTCGAGAATCCAGTCGTACCGCTCCCCTGTCTTCGTGTAGTCCACCTCGGCGTAGTCGATCACGTGGTCTGCGCCGATCGATCGGAGCATGTCGAGCTTGCCGGCACTGTCCACAGCGGTCACTTCGGCTCCGAAGGACCTCGCGATCTGTACGGCGAACGGACCGATGTTTCCGCCGGCACCGTTGATCAACACCCGTTGTCCGGGCTTGATCGAACGCTTGCCGCGAAGACCCTGCAAGGCCATGACCCCCGCCTGAGGTACGGACGCCGCCGCCTCGAACGTCAACCCGCTCGGCTTCGGGGCAAATGCAGCCTCCGAAGCGCACGCGTACTCCGCGAAGGCTCCGAAACCGTGCTCGGTCAGGTCTCCAAAGACCTCGTCTCCCGGTCGGAGTCTCTTCGCGTTCTCACCGACCACTTCCACCACACCGGCCACGTCCAGCCCGAGGCGTCGATTCTTCGGCACGCGCAACCCGGTGCCGAGGCGAGCGAACTTCGGCCGTCCCAGGAGATAGTCGACGTCGGCCATGTTGACCGACGACGCACGAACGCGAACCAGAACTTCGTCTTCCCTCGGAACGGATATGGCTACCTCTTCGAAACGAAGGACGTCAGGTGAGCCGTATTCGGACCGCACGATCGCTTGGATGGTGGTCTCCTGTGATTCGGGAGCCTTGCTCGGTGGCGAAAGCCTCTGGATAACAGTACCGAACGCCCGAATACTGGGAACGGTTCTGCGCCATCGCTCCCCAGGAGGCTCCATGCGGACGCAGTTGATGATCATGGCGATCGTCGGGGTCATCTTCGTTGCGGCTGTTGCGATCGTGGTGGGGTTGGTGTGGTGGTTGGGTTGGATGAGTGGACTCGCGCTGTCACTCGGGATCTTCGGCCTACTGGCCGTTCTGTACGTCTGGGTCGTCAAGCCCTGGCACATGCGGTGGGGAGCCACCGATGAGGAGGTAGCCAGAACGATGCCGGGTGACGAACTGATACCGAACGCCGGCTCCGCCACACGGGCTATCACCATTGCTGCGACGCCTGCAGATGTATGGCCGTGGCTGGTTCAGATCGGATACGGCAAGGCCGGGTGGTACAGCTACGACTGGATCGACAACGACTTCAAACCGAGCGCCGACCACGTGCTCCCCGAGTATCAGGACCTCCAGGTCGGCGACAAGATTCTGATGATGCCCGACATGGGCTTCGTGGTGGGCTCGGTCGATGAGGAACGCTCGATCGTCAGCGTGTTGGAGGACGGATCGACGAGCTGGTGCCTCGGCTTGTATCCCAATCCTGCCGGTGGGACGAGGTTGGTGAGCCGATGGAGGCCGAAGTTCGATGTCACGCCTGCCACGGTGGCCATGACTGCTCTCGCGGAACCGGGCACATTCATCATGGAACAGAAGATGCTGCGGAGCATTCGAGATCGAGCCGAGATGCCGCCCGTCGTCCCTCCCTCAACGGGGTAGTAGCCACGCGGTCGCGGAGGTCTCTGAAGAGAGTCGGCACTGGGGACGGCCGTATGCCCTACGACCTGCCAACCCCCCGGCGACGGCCGTCGATCCGGTGCACGATCGCGGCACTGAAGATCGCGATGGCGGAGCCGAGCGCAGCCCCGGCGGTGGCATCAGTCAGCCAGTGCGCGCGGAGATAGACCCGGCTGAGTGCCATCACGACGACGAATGCGGCGGCGAACACCTCGAGATTTCGCCGTTTCGGACCGGCCCTGACCAGGACGATCACCGCAGCCAGAGCGATCGCCGCCCCGGCAACGGCATGCCCGGAAGGAAACGACCAACTCGTCGTCTCGACGAGCGGCAGCGGCGGGCGAACCCTCATGTACACGTCCTTCACCGGTCCGATGAGGACTTGCGAGACCACCATCGCGGACACCCATGTCGCGAACGCCTCCCACCGGCGGCGCCATGCGAGCCAGGCGGCTACCGCGACCATCAACGGCCACGTGACCCACACGCCTCCAATGAAACCGATGACCTTCGCGGCGGTAACCGCCGGGCCCCACTCGGCAGACACCGCCCAGCGATACATGACGTCGTCAAATGATTGCACCACATCGGCGGACACGGGAATGGCCAATGCAAGGAAGAGCAGAGCGCTCAGCATCCACAGCCCGAGCGCAACTCGCCAGGCGAGCGGGTGGTCGTGGAGGAGAGGATCCGACTGCAGTCGCCCGTCGGATCTGGCGGGCAGATGCTCCGCGCTCATCTCTCCTCCACCCTCGTCACGTCCAGTTCTCATCGGCGGCGCCACCCACTACGCGCCGCCGGTCTCAGCGATCGCCTCCGACTCATAGTCATATGCGCCACCGGCGAGTGCTGCCCGCTGTTCCTCGCCTATCTTCCAACTCTTGTTCACCCGCCAGATCACATACGAAATGAGACCGAGCGGAATCGGAAGGAGATAGGTGACAGCTCTGAAGACCAGAATCGCTGCGACGACCTGGGCGCTGGTGATGTCGTCCAGCCCGATGGTCAACACCGCGGCATAGCCGAGTTCCACCACCCCCACGCCTCCGGGCGTCACCGGGAGCGCTGAGATCAACCGCACGAATGCGAACGCGGCCAGAACCGTGATCCAACTCAGCTCCTCTTGGGATACCCCAACGTGGCGCAAGGCAACGAGAAGGACCAGGTAGAGCGAGATGTGGCTGAGCAGCGTTGCGACGGTGAGCCACAGCCATCGATGCCGAAGGAGTCCGATGGTGTCGGTTCGGAACGCCGAAAACCGCTCGCCCCATCCTTCCATTGGCTCTCTGCGGAACAGCTTGCGTCCCCAGTTGACGACACTCCCAACACCCCGACCGATCGCCCGAGTCAGTCGATCGCTTCGCAGCAAGAGTCCAAAGAGGACGACCGCGGCTATCAAGACGATGATGCCGATGGCCGCAGCCGTCACGCGTGCGGGATTGAGTTCGCCGTCCAGAGCAAGGAGGGCAAGCGCCAGCACCGGCATGCCGAGCTTCACGAAGTTGTTCCAGATCCCCGTGACGACGGCCGACCGCCCGATCGATGCAATCGTGAATCCCCACGAGGTGAGCATGGCGATCGACACTCCAACACCGATCACCCCTCCGCCGGGCAGTGTGTTCGAGACGGCCGTCGATGCCTGGTTCACCACCGCCGCCTCTCGAAGGCGGAGTCCCGGCAAGGCAGCGACCAGCACGAACCAGTAGGTGATCAAGTTCCACAATCCGAACGCGACGAGAGACCCGAGCTCCAAACCCGTCATGGCCCGGATCGTGTCGAACACGTCGCCGTAGTCCGCGATCAACGGCATGACCCCGAGGAAGATGCCCGCGACGATGACCAGAGAGATCAGCGCCTGAATGATCCGTTTCCAGGGGAACCCCCATCGACGGTCGGCCTGCTCGGTTGCGACCCCTGAAATGCCTGCGGCATCGGGGTTTGCTGCCGGTTCATCGGTCATTCGAATCCCCGGTATCCCGCCTGGCGAGCGAGTTCGTAGAGTTCCTCCATCGGGTACATCCCGATGGCTCGCGCCACGTCCGACTTCACCGATTGCGCGCCCTCGCCCTCCGCGTCGATGTCGTATCGAATGCAGCCCCCTTGGAAGGTGTAGAACCAACGGGCCTTGTACGCCGCGTCGCCAACGTCTCCCTCGATCTCACCGAGCGCTTCGTCGAAGTCGAGACCGGAATCCTCATCGCCACCGACGCGGCGCAGGCTCACGGTCTCGGTGTCCACCTCGGCATCATCGATGATGATGACCGGTGCTCCAGTCGCATGTGCGGATGCAATCTTCTCCGAGATGGGTGCGTCCGATTCGTCGAGGATTGCGGTGATGTCGCGCCCCCGAACCGACTCACTCATGAAGCGAGAAACCACCACCGTCGAATAGACGTGATGGCGGTTCGCCACCGGAATGACCACAACCGTGAAATCAGACTTCTCTTCGAGAACCTCAATGGAGAGGGTCACATCTGGTTCGTCCGAAGCGACCTCCGTTGCCGTCCCGATATCACACGACGGCAGCAGTGTCACCCGCAGAAACTCCAATCCCATTCGATCGGAATCGAGGGTGAAATAGGCCTGGCCGCTACGCGCCTGCACATGCTCGAACTGCCAACCCGGTCGGAGCGCGTCGACACACGGGATGTACTCGGTGCCGGGGACGGCCTGCGCGGTAAGAATGATGCTGGTGCTGAACCCCTGGGACGGACCGCCGCACTCCACGATCCGCCGACCCAACTGCTGCTCCCCGCACCCCACCGAGAGCAACGCGAGAACACAGGCTGCGAACACGACGCGCCGCATCAGATGAACCCCTGCCCTCGTATGTTGTCGATGATGAACGAGATGAGCATCAAAATGGCGATCACGGTCACGACCGCCATCGCAATCCGCCGGCGCGACCACCGCTGGATCGAGATCCGTTCCCGGTCCGGCGCCAAGTCTCTGAACGACTGAACAAGATCGACTCTCTTGTCCTTGCGGACGGAGCGCAACATGCTCCTGGATTGTGACGGGACGCTCACGCTGCGCGTCGCAGCAAACGCCTCGGCGACATCATCAGGCGAGAAGAACTGAAGCGCTCGGTTGTAGACCCGTTCAGGATCAGAACTCAACGCCAGGACGAGCATCATGTTGGCGAGATCAACGGCTTGGCGCCAGGGTGTCGGCCGAACCTGTCCGAACGCGACATCGATCAACACCACATGGCCGTCGCGAACCATGATGTTGGCCGGTTTGACGTCCCGGTGGGCGAGCCCCGCATCCCAGAGGCGCCGGATCACCTCAAGCCCTTCGTCGATCTGAGCATCGGTCAGTTCGACCTCGCTGATCTCCACTGCGCCATCGAGAAACTCTGTGACGATCAGGTACTCGCGCTCGGGGGTGATTTCGACGAAGCCGTACGGGAGCGCGCATGGAATCCCCGCATCGCGCATCACGCGCATCATGTAGTCCTCATACTCGACGAGACGTCGCACCGAAGTGAACTTGACCTCATCTTCCAGCGTGCCATAGACGACGGTGCGCCCCCACTTGTACCAACGATCCGCCCGGAGGTGGCTCTGCGCATAGAGCTTGGCGAAGACCATCGTCGCCTCAGGCGAGTTCGGACTGCGACGCACGTTCATCTGCAGCGGAGTCGACCCGGCGCTGCCCGCCAGCCCGACATACCCCAGGTAGGTCACCTCGAGGCCGAGCTGATCCTGCACGGCGTTCTTGATCGCTTGTCCTCGATCACCGCCGATGTCGAGATGGGCGGACTTCCCATGCGAGTACGTGACCGGGAACACCGCATCGGGAACGAACAGCTTGAAGACGACTACCGACACCGCGACGGAGAATGTCGCTGCGACCACCGCGTCCGATGGATGATCCACGCCCAGGTACACCCGCGCGACCACCGCGAGCAGGATTGCGACGCCGCTCCCGATAAACCAGCGATTGCGCCACGTGCCCTTTGGTATGAGGGAGTAGCCGACCACGCCGAGCGTGGCTGCGATCGAGGCCACCGGCACGGATGGATGCGAATAGCCCTCCCACGACACAAGGATCTCAACGAGCGGCCGGGGACGTGCGACCGCGTACACCATCCCGGTCGTCGCCAAATCGACGATGAGAAAGGCCGCCATCCCGGCCACGAGGTGACGCCATCGCCGGTAGAAGACCAAAGCGAGAATGACCCCCCAACGAAGCACGCGGACGAAGAGATCCACCGTGAGGAGGTTGACGCCTTTGAAGAAAGCCGTCGCCGCATCCGTCCTCATCTCCTCCAGACGGAGCAGCAGTCGCATATCCTGTCTCGTCCACCAGTCCGGCGACCCGCCCACCAGGAACAGCAGGGCCCAAATCAGGAGTCCCACGAGCGCGATCACCAACCAGAACGCTCCGGTCCCCCGGAACTCCCGGGGCAGCGGCTCCTTCTCACCCGATGGCCTTCTCCGCCGACCGGTGAAACTCACGCCGGCGACGCGCACGACGCGACGCTCTCCGATCTGACCAAGATCGGAGCTTGGGCCGACAGGACCGCCGGCGGTGGTGTCGATCACCTCAGGTGGATCAGCGTCCAGTGGGATCTTCCCTCCTCGAATCGATCCTACATGTCCCGTTCTCGACGATTCAACCCTGCACCGGCTGGCACACACTTCAATCGCGAGGCCCGTCTGGCAGAAGCCGGTCGAGCGTGCCTGACACCGCGGTCGGTCGACCGGCGCCCAGAGCGGCGCTCACTCCGGGACGTGCAGGCCCATCGCCGTGTTCCATACCCGAACCTTTGCCTGGTCGGTGGTCGACTACAAGCGGCCACTTCGGTTCAGCCAGACGAGGGCAAGCCAGCCGGGCAGGATCGGCAGCCAGAAGGTCATGAGCCTGAACAGCAGTACGGCCGCGAACGCGATTGACGGATCGACGCCAACGACGGTGTACCCCGCGATGAGCGCCGCCTCAGTGGCGCCCACCCCGCCGGGTGTCGGGGCGGCGGTGGCAACGGCGGACCCGGCGAGGTAGATGACGGCGGCGCTCGCGACCGGCACCTCGGCACCAAACGCGTTGAGTGAGGCGATCATTGCGATTGTGTAGCTCAGAGTGATGATCGCGGATCCAGCGAAGAGCGCCACCAGCTTCGCGGGGGTCTTGGCAATCGTGGCGATCGCAAAGCCCCCAGCGCGCAGAGCCGGGAGAAGGTACTTCGTCAAGAGCTTGCGTCCAAACGGCAGGACCATGAAGAGGCCCGACACGAGGATGAGGACGGTGACAATGATCACCGTCGTTCTCGCATCCGGGAGAGGCAGTGCGACATCTCGGGATGCGGCGAACCCGAGGAGCACGAGCAGTGAGACGTGGACGAGCAGGCCCGCGACGGTGTTCAATCCAACCGCCGAAGCGGCCATCGGCAGTGTCAGGTCTTGCTTCTGGAGGAACCGCACGTTGGTCGCCATTCCACCGACCTTCGCCGGTGTCACCCGATTGGAAAACGACGAGGCCAGTTGCGCCATCGTGACCGACCAGAACGGGAGTCGCACCGGAACCGCCCCGACCATCCCCAGGCCCGCGCCCAGATACGTCAACGCCGACATCACGGCTACGACGGCAACCCAGCCGAGCTGTGCCGAGCGCAACTCGTCGAGGAACCTCGTTGCCGCCGTCAATTGCGGGATCAACACATAGAGGGCGATGGCCACGCTCGCAAGGACGAACAGTGTCCTGGGCTTCACCCGCTCGATGCGCTCGTACGTCACCTCGACGTCGGTCGCGGCGGCGGCGACCGAACGGAGCTTCGCATAACCCTTGGCCTTGCCAAGCTGGGCCCGGGTCGCTGAGCTGAGAGCCAACGGCTGGAGCCACGGCAGTGCCTTGGCGACGCCTTCCCTCCCAATCACATTCGCCGCCGCAGCCACGGCTCGATCGGCACCTACCGCCACCGTTGTCGACGCAAGGAGTTGCGCGTCGTCGCGTGCCAACAACGACTCGCTGGCAGCCAACTCGGCGGAGCCGAAGCCGATGATCCAAGGCACGCCGTCTTCGGCGATGAACACATTCGCCAGCCGAAGCTCCCGGTGGGCGATCGCAGCGTCGTGCAGCGTGACCACCAGCCTCCAGATGTCGGCAAGGAGCCCGTCGGTCACCTCCTCCGGATCAAGCGAGTCAAGGGACCGGCCGTCGATCTTGCGGTAGGCGAGCAGCATCCCGTCGCTGCCGACGTCGGCGATGGTCACGAGCTGGGGTGTACGGATCCCACGAGCGCTCGAGGCGAGGGACAGGAAGGCCTCATGTTCCACAGACCGGCGCAGCGACGAGAACGGCCGCCGGTCACCGGCCCTCCGGAGCCGGAGCGTCCGATAGGCGCGGGACATCAGATCCGCCGCACGATCGTCCGAGTCGAGCGTCTTGACGAATAGATCCTCCCCGTCGGGGGTCGTCACATACCAGGGGAGCGACCCGCGCGCTTCGACCGGGGCACGCGCCACTTCCGCCACCGGGATCCGGCCCAGCTCGAGCGCCATGCGGACTTCTGTCGAAGTCGCGGCCCGATCGCGGGTCTTCAGGATCAGGGCCACCAGAGCACCGGCCAAGATTCCAATTCCGATGTCGAAGGGGAGTGTGAGCACCGATATCGATGCACCCACGAACGCCAGCGATACCGCGGCCGCCACCAAACCGATCGCCCACGGTCGCAGCCGCGGTCCGATCCACACGCTGCCAACGGTCAAGACGGCGACCACCGCGGCCAGACCGTCGTTGCCGAGTCCGCCACTCGACGTACCTTCGACAGCTTCCTTGAGTGCATCGGACGTCGCAAACGCGAGCACCGTCCGACTCCCCAGCGCGCCGAGCGCGAGGGCCGAGAGCGCGGCCACGTTGATCATGATCCATCGGCGATACTTCGTCCGGTACAGCAGAAAGACATTCGTACCGACGATCGCGGTGACGATGAACAAGGCGATCACCGCCTGAATACCCGTGCTCAGCCACTCGGGCCACGCTTCCTGAATCGTGGCGAAGTCTTCCCTGATGCCGAGCAGCGCGCGCTCGAAGATCAGCAGCAGCATCATCCCGAACAACACCAGTACCAGGCCGACCAGCGCGCGCAGGACGTAGACGGTCGAGCGCACCAGGGGCGGCCGCGGCTCGGCGGTCACTGCGCTGGGATCCGGGGCAGCCCGGACTTGCTCACGTGTCGATTGAGGCGGCGTCGGCTCGTTCACATCGATCCGCTCTGGTCGAGGCACCGTTCCCTGCCGCATGAGCTTATCCGAGTCATCTCGACGGAGAGACGCTGCCAGCTCCGTGGAGCCCCGAGACCCAGACCGACACGTCGGACTCACCGGGATGGCTCGACCAGCGGTCTGTCGTCCCGCCCGGTGCTAGCTTCCACTTGTTCCGGGAACGGAGGTCGGAAGCGGGCGGTAGACGTCCTCCGGATTCGCGGGGAGCGAGTCGCACCCGAGGGCGTAGTTGACGATCTCCTTCAATTCGCCGGGGACCCACGGCGTGTCGACGAAGACCCCTCGATCGGCCGTAGCGTCGAGCTTGGACTGGAACTCGGCGCACACCTGGTTGTCCGCGGCGAGCGCTTCTCGGTACGCGGCCATCTCTGCACTCTCTGAGAGCTCGTGCCAATCCGCAGCGGTACCTGCGCGAGCGGCGAGTTCCGCGATCGGGAGCTCCCGAAAGTACAACCGGTGGAGATCGGCAATCTGTTCGGGCGGCTCGATATCTGCGGCTGCTTCGAGAGCCTCGGCTTGTATCTCCGCAACCTGCACGAGGGCAACCTGTAGGTCGCGCGGGGTGAAGTCGCTGAGCTCCACTCCCTGATCCGTGAGCCCCAGATGAGATCCCTGGCCCACGATGAGCACCAGGCCTTCCGGGCTCGTTGCGAGCGGCTCGTACCGCTCGAGGCCTCGCTCGAAGATCGTGTTGATGCGGTCCACGTACTCGGTCATCGACATCTCACCGCCGCCGCATCCAACGAGCAGGAACACAACTGAAAGCGCAAGGGGAATGAAGCGGTTGATCGCGAGACCTCCGTGCACAGAAACTCGACGCATTGCGGCCGAACCTGGGTCACATCTTCGCCCACTCGATCCGGCAAGCGATAGGGGCGGATTGCTCTCATGGGCTCGCGGTCGCAGTCGCGCCTCGCGGACTATCGACTGAGAGCCTCGCCTGCCGGAACGTGTCAAACGCCTCTAGCAATCCGAATCAACTCCCGCGCGTAATGTGCGCCCAGGCAAACACGCGCTCCGTCTCGCTTGCCGCATTGTCGGAAACTCGTGCGGTGCACTTGGAATCCCGCGACGTCGGAGGAAGAACCAGGGGTTTTCGCCCCGTGGGTGGGAGAGGACCCTCATGACCGATTCGGATGTCAGCCGAACCGACGAGCCAGAGTTCGAACCGCTGAAGAGCTACGGCTTCTACGAATGGATCAACCGCCACCCGTGGTCGATCGCAGCAGTGCTTGTCGTTCTAGCTGTGGGACTCGCCGCCCTCTACCCGGTCGTCGCCGATCAGAGCGAACCGTCGTTCGACCCAACGGGCCCCATCTACGACACCCGGGATCACGTCAACGAAGTCTTCGCTTCGAGTTCGTCCATACGCGAGGTTCCGTTCATCGTTGAGAATCCGGCCGGTGGCGACGTGCTCAGCCGCGATTCGCTCGTGGAACTCAAGCAGAATCAGAACGCCCTGCTGGCGGACCCTGAGTTCCAGAGTCACCTTGCGACGACGTTCGTCCGGGACCTCGGTGTGACAACCGAGGGCGTCTACTCAATCGCGAACGCCGTCGACGCTGCACTCCCCGGCGGCCTCGAGGCAGCATCAGATGCCGACGTGAAGATCGCACTTGCCGACCTCTTCGCCGATGACTCTCCGACGAGCTCGTTGCGATTCCTCCTTGCACCGATGGGGACAACACGCGACGTGATCAAGATCGACGGCGCTTCCGTCGTGGTGTGGGAGTCCCCGGCGTTCTTTGCACGAGTGACGTACGACTTCAACACGTTCGACCAGGAGCAACTGCTGGAGGCATTCGGGGAGAAGACGAGCCTCGAAGTCGAGCGCTGGCTGCGCGGTGTGCAGACCACACTGCGTGGCGACGAAGTATCTGTCACGGCGATCGGCGTCGCCATCGACACGGGGCTCGTTGCCGAAGAACAGACCACGGCCGCAGCGCCATACCTCCTCGCAGCGGTGGCATTCATTGTGATTCTTGTTGGCGCGCTGCTCCGGTCCTACTGGGCGGCGATGATCGTTGGGGCCGGCCTCGGTGTGACGATGATGTCGTATGGGGGTATCAACGCCTTGCTCGGGCTGAAAATGAATTCCCCCCTACTGATCATGATCGTCCCGATCGCTCTGATCAGCTTCGGCGTGGACTTCTTCATTCACGCCAGCGGGCGGACACGTGAGATGCAGGTGCTGGGCTTTGGCCGCGAACGGTCGTACCCACTCGGCCTTACGGCCGTATCAGCCGCCCTCCTGCTCGCGGCGTTGTCATCGGCGGCAGCCTTCCTGTCGAATGCCGTCTCCGGGATTCAAGGCATCACTGAATTCGGGATCGCCGCAGCGGTTGGATTGCTCCTCTCGTACATGATCCTCGGCTGGATCGCCCCGAAACTGCTGCTTTCAACCGAGGAGCGGTTGGGTGCGCGACCGGCGGACCTCAGCCATCTGCGAACAGCCTCTCAGAAGGTCGGGTTCGTCGTGGCGTCGTTCGTCGCCGCGATCGCAGTGACCATGACCATCGTGATGCCGGCAATCGGGTGGGGCCTCTACCTCCTGTTCCTGCTTCTGGGCGTCTACCTGCCGTACTGGCTCACCCGCCGGCGCAACCGACGCGCAGCGGAGGCGGGTCGACCATTGACGGATGAAGTGAAGGGCGCTGGCCACGGTTTCAGCGCTGCAGGCACGACGGTGCACTTTGTCGCAAGGTGGCGGGTGTTCGCGATCCCCCTCGTTGTAGTCCTGGCTGTGGTTGCCCTCATCGGTGCGTCCAAGGTAGAGCGAGGATTTGAGGTCAAGGACTTCTTCTCCTCGAAGACCGATTTCGTTGCGAGTCTCGACAAGCTGGAGCGGTACTGGGGAAGCGGAGGAGGCACGAGCGACTACGTCTTCATCGAAGGCGACCTGACCGCACCCGGAACTCTCATAGCGATGGAAGCCGCCCAGGCTGAGATCGGAGCTTCCGACGCGGCGTTCGTACGCGACTTCAACGGCGAAGTCGAGTTCTCACCGAACGCTGTCACCGTTGTGCGAGTCGCGACAACGTCTGCGCCGATGCGCGCCGCCATCGCTGCCGAACAGGGTGTCGAGATCACCGACAACGACGTCGACGGTATCGCAGATAGCCCCGAGCAGATCGCCGCGATCTACCGGTACGTCACGACGAACAGCGTCGTGGACGATGGTGGAGTCGAGATCTTCCCGGTCGACCAGACCGAGACGATCCTCTACGTGGGTGACGGCGTCCAAGGGACGAGGATCGCAACGGGCATAGCCACATTCACCGACGACCAGATCATTCTCGCGGGACGAGCGGTGCTCGAGAGTGCCGCAGCCGGATTGAGAGCCAATCTCGCCGGCGGCACCGCGACCGTCGCGGTATCCGGTGGCGCAATCACCGGCCAGGACTCCATGGATACGTTCCTGCAGTCGATGCTGATCTCGCTCCCCATCGCGGTAGTACTGACCTCCCTGCTCGTGTTCGTCACCCTCTTCTTCATCTTCCGCCACTTCGGAAGGCGGATAGCGTCGATCCTGAAGCGGTCCGGGCGCTACGCGGTGGTATCAATGGTCCCGATCCTCCTCGTCGTTGCCCTGGTTTACGGGTTCATGTACCTCGTCGGATACCGCCTCAACCTGATCACTGCGATGATCGCAGCGATTTCGATCGGCGTCGGCGTCGACTATGCCACGCACTTCACCGTGCGTTTCATCGAGGAATTCGAACACGAGCCCAGCCGGTTCCCAGCGCTGCGCCGCACGGGTGAGGGAACCGGGGGTGCACTTGCCATCTCCGCGGTGACGTCGATGACGGGGTTCCTCATCATGGCAGCGGCACCGATGCCGATGTTCGTGACGTTTGGTGTCCTCACCGCCGTCATGATTGGGTGCTCGCTGGTTGTGACGCTCCTGGTGCTTCCGAGCCTCCTGTTGCTGGTCACACCATCCCGCAAGGGCGACGAAAGGGAGGACATGATCTACGAGGTGACTCGCGGCGGCGAGTTCGACTACGAACCCCACGAGCGGGACACTGCCATGAGGCAGCCCCAGGAGCCGACAACAGCACCAGCGCCGACCTTGGAGCCCGGCGACACACAGACCTGACGCTGCGAAGAACCAAAGTTGAAGGAGATCGTGGTGGTCACTCTCGGGTACCCAGCCGCCGAACGCGAGAGAAGGCGAACGACGCAGTGAGAGCCCAGGCCCGCTCGTCGAACAGCAGCGAGAGATCGCTGATGCATGCCGCCGAGATTCAGTCGGCTGGTTCAGGGAGTGGAGCCCGGTGAAGGGCGGTAGACGTCTTCCGGATGCTCCGGGTATCCGTCGCATCCGAGCGCGACCTCGAAGAGTTCTTTCAGCTCATCCGGAATCCACGGCGTTTCGGCGAAGGCCCCTCGTTGCTCGCCAATCGCGTTGACCTCGGATTGAGCATCGACACACGCCTGCTTGTCGTCGGCAAGCGCTGCCCGATAGGCGGCCATCTCGGTGGTGTCGGAGAGCTCCGCCCAGTCCGCAGCGGAGCCAGCCCGAGCGGACAGCGCCTCTTGGGCTGAGATGAAGTCACTATCGAAGTCGAAGAAGAGATGGTGAAGAGCCGCGACCTGGTCGGGCGGATCAATGGCGGCCGTGGCCTCGTCGACTCTGGACTCGATCCCTCTCACCTGATCAAGGGCGGCCTGAAGGTCCCGTGGTGTGAAGTTGCCGAGTTGGGTCCCATCGGCGACAAGCACGCCGCCTCCAGGGCTTGCCACGAGCACCTCATACTCCTGTCTCGCCTGATCCACGATGACATTGAGACGGTCGACGTACTCCGTCAGAGACAGCTCACTGCCACCGCCACAGCCCGCAAGCAGCAGCGCGACACCGAGGCCAGTCCATACACGACGCAATTTCGTCCTCCGTTCCGTCAACGCAACCAGACCGCCGTCGGCAGCCCACCCATCAGGCGCGTGACCGGCCACGTTGGACTACGCACCTACTCGGTGGCGAGATCCGCGATGATGATGGTCTTTCCTTGAGCGTGACCTTCCCCGACATGAGCCACCGCGTCCGGGGCCTCGTTCAGCGGATAGGTTCTGTCCACGACCGGCGTGATCTTCCCACCTTCTGCGAGGTCCTTGAGAACGGCAAGATCCTCCGGATTCGACGTCGAAACGAACGGCCTCCCTTGCTGCTTGACAAATAGCGACAACGCGAAGGCGGCTATGGGCTCCTTCAAACCCCCGAACCAACCGCCGACCGGTGCACCGTTGGCCAGAAGCTTCCCCGTCGGTTTGAGTGCTCGTCTGGTGTCTGACATCGAATGGCTCCCCACGTTGTCGAGGATGAGGTCGTACCGCTGCTCCCCCACGGTGAAGTCTTCTTCGGTGTAGTCGATGACGTGGTCTGCGCCGATCGACCGGACCATTTCCAGGTTCCTCGTGCTGCAAACGCCGGTCACTTCCGCACCGAGCGATTTTGCAATCTGCACCGCGAATGTCCCAACGCCTCCGGATGCTCCGGTGATGAGAACCTGCTGTCCCGCCTGAACGTTGCCTTGATCGCGAAGGGTCTGCAGAGCGGTGAGTGCGGACACCCCGAGGGCGGACGCTTGCTCGAATGTCAGACGGTCTGGTTTCAGGGCGAGCGAGGTTTCGGGGAAGGATGCATAGTCGGCAAATGCGCCTTTGTACGAACCGAAGACGTCGTCGCCGGGTTGGAACTCCCTCACGTTCGTGCCGACCGCCTCGACCGTGCCCGCAATGTCCGCCCCCGGCACACGGTTCTTCGCCCTCAGCGAGGAGAACAACGGTCGCATCACGTACGGCAGGCCTCCGATCGTGTAGTAGTCACCAATGTGGATGGAGGCGGCACGGACTCGCACCAGCACCTCGTCATCGCCAACTGCCGGCTTCTCGATCTCCTTGAGCGTCAGCACCTCGCGGGGTGACCCGAACTTGTCTTGGACGATTGCTCTCATCGCTTGCTCTTCCTTCCGTGCCTCACTCGAATACTTCAAAGGTAGTGGAGTTCGTGACGGGCGATATGGAATGCCGCCTGCAGAGCGACTGAGAACTCCGCGCCGACCGTCTCCACTACCGCCCGCACGAGCAGGAGCACACCTCCGACGAGCCTCCAGGTCGACAACCACCCGGGGACCGGCCGTGCTCGGCACGGCACCGTGCAAAGGATCGGTGCGCTGATGCGGAAGAGGGTGATCGGGACGAGCCGGCAGGTCCGGTCACACACCGCTACGGGATGTCCCCGAGTGGTTCGGCGAGCGAGACCCGATCCCGGCCGACGCTGTTGTACGATCCGCTGATGCGTGGCATTTGGCTGATCCTGTTCGCCGCGGTCTTGTGGGGTACAACCGGAACTGCCCAGGAGTTGGGACCCGAGGCGGCCAGCCCGCTCGCCGTGGGATCGCTGCGGCTTCTGTTGGGTACCGTCGTTCTCGTCCTCCTCGCCGTCTTCAACCGGCCGGATGCCGGCTGGCGGTGGCTGGTACGGCCGGCGACGTTGTTCGCGGCAGCCGGGGTGGCGGCGTTCCAGCTCTTCTTCTTCTCAGGTGTCGACCGAACGGGGGTTGCCGTGGGGACACTCCTTGCCCTCGGTTCCGCTGCGGTATTCGTCGGTGTCATCGAGGTGTTGCTCACCGCCACGTGGCCGAATCCGAAATGGGTGGCAGCGACGGTTCCGGCGATCATTGGACTCGCCATCCTCGCTACTGCCACGCGGGAGTCTGATGTGGACGGCACCGGCGTGATCCTGGCGCTCGCCGCAGGGCTCTCATACGCCACCTACATTGTCTGCGCAGCGCGATTGGCCCGACTCGGTTCGGTTCGTCACTCGACCGCGGCGATCTTCAGCCTGGCGTCGGTGATGCTTGCGCCGGTGGCGCTGACCCAGGACCTGTCATTCGTTCGAAGCATCGACGGGGCCGTGATGGTCTTGTGGTTGGGTCTCGTGACACTCGCCGTCGCCTACTTGCTGTTCACGTCCGGTCTGCGCAGCACCGATTCGAGCACCGCGGCAACGCTCTCCCTCGCTGAGCCTGTGACTGCGACCGTTCTCGGCGTTGTGGTGCTCGCCGAGAGGCCCAGTCTCGGAGCCTGGTTTGGCATCGGCCTCATCGTTCTCGGCCTTGTTCTGGCCGCCCGCTCCTCCCGAGCCGACGTGCCCCTGGTACCCGGCTGAGTCTCGGTCCCGGACCGTTGCATCCAGTTGGGGATCATGTCCGGGGGGAGCGGTCCGCTGAGCTGGATCCGTCGTTCGCGTCTTGGAACACGTTCTGGTGTCCTGATTGGCACAAACGACGTCAAGCGACCGACTTCCTGAAGGTGATCATCCGCTTCTCAGGCGCGAAACCGAGACGTTCGTAGAGCCGATTCGCTCCGGTGGGACTCTCCGAGTCGACGCCCAGGCAGGCGTACTCGAGACCGTCGTCACGGAATGCCCGCAACGCCATCGTGATGAGGGCCGACGCGATCCCGCGTTCGCGGTGGCTGCGTACGGTGCCGATGCCTTCGATCCAACCCTCGGTTCTTCCCCGGTCCTCCCAGTCGTGTGGGTACTTCGAGCACGACAGGTATGCGACCGGGGTTCCCAAGTCGTAAACGACCGCCGACATGTCTGGCAAGAAGAACTCCCCGGAATGGAATGACTCCCAGTGGTCCAGAGCGAACGGCTGCGAACCCCAGTGATCCTCGAACGCCGCGTTGTGAACTTCGAGGGAGTCCGCCACCGTGTCCTCCGACCACTGCCGCGCCGTGAGTCCGTCGTCGAGTGGAGCATCGTCGATGGGCATTGAGAGATCGCGCAGGTTCTCCGTGAAGTATCGGACCCGTTCGTAGCCGTGCCGTTCGAAGAGGGTCTGCTGCTCGGTCATCCACTCGTAGATGTCGTAGCGGTACAACGCACGAGGGAGATCGTCGTCGAGCGCACGAAGGCGATCCGCGCCCGCTTCCTCGATCCAAG
>Ga0316195_10000394_pt1 | contig 17104 bp, 15 predicted proteins | sample Phised1_MG_FD_204937 | JGI IMG/M metagenome (GOLD analysis project Ga0316195, IMG submission 204937) | Coastal sediment microbial communities from Maine, United States - Phippsburg sediment 1 | ecosystem: Environmental > Aquatic > Marine > Coastal > Sediment | place: USA: Maine | collected...
GCAATTACTGCAGATGAAGGATGAGTTGGGTGACCAGTTCAAGGGCTTGCCCCATAACTCGCCTCAGTACATTCATCTTGTCGCAGAAATGGAAAAGCGGGTTTTCGCCGACCGGGCGGAATATGCCGGCGATCCGGAATTTTTTGAAGTCCCGACCAATGCGCTGGTGGCGGCAGCCTATGTGTCATCCCGGGCAGCCGAGGTAAACCCGTCGGGAATTTCCAGTCTGGACGGAGTGCGTCCGGGGCTTGAGTCAAAAGACACCACCCACTTTTCTATCCTGGACTTCGATGGCAATGCGGTTTCAAACACCTATACCCTGAACGCGGAATTTGGCAGTGGGGTTGTGGTGGGCGGTGCCGGTTTTCTGCTGAACGATGAAATGGATGATTTCAGTTCCAAGCCCGGTGTGCCGAACTATTACGGCGTGGTGGGGGGTGAGGCCAACGCCATTGAGCCTGGAAAGCGGATGCTTTCCTCGATGACCCCCACCATCCTGGTTCAAGACGGCGAGCCGGTGATGGTAGTGGGGACGCCGGGCGGCTCAACGATCTTCACCAGTGTATTCCAGGTGATGGTAAACCTGATCGACTTCAACATGACGCCGGAGGATGCGGTGTCCGCGACGCGTTTTCACCACCAGTTGCTGCCGCCGGAAGAGATTACCTTTGACCCTGGCATTCCGTTGCCAAGCCGCACGGTCGAGGAACTGGCGAAGCGTGGCTACAGGCCGCGCCCCCATGACTGGGCCCTGGGCGATGTGATGGTGATCAGTGGCCTTAATGGAAGCTTGCGCGCCGCTGCCGACCCCAGGGGCCGGGGCGTTGCCAGGGTGATGGCCCGGGACGAATAGTCCCGGGCGCAACAGCTTTGGGTCTAGCCCTTGATATCCAGGGCGTTGGGCCGCTTGGGCAATCCGGGCATGCGGATAATGTCCCCGGCCAGGGGAACCAGGAAGCCGGCTCCTGCCGAGAGCAGCACATTTCTAATCGTGATCCGGAAGCCGGTGGGGCGACAGATCTGCTTGGGATCGTCGCTTAGCGACAAGGGCGTCTTGGCCATGCAAATTGGCAGGCCCGCGAAACCCAGGCGCTGGATCCGGGCCAGGTCCTTGGTGGCGGTGGCGGTGTAATCCACGCCCTCTGCTCCGTAGACCTTGGTGGCAATCGCTTCGATCTTTTTCTTGATGGAGTCCGACCAGTCATAGGTGGGCTTCAGGGGTCGGGTTTCCCCGTTGGCCGTTTCAATGACCGCTCTTGCGAGTTCTTCCGCGCCCTTGCCACCGTCGGCGAAGGCAGTTGATACGGCGCACCGCACACCCAGTTCCTCGCAGGCCTTGCGTACTACTTCCACCTCGGCATCGGTGTCGGTGTCGAAGCGATTGATGGACACCACCGGCTCCCTGTCGAAGCCACGAATGTTTTCCAGGTGCTTGAACAGGTTGGGCAGGCCTGCTTGGACAGCGGCTACGTCTTCGGCAATCAGGTCCTTGGGTCCCTTTCCACCATGACGCTTGAGTGCGCGGATAGTGGCCACCAGGACCACTGCCGCCGGGGAAAGCCCGGTGTAACCGCACTTGATGTCAACGAATTTTTCCGCGCCCAGGTCGGAGCCGAATCCGGCTTCGGTAATCGCCCAGTCACCCAGTTTCAGGGCCATGCGAGTGGCAATCACGCTATTGCAGCCATGCGCGATGTTGGCGAAGGGTCCGCCATGCACCAGGGTGGGAACGCCCTCGCAGGTCTGTACAAGGTTCGGCAGCATGGCGTCCTTGAGCAAACGCATCATTGCGCCTACCGCTCCAACATCCTCGGCGGTAAGCGGGTTTCCATCGGCTTCCTCGGCCACGATCAGTCGGGACAGGCGTTTGCGCAGGTCTGCCTCGTCCTCGGCCAGGCAAAGTGTTGCCATGATTTCCGAGGCCGGTGTGATATCGAATCCGGTTTCCCGGGGAACGCCCTGGAGTACCCCGCCCAGGCCGATGACCACGTGGCGCAATGCCCGGTCATTCATGTCGATGACGCGGCGCCAGCTGATGCGCCGCGGATCCACTTCCGGCGGGTTACCGTAATGGATGTGATTATCCAGCAGCGCAGCCAGCAGGTTATGGGCTGCGGTGATGGCGTGAAAATCACCGGTGAAGTGGAGGTTGATGTCTTCTTCGGGAACCAGGCTGGCCTTGCCGCCACCGGTGGCGCCGCCTTTCATGCCGAACATCGGACCAAGGGAAGGTTCTCGCAGGGCAATGCAGACTTTCTCGCCCAGGCTGGCCATGCCCTGGCCAAGACTGATTGAGGTGGTTGTTTTTCCTTCGCCGGCGCCAGTAGGCGTCATGGCGGTCACCAGGATCAATCTGCCGGACTTTCTGTCTGCTACCGCTTCATGCCTGAGCTTGGCTTTCTCGGTTCCGTATGCGATCACGTGTTCGGGAGCTATTCCCAATTGCTTGGCGAGTTGGCCAATTTCCTGCACAGTGCCTGACATGCTCTTCGTCCTCGATTAATTCGAAACGCAAGAGGGTACACTATTAAACCGGTTATACCGAATACCTGAAATTCCGCATTGCAAACAGGAACAAGAAATGGATATAGGTGAATTGCGCCGCGAATACTCGCGATTGGGGCTTCGGCGCGCTGACCTTGCACAGGACCCCTTCAGCCAGTTTCAGCTCTGGTTTGAGCAGGCCAGGGAGTCTGGCCTGTCAGATCCCAACGCCATGAGCCTGGCGACGGTGGACGAGCAGGCCCGCCCGTCCCTGCGCACCGTGTTGCTGAAATTCTGGAACGAAGAAGGCTTCGTGTTCTACACCAATTTCGAAAGCGCCAAGGCCCGGGATATTTCCTCGAATCCTGAAGTCGCCTTGTTGTTCCTCTGGTTGCCCCTGGAGCGGCAGGTAATCATTCGCGGGCGGGCGGAGAAAGTCTCCACCGCGGAATCCATGAAATATTTTCTCAGCCGGCCCCGGGGCAGCCAGCTTGGCGCCTGGGTCTCCGAGCAAAGTTCGGTGGTTTCCTCGCGGGGTCTGCTGGAGGCCAAGCTCGAGGAAATGAAGCAGAAATTTGCCAACAAGGACGTCAGCCTGCCATCGTTCTGGGGAGGCTTCAGGGTGGTGCCCAGGAGCATTGAATTCTGGCAGGGCAGGCCAAACAGGATGCATGATCGCTTCATGTACACTCGGGATGATGGCGGCTGGCGCGCGGATCGACTGGCCCCCTGATGGAGACTGTGTGAGTTGATATTGTCCAGGCTGACAATTGCATTGCTGGGTCGCTGCTGCGGCCTGGTGTTGCTGGTCGGGTTTCTTGTCGCTTGTCAGCCCTCGGCAGATCAGCCCAGGCCTGGAGAGCGCCGGGATGTCCCCCAGCAGGAGTCCCCTGAGTCCCCGGCGACGCATGAGTTATTGAGCAGTGGCATCGGGATGTCGGATTTGCCGGAGCAGTTTTCATCGCTATGGCATCCCTGGAGCGGTGACCTGGACGGCATGGTCGAACGTCGCGGCATTCGTGTGCTGGTTGTGCATAGTGGATATTTGTATTTCTTTGATGAAGGCCGGCCCAGGGGTATCACCGTGGAGATGCTGGCTGAGTTTGAGCGATTCCTGAACAAGAAGTACAAAACCCGTCGCCTGCCAATATACGTGGTGCCCATTCCTGTCACCCGGGAGCGCCTGCTGCCTGACTTGCTGGCTGGCCGGGCTGACCTGATTGCAGCAAACCTGACGGTCACCCCGGAACGTTCCGCGCAAATAGACTTTTCCAATCCAATATATAGCGGGATCAGCGAAGTCATCGTGACCGGGCCCTCCGCGCCGCCCGTTGAGAGTATCCAGGACCTGGCCGGGCAGGATATTTTCGTGCGCGCTTCCAGTAGTTACTTTGAAAGTCTGAATCGATTGTCTACCGGGTTTGTCGCCATGAACCTTAAGCCGCCACGCATTCGCCTGGTGGAGGAGGTGCTGGAAGACGAGGATGTCCTGGAAATGGTTAACGCGGGAATTTACCCGATGACCGTGGTTGATGACGTGAAGGCCAGGTTCTGGAGTGGTGTGCTCGAAGAGCTGGTCACGCGCGAGGACCTGGTAATTAACATGAATGGTGATATTGCATGGGGATTCCGCAAGGACAGCCCCAAGCTGAAGGCCCTTCTGGATGAATTCATGCGCAGTCATGGCCAGGGCACCCTGTACGGCAATGTGGTGCGAAACAAATACCTGGATGACAGCGGTTGGGTGAAGAGTGTCAGTTCCAGGGCGGCGCTGGAGCAACTGCAGCCGCTATCCAAACTGTTCAAGAAGTATGGTGAGCAGTACGGATTCGACTGGCTGGAGTTGGCAGCCCAGGCGTTCCAGGAATCGGCCTTCGACAACAGCAAGAAAAGTGGCGCGGGCGCGGTGGGTATCATGCAGGTAAAGCCCTCCACTGCCAGTGACAAGAACGTTGGCATTGAAGATGTGTATGAACTGGAGAACAACATACACGCCGGGGCCAAGTACCTGCGCTTCCTGGCGGACCGGTATTTCGATGATGCCAGCGTGCATCCCATGGACCAGTGGATGTTTGCCGTGGCGGCCTATAACGCAGGGCCGGCCAAGATCGTGCGTATGCGCAGGCTGGCCAAGAAACAGGGTTATGACAACACGGTCTGGTTCGACAACGTGGAAGTGGTGGTGGCCAAGAATATTGGCCCGGAGACCGTCCAGTATGTGAGCAATATTTACAAGTATTACGTCGCCTATAAATTGAGCTGGGAACGTTCTGACTTGCGAGAAAAAATCATAGGCGACCGATAGTCCGATGGTTCGGACTGGTCCACAGGAGTGTCGTGCACATCCCTCGAATTAATTTTATTACGCTGATCATGTTGTTTGAGGCAGCGCTGCTGCCGCTGTCCCTGCTGCTGTCCTGGCTACTGGAGATCCCGCTGACACTTTCCCCTACCGGCCTGTCGATCGTGATGGGTGTGCTTGGTACGGTGCCAATATGGTGGCTACTTGTGTGGGCACGAGGCCTCCGGGTTTCCCCGGTGGAGGAATTCTTTAGCTGGGTCGACAGCAATATTGTTTCACTGTTTCGCGGGGCCACTGCCTGGCAGATTGCTGTCATAGCGTTGTTGGCGGGGCTGGGTGAGGAACTGCTGTTTCGCGGCATTATCCAGCAAGGTCTTCAGGGCTGGCTGGGTCCCTTGTCCGGCTTGTTCCTGGCAAGTTTCGTTTTCGGAGCAGCACATTGGGTGAGTCGCACCTACATGATCTTCGCCTGCCTGATGGGCCTGTACCTGGGCCTGCTGTACTGGTACACCGATAACTTGCTGGTTCCGATCATCGTCCACGCCTTGTATGACTTTATTGCCCTGCGACTGTTGTTGCGCCAGGCCCCGGTCGCTTCCCGGGACTTCGCCTAGGGTGCTGTATTCGCGGAAACGTTACAGGGCCAGTCTTTGATGAGTGAGTGGCTGCTACTGGCCAGGCCCGTCTTGCACCTGTTATTGCATGTGCTGGTGCCGGGGATATTCGCGCGACTGTGCTGGCCCCAGCGCTGGAAGATGGCGTGGTTGGTGATGATGGCGGGCATGCTGATCGACCTGGATCACCTGTTGGCCGACACACTTTACGATCCCCTGAGGTGCAGCCTTACAGCTCATCCATTGCATGGCCCGATTCCCGCGCTGGTCTATCTGTTACTGCTTTGGCCGCGCAAGACCCGGGTGCTTGCCTGTGGTCTTGTGATTCACCTGGCGCTTGATGGTTCGGACTGCCTGATGATGCTGGCAGTCTGACTTTTCGGCAGGCGGCAACTTGGAACCGCCCCCTTCAATGCGGTTAACATGGGTCGGCGATTTACAGGGCGTGAACAGAGACGGTAAAGGCTTACATGGCATTCAAGACACTTCGATTTCGGGCGGGCCCCGGGGCTACAAGAGTATTGACCCGGGAAGGGTTCGACTTTGATCGGTTCCAGGTTATGGCAGGCGCCTCCGGTGGACCCAAGTGGTTGGCACTGAGTCGGCTGGACAAATTCATTGCCGGCGAATTGTTGCCCCTGCGCAAGACACCGCTATTCCTGTTGGGCTCATCGATTGGAGCCTGGCGGTTCAGTTGCTATGCAAAACCTGATCCGGTCGCTGCTATCCAGAGATTTGAAGATGCCTATGTTGAGCAGCGCTATGGTAAGAAACCCACCGCCGAGGAAGTTACCGCGGAGACCCGGCGATTTTTCAAGCTGATTGCCGGGGAGGGTGGTGAGTCCCAGATGCTGTCCAATCCCCGTGTTCGACTGAACGTGATGGCGGTGCGCTGTCGTGGCCCGGCAGCGTTCGAGCAACCCTGGTTACAGGGCCTGGGAATGATGGCAGCAGCCACCGGCAACCTGATTAGCCGGCGCGCGCTTGCCGTGTCCTATGAGCGAGCCCTGTTTTTTGATCCCAGGGATGAGCCGCCGTTTAGGAACCTGGCGGGACTGCCCATGCACCGTACCGCCCTGAGTGAGCAAAACCTGGAGGACGCGGTGGTGGCCAGTGGCTCCATTCCCCTGGTGCTCGAGGGTGTGCGTGATATTCACGGAGCTCCCAGGGGCATGTATCGCGACGGCGGTGTCACGGATTACCACTTCAACGATTCCCTGAGCAGCGATGACGGGCTGGTTTTTTATCCACACTTCTATCCGTACATGGTGCCGGGCTGGTTCGACAAGAGCCTGTCCTGGCGCCGAGCAAGGGGCGCGGCGACCGACAAGGTCCTGCTGGTGTCTCCCTCGGAGGAGTTTGTCGCCAGCCTGCCCTATGGGAAGATTCCGGACAGGAAGGATTTTGTGAACCTGGATAACGAGCAACGCATCAGCTACTGGAATACCGTGGTGGCTGAGAGTGAGCGCATGGCTGACGAATTCCGGGAGTTACTGGCTGGCGGTGATCTGGCCGCCAGGCTCGAGTCACTGGGCTGAATTCAGGCATCGGGAGTCTTATCGATATGGGTTTCATTCTGCATGAGCGCCTGCAACAGGATTGTGTGCAACTTGGCAGCTTTGCCCTGAGCAAGTTGCTGCTGCTCAATGACAGTCGCTTCCCCTGGTGCATCCTGGTGCCCGCCAGGGCTGATGTGTCCGAGATTCACCAACTGGATTGGAATGACCAGGTTCAGCTGCTGAGAGAGTCGGGACGACTGGCGAATTGTCTCACTCGAATTTATCGCCCGGACAAGTTGAATGTCGCCGCCATAGGCAACCTGGTGCCACAGTTGCATCTGCATCACGTGGTGCGTTATCGCGATGACGCCGCCTGGCCGGCCCCGGTTTGGGGTGTGGGTGTTGCCCAGCCCTACGAAGCGGTGGACCTGCAGGCCCGGATCGCAAAACTGCATGATGAATTGGGTAAAGAAGCGGAAGCGTCGGCAGGATTTGCTGCCTGTTGGTAAATATCCCGGACAAGGAGTCTTAAATGAAAAATATCATCGGCACGTTGATTTTTGCGGTGCTGCTGGCGGCTTGCGCCGGACAGGAGCGGGCACAAGAAACTGCCCAGGTCACAAATCCCGAGGCAGTGGATTTCCCGGTTCTCGCCGGAGACTGGATTCTGGATTCCCTCGACGGTGAGAAGTGGCTCGGGGAGCCGCGAGTCACCATGACCTTGTCGGACAGTGGCAGGTTCTCCGGCAGCGGCGGCTGCAATCGCTACTTCGGTGTATTCACCTTGACAGAAGGCAGGCTGGGCACCGGGCCGATAGGCTCAACCATGATGGCTTGCGAGCAGGCGAACATGGACCTGGAGCGCCGCTACCTGGGTACCCTGGAAAAAGTCGCCAGGATTACTCGTGGCGATGCTCTGCTGCACCTACTGGATGAACAGGATAGGGAACTGGTCGTGTTGCGAGCGGCCCCGCCTGGGGACTAGGCGGTGACCTAGCCTACCGGAACGCCGAACAGATAGGGGTGCAGGAAGCGAATCAGTCCGTAGGTGACGATGCCGGCCATGACGATGATCACGTCTTTTTTCACTGGCAGTTTTTCTGTCTGGCGAGTCGCACCGCGCTTGTTGGCTGACCACATGTCAACCACGGCATACAAACCAAAGGATGAGAACAGGATCACCGAGGCCTGGTCGCCGTTGGCCAGCAGGTGACCGATGGCCCAGAGTACGACGGCCCAGTTCATCGGGTGGCGGGTGAAGCGCTTGATGTTGCCAGGCATGTGAGCGGCCGGTAACAGGATCAGTACCGGGAGCATGATGGCGGCGGTTGCAATGTACCCCCAGCTTGGTGGCAAATAGACTGACACGAATGGCGCCTTTGCCTTGCCCATTACCAGCAGGACGAAGCCCACCAGGGATACCAGGCTGAACACGGCCTTGTATTTTTTCTCGCCAAGGCTGCTTACCAGCGACTGGCGGGCTGCGGGCAGGGTCGGAAGCAGGTGCGCGGCCATAAAAATAATAAGACCAATAATCAGCAATTCCATGGCAACACTCTCCGAAATTTGTGGGTTATACCCGGGAAATACCGAGGATAGCCTGTTTGGCGGTGGGCAGCACAGTTCATCGCCCGGCCAGGGCCTTCGAATGTGATAGATTCACGCCCTGGTCACTCCTGGATACCCGTTTCCCCATGCTGCCAACTATTGATACTCCGCTGCGTTACGAGTTTGAAAAAGCACCGGGCATGGGAGAGATCATGGAAGTGTCCGAGGGCATTTTCTGGTTGAGAATGCCGCTGCCCATTATGCTCGGTCACATCAACCTTTGGTTGCTCAGGGACCAGGACAGCTGGGTCATCGTTGATTCCGGGATGTCCGATGAGACAACCCGGGGGTTGTGGCTGAAACTGTTCGAGGAAAAGTTCCGCGGGCTGCCGGTGTCGCGGGTGATAGTTACCCACCTGCACCCGGACCACGTGGGTCTGGCGGGCTGGCTCTGCAGGCACTGGGGGGTGGAATTATGGATGAGCCGCACCGAGTACCTGTTGTGCCGCAACCTGGTGCGGGACACTGGCACGGAGGCGCCCGGTGAAGGCGTGGACTTTTATCGACGTGCCGGGTTTGACGAAGAGTCACTGGCCGAATACCGCAAGCGCTTCGGCGGATTTGGTTCGGTGGTATCTGATCTGCCCAACGCATTTACCCGGCTGACCGATGGCATGCAATTGACCATTGGTGGTGAGACCTGGGAAGTTGTGATTGGCAGGGGGCACTCTCCGGAACATGCCTGTCTATATTGTCCGTCCCGCAAGCTGATTATTTCCGGCGACCAGATTCTTCCAACCATTTCATCGAACGTCAGCGTGTGGCCCACCGAGCCCCATGCAAATCCCCTGGCCGACTGGCTGGATTCATGCGCCAGCCTGAAGCAGCGACTACCGGCTGATGTGCTGGTGCTGCCTTCCCACGGAAAAATCTTCAGGGGTGCGCCTGAACGGCTACAGGCCCTGATCGACGAGCACCAGGGCGGTCTGGATAAGTTGCTTGAGATGTGTGATACGCCGCGCACGGTCATTGAACTGTTTCCGGCGCTGTTCAAATCGGTAATTACCCGTCGCAACCTGATCATGGCCACCGGCGAAAGCCAGGCCCACGTGAATTACTTGCTGGGCCGGGGTGAGCTTGAACTGGCCGAGCCGCGCGATGGGGTGAACTACTACCGCCGGACCTAGTTCCAGCGGCAGTGATTGATCTCTAGGCCAGCCGCAGGTGCCAGCGATGATCCAGTTCGCTGACCTGGGCGAAGAACTGGTTGCATTCATCCCGCTTCAGCGCACTGAAAATATGCTGGAATTCGGCGCCGAAATATTTCTTTACGAAGTCTGATTTCTCGAAGCCGTCCAGTGCTGCGTACCAGTTGATGGTCAGGCTGGTGTCCGCGTTGGCATAGCCGTCACCGGAGATAGCCGGGCCTGGATCCATCTTGTTCTTGATGCCGTGATGCATGCCGGCCAGCACCGCGGCGGCGGCCAGGTAGGGATTGGCATCAGCCCCCGAAGCGCGATGCTCCACGTGACGGCTGCTGGCCGGTCCGGTGGGTACCCGGAAGGTAACGGTGCGGTTGTTTACGCCCCAGGTTGGCGCCACGGGGGCATAACTGTTGGGCCGAAAGCGGCGATAGGAATTGGCGTTGGGTGCAAAGATTGCCATGCAATCGGAAATGCTGTCCGCCATACCGCCGATGGAATGCCTGAGCAGTTCGTTGCCTTGGTGATCTTCGCTGCTGAACAGGTTATTTCCCTGCCCGTCGGCCAGGCTCACGTGGATATGCATGCCGCTGCCGGAGAGCTCGGCGAAAGGCTTGGCCATAAAGCAGGCGATCATGCCGTATTGTTCCGCCACACCCTTGATCAGGCGCTTGAACTCAATCGCCTCGTCCACCGCTTGCAGGGCATCTTCGCGATGGGTCAGGGTAATTTCGAACTGGCCCGGTGCGTACTCGGAGATGACGGTCTCGGCAGGCAGTCCCTGCTCGGCCGAACACAAGTACACGTCTTCGAAAAACTCGCTCATGTCTTCCAGGTCCTGCACGCCGTAGACCTGGGTCTGCTCCAGGGGCAGGCCCCGGCAGGTCCGGGCGGGTTTGACCTCGCCATCGGCCCAGGCCTCGGCATCCAGCAGGTAGAACTCCAGCTCGCAGGCCAACACCGGGTGATAGCCGTCTTGCTTGAGTCGATCGGCTACCTGGGCAAGTTTCAGCCGGGGGTCGGCAGAGGCTGCCGGCATTCCCGATACGGGGTCCATGCTGAGCAATAGTTGAGCGGTATTCTTGATCCACGGACAAATTTTCAGAGAACCCGGGACTGGCCTGGCAAAACAGTCCATGTCACCCACTTCCCATACCAGCCCGGTGGAATCCACGTCTTCTCCCAGGGCATTCAGGGAGAGGATCGAACTGGGCAAGGGACGACCGCGATCGAAAATCACCTCCAGTTCATGGGGGCGAACCAGCTTGCCCCTGGCGATGCCATTGATGTCGGTAAGGATCAACAGGACCTGGCTTACTTCCGGGTGCAGGGAAAAAAACTCGCTTGATTCGTTGTGCTTGTCAGTCATGGGTTCAGCCTTGTTCTGCGTTCAGTTCAGTAAGAAATGCGTCCAGTCCCTGGGCCAGCCTGGTGGCGTCTTCCTGGCTGGTCTGGGGGCAGACCAGCATCATGTTGTGAAAGGGCGTGATCATTATCCCGCGATTGAGCAGGTACAAGTGTATGCATTGCTCAAGGTCGTCGTCGAACGCCGCCTCGGCCTGCCGCCCGGTGCGCGGTGGGCTGGCGCAGAACTGGAATTCGATGCGGGCGCCGATCTGGGTAATCGACCAGGGCATCTGGTGGCGTCCGATGACCTCACGCAATTGTTCTGCCAGGGATTCGGCCCGGGGGATCATGGATTGGTAAGCCTGCTCGGTCATCACCGACTCGAGATTGGCCCGCATGGCGTGCATGGAGAACGCGTTGGCGGAGAGGGTAGTGCCCATGCCGCTGTGACCGTGGCTGTGGTCTTCCGGGTCCTGTGCTGCCTTGCGTGCGGCATCCATGCGCCTGGCTACATCCGTGGTGACGCCAAATACCGAGCAGGGCAGGCCGCCGGCCACCGGTTTGCCCAGCACGAAGATATCCGGCTCCAGGTTGTGAGCCCGGGTATAGCCGCCGACCCCGGTTGAAATAGTGTGGGTCTCGTCGATGATCAGCAGGCTGCCGTATTTGCGTGTCAGTTCCCGCAAGCGCTGGTGAAAACCCGGGTCAGGCAGCACCATGCCGATGTTGGTCATGGCGGGCTCACACAGTACCGCAGCCACATCTTCGCTGCTCAGGGCAGCTTCCAGGGCGTCCAGGTTATTGAATTCGACAACCCGTGAATGAGCGGTCAGGTCCTGGGCCTGGCCGACAAGGCCAGAGCGGTGCACGGTCTTGCCATCGCCCAGGCGCACCAGGGTTTCGTCCACCGTGCCGTGATAGCAGCCGTCGAACACCAGCAAGGTCTTACGCCCGGTGACGGCCCGGGCCCAGCGCAGCGCCCAGCGATTTGCGTCAGTGGCGGTTGTGGCTACCTGCCAGTACGGCAAACCGTAGCGCCGGGCCAATTCCTTGCCCACCCAGATGGCATCTTCGCTGGGAAGCATGGTGGTATAGCCCCGGGTGGATTGCCAGGCAACCGCCTGGGCAACCGGTTCAGGCGAGTGACCAAACATGGAGCCGGTATCGCCCAGGCAAAAGTCCGCGTAGCTGTTGCCGTCCACATCGGTAAACCGGGCTCCCTTTGCCTCGCTGACAAATAGCGGAAATGGCGTCGACCAGTCGGCCATCCAGTGCATGGGGACACCACCGTAGAGGTGTTCCCGGGCCTGCTCGGCAAGCCTGGAGGACTGGGGATGGTTCGCGCTGAAATGCTCTGACTCCCTGTTCATGAGTTGGGCCAGGGTGTCGCGATTTATCTGTGTGGTCTGGGTCATAGGAGAGCTTGATCTGTTGCAAGGTGATTCATGATAAAGAAAAAGGCCGGTGCGGGGGAGGATGGCTCGAAGTGCTGCTATATTCGTCATACCTGCTTTGACTTCCCCCGGGCAGGCAGTTGTATCGGAAAAAATGGAGACTGCCAAATGCAATTTGCCAGAACAAGCCTACTCATCTCAGCACTGGTCCTTGCCGCGTTCAGCCTGGGCTGGATGGCCTCCAGTGTCGGCGCCGCGAAGAATCAAGTCGTCCTGCCGATCAAGTTGACCCAATCCGACCTGGCGGGTGGCGCGTTTGAGCGTTTTGCCTCGGTGGATATTACCCATGAGATGGCGGGGCAGACATGGGATACCACAGACGCCGAGATTTTCCTCAGCCCGGACAAGCAGTTTGACGCCGGGGTCTACAAATCGGGCCCGGTGAAATTGGACATTACCGAGGACTATGGGCTCCAGGAGTTCATGTATTTTCTGGAGGGCAGGGTAATTCTTACCTCCCGTGATGGCAGTTCTGTTGAGGTCGGTCCCGGGGAGGGAGTCCTGATTTCTGCTGACTGGCAGGGAATATGGGATTCACCGGAAGGTTACCGAAAAATCTACGTGATTTATTCGCCAAATGGGCCGATAACCGAATAGGATGTGTCGGCCTCCGATGCCGGATTAAATTAAACGCCACGAACTTACGGGCATGGCTGCTTGCCATGCCACAGGAAAAAATATGCAGGACTTTAGTCATCAGGTTGCCGTTATCACCGGAGCAGGTTCAGGTATTGGTCAGGCGTTGGCGGTGGCGCTGGCCAGGCAGGGCTGCGACCTGGCCCTGGCGGATCTGAACACGGACGGTCTTGAGAAGACACGGTCAATGCTGGACGGGACATCGGTGAAGGTATCGGTTCACCAGGTGGATGTGGCCAGTCGCCAGGCCCTGGAACAATTCGCAGATGAGGTCATGGAGTTCCATGGCAAGGTCAGCCTGTTGTTCAACAACGCAGGAGTGGCCCTGGCCGGTTCCGCCGAGACAACCAGCGAAGAAGATTTTCACTGGCTGATGAACATAAATTTCTGGGGCGTGGTTAATGGATGCCAGGTGTTCCTGCCGTTACTTCGCAAACAGCCCCAGGCACACATCATCAATATTTCCAGCGTATTTGGGTTGATCGCCATGCCTACCCAGGCGGCCTACAACGCCAGCAAGTTTGCTGTTAGGGGCTACAGTGAGGCCTTGCAGCAGGAACTGGCGGATTCGAATGTCGGGCTTTCAGTGGTGTGTCCGGGGGGTGTGCGCACCGCCATCGCCGCCAATGCCCGGGTGGATCAGGCAAGTGCCCAGGCACTGGGAGGTGGTGAATCCTTGTCACGCCGTTTCGAAAAGCTGGCGAAGACGACCCCGGCCCAGGCCGCCGACATCATCCTGGCAGGGGTTCAAAAATCTAAGACACGAATCCTGGTGGGTCGGGACGCCCGGATCATCCACTGGATCACCCGGCTGTTCCCCCGCAGTTACCCACGCTTGCTCGCCCGCGTGATGCCCATCCCCGGGATTAATGTTCCCCAGCGTAACAGTTAGGCCCCACGTCTAGGGCGTCCAGCCTCCGCCCAGGGCCTTGTACAGCCCGATGATAGCGTTCAGTTCCCGGCGACGGGTTTCCGATGCGGCCAGTTCCGACTGGAACAGCGAGCGCTCGGTATCCAGTACCTCCAGGTAGCTGGTCACGCCTCCGTCATAGCGGGCCCGGGACAAGCGGGCAGCGCTGCGAGCCGCTTCCACCTGGCGCTCCCTGGCCGCGTTCTCCGCCCGGAAGGTGCGCACGGCAACCAGTGCGTCCTCTACTTCTCTCAATGCCTGCTGGATGGTTTTCAGGTAAGTCTGAAGCGCCTGTTCCGTGCGTGCTTTTTCTGCTTCCACCCTGTTCTTGTTGCGTCCGGCGTTGAACACTGGGGCAAGAAAATTGGCGCCGATATTCCAGAAGTCGGCATCACTGTCAGTAATCGTTGACAGGTCACCGCTTTCGAAACCCAGGGCGCCGGTGAGTTGCAGTGATGGCCAGCGTGCGGCCTCGGAGACGCCGATCAAGGCCGTCTGTGCCATCAGTTGTTGCTCAGCGGCCCGGATATCGGGACGTTGCTTGAGCAACTCGGAGGGCAGTCCGGAAGGAATGGCCGGTGGCAGGGACTGTTGTGACAGGGTATCTCCCCGGACAATTGTGCCCGGGTTGCGACCGACCAGCACGCTCAAGGCATGTTCGGTCTGGGCCACGGCCCTCTCGGCAGTCGCTATCGAGGCATTTGCCTCTTCCAGTTCGATTTCCGCCTGGTTTACATCCAGCAGGGGTACCGTGCCCTTGTCGAATCGGGCGCGCATGATGCGCAGGCTGTCAGCCCGGGTAGCCAGGGTTCGCCGGGCTATCTCCATTTGCTGGTCCAGGTCACTTAGCAACATGTAGCTGTCGGCCACGCTTGCCACCAGGCTGATGGACAGCGCCTGGTGGGCGTACTCGGTTGCCAGCAATTGCGCCCGGGCTGCTTCGTTGGATCGGCGCAGGCGCCCGAAAATATCGACTTCCCAACCGACCCCAAGTCCGACCACGTAATTCTCGCCGATGCTGTTGTCGATGTTCCCCGGAAATACCTGGGCACTGCCTTGTCCCCGCCCGGCGCCAGCCTGGGCGTTGATGGTGGGGAAATACTCCGACCGGGCTATACCCAGGATGGCCTGGGACTCCAGGATGCGGGATGCCGCGATAGCCAGGTCCTTGTTGTGCTCAAGGGAGTCGCGTATCAGCTGCTGCAGGACCGGGTCCTGGAACAGTTCCCACCATGCCAGGTTGGCGATGGTTTCACCGCTTGCGGTGGGCTGTACATAGGACTGACCCAATTCCGTGGCAGGGGGCTGATAATCCGGGCCCATGGCGCAGGCCCCCAACATTACCGGCATGAACAGACAGGCTAGTCGTTTGATCATCACGCGACCTCCTGCTGAGCGGCTGGTGGTTTGCGGTTGGCCATACGATGAATGATGACGAACAAGGCGGGTACCACCAACACGCCTACCATGGTTGCTACCAGCATGCCGCTGAACACCGTCATGCCCATTACCTTTCTCGCCTCGGCGCCGGCGCCGCTGGCAACCAGCAGGGGAATTACACCCAGGATGAAGGAAAAGGCGGTCATCAGGATGGGGCGGAAGCGTGAGCGTGCCGCCTCCATGGCAGCCTCCACCGGGCTGCGACCGTTGTCCACTTCGACTTTGGCAAATTCCACAATCAGGATGGCGTTCTTTGCCGCCATGCCGATGAGCATTACCAGGCCGATCTGGGCGAACACATTGTTTTCATAGCTTTCGCCGATAACCGGAACCAGGCGCGCCACCCACAGGCCGCCGATAGCGCCGAACACCGCGATGGGTGTTCCCAGCAGCACGCTCAGCGGTATGGACCAGCTTTCATACTGGGCAGCCAGGATGAGGAACACGAACACCAGTGCCATGATGAACACGATGCTGCCGCTGCCTTCGGCAGCCTTTTCCTGGTACGACATGTTGCTCCAGGTGTAGCTCATATCCGAAGGAAGTACTTCAGCGGCGACCTCTTCCAAAGCGGCCAGGGCCTGGGATGAGCTGTAGCCTGCGGCGGGTTGTCCGCTGATCTCTGCCGAGCGAAACAGGTTGAACCGGTTGGTGAACTCCGGACCCGTGGTGCGCCCCACTTCGGTCAGGGCGGACAGGGGCACCATTTCACCGTCCTGGCTTCGCACGTAGAACATGCGTATGCCATTCGGGTCAGCCCGGTATTCCGGTTCGGCCTGCACATACACCTTGTACAGCCTTCCGAAGCGATTGAAGTCGTTGACGTAGGCGCCGCCCAGGAATGAGCCTATGGCGGTATTTACGTCGCTAATGGCGACACCCATCTTCAGGGCCCGGGCCTGGTCTATGTCCAGGGAAATCTGGGGCACATTGGCGCGGTAGGCCGAGAAGCCACCTGCGATTTCCGGCCGTTGCAATGCGGCTTGCAGGAAGCGCTGGGTCTGTTCCTCCAGGTAGGCCGGGCTGTTTCCACCCCGGTCCTGTAACACCATGCTAAAGCCCGAGCCGGTGCCCAGGCCTGGAATCGCCGGAGGCCCAAACGCGAATACGATGGCCTCGGGTATCCGGGTGGCGAATTCGAGGTTCAGCCGGCGAACCACATTTTTCGCGTGGTCCTTCAGGTCGGACCGTTGATCCCAGTCCTTGAGCTGTATGTACACCGCGCCTGAACTGGATTGCATGGTGCTTGTCATCAAGCTGTACCCGCCCACGGCGGTGTAATTTTCCACCGAGCTGATCTCGGCGACGATGCTTTCCACCTTGCGCATCACCACGTCGGTGCGTTGCAGGGAGGCGGCATCGGGGAGTTGAATATTAATCAGCAAATAGCCCTGGTCCTCTTCCGGAACAAAGCCGCCCGGCACCATTTTGAATAACAGCAGTAATGAGGCTGTCATGGCGGCGAGCAGGATGCCTGCCCTGGCAGGGCTATGGGTGAAGAAGCCGGTCAAGACCATGAACTTTTCGGTGGCGACCTCGAAGTGTCGATTAAAGGCCTTGAAAAAGCGCGCCATCACGCCGTCGCTCTCGCTGGGTGGTCGCAGCAGTATCGCGGCAAGGGCAGGGCTCAGGGTCAAGGCATTGATTGATGAGATAGCCACGGAAATG
>Ga0316195_10000395_pt1 | contig 17103 bp, 14 predicted proteins | sample Phised1_MG_FD_204937 | JGI IMG/M metagenome (GOLD analysis project Ga0316195, IMG submission 204937) | Coastal sediment microbial communities from Maine, United States - Phippsburg sediment 1 | ecosystem: Environmental > Aquatic > Marine > Coastal > Sediment | place: USA: Maine | collected...
GATTTTACCTGAACGAGCTGCTGCTCAAGCTGACCCCGCGGGGAGAGGCGATCCCCGAGGTCTTCGATCTCTACGCGCTGACCCTGGGTGCCTTGCGTGACGGCTCGGGCGAGCAGCTGGCGCTGCGCCATTTCGAGCGGCAGCTGCTCGAGCAACTGGGCTATGGCATCGATGTCAGCCTGGACTCGGGGTCCGGTGAACCGCTGGCGGCCGATAGGTACTATCATTTCCAGCCGGGAGTCGGCGTGCGAGCGGTGCGCGGAGGCGCTGTCGGTGCAGACGCGTTTCTCGGCAGCCAGTTACTGGATTTCGTCGAGGGCCGGTTCGACTCTCCGGAGTCCCTGCGTGCGGCAAAGCGGCTGCTGCGCGCCGCCCTCGAGCACTGCCTCGAGGGCAAGGATCTCAGGAGCCGCGACGTGATGCTGGCCCTGCGCCGGCTGGAGACCGACAAGTGACCCTGTTCTCGATCGCTCTGGGCGTCAATATCGACCATGTCGCCACGCTGCGCCAGGCGCGACGCGGCACCAGTCCCGATCCGCTGCACGCGGCACTGCTTGCAGAGCAGGCGGGGGCGGACAGCATTACGCTGCACCTGCGCGAGGACCGGCGCCACATCCAGGACCGTGACGTGTTCGCCATGCGTGACGCGCTGCAGACGCGCATGAACCTGGAAATGGCGGCGACGGAAGAGATGCTGGGGATAGCCTGCAAGGTCTGCCCGACCGACGTCTGCCTGGTACCCGAGCGGCGGCAGGAAGTGACTACCGAGGGCGGCCTGGACGTCGCCAGCCAGGTCTCACGTATCCGCGAGGCCTGCCAGCGGCTCGCTGCTGTTGGTATCCGTGTCTCGCTGTTCATCGACCCGGACGAGGCGCAGATCGATGCCACCGTGGCTGCAGGGGCGCCGGTGATCGAGCTGCATACGGGCAGCTACGCCGGGGCAAGGGGCCCGCTACAGGCCGAGGCCCTGCACCGGCTGGGACAGGCCGCGCGGCACGCCAGCGCCGCGGGCCTGGTCGTGAATGCCGGCCACGGCCTCGACTACCACAATGTGCAGCCGGTCGCGGCGCTGCCGCAGCTGGTGGAACTGAACATCGGACACTCGATCATCGGGCGGGCCGTCTTCGCGGGGCTCGGACCCGCGGTCGCCGAGATGAAGCGCCTGATGCGGGAAGCGCGCGCCGCATGATCTTCGGTATCGGAACCGACATCCTGCGGGTCGATCGGGTCGCCGGTACCTATGACCGGTTCGGTCGGCGCTTCGTCGAGCGGCTGCTGATGCCCGAGGAACTCGCGGCCTTCGAGCTTCACAAGCGTCCGGTCCGCTTCCTGGCGATGCGTTTCGCGGCCAAAGAGGCCATCGTCAAGGCACTCGGCACCGGCTTTGCGCATGGGGTGTGGATTCGTGACGTCGGATTCATGCAGAACGCCTGGGGGCGGCCGGAGGTCGTATTCTCTCCGCGCGGCAAGGCCGTGGCGGATGCGCTCGGGGCCGGCGAGGGCCATGTCAGCCTGACCGACGAAGCCGGGCTCGTCGTCGCGGTGGCCGTCCTGATGCGCAAGGTCACGCCGTGAGCCTGAATTGCCTGGTTTTCGACATCGAGACGATTCCGGATGTCGATCTCGGACGGCGCCTGCTGGGGCTGGAGGAAGCGGACGATGCCGCCGTGGCCGAGGCGATGTTCGCGGCGCGGCGGGAAGTGACGGGTTCGGATTTCCTGCCCTTCGAGCAGCATCGGATCGTCGCGATATCGGCGGCGCTGCGCTCAGGTGACCAGTTTCACCTGTGGAGCCTGGGTGGCGTCGAGTCCCCCGAGGACGAGCTGGTGACGCGGTTTTTCGCCGGCCTGGAAAAGACGCAGCCGACCCTGGTGTCCTGGAACGGCAGCGGCTTCGACCTGCCCGTCCTGCATTACCGTGCGCTGAAGCACGGCGTCGTCTCGCGCCGTTACTGGGAGACGGGCGACATCGACCAGAGTTTCCGGTTCAACAACTACCTGGGTCGCTTCCACTGGCGCCATGTCGACGTGATGGACGTACTCTCCGGCTACCAGGGCCGCGGGCGGGCCAGCCTGGAGCACGTCGCCGCGCTGCTCGGCCTGCCGGGCAAGCTCGGCATGAGCGGCGACAAGGTCTGGGGCGCCTACAGTGACGGGCGCCTGCCCGAGATCCGCGCCTATTGCGAGACCGACGTCATGAACACCTACCTCGTCTACCTGCGCTTCGAACTGATTCGCGGCCGGCTGGCACCGGATGCCTACGAGGAGGAAATCGCCCGGGTCTGGGCGTGGCTCGAGGAGCGCGGCGAGACGCATTGGCAGCAGTTCTCGGCTGCCTGGGACATCCTGTGAAAGCGCCGGGCGAACCGATCCGGATGGAGGTCGTCTCGCTTGCCCACGACGGCCGTGGCGTCGCACGCATCGACGGCAAGACGGTTTTCGTGGACGGGGGCCTGCCGGGCGAGACCGTGCTGGCAGCCCGGGGCCGCAAGCACCGCCGCTATGACGAGGCCACCCTCCTGGAGGTCCTGGAACCGTCACCGGACCGGGTCGAGCCCGGCTGTGGACATTTCGGGGTCTGTGGCGGCTGCGCCCTGCAGCACCTGGATGCCACGAAGCAGATCGAGGCGAAACAGGCCCACGTCGCGGAGCAGTTCATCCGGGTCGGCCAGGTCGAACCTGCCCGCTGGCTGGAGCCGCTGCGAGGGCCGAGTTGGGGCTACCGTCGCCGGGCGCGGCTCGGGGCCAAGTACGTCATCAAGAAGGAGCGGGTGCTGGTGGGCTTCCGGGAGCGCTCCAAGCCCTATGTCGCGGATGTGCGCGCCTGCCCGGTGCTGGCGGACCCCGTCGGGCCGATCGTGGGCGAGCTGGCCGTGCTGGTCGAGTCGCTGAGCATCCGTGAACGACTGCCGCAGATCGAGGTCTCGGTCGGCGAGCGGGCCACGGCGCTGGTGGCCAGGGTCCTGGACGATCCGACCGACGAGGACAGGCGGCGGCTGCGCGACTTTGCCGCCTCGCGGGGAGTCGAGTTCTACCTGCAGCCCGGTGGCCTGGACACGGTCGTACCGCTGGATGCACCGGCCACGCCGCTCAGCTACCGCCTGCCGGAATTCGACGTCGAGATTACGTTCCAGCCCATCGACTTCATCCAGGTCAACGCGGCCATCAACGCCCAGGCCGTGTCGCTGGCGCTGGAACAGCTGCAGCTGGCGGCTGGTCACAAGGTGCTCGACCTGTTCTGTGGACTCGGCAATTTCACGCTGCCGATCGCCCGGCGCGCCGCACGCGTGATCGGCGTAGAGGGCGAGGCCGGTCTGGTCGCCCGGGCGCGGGCCAATGCCGCGGCCAACGGCATCGGCAACGCAGAGTTCCATGTGGCTGACCTGACGGCGGACCCCGGCGAACTGCCCTGGGCGCAGGGTGGCTTCGACCGCGTCCTGCTCGACCCGCCGCGCGCCGGCGCGGCCGGCGTGCTGCCGCTGATCGGGCGCATGCGACCGGGCCGCATCGTCTACGTTTCCTGTCACCCGGCCAGCCTGGCTCGCGATGCCGGTGTCCTGGTCAATGGCCACGGCTACAGGCTGGCCGCGGCCGGGGTCATGGACATGTTCCCGCATACTTCACATGTGGAATCGATCGCCGTGTTCGAGGACGGCTCATGCTGACTTCAGTCGACAGGCAGGAGACAGGGCGATGACGCTGGGACCGCTGATGGTCGACCTCAAGGGCGTCGCCATCGAGCCCGACGAGCGCGACCTGCTCGAGCATCCCCTGGTGGGCGGGGTCATCCTGTTTTCGCGCAACTACGAGAACCCGGCGCAGCTTGCCCGGCTCACGGCCGAGCTGCACGCCCTGCGCACGCCCAGGCTGCTGGTCGGGGTGGACCACGAGGGCGGCCGCGTACAGCGGTTCCGCGAGGGATTCACGCGGCTGCCGCCGCTGCGCGCCATCGGTCGCAGGCACGCTGCGGAGCCGGCCGCCGGTGTCAGGCTGGCGCGTCAGCTCGGCTGGTTGATGGCCGTCGAGTTGCGGGCCTGTGGCGTGGACCTGTCGTTCGCGCCCTGCGTGGACCTGGACTACGGAGTCAGCGAAGTCATCGGCGATCGTGCCTTTCATGCTCGCGCGGAGCGTGTCTCCGAGCTGGCCGTCGCCTACCTGATGGGAATGCGTGAGGCGGGCATGGCGGGAACGGCCAAGCATTTTCCCGGTCACGGCGCCGTGACCGCGGATTCGCACGTGGCGCTGCCGGTGGACAGGCGCGAACTGGCCGATCTCGATGCCGACCTGATGCCCTACCGGCGACTGATCGCCAATGGCCTGTTGGCGGTGATGGCGGCCCACGTGGTGTACCCGGAAGTTGACAGATTGCCGGCCAGCCTGTCGCCGGACTGGATCAAAGGCGAATTGCGCGGCAGACTCGGGTTTCGTGGGGCGGTGTTTACGGACGACCTGAGCATGAAAGGGGCTGCTGCATTCGGATCGATCGTCGAGCGGGCGGGCCTGGCGCTGGCCGCCGGCTGCGACATGCTGCCGGTCTGTAATGATCGCGCGGCCGTCGAGACGCTGCTCGAGCGCCTGCGCGATGAACCGGATCCGCTCAGGCAGGTGCGCCTGGTCAGGCTGCACGGCCGCGAGTCGGACAGCCTGGCCGAGCTTCAGGCGCAGCCGCGCTGGCGCGAGAGCGTCGCGGCCGCGATGCACTGCCTGGACGTGCCCGAGCTGAGGCTGGACGCATGAGCAGCAGGCAGCCGCTGGATGCCTGGAGAGTGCTGATCGAGGCGCTGCCCGACGGTGCGGCGCTCGCCGACGCGCGACAGCCGGACATGCCCGCGATCTACGTCAACCCGGCGCTGGAGCGCATGACCGGCTACGCGGCCAGCGAACTCATCGGCCAGAACCTGCGCATGCTGCAGGGGGAGTCCGGCGGCCAGGCTGGAATCCGCCGCCTGCGCGATGCGATCGAGGCTGGCCTCGAGACGCGCGCGCTCGTGCAGAACCAGCGAAAGAACGGCGAAGCCTTCTGGGTCGAGATCCATCTCGTGCCCGTGCGCGATGAGCATGGGGAGGTGACGCACTGGGCCTCCCTGCATCGCGAGGCCGAGGCCCGCGGTTCGGCCGATGATCGCGGCACGGGTCGCTTCCAGGCGATGGCGCCCAACCTGCTGCAGAGACAGGATCCCTTGACCGGCTTCAGGAACCGCGAAGCTTTCGAGGAACTGTTGACCCACCAGCTGGCCGTCACGCAACGTGAAGGCGTTGGCTTGAGCGTGTTCCTGGTGGGCGTGGATGACCTCGATCGCTACAGCGACGCCTTCGACCGGTCGGCGAGCGAAGCGTTGGTCAAGCGCGTCTCCCGAGTGCTGGGAACATGCTTTCGGCGCGCCAGCGACGTCCTGGCACGCTACGACGACAGCTGTTTTGCGGTGCTGGCCACGTCCATGACCGGCGAGCAGATGAAGGCCCACGCCGCCACGGTCTGCGCTCGCGTGGCCGACTTGCGCATCCATCACCCACGGTCGCGCTACCGGCGCTACGTCACACTCTCCATCGGTGCGATCGGCGGCACTGCGCTGGCGGGCGTGGACGCCGCGGCACTGCTCGCCTCGGCCCGGGAGGCGCTGGCCGAGGCGCAGACGGAAGGGGATACCGCGGTGGTTCGGGAGCTCGGCGAGGCCGGGTGAGACGGCGCGTCGCCCTTCAGGCGACGCCGAGGGCGGCCAGTACGGTCTCGGCCGTGCGCAGCCTCTGTGAATCCTCGCTGGAGTCGATCGTAAAACGAATCCGGTGCGAACCATCCATGCGGTAGCGCTGGGGCTGGCGTTGCACCAGCGTGATGACCCGTGCCGGGTCGATCTGGTGATCTTCCGAAAACTGGACCAGGCCGCCGTTCGCGGCGATCTCGAGGCGAGCGATACCGATGGGCGCGGTCCGCAGTTTCAGCGCAGCCACCTTGAACAGGACCTGTGCCGGCGACGGCAGCGGCCCGAAACGATCGATCATCTCGGTCTGCAGGTCCGTCAGCGCCGCCGGATCCGGAGCGCTGGCGATCCGCTTGTACAGTCTCAAGCGCAAGTGGACGTCGCCGATGTAGTCGTCCGGGAGCAGCGCGGGCAACTGCAGGTTGATTTCCGTCCCGGCATGCAGGGGCTGCTCCAGATCCGGCTCGCGGCCGGATCGCAGCGACTTGACGGCCCGCTCGAGCAACTCCATGTACAGGCTGAAGCCGATCTCCTGGATCTGGCCACTCTGTTCCTCACCCAGCAGTTCGCCGGCACCACGAATCTCGAGGTCGTGGGTCGCCAGCGTAAAGCCGGCGCCGAGGTCCTCGAGGGACTCAATCGCTTCCAGCCGCTTGGCTGCGTCTGCCGTCAGGGCAGCCTTCGGCGGCGCCAACAGGTAGGCGAAGGCGCGATGGTGCGAACGTCCGACGCGACCGCGGAGCTGGTGCAGCTGCGCCAGGCCAAAGCGGTCGGCACGGTCGATCAGGATCGTGTTGGCGGTCGGTACGTCGATGCCCGACTCGATGATCGTGGTGCAGACCAGGACATTGAACCGCTGGTGGTAGAAATCCAGCATCAGCTGCTCGAGGTCACGCTCGCGCAACTGGCCGTGGCCGACCCGAACGACCGCTTCCGGGACCAGTTCTGCGACGCGCTGCGCCGTACGTTCGATGGTGTCGATGTGGTTGTGGACGAAGTAGACCTGACCGCCGCGACGGATCTCGCGCAGCAGGGCTTCGCGGACCAGCGCGTCGCTCCATTCGCAGACGAAGGTCTCGATCGCGACCCGCTCGGCAGGCGGGGTCGTGATCAGCGACAGGTCGCGCAGCCCGCCGAGCGCCATGTTGAGCGTCCGCGGGATGGGAGTCGCGGTCAGCGTCAGCATGTCCACGTTGGCGCGCAGCTCCTTGAGCCTTTCCTTGTCGCGTACGCCGAAGCGGTGTTCCTCGTCGACGATGACGAGTCCTAGGTTCCTGAAGGCGATGTCCCGCTGCAGCAGCCGCTGGGTGCCGATGACGATGTCCACGACGCCCGACTTGAGGCCATCGATGACCTGCTTCTGCGCGGCCGCATTGCGGAACCTCGACAGGCTCTCGACGCGGAACGGCCAGTCGGCGAAACGGTCCGCGAAGTTCTGCGCATGCTGCTGGGCCAGCAGCGTCGTGGGTACCAGCACCGCCACCTGGCGTCCGGCCTGGACGGCGGCAAAGGTGGCGCGCATGGCGACTTCCGTCTTGCCGAAGCCCACGTCGCCGCAGATCACGCGGTCCATCGGCTTGCCCGAGCGCATGTCGTCGAGTACCTGGTGGATGGCCTCCGACTGGTCGAGCGTCTCTTCGAACGGGAAGGCCGCCGCGAAGGCGCGGTACTCGGCCTCGCGGACTTCCGTGGCCATGCCCTCGCGCGCGGCGCGTCGCGAGTACAGGTCGAGCAACTCGGCTGCGACGTCGCGGATTCGCTGTGCCGCGCGGCGTCGGATCTTGGCCCACTGCTCGCTGCCAAGCCGGTGCAGCGGCGCGCTTTCCGGCGACGAGCCGGTATAGCGGCTGATGCGGTCGAGCGAGTGCACCGGCACGTAGAGCTTGTCGCCGCCGGCGTACTCGAGCACCAGGAATTCGCCGGGATGGCCATCGACGTCCATCACCCGCAGCCCGCGATAGCGGCCGACGCCGTATTCCTCGTGCACGACCGGCGCACCGGGTGCGAGGTCGGTCAGCTCCTGCAGGATCGCGCTGGGGTCGCGGTCGGCGCGCCGCCGCCGCCGTTCCTGCCTGGCGCGCGGGCCGAACAGCTGCTCCTCTGCGACTACGGCGACCCGCGGTCCCGGCAGCAGCAGTCCCCCGACGTCGGGCGCGATGGTGACCGCCAGATCCGTGTCACCCGCCAGGAACGACTGCCAGCCCTCGACTTCGCGGGGCAGCACGTCGCGCTCGCGGAGCAGGTCCAGCAGCACTTCGCGTCGACCCGCCGAGTCGACGGCAATCAGTACGCGGCCAGCGAAGCGCGCCAGGAATTCCTTGAGGGGCGCGGTGGGGTCCTCCGACCGGGCATCGAGCTTCAGCGGCGGCGGTGGGTCGCTGCCGAAGTTGCAGGATCCGGCGGGCGCGCTGGTTGGCTCGACCTTGACCGCCTCGCCCAGGATGCAGCGCCGGCCATCCATCGCGGCGCGGAGCTGCGGGGGATCCATGTAGAGGTCGACCGGAGGCAGCAAGGGCCGCTCGATGTCGTGGCGACGCTGCTCGTAACGCTCCTCGATCGAGGCCTGCAACGCCACGGCCGCGACGTCCAGGCCTGCCGCATCGACGATGGTCGAGTCGCGGGGAAGGTAATCAAAGACGGTCTCGAGGCCATCGAAGAACAGCGGCAGCCAGTACTCGATGCCCGCCGGTGCGATGCCGTCACTGACGAAACGGTAGACGGGGGACCGCATCGGATCGCCTTCGAATCGCACCCGCCAGCGTTGGCGGAACCCCTTGACGGCCTCGGGCGTGGTCGGGAACTCGCGGGCGGGCAGCAGGCGGACCTGCTGCAGCGGATCGCCGGAACGCTGCGACTCGGGATCGAAGAGACGGATGCTCTCGATCTCGTCGTCGAACAGGTCGAGCCGGTAGGGCGCGTCGGAGCCCATCGGGAACAGGTCGATGATCGAGCCGCGGACGGCGAACTCGCCGTGCGCCATGACCTGCCCGACGTTGGCGTAACCGGCGGCGGCGAGACGGGCGCGAAAGGCGCCCAGGTCAATCCGCTCGCCCCGGCTGATGACGAAGCTGTGCGCGGCCACGTAGCGGCGGGGCGGCAACCGCTGCAGCAGGGCCTCGGCCGCGACGACGACAATCCCGCGGCCCAGCCCGGGGAGCGCGGCGAGGGTCTCGAGGCGCTCAGAGACGATGTCTGGGTGAGGTGAGAAAGGGTCGTAGGGGAGTGTTTCGTGACCGGGCAGGCTGCGGACGGGAACGCCCGGCGGCGCATAGAAGGTGACCTCCGTTTGCAGCCTGACGGCATCGCGGCTGCTGCCGGCGACCAGCAGCACCGGTCCCGGCGCGCTGGCGGCCAGTTCGGCGACCGCGAGGGCGAGGGATGAGCCGTACAGCTCGCCCCAGCGAACGGGCGCTCCAGGGACGGGCATCGGCGCCTTGAGCAGGCGGTTAGGGGTCATGATCGGGTCAGGCCGGGGCAAGCGGTACCGGAGGGGTCATCCCACCGAGATTTGCAGGAGCGCGCAGGATACTCGCCCGACGGCCGTTGGCAAGCCGGAAGCACCCCCTTGACCGGGGGCGCGCGGGTCAGTCCGCGGCGGGAGCCTGACGGACGATAACCGCGTGCAGAACCTTGTCGTGCTCGAAAAAGACCGAAAATTGCGGGTAGTCCCAGCGGGTGATCGGCGGATCGCCGATCGCCGCGTGCCGGGTCGTCGGAGCGCCATAGTGCGCTTCGACCGCGGACATGCTCGAGCCGCGCGTCGGCCGTTCCGGCACGGCGGCGGACGGATCGCCCGTGGCCATGTCGAGGTTCTGGGCCGAGGCGATCATCGCACCGAGCGCCATCGCGGGCATCAGGAAGTGGGCCAGTTTCATTTCATGTCCTCCCGCTTTGGAGTGTAGCACCGGGCCGGAAAGTGTCGAGGATCACAGGATAAATACTTGATCGGCTTCGCGATTCCGAGAACCGGCGGCCGGGGTGTGGTTCAATAGACCCCCATGCTGACCCCGCTCCCGCTTGGCATCGGCCTGCGCTATGTACGCTCGCGCCGCCGGTCCTTCTTCGTGTCCTTCATCACCTGGGTGTCGCTCGCCGGGGTCTGCCTGGGCGTGGCGGCCCTGATCACCATCCTGTCGGTCATGAACGGCTTCGAAGGCGAGTTGCGGGACCGCTTGCTGGCACTTTCGGCGCACGCGACGCTGTCCGAGCGCGGCGCTGCCGAGGAGCGCCTTGTGGCGCTCGCCGCACGAGCGCGAACCGAGCCGCACGTGGCCGGCGCCGCGCCTTACGTCGAATTGCAGGGTCTGCTTTCAACCGGGGAGAAGCTCTCCGGCGCCACGGTGCGCGGCATCGAGGCCGACTCCGAGGCGGCTGTCGGTGAACTCGGCCAGGCGATGCTGATTGGAGCGCTGGGGGACCTGGCGACGGGCTCGCGGCAGATGATCCTGGGCCGGGTGCTGGCGGCCGAGCTCGGTGCCCAGGTGGGCGATACGGTGACGGTGCTGCTGCCGCGGACGGACAGTGACGGCAACCTCGTTCCCGAAATCGGCGCCTTCAGGATTTCGGGTATTTTCGAGATCGGCCTGGCGGATCATGACGCGACGCTCGCCCTGGTCCCGCTGGCCGACCTCGAGTCCCTGGCGGGCTCGGCGGCTCCGGCGGGCGTGCGGATCAAGTTCGATGACGCACTGGCGGCCCCGGCGCTGTCCCGGGAACTGGCGGCGCGCATGGGCGGCAACCTCGAGGTGCGCGACTGGACCGAAGATCATGCCGCCTATTTCCATGCCATCCGGCTGGAGAAGACGATGATGACCGTGATCCTGATGCTGATCGTGGCGGTGGCGGCCTTCAACATCGTCGCCAGCCTGGTCATGGTGGTCAGCGACAAGCGCACCGATATCGCGATCCTGCGCACGCTGGGCTTGTCGCGCCGGGCGGTCGTCGCGATCTTCATGACGCAGGGCACGGTCATCGGCTGGCTCGGAACCGGCGCGGGCATCGCCCTGGGGCTGGCCCTGGCGTACAACGTCGACGTCATCGTGCCGTTCATCGAGCGCCTGTTCCGCTTCCAGATTTTCGATGCCGACGTCTACTACATCACCTCGATACCCTCCGAAGTCCACATGACCGACGTGTCGCTGGTGGCGGTCGTGGCCCTGCTGCTGACGGCTGCGGCGACCTTCTATCCGGCGCTGCGGGCAGCGGGGACCCAGCCCGCCGAGGCGCTTCGCTATGAGTGAGCGGTGGCGGCCTCCCTATTCCTGGTGGATCGGCGCGCGCTACCTCCGGCTCGGCCGTGACGACCGCTTCATCGGGTTCATCTCGGCAATCTCGATGGCCGGCATCGCCGTCGGTGTCGCGGTCCTGCTGGTCGTGCTGTCGGTCATGAACGGCTTTGAACGGGAACTTCGCGAGCGGATCCTCGACGTTACCGGCCACGCGACGATCGAGGGCCTGGACGGCAAGCTGCCCGACTGGCGCAGCGATGCCGAGCGCACGACGGGCTCGGATGGCGTGCTGGCCGTCGCGCCGTTTGTCGAGGGCCGGGCCATGCTGGTCAACGGGCCGCACTCGGCAGGCGTGGAGCTGCGCGGCGTCGCACCGGAGCAGGAGGCCAGGGTTTCCTCGCTGGCGAGACTGGTGAGCGGCGGCTCTCTCGAGGACCTCGAGCCCGGCGAGTATCGCATCGTGCTGGGTCGCGCACTGGCGGAGGAACTGGCCGCCGCACCCGGCGACAAGGTGCTGCTGGTCATCGCCCAGGGCAACGTGACGCCCATGGGGGTAGCGCCGCGAATGCGGCGGTTCACGGTGACCGGCGTCTTCGATGCAGGCATGTACGAGTTCGACCGGGGCCTGGCGCTGATCCACATCCAGGACGCCCAGAGGCTGTTTCGGCTCGGCGACGCCGTGACCGGGTTGCGCTATGCGCTCCAGGATCCTTATGCGGCGCCGCGGCTCGTCCGCCAGCTCGCCGTCGACCTCGGCGGCGGCTTCTACGTCAGCGACTGGACGCGCCGGCACGCGAATTTCTTCCGCTCCATCCAGGTGACGCGGTCGATCATGTTCGTGGTCCTGTTGCTGGTGGTCGCCGTCGCCGCCTTCAACATCGTCTCGACCCTGGTCATGGTGGTGAAGGAAAAGCAGGGCGACATCGCCATCCTGCGTACGCTCGGCTCCAGTCCAGGGGAGATCCTGGGCATCTTCATGACCCAGGGCACGGCGATCGGCGTGATCGGCACCGCCGCCGGCCTGGTGCTCGGCATCGCGCTGGCGCTGAACCTGACCGACATCGTGCACGGTCTCGAGAGGCTGCTCGGGATGACGCTGGTCGATGCGCGGGTCTATTTCATCGGCGACCTGCCGGCGGACATCCATCTGCGGGACGTCGTCACGATTTCCATTACCGCGCTGGCGCTGGGGGTGCTGTCGACCGTCTACCCCGCGTGGCGAGCCGCAAGAACGGCGCCGGCGGATGCGCTGCGCCACGAAGTCTGAGGAAGTATCGATGTCACAAGCCGCCGTTCTCGCCTGCAGCCAGCTGCGCAAGGAGTTCCGCCAGGGACCCGTGACCCTCACGGTCCTGGATGGGGTCGAGTTTTCGGTGGCGGCCGGGGAGCGGGTCGCCATCATTGGCGCCTCCGGCTCGGGCAAGACCACGCTGTTGCAGCTGCTTGGCGGCCTGGACGATCCAACGGCCGGCTCGGTGTGGATCGACGGCCAGCCCGTGCTGTCGCTGGGCGAGACTGACCGTGGCCGCCTGCGCAACCGCGCCGTCGGTTTCGTCTACCAGTTCCACCACCTGTTGCCGGAATTCAGCGCGCTGGAGAACGTCGCCATGCCGTTGCTGGTGCGGCGCGAGCCGGCCAAGGTGGCCTATGCCCGCGCACGCGAGATCCTCGAGCGCGTCGGGCTCGGGGCGCGCCTGGAACATCGTCCGGCCGAGCTGTCCGGGGGAGAGAGACAGCGGGCGGCGGTGGCGCGGGCACTGGTTGCCTCGCCCCGCATCGTCCTGGCCGACGAGCCGACCGGCAATCTCGACGGTGCCAATGCCAGGCAGGTCTTCGAGCTGATGCTGGAACTGAACCGGGAACTGGGCACCAGCCTGGTGATCGTGACCCACGACGAGCGACTGGCGGCGCGCATGGACCGTGTCGTCACGCTCAGCGGCGGAAAACTGGTCGAACACACCGCCTGAGCCCATCCGCCGGCGCCCGGATCGGCGCTAGTGTTCGGGACAGTCGCGCCGACGGCTGTCACCGATGCTCCTTGCTGCAATCGCCTTCATCGCGGGTGCCGGGCTGGTCTTCGCCCTGGAATCACTGCCATCCTGGCCTCTCCTGGCGAGCCTGGCCTGCGCCGGCGGAGCCGCCCGCTTCGCCGGCTGGCACGCCGGCAGCTGCTTGCTGGCCGGGTTCGTGCTGGCCGCCCTGCAGGCGCACCTCGCGCTGGCCCGGGACTGGTCCTGCGGCCAGGATCGCGAGCAGGTCGAAGTCGTCGGCCGCATCGGTTCCCCCGCGGAGGTCAGGCCGGGGAGGGTCGATTTCGACCTGATCGCCGGGGAGGCTGAGCGTCAGCGCGGCGTACCGCCGAAGCTGCGCCTGACGTGGTACGAACCGACGTCGACTCCCTGGCCGGGCGAGACCTGGCGGCTGCCCGTTCGCCTGCGCTGCCGCAGCGGTCTGGCCAACCCGGGGACCTTCGACCGCGAGCTGGCTCTTCTGCGGGGCGGTTACGGCGCGACCGGCTATGTATCAGGAGAGCCCTCGCCGCACAGATTGTCATCGAGCGGCTGGCGTGCACCGATTGACGGTGCGCGGGCGTGGATCGCCGGACGCATCGACATGTCCACTGCCGGGAGCGGTTCGACCGGCGTCCTGCAGGGGCTGGCCGTCGGTCTGCGCGGCAACATCGAACCGGCGCTGAGCGATGCCTTCGTGGCCACCGGTACGGCGCACCTGATCGCCATCTCCGGAATGCACGTGACGGCGTTCGCGCTGACCTCGCTGCTGCTGCTGCGCGCGCTCTACGGGCGGCTGGCCACGGCACGATGGTCCGCCGCCTGGCCGGGTAGCCAGGCCGTGATCGTGCTGCTCGTGACCGTCGGGTATGGGTTGCTGGCCGGCGCCTCGCTGCCGACCGTCAGGACGGTGGCCATGGTCGGGGTGGCGGTAAGCCTGCGGGTGGCCCGGCGCCATGCCGCCGCCGGCGACGTGCTCGCCCTCGCGGCGATAGCGCTCGTCGCCATGGACCCGCTGGCCGTCACCTCGGCCGGGTTCTGGCTGTCCTTTGCGGCCGTCGCAGCGCTGCTGGCCCTGTACGACCTGCAGGCGGGCCTGGGTGGGGCGGTGGTCAGCTTTGCCCGGTCGCAGGCGGCCGTGACCGTCGTCCTGACCCCCGTGCTCGTCGCCGCCTTCGGTGCGGTGCCGGTGCTCGGTCCCGTCGCCAACGCAATCGCTATCCCGCTGTTTTCCTTCGTAATCTTGCCGGCGACGCTGGCTGCCACCGCGCTGCTGCCGCTCGCGCCGGCTCTCGCGGGCAGGCTGTGGGCTGCCCTGGCGGCCGCCCTGGATCGTGGCTGGCCGGCACTCCTGGCCGTCGCGGACAGTCGCTGGGCCCTGTTCAGCCCGCCGGCCGCACCCGCGTGGCTCATCGCGTCGAGCCTGCTCGTCGCGCTCGCCGCCATCCTGATGCCAGCGCGAGGCCTCAAACTGGTTGCCGCCGCGCTGCTGGCGACCCTGATTTTGCGCCCGCCACCGCACCCGGCTAAGGGCACGTTCGAATTGACGGTGCTTGACGTCGGTCACGGCCTGGCGACGGTCGTGCGGACCGCCTCGCACGTCCTGGTCTTCGATACCGGTCCGCACTGGCGCGGGGGCGGCGCGGCCGCACGCGTGACCCTGGTGCCCTACTTGCGCTCACTGGGCGTCCGGCGCATCGACCTGGTCGTGGTCAGCCACGACGATGCAGACCATGCGGGCGGGCTGGCGGAGCTGTCGCAGTCGTTCGCGGTGTCGGCCCTGCTTGGCGAGGCTTCGTTGCCGGAACCGCTCGGCACGAGGCGATGCCGGGCAGGCAGCAGGTGGAACTGGGATGGCGTCGGGTTCAGCGTCATTCATCCGCCACCTGGCGGCGGTTTTCGCGGCAATGACGGGTCCTGCGCGTTGCGGGTCGAGGGCCCCGGGGGCGCCGCGCTGTTGCTTGCCGATCCCGAATCGCGTGCCGAAACGGCCATGCTTCGACAGCCACTCGCCGCCGGCATTGTCGTGGTACCGCACCACGGCAGCGCGACCTCGTCCTCGCCGGCCCTGGTCAGGGCTGTTGGCGCACGCCTGGCGCTGGTTTCGACGGGTTACGGCAACCGTTGGGGCTTTCCGCGGCCTGAAATCGTCGAGCGCTGGCGACGCGCTGGCGCGAACGTGCTGACGACGGCAGAGGGCGGCGCCATCAGCGTCGAGGTCGGCGCGGACACCGGCATCGGGCCCGCGCGACCCTGGCGGCAGCAGCGTCGCCGCTGGTGGCACCGTCAATGATGCCCGCAGGGGCCCGGCACGGTATCATGCACGCCGCATGTGGGAGATCATCAAGGCTGGCGGCCCGGTCATGTGGCCGATAATCCTCTGCTCCGTTGGGGCAGCGGCGATTATTCTCGAGCGTCTGTGGACCCTGCAGGACAAGCGCGTCATTCCGCGCGAGTTGACCGACAAGGTCTGGAAGCTCGTCGAGACACGTACCCTGACGGATCGCCACCTGACGGCCCTGGAGCACAACTCGCCGCTTGGCAGGGTCCTGGCTGCGGGGCTCGCCAGTCGCGACCAGGGCCGCGAAATCATGAAGGAAGTCATCGAGGACGCGGGCCGTCATGTGGTCCACGAACTGGAACGCTTCCTCAACACCCTGGGAACGATCGCCGCGATCTCACCCCTGCTGGGCCTGCTCGGCACCGTGACCGGCATGATCTCGGCCTTCGACGCCATCACCACCCAGGGCGTGGGCGACGCGCGCGTGCTCTCCGGCGGCATCGGCGAGGCGCTGATCACGACCGAGGCGGGCCTGATCGTCGCCATCCCGGCGCTGATCGGCTATCGCTACCTTCGCGGCCGTGTGGACGCGCTGGTCGTCGAGATGGAGAAGGAGGCCATCAAGATCGTCCAGGCCTTCGATCGGCTCGACGCCAGGACTGCCGCCGCGGCTCCCCGCGAGCCATGAAACTCAGTCCCCGCCGCCGCGAGGACCCCGAACTGAACCTGACGTCGCTGATCGATGTCGTGCTGTTGCTGGTCATTTTCTTCATGGTCTCCACGACCTTCGTGGAGGAGGGGCGGCTGCGGGTCGAGTTGCCCACGGCGAGCGAGGAGCCCCTGACGGCGATCCAGGACCCGATCGTGATCACGATTACCGCGCAGGGCAGCTATCGCGTCAACGAACAGGCGCTGGTCAACAATTCTCGCGAAACGCTGACGGCGGCCCTGCGCAAGGTCGCTGCCGGTCAGCGGAACGTACCGGTCACGATTCGCGCCGACGGCCGCGCGACCCACCAGATAGTCGTCACGGCGATGGACGTAGTGGCCCGGCTCGGCTTCACCCAGGTCAACATAGCGACAGTCAGTGAGCAAACGTAAACGCGACCCGTCGCTGCCGCCGATTACCGCCGGGGGATTGAAGATCTACCTGCGGCTGCTGGCCTATGCGAAGCCGCACTGGCGCATGTTCAGTATCGGCGTGATCGGCATGATCCTGTTCGCGGCCGTGGACACGGGCATGGCCTGGCTGGTGAAGGAGTTCCTGGACGGCGCCTTCGTCGAGCGCAACCAGAAGGTGCTGGTGCTGGTTCCGGCCGGCATCGTCGTGCTGTTCGTGACTCGCGGTATCGGTGACTACCTGTCCGTCTTTGCACCCGGCTGGGTCGGCCGGCAGGTGATCAAGAGCCTGCGCGGTGAAGTCTTCCGCAAGTACCTCTGCCTGCCCGTGGCGTATTTCGACACGGCGGGCATTGCGCAGCTGCTGTCCCGGTTGACCTACAACATCGAGCTGGTCGCCGAAGCTGCGACCAATGCGGTCACGCTGCTGATCCGCGATACGCTGACCATCATGGGCCTGCTTGGGTGGCTGCTGTACCTCAACTGGCGTTTGATGCTGTTCGCCCTGGTGATGGCGCCGGTCATCGTCGGCCTGATCCGGATGACCAGCAAGCTGTTCCGCCGTTACAGCCAGCGCATCCAGAGTTCCATGGGCGACGTGACCCGCGTAGCCAAGGAGGCGCTGGAAGGACACCGCATGATCAAGGTGTTCAACGCGCAGCAACAGGAGGTTGCGCTGTTCGAGGAGGTCAACGAACACAATCGCGCCAGCTACATGAAGCTGATCACGGTCAAGGCCGTGTCGAACCCGGTGGTCCAGATCATTGC
>Ga0316195_10000396_pt1 | contig 17095 bp, 20 predicted proteins | sample Phised1_MG_FD_204937 | JGI IMG/M metagenome (GOLD analysis project Ga0316195, IMG submission 204937) | Coastal sediment microbial communities from Maine, United States - Phippsburg sediment 1 | ecosystem: Environmental > Aquatic > Marine > Coastal > Sediment | place: USA: Maine | collected...
GGTCAGGGCTCGCTGTTCCACCCCTCCTTCGCCGGCGTCACGCTGGGCCTGCTGCACGGCTCGCAGCCCGATTGCTTCGTGGTCTGCCATGAACCGACCCGCACCAAGATGCGTGGCGTTGAACACCCGCTGCCCACCATCCAGCAGGTCATCGACCGCACCATCATCGAGGGCCAGTTGACCAACCCGGACATTCAGTGCGTCGGCCTTTGCATCAACACGCAGAAGCTGTCGGAAGAAGATGCGAAGGTCTACATGGAGACCATGTCCAAGGAGCATGGCCTTCCCTGCGTCGACCCGATCCGCACCGGCATGGGCCCCATCGTCGACGAGATCCAGAAGCGTTACCCGTCCTGATGGCAGCCCCGGTCAAACTCACCGCCGCCCATGAAAGCTGGCCCATCGCCGGCAGCTTCACTATCTCGCGCGGGTCCAAGACGTCCGCCGAAGTGGTCCACGTCACGCTGGAACAGGATGGCGCGGTGGGACATGGCGAGTGCGTACCCTATGCCCGGTATGAAGAAACCATCGACGGTGCGATGGCTGACCTGGACGCGGCCCGCGCCGCCATCGAGGCCGGTTGCACCCGCGCCAACGTGCCCGGCCTGCTGAAGCTTCACGCCGCCCGCAATGCGCTCGACTGCGCCCTGTGGGACCTTGAAGCCAAGCGTACCGGCACGCCCGTGTGGCAACTTGCCGGTCTGGCGCAAGAGCCGAAGCCGGTCATCACCGCCTACACGCTGAGCCTCGACACGCCCGAGAAGATGGCCGAGGCCGCCGCCAGGTCCGCCACCCGCCCCCTGCTGAAGATCAAGCTGGGCGGTGACGGCGACGACGAGCGCCTGCGCGCCATCCGCGCCGCCGCACCAAAGGCACGCCTCATCATCGACGCGAACGAGGGCTGGAAGCCGGCCGAACTGGACAACCGTCTCGCTGTATGCGCCGAGACCGGCGTTGAACTGGTCGAACAGCCGCTGCCCGCCGGAGACGACGAGGCCCTGCGCGGTCTTGGGCAGACGGACGTGCTCATCTGCGCCGATGAAAGTGCCCACGGCAAGGAAGACCTGCACAAGCTGTCAGGTAAATACACCGCCATCAACATCAAGCTCGACAAGACCGGCGGGCTGACCGAAGCGCTGGCGCTGGCAAATGCCGCGCGTGACGCAGGCTTCGAGATCATGATCGGCTGCATGCTGGCAACCTCGCTCGCCATGGCGCCGGGCCACATCATCGCCCAGATGGCGAAGGTGATCGATCTCGACGGTCCGCTGCTGCTGGCGAAGGATCGCGAGCCCGGCATCCGTTTCGACGGCTCGCTGATGTTCCCGCCGCCGCCGGAGCTATGGGGTTGACCGCTTCAGCCACGGCGACAGCACCAGCGCCAGCAAGCACATCGCCGCCATCCAGCCATACGCCGCCGCACCCTGGCCCGCATACGCCCAACCGGCCAGCGAGATCGCTGCGGTCATGATCACCCCGCCGGAAATGGCCGCGAACAGGCCCTGCGCCGTGCCGGCGAACCCGGGGTCGAGCTGCCGCTGTATGAAGTAGATGGTACCGATGTGCGTCATCCCGTAGCTTGCTGCATGCAGCACCTGCAGCACCACGGTCAGCTCAAGCGGCGGATCGAACGCCATGACCGCCCAGCGGACGGCGCCCAGCCCGGCTCCAGCCATCAGCAAGCCCGCCGGACCGATCCATGCAAGCGGCGCCCTTGCCCAGTTGAACAGGATGATTTCGGCGATGACACCGATCGACCAAACCGTGCCGATCGTCAGCCCCGAGTACCCTGCCGCCTCCCAGTGCACCGACCCGAAACTGTAGTAGACGGCATGGCTGGCCTGGGTCAGCCCGGCAACGACGACCAGCAGCACGAAGCTGCCCGTCAGCAGGACCTTGCCTGCCGCCCTGACCGACATGTCGCGTACCGGCCCGTCCTTGCTGGCCCCCAGCCTCGGCAACAGGAACGCGCACAACGCAAGAAGCGTATGCCCACCGACCAGCAGCCATCCCAGGTGCCGCGCCTCCATCACCCCTAGCGCAGCCCCTGCTCCCAGCGAGCCGACGATGAATGTCACAGACCCGGCTATGCGCACCCTGCCATAGTCGAAATGACCGGCCTCCGATTGCTCGACCGCAACCGCATCGAGGATCGGGAATATCGACCCGCCAGACGCGGCTGCCAGCACGAGAAACGCGGTGATGGCGATCATCCCGTCGAAAATATTGGCACCCAGGATCATCACAAGCGCAACGGCTGCCAGCACGATGATGAAGCGGCGACGGGCTGCCAGCCTGTCCGCCCAGTAGGTGATGACGGGAACGGTTACGACCCGCACGACGGATTGCAGCGCCAGGCACAAGGCCACCTCCGCAATGGAGAACCCCCGCGCACTCAGCCACACCGGGGTAAACGGCACCACCACCCCGATGATCAGCATCAGGGTTCCGTAAACCGCTGCCGTCCGTTGGGCTGCGCTGAGGGACATGTCGAGCCTGCTTTTTGCCGTGTTGAACGCTGGTTGGCACTGCGCGGAAAGGTTTCAGTAACCATTTGAGTCAATATTGAGCGATGGGATTGGGGGTTACGTGCGCGTACCGGGCGTGACAAGGGGCAAAATGTCAGAATCCAGAGCCGTCGACACTGTTTCAGGTCTCGACTACGAAGAAATCGAGCAGGCAGTGATGGAAACCACCCGAGGCCGGTGGTTCCTGAACGAGTTTGCCCGGCGCCAGCACGCCAGCGACACCAAGATCCTGCTCGACGCCATTCGCCGTCTCGAGGACCAGCTTCTCGCCATGCCTGCGGCAGCCCCTGTTTCAACCGCCTCCGGCCAGCTCGTCACCGAGGCCGAAGACGCACTCCATCGCCTGTCTGGCCAAACCGGTTCTGACCCGGCCAACGCCCGCGCCATCGCGGAGCGTCTTGCCATCATCACCAGCAACCTGCGCGACGCCGCGCGCGCACCGGCTGAAACCATTGCCGAACGCCTCAAGCCCGAGATCGAGCGGCTCCAGGCCTGCGCCGGGGCACAAGATGAAATGGCTGGAAAGATTGCCCGCGCCGCCCAGATGGTGCGCCGCCTGCGCTCGTCCGAAGCCATTGATGAGCAGGGCAAGACAGCCGCACCCGAACGCCAGCTGGCAGCACCTGCCGCCGAACCCGTGACCGTCAAACCGGTCCAGCCCGCAGCGCCTGCCTTTGTATCCTCCGATGATGACCTGTTCGAAACCGAACAGCCCACCCCCACCTTAAGCACCGCCGGCAAGGCAGCCCTGACCGCAACAGCCCCGGTCCAACAGGCACCGCAGCCCGCGGCCAGCCGTCCGGCACGCAGCCTTGGTGCGGACACGCTTGATTTCTCGTCCATCGAAGTACCGCCCCTGCCAGAACGCGTGAGCGACGACGACGACAACAATGAAGACGATCCAGCCGAGCAGGTCGAAGCAGCAGCAGCCGAGCCGGTAGCAACCGTTGAGGACAAGCCGGACACCGGCAATCGTGAAGATGAACTGAAGGCGCGCGACAGGGTCATTCAGGTGACCCGCACCAGCACGTCGAACAACCGCCGCCTGTCCGACTTCGGCCCCGGCACATCAACCACCATGAACGGCCGCATCAACATGGGCGCGCCGGCTGCGGCAAACCAGCAACAGACCGCGGCGGCACAACCAACCTCTGGCACGGCTGCAACCGGCTCCGGCGCGGATGCAGGCAGCCAGAAGAAGCGCATCATCGTGATCCGCCGCCCTGCCGAAGGCACCGACGGCATACCGCTGGCCGGCGAATAACCGCAAGGCTCAGGCGCTGCCGAGTATCCCGGCAATCAGTTCGGCATCAGCATTGCCGCCCGACAGCGTGGCGGCCACGGTCTTGCCACGGCAATCGAGCTTGCCTGCCAGAATTGCCGCGAGCGCCACCGCCCCGCCCGGTTCGACAACAAGCTTCAGCGTCTCGAACGCAAACCGCACGGCACGCTTCACCTCCTCGTCCGTCACCGACAACCCGCCGGCCAGACGCGGTTGGTTGACCGCAAAGGTCATCTCGCCTGGCGTCGGCGTGACGATGGCATCGCAGATCGACATCGGCCCAGGCGCATTGCTGACCCGCTCACCCGCCGCAAGCGAACGCCCGTAATCGTCGAACCCTTCCGGCTCGCAGGCATAGACCGCCGCATTCGGCACCAGCTCCTTCACCGCGATGGAGATGCCGGCCGTCAACCCGCCGCCGCCGGTGCACACAAGCACCGCATCGGGCGTCTCGCCGCGTGCTTCGAGGTCCTGCACCAGCTCCAGCCCCGCTGTGCCCTGCCCCGCGATGATCCACGGATGCTCATATGGCGGCACGATCTCAGCTCCGCGCTGGGCAGCGATGGCCCCGCCGATCTCCTCGCGGTTGCCGGTGAACCGGTCATAGGTCACAACCTCGGCCCCCAGCGCGATGGTGTTGCGCTTCTTGATGGCGGGAGCATCCTCCGGCATCACGATCAGCGCCGGCAGACCCATGATGCGCGCCGCCGCCGCCACGCCTTGCGCATGGTTGCCCGAAGAATAAGCCACAACGCCACCGGCATTGGCCTGCTGGCTGAGGCGTGAGATGAAGTTCCATGCACCGCGGAACTTGAACGACCCGGTGCGCTGCAGGCATTCGGGCTTCAGGAAGATGCGCCCGCCCGTCAACTCGTCCAGAACGTCCGAGCGCACCAGTGGTGTGCGCACCGCCCTGTTCTCAAGCCGTTGAGAAGCTTCAAGAATATCGCTGAAATCGGGAAGCCTGACATCTGCCTGCATCGAATTTCATCCACATGGCCTTGAACCGTATTTCGCACAATACCATATCCGGTTCATCAGTTACCCAAAACCGGAGGGATTATACACATGACCACGATTGCTCGCCGTAAAGGCCGCTGGACCCCGCTTGGCGTGGCCGCTGTCGTACTCGGTTTCATGGCCTGGTGGCCGCTCGGCCTCGCCGTCGTCGCCTACATCGTATGGGGCGGCAGCATCGACGAGCTTGCCCAGAAGGGTCTCGACGAGCTGAAGGCTGCATTCAAGTCTGGCACCGCCACGCGCAGCACCACGGGCAATGCCGCCTTCGACGCCTATCGCGAAGAAACCCTGCGCCGCCTCGAAGACGAGCGCGCCGAGTTCGACGCCTTCGTCGTGAAGCTGCGCGAAGCCCGCGACCGTTCCGAGTTCGAAGCCTTCATGGCCGAACGCAAGAAGGAACTCGCCCAGGGCTGACGCATCAGCCTGACGGCAAGTACTCACAGACTGGAAAGGCCCGGAACTAGCGTCCGGGCCTTTTTGTTGCTACCCGTTGGCTTGAACAGAAGAGCCTTCAGGGAGACACGCCTCATGGACCTAGGTATTGCCGGAAAGAACGCCATCGTCTGCGCCTCGAGCCGGGGGCTTGGCCGCGCTTGTGCCATCTCGTTATCGCGAGCCGGCGCGCACGTGACGATCAATGGCCGCAACGAGGAGAAGCTGAAGGAAGCCGCAGACCTTTGCCTGGCTGCGGGTGCGCACGGCGTCAACATCGTCAATGCCGATGTGTCCACGCCTGAAGGTCAGGACAAGCTCATGAATGCGTGTCCCGAATGCGACATCCTCATCAACAACAATGGCGGCCCGCCGCTGAAGGACTTCCGCGAACTTGGCCGCGACGCCATCCTCGCCGGGGTCGAGCAGAACATGGTCACCCCCATCGAACTGATCCAGCGGGTGCTGCCGGGCATGCAGGCGCGCAAGTTTGGCCGCATCCTCAACATCACGTCGTCGTCGGTGAAGAGCCCGATCCTTGGCCTCGACCTGTCGTCAGGCGCGCGCGCCGGACTGACCGCCTTCCTGGCAGGCCCGGCCCGCGCCGTGGCCGGAGACAACATCACCATCAACTGTATCCTGCCCGGCATGTTCGACACCGACCGGCTCAAGGGCTCGACCGTGACGCAAGCACAACTGAAGGGCGTCAGCGTTGAGGAAATGGCGGAAATCCGTGCCCAGTCGGTGCCGGCAAAGCGCTTCGGATCACCGGAAGAGTTCGGCGAACTGGCCGCGTTCCTGTGCTCGGCGCAGGCCGGCTACATCACCGGCCAGTCGATCCTGATCGACGGTGGCATGTTCAACGCGAGTATTTGACCCGCCCCTTGTCATCCTCGGCCTCCGTGCCGAGGATCCAATATTGCCTGGACCCTCGGGACAAGCCCGAGGGTGAAACTTCAATGAATTTGGGGCAGGTTGCTACCGCTCACCACCCCCGGTGGTCGAGGAACTCCTGCCCCGTCCAGACAAGATCCTTGTCGATCTCGCCAATGTTTGCCGCGTCCTTGCCGTCATAGTCGAAGGCATTCAGCACCACGCGGATGGCATTGAGACGCGCCCGCTTCTGATCGTTGGCGTCCAGCACCGTCCAGGGCGCATGCGGGGTGTCGGTATTACGGAACATGTCTGCGATGGCCGAGGTATACTCGTCCCACTTGGACACCGACTTGTAGTCCATTGGCGACAGCTTCCATTGCTTCAACGGGTTGTTCTTGCGCTCGTAGAACCGCTTCAACTGCTCGGCGCGCTCCACCGTCAGCCAGAACTTGAACAGGTGGATGCCTTCGCGTTTCAGCATACCCTCGAACACCGGCGCTTCCATGAAGAAGTCCTGCACCTGCTCCTCGGTACAGAAGCCGAACACCCGCTCAACCCCTGGTCGGTTGTACCAGGACCGGTCAAAGAAGCACATGTCGCCCCTGGTCGGCAGCCAGTCGATGTAGCGCTGGAAATACCACTGCCCCAGCTCAACGTCCGACGGCTTGGCCAGCGCCACAACGTGCGCAAAGCGCGGGTTCAGGTTCATCATGAAGCGCTGGATAGTGCCGCCCTTGCCGGCCGCATCACGCCCCTCGAACACCAGCACCACGCGCTCGCCCTTCTCGCGCACCCAGCGCTGCAGCTTTACAAGCTCGATCTGCAGGGCTTCCAACCGCTCCTCGTAGCTGGAGCCTTTGAGCTTCTTGTCGCGGACATAGCCGGCGCCATCAGGAAAGGTCAGCGCATCGATCTCCTTCGGCAGCTCCTCGAAGTCGAGGCTCCAGAGCTCGTCAGGAATGGATGTCTTTTCAGCCACGATACGCTCCTTGAACAGTCCGGGTGATCAGCGCCACCGGTCTTCCATGCCATAACCCACGTAAGCCGCCTTCAGATACTGCACCCGCAGCAACGGCATGACGAAGCGGCCCGGCATGACGCGCAGGACGGCAGGCAGGGCATCTTCATGCCGTTTCGCACCCGCAATCACGTCTGCGAGCCGATTGGCCGCATAGCTGGCCATGCCCACGCCATTGCCGTGCCAGCCGAACGCACCCCAGACATTGTCCATGCCTGGCACAGGCCCTGCAAACGGCGCGCGTGACGAGGTCAGGCAGACGAATCCACCCCAGCTATACTCGGTCTCGACATGCCGCCAGGCGGGGAACACGTCCTCGAAGGTCTGCCGCAAGGTGCCGATGATGCGGTTCATGGCTTCGGGCGAGGCATCAGTGCCGCCACGCCCGCCGAACAGCATGCGGTTGTCGGGCAGCAGGCGGAAATAATGCAACAGGCGGCGGGTGTCATAAGTAGGATCGGTGCTGGTCCAGCCTTGCGCCTTCAATTCGTTGTCGCTCATCGGGCGGGTAACGATGATCCGGGTCAGCGCCGGCAGCAATCGGCCGCCCACGGCAGCGGGCAGCGTCTCATCGGTGTAGCCATTGGTGGCGATGAGCACATGCTTTGCGCGCACCTCGCCGTCACGAGTCTTCAGCGTGTGCATTCCGCCTGAGGTTTCCCAGCCGGTCACCTCCGAGTTGGCGTGAAGCGCCATGCCAGCATCCACCGCCACGCGCGCAAGGCCCCGCACATAGCGCAGCGGGTGAAGGCCGAACGTGACGGTCGATTGCAGGCCCGCATGGAACGCCGGGCTGTCAAAGCCACGCTCCGCCAGTTCTTCGCGCGTGTAGAAGGCTGAATCATCGCCAAAGGTTTCGCGCATAAACCTTTGATCTGCCTTGAGTTCATCAACGCGAGACGGCTTGTGCGCCACCTCCATCTCGCCCTCGCCGGTCCGCTGGGCATCAATGCCTTCGGCAGCAAGAAACTCGCCGACAAAGCGCACGGCGTCGCGCTGCACCTTGTAGAAGCGCTTCGTTTCGTCAAGGCCGAACCGCTTGATCAGTTCGCCATAGCTGAGCTTCACCGACCCCGGGCAGCAGAAGCCGCCATTGCGACCCGACGCGCCCCAACCCACGTGACCGGCCTCCAGCACCCTGACCTTGAGTCCATGGTCGCGGGCCAGCACGAGAGCTGCGTGCAGCCCCGCATAGCCGCCACCGATAATCGCAACGTCCGCGGTACACGCCCCTTCGAGCGGCGGCGTATCGCGATCAAAGGCGGGTGCGGTCGCCTCCCAGTAGCTGGGCACGGCGGATGAGAAATCGAAGGCGGACGAATGATAGAGACGCATGATGCCCGAGACGTTGCTGAACGCCCGCTGCAACGTCAAGAGGCAAGCCGCACCGGGGGCCGGAAATCGTGGACTCATCCATCCGGCCAATGCTACCGCTTGCAGGATCGCATTTGTCAGGGACGCCGGATGCTTCGTACGACCATCACGATCATTGCGCTGGCGGGCAGCCTGCTGGGGGCGTTGCACGCAGCAGTGCAGGACGCTCATGCGCGGCCGATTACCCGCGACGAGGGCTTGCGCAAGATGTACGGCCAGCTCGTTATCAAGGGGTTTGCCGGCCAGACCCCGCGCGATGCCAGCGTGCGCCAGGTGCGCCGTGCGCTGGAACGGTCCGAAATCGGCGGCGTCATCTTCTTTCACAAGAACATCCGCAACCCGAAGCAGGTGGCCGCACTCACCCGCTTCCTGCTGGGCGCGGATACCCCGCACACGCCGATCATTGCGGTGGACGAGGAAGGCGGTTCCGTCGAGCGGCTCAGCCGCAAGAAGGGCTTCACCTACACACCCGGCCACTTCCGCATGCAGCAACGCTTCAGCGTGGAAGAGGCCCGCAAGCGTTATGACGGCATGGCCACGGAGCTTGCCAACGCCGGGTTCAATACCAATTTCGGCCCTGTGGTCGACCTGCTGGTCAACCCGCAGAACCCGATTATCGCCCGCAAGTACCGCTCCTTCGGCGCTCATCCGCTGCTGGTGGCGCGCTATGCAAACGCCTTCATCGGCGCCCATGCGGCAAAGGGTGTCGGCACCGCGTTGAAGCACTGGCCGGGCCACGGCTCATCGGCCAGCGACAGTCACCTCAAGTTCGTCGATGTGACCAGGCAGTGGCAGCCGGTCGAGATCGAGCCCTACCGACGCCTGTTCCGCTCGGGCTATTCGGGCATGGTCATGTCCGCACACCTGTTCCACAAGGATTGGGGCATGGGAAGTGATCTGCCGGCCTCGTTGTCACCGGTCGCCATCCAGACCCGGTTGCGCGATGAACTGGGCTATGATGGCCTGGTCATCACCGACGACCTGCAGATGCGCGCCATCACATCGAAACGCCCGCTCGACGAGGCCATTGTGCTGGCGTTGAAGGCCGGAAACGACCTGGTGCTGATCGGTAACGTGCTGGCCTCAACGCCCTCCAACACCGACTTCGCCGTCAACGCCATCGAGAAGGCCGTGAAAACCGGCCAGTTGTCATTCAAGCAGCTTTACCGGTCCTGGCAGCGGGTGATGGCCTACAAGGCGGGCCTGCACCGCTGACACGAACCTTTGATCGCAATGCCGCCGGAATTGACGCTATAAGATCGGCCCATGACACGCATCCTTGCCATCATCGCATCACTGATGCTGCTCGCTTTCGCCAGCCTGCCGTCCGCCGCGGCCGAGCTGCTCATGTTCGACCGCAAGGGGTGTCCGTGGTGCGCCAAGTGGCACGCAGAGATTGGCGTGGAGGGCTATGCGCGTTCGCCCGAGGCCGCCGTCGCGCCACTGCGCGTCTACCTGGTCGGCACGCCCATGCCCAAGGACATCAAGCAGCTGAAGCCGATCATCGGCACGCCCACCTTCGTGCTGATGGACAAGGGCGTCGAGGTTGACCGCTTCGAGGGATATCCGGGCAAGGCCGTATTCTATGGCCGGCTGCAACTGGCGCTCGACCGCCTTACCGGCGCCGACAAGCAGTACAAGACCATCATCGTGCAGTAGGCTGCCAGCTAGGCCGGCCAAAGAGACGTCAGCAGCAGGCCGGCTGAGCAAACGGCAAAGATTGCCGGCAGGTCGGGCCAGCGGAAATCAGGCACCTTGTACGGCTTTCTGGTAAAAGCCATCTTCACGGGGCCCTTCGGCCTGAAACGCACGACGTCGCCCATGGCACGCCTCTCACGTTGGCTGATCTGTATACAGCATGGAACCGGGGCCCGAAGTTTCCGTTAATGGAGGAACGACATGTTTAACGGCCCTGCCCAATGAAAATGCGCCGCAAATCGGACCTTCCACAGAAGACCTGCACCACTTGCGGCCGGCCGTTTGCCTGGCGCAAGAAGTGGGAAAAGGTGTGGGAGGAGGTGAAATATTGCTCCGACCGCTGCCGCGCAGATGCCAAACGCAAGGCATCAGCCTGAACCGGGCAAGGTCTTTCCCGGAAGGCCAAGCCGGATGACCCCGCGCATCTGCTCCGGCGCAACCGGGCGGCCCTTCCTGTAGATCGATATCCGGCCATCGCCTGCGAGCTTCACCGCTGCCTGCCGCACCGGCCCCATAAGCCCGTGCCAGTCGCCGCCCTCGCCCGCAATCCGGCGCGCGGCTTCCGACGGACAGATGGTCTTGCCCTGCCCCCGCTCAAGGCAGAGCTCCATGATCGCCTGCTCTATGCGCTCTGCGTCCATGATCCGTCGTCCCACTCCACGCGATCGAGAAATGCCTTGGCACTATCGCGGTATTCGCGCTGCTTGTCCCCGTTCATGCGGTTCCATGTGGCATACATCTGGCCCATGCGCGGGTTGTCCTTGAGCTTGTCCTCGTTGCGAGCCAGGAAGTCCCAGTAGAGTGCGTTGAACGGGCAAGCCCCCTCGCCCGTCTTCTTGCTGACGGCATAGCGGCAGTTGCCGCAATGGTCGGACATCTTCGAGATGTAGTTGCCGCTGGCCGCATAGGGCTTGGACGCCATCAGCCCGCCATCGGCAAACTGGCTCATGCCGAGCGTGTTTGGCAGCTCCACCCACTCGTACGCATCGGCATAGACGGCGAGATACCACTCGTGCACGGCCTGTGGCGAACAGCCTGCCAGCATTGCGAAGTTACCGGTCACCATCAGCCGCTGGATGTGGTGGGCGTAGGCGAGCCGCTTCGTCTGACTGATCGCCGCCTTGAGGCAAGCCATGTCCGTTTCGCCGGTCCAGTAAAACTCCGGAAGCGGCCTTTGCGCTTCAAGGAAGTTCAAGTCGCGATAGTCCGGCATCTTCAGCCAATAGAGCCCGCGCACATACTCGCGCCAGCCGATGATCTGGCGCACGAAGCCTTCAACTGCATTGAGCGGCGCATCACCCGCCTCGTATGCCTCCACCGCCCGGCGGCACACCTCCAGCGGGTCGAGCAGGCCAAGGTTTATGTAGGGTGACAGCACCGAGTGATAGAGATGGTCCTCGCCCTCCAGCATGGCGTCCTGGTAGTCACCGAAGCGCGGGAGCGCCTTGGCGATGAAGTGATCGAGCGCGGCCAGCGCATCCTTTCGAGTGACGGCATAGCCGAACGGTTCCAGGTCGCCGAAGTTGCCGGCAAACTTGTCGGCCACCATGTCCAGCACATCGCGCGTGACGTCATCGGGCTCATACGCCGGAAGCCTTGGCATGAACAGGTCCGGGGCCGCCGCCTTGCGATTATCGTGGTCGTAGTTCCACTGCCCGCCCTCCGGCTCGCCATCTTCATTGACCAGCAGGCCCGTATCCCGGCGCATCTCGCGGTAGAAATACTCCATGCGCAGCGACTTGCGGCCCGCCGCCCAGCGCCGGAAGCGTTCATGCGAACAGATGAATCGGTCGTCCTCCAGCACCTCGACCCAGCCGTCCACGTCCGCATTCAGCCGCCACTCGCCGGGCTCCACAAGCCGGATGCAATCTGCGTCATGACGCTTCAAAGCCCGTTCGGCTTCACCCTTGAGCGATCCGGAATTGCCTGCTTCATCGAGTTGAATGTAGTCAACGGTCCAACCCGCTTCGCGCAATTCTTCGGCAAAGTGGCGCATCGCGGAAAATATCAAACCGATCTTCTTCTTGTGATGGCGCACATAGCTCGCCTCGTCCATCACCTCCGCCATCAGAACGACAGCGTCACGCTGGTCCGATGCTTTGAGTGAAGCGAGACTCGAGCTAAGCTGGTCGCCGAGAACAAGTACAAGAATCATGGGGGCTTAACGCTGGTCGAGCCGTTAGGTTCAACCACGGGCCGCAGCATTCTGGCGCAACAACACTCTTGAATAAGCGCCGCACTTGATACATATTCAAGAAATTATATATGTTTTCACCTCCCTGGAGTACATCTGAATGAACTTCGTCCTGAATGATGCCCTGGCCGGGCTTGCAGGCGGCGCGCTGATCGGCCTTGCCGCAGCAATCCTGCTGCTCGGCAATGGGCGCATTGCCGGCATCAGCGGCATCCTTGGCGCGCTGGTGAACACCAGCCTGCCCGCCAACTGGAAAGAGAATGCCCTGTTCGTGGCAGGCCTTGCTGCCGCGCCCGTCGCCTATGCCGCAATCGTCACAAAGCCGGACATCGACATCACCACCTCCGTCCCGCTGCTCATTGCCGGTGGCGTGCTGGTGGGTATCGGCTCAAGATTGGGGTCCGGCTGCACCAGCGGCCATGGCGTGTGCGGCATGTCGCGCCTGTCGCCGCGCTCCATCGTTGCCACATTGACCTTCATGGCCGTCGCCATTGCCGTCGTCACGGTGATGCGCATGGTCATGGCTTGAGACAGGAGAACAGTGTCATGAGAAACATCGTTGCTCTCGCTTCAGGTCTCGTCTTTGGTGCCGGCCTAGTGGTGTCCGACATGGTCAATCCGGCCCGCGTTCGCGGCTTCCTCGACATGTTCGGCGGTGCATGGGACCCCACGCTCGCCTTCGTCATGGGTGGCGCAATGGCGGTCATGATCGCCGCCTGGCTGATCGTTTCGAAACGCTCCGCAACACTGCTGGGTCATGGTCTGCCGGGCAAACCTTCAGGCACCATCGACGCCCGCTTGCTGGGCGGCGCTGCCGTCTTCGGTATTGGCTGGGGCATGGTCGGCCTGTGCCCGGGCCCGGCCATTGCCAACCTGTTCCTTGGCGGCTGGCCGGTGCTGGTGTTCATCGCGTCCATGCTGGCCGGCATGATGGCGTTCAGCCTGATCAACCGGACGGCCTGAACAGCGGCCTCACGCAACCGACGCGGCGGCCTGGCAGTCCTTGCACAGGCCCCGCAACTCTACCGTTGACTTGGTTGCCCTGAAGCCCTGGCGGCGGGCAATCTCCTCAAGCTGGCTGGCAAGCTTGATGTCGGTCACCTCGGCAACCTTGCCGCAGTCGCCGCAAATCGTGAACGCCGTGATGTCGTGCGTCTCGCACCCGGCATGACGGCAGGCCACGAAGGCATTGAGGCTTTCAAGCCGGTGCACAAGACCAAGTTCCACCAGCTTGTCCAGCGCCCGGTAAACCTGAAGCGGCGCCCGTACCCCCGCCTCGCGCAGCTGGTCAAGAATGGCGTAAGCGCTCATGGGCGCGGATGCACCCGACAATGCCTCCATCACCAGCGACTGGTTGCGGGTCAGCCCTTCGAGGCTTGTGTCATGCGAATGAATGGCCATGTCATTTGCCCCCTTGCTGACGGCCGCTTGCAAACGTGGCCGGTACCAGCAGCGAGGCAACGAACAGGCACACTGCGGCAACCACGATGGTTGGCCCCGACGGCGTATCCCACTGCAACGAACCGAACAAACCGCCTACCACGCTGGCCACTGCGGCAATGCCGGCCACGACTGCCATCTGCTCCGGCCCGGACACCAGCCGCCGCGCGGTGGCAGCCGGAATGATCAGCATGGCCGTGATGAGCAGTACTCCGACTATCTTCAGGGCGATGGCGATGACCGTGGCCATCAGCAGCATGAACACCACGTCCATCTGGCGCGGGTTCTGCCCTTCTGCCTCGGCGATCTCGCGGTTCACGGTGGCAGCGAATAGCGGCCGCCAGATCCACGCAAGCACCGCCAGTACGGCAATGCCGCCGCCATAGATGACGGCAATGTCTGAGCGCGATACGGCAAGGATGTCGCCGAACAGGAAACTCATCAGGTCTACCCGGACCCATGTCATGAACGACAGGGCCACCAGCCCGATGGCGATTGATGAATGCGCCAGCAGGCCCAGCAGCGCATCGGATGACAGCCCCGCGCGCCGCTGCAACGCCAGCAGCAGCAGCGACACCAGCGCCGCCACAGCAAACACCGCCAGGGTAATATTGACCTCCATCAGCAGCGCCATTGCGACGCCAAGGAGCGCTGCATGGGACAGCGTATCGCCGAAGTAGGCGAGCCGCCGCCACACGATAAAGCAGCCCAGCGGCCCGGCCACCACCGCCACGCCGACGCCCGCCAGCAGTGCCCGCACGAAGAAGTCATCAAGCATGGCCATGCTCCTCCTTCGCGCCATCCTTGCCGTGGTCGTGGTGGTGGCCATCGCCGGGATGGCAGCTCTCCGTCACCGTGCCGTCAGCATGGCGCACCCGCCCGTCGGGCAAATGAACATGGTCGTGGTGATGCTCGTACACCGCCAGCGTGGGCACTGCCCGGTCGCCGAACAGCTGCCGGTATTCGGGGCTCGACGCCACCGCCACCGGCGTTCCGTGACAGCACACGTGGCCATTGAGGCAGATCACCTGGTCGGTCGCCGCCATCACCACGTGAAGGTCGTGGCTGATCAGCAGGATGCCGCAGCCAAGCTCGTTGCGCAGTTTGGAGATCAGTTCGTACAACACGATCTGCCCGGAAAAATCCACGCCCTGTAGCGGCTCGTCCAGCACCAGCAGGCCGGGCTTGCGGGCAATGGCGCGGGCCAGCATCACCCGCTGGAACTCGCCACCGGAGAGGCTGCGCACCTCATCATGGCGCAACTTGCTGACGCCCGTGCGCTCCATCGCCGCTTCAACGTCCGCCTTGCCGATGTTGCCGGTCAGCCGCATGAACCGTTCGACCGTCAAGGGCAGCGTCCAGTCTATGCTCACCTTCTGTGGAACATAGCCGACCGTCAGACCGGGTTGCCTGCGCGCCGTACCCTCGTCCGGGTTGAGCACCCCCAGCGCCATGCGGGCCGTGGTGGACTTGCCCGAGCCGTTGGGGCCGATCAGCGTCAGGATCTCGCCCTTGCGGATGGAGAGGCTCACCCCGCGCACCAGCCAGCGTCCGGCACGGCTGACGCCGGCGCCATCAAGCTCGACCAGTGACTCCTGTCGTTTCAGCATGATTGATCCTGTTCCCGGCAGCCGCGACTTTGCTCTTGCCAGAGCGCAGTATAGCACGTTATATCATTACACAACATGTAACCTTATAACATCACACGACACGGGGTATCATGAACAAGTTCAGCCTTCCGGTTCTCGCCTGCCTCGCACTGCTTGCAGTTCCCTCCAAGTTCGCGCAAGCCGACTCCGGGCCTGCCGTCATGGTCTCCATCAAGCCGGTGCATTCGCTTGTGGCCGGCGTCATGGAGGGTGTGGGCAGGCCCGGCCTTCTGGTCGAAGGGGCTGCCTCGCCGCATACCTATGCATTGAAGCCCTCGCAGGTGCGCGCCCTGTCTGATGCAAAGCTGGTATTCTGGGTCGGTTCCAACCTTGAAGGCTTCCTCGCCAAGCCGCTTGAGAACATTTCGAAGGATGCCCGCTCCGTTGCGCTAAGCGGCGCAACCGGCGTCATTCACCACGAATTCCGCGAACTTGATGAACTGGACGGAGACCCCGGCCACGGCCACGAAGGTCACAAACACGACGAACACAAGGAAGGCGATCACGGCCATGATCACGCCGGTGGCGATGACCCGCACATCTGGCTGGACCCACGCAATGCTGTCGCGATGGTCGATGCGATAGAGGCCGCCCTGACCGAAGCGGACCCTGCCAATGCCTCAACCTACAAGGCCAATGCAGATGCCTTGCGCATGCGCATTGGCGAACTGGAAAGCCGCATCGCCAGCGAGATCGCCACTGTCAAGGACCGGCACTTCGTCGTTTTCCACGATGCCTACCAATATTTCGAGCGCAGGTTCGGACTTGAGGCTTCAGCCGCCATCACCCTGAGCCTTGACACCTCGCCCGGTGCCGAGCATGTGTCCGAAGTGGCCAGACGGATCAAAGATATGAACGTCGCCTGCGTGTTCTCGGAGCCCCAGTTCGAGCCCAAGCTCGTGCGGGTGGTGAGCGAGGGTTCAAGCGCCCGCAGCGCCGAACTCGACCCGCTGGGCGCCGCCCTGCCCGACGGGCCGGAGCTCTACTTCGAGCTGCTGGACGGCATGACGCGCTCGATGAAGGACTGCCTGTCCGGCAACAACTGACAGCCAACCGGTGACGACCGGCCACCTTCCGTGCGATGCTGCTGCCTCGTGCAGACGGCAAAAGGGCATCATGGCCACACATCGCAAATCCAGCATCATGATCCTGGCATGCATGGCCACCGCGGCAATCGCTGGCTTTGCCCCGCCCGTATTGGCTGAGGATCAGGCCTGGACCTGCAGCTACCAGGCCGCGGCAGGCCTGAAGTGGAACGGCACCCGCTGGACCAGCGCCAGTTTCACCGCAGGCAAACCGTTCGAGCTGATCGTCAGAGACGCCACGCTGACGCCGGATACCGCAGCCATGCCACTGTCCAGCAACCCCCGCTTCGTTCAGTGCCCGGCCCAGAAGACTGCACTGTTGTCGTGCTTCGATCCGAGCGGCGGCTGGCTGGTGTTTGACCCCAAGACCGGGCGCGGCGGTTTGAGCAAGCTCTACACGGCCATCAAGGCCCCACCCAACGAAGGCTCGACCCTGTCAGTCGCGCCATTTGCCTGCACAGCAAAATGACGCATCTGGACGCTTAGGCGAAGTTCCTGA
>Ga0316195_10000398_pt1 | contig 17061 bp, 11 predicted proteins | sample Phised1_MG_FD_204937 | JGI IMG/M metagenome (GOLD analysis project Ga0316195, IMG submission 204937) | Coastal sediment microbial communities from Maine, United States - Phippsburg sediment 1 | ecosystem: Environmental > Aquatic > Marine > Coastal > Sediment | place: USA: Maine | collected...
GCCGTATGCATTTCCCGCGCACCGATCCGGCGGTGATCATGCTGGTCGAGGATCGATCGGACATCCATCGGCCACGCTGTTTACTGGCGCGCAACTCGCGCTTTCCAAATCGCATGATGTCCACGCTTGCGGGATATGTCGATCCACTGGAATCGCTCGAAGAAACCGTGGCACGCGAGGTATTCGAGGAATGCGGTATTCGTGTCGGCGATATCGAGTACCAGGCATCGCAGCCCTGGCCATTTCCGTCGTCGATCATGCTCGGTTTTCGCGCGCGCGCCATCAGTCGCGATATCGTCGTCGATGGTGTCGAGATCGAAGAAGCGCACTGGTTTGACGTGGAGCAGCTGCAATCGTTTGGCGAGTGGGGAGACGGTGGCGATAATTTCAGCCTGCCGCGACCGGATTCGATCGCGCGTTACCTGGTGAACAGCTGGATGGATGAGGTATTGCGCGGTTGAGGCTCGACGCCGGCGAGCGGCTTCGAGGCAGTTGACGATGCTGCATGCTCACCATAACCCGGCGAGGTCGGGGCCATTCGGCCACATCTGCCGCTAGCGTTTAGCTGCCGGCGAGGGGCATGCTCCGAAGCAGGTGGGTATTGCCGGGTCACGGCATGGCCACCACCCTTGTTATCTGCGTATGGCGCTGCGTTCAAACCAGCTGCGCCGGCGCTATCGTCTCGTCCAGATCGGTCTGTGCCGGGCGATAATCGCCGGCGAAGAAGGTATAGATAACCGGCAGCACGAACAGCGTAAACAGGGTGCCGATGGCAAATCCGGCGACGATGGTGATACCGATGGCCTGGCGGCTGGCGGCGCCCGCGCCCGCGGCAATCACCAGTGGCATGATGCCAATGATGGTCGAAAACGAGGTCATCAGGATTGGCCGCAGGCGAATCGAGGCCGCCTTGATCACCGCATCTACCGGGGACAGGTTGTCCTTCTTCTGAATTTCATTGGCGAATTCGACGATCAGGATGCCGTGCTTGCTGACCAGCCCGATCAGCGTGATCAACCCCACCTGGCTGTATATATTCATCGACACGATCGACAGGAACATCGGTACCAGGGCACCGAAAATGGCCAGTGGCACCGTGGTCAGGATGATCAGGGGATCGCGCAGGCTCTCGTATTGCGCCGCCAGCACCAGGAACACCACGATGATGGCGAAGGAAAAAGTCTGTACCAGCACCGATCCTTCCTGGATCAACTGGCGCGATTGCCCCTGGTAATCAACGCTGTAGCCGGCGGGCGCAACCTCCGCGGTTATCTCGCGCAGGTAGCTCAGGGCATCTTCCAGCGTCACGTTTGGCGCGGCGTGTACGGCGTCTATTTTTGCCGCGTTTTGCTGTTGGAATTGCACCAGTTCCGGCGGTACGACCCTGTACTCCATGTCCACCAGTGTCGACAGGTTGATTTGCTCGCCGCTGCGGGAATAAACGTAGTACTGGCTTATGTCGGCGGCGCTTTCACGACCGTCACGGCGAGCCTGCGGAATGATCTTGTAACTGCGCCCGGCGAGATTGAAACGACTGACGTAGCCCTCGGCCAGGATGATGCCGAGTGTCTGTCCGATTTCGCGCATCGACACGCCCATGGCCTCGGCGCGCTCACGGTCGATGCTGACACGAATCTCCGGCTTGCTGAAGTCGAAGTCACTCTTGATAAAATAGAACTTGCCGCTGGCGCGCGCCTTTTGCAGCACCTGCTGGACGACACCGTAGAGCTGGTCATAACTCTGCTGGGTCTTGAGGATGAACTCGACCGGGGTGTTGCCGCTGGCGCCGGGCAGGGACGGCGGATTGAAGGCAAAGCTTTGCAGTCCGGGTTGCTGGTTGAGCGATCCCTGTATCTGCGGGATCATTTGCATGGCGCTCTGGCTGCGCTGCTCCCAGGGCGCCAGCAACATGCCGGCAAAAGAGGTCGTGGGACCGCCGAAACCGTTGGCCATGAATGACGAGCGATACTCCTCTTCGAAGCGGGTGAAAATCGAGTGGTAGGGCGCGGTGTACTTGTTCAGATAGTCGATGTTGGCGTAATCGGGCGCTTTCGAAAATGTGAAGATCACGCCCTGGTCTTCTTCCGGCGCCAGTTCGTTCTGAATGAACTGGAACATCGTGCCGAGCATGGCAACGATACAGATGACGAAAACCACGGTAACCGAACGCGTTTTGAGCGAACCGGCCAGCAGGCTTTCGTAGGCCCGTTGCATGCGTTCGAAACGCTTGTTGATAAAGCGCGCGTACGGATTGTTGTCGACCGTCGGTAGCAGCACGCGCGAGCACATCATCGGTGACAGCGTCAGCGCGACGATCGTCGAGATGATGATCGTGCCGACCAGCGTGAATGCGAATTCCTGGAACAATACGCCGGTGAGCCCACCCAGCAGTCCGATGGGGGCGTAGACCACGCACAGCACGATCGAGGTCGCGATCACCGGCTTGGCGATTTCGCGCGCGCCCTGCAGGGCCGCCTGCATCGGACGCAGGCCTTCGCCGATGTGACGATAGATGTTTTCCACCACCAGTATGGCGTCATCGACGAGCAGGCCGATCGCCATGACCATGGCAAGCAGGGTCAGCAGGTTGATCGAGTAACCCATCAGCTGCATGTAGAACAGCACGCCAATGATCGACAGCGGGATCGTCACCAGAGGAATCAGGGTCGAGCGGAACGACCCCAGGAACAGGAAGATGACAACGACCACGATCAATGCCGCCTGCGCCAGGGTGAGGATGACCTCGTTGATCGAGGCCTCGATGAACTCGGTCGAATCGTAGGCAATCGACGCGTTCAGCCCGGGTGGAAAAGAGGTCTTCATATTTTCCAGTTGCTCGGTCACCAGTTTTATCGTGGTCAACGGGTTGCCGTCAGTGGTGCCGTTGATGCCGATATAAATGGACGGCACGTTATCGAAAGTGATCAGCGAGTCGTAGTTTTCAGCGCCGAGTTCGATGTCGGCAATGTCGCCGAGCCGCACCTTGTTAGCGCCTTCATCGCGAATGACAAAACGCTCGAACACTTCCGGGTCACCCGAATCGGTAAGGGCATTGACATCGGTTTGTACCAGTTGCCCCCGCGCCTGGCCGGCAGCTGACTGGTAATTTTCGGCGTTGATCGCATTGACGATATCGGCGGCCGAGACCTTGAGCGCGGCCATGCGCACGGGATCCATCCATACCCGCATCGAGTAGGTCTTGCCACCCAGGATCTCGGCCTGGGCAACGCCGTTGACCGTGGCCAGCGCGGGCTGGATGGTACGCAACAGGTAATCGGTAACCTCTACATCGCTGAGCGTGTCACTGTAAAAGCTGTAATAGGCGAGGGCGAAGCCTTCCGCGGCCTGCTTGGCGATGACCGGGTCTTCGGACTCGGCCGGCAATTCACCGCGTATCGATGAGACCTTGGTGCTGACCTCGGTCAGGGCTACATCGGCGTCCACGCCGAGTTTCATGTGAACTTCGACCGTGGACACACTGTTGCGGCTGCTGGAGCGCAGAAAGTCGATGCCCTTGGTGGCTGATACCACCTGCTGAATCGGTTGCGTGACAAAGCCCTGGATCAATTCGGCGCTGGCGCCCGGGTAAGCCGTGGTGATCGTTATCACCGAGGTTTCGAGTTCGGGATACTGGCGCACCTGGGTATTGAAAAATGCCTGCACGCCAAGCAGCACGATCAGGGTACTGATGACGAGCGACAGTACCGGGCGCTTGATGAAATAGTCGGTTAACACGGCTTTCTACTTTAGCGTCGATTCGTATTCGGGAACATCGTCGACGATGGCCACGGCGAGACTCGGATACAGTTTGAGCTGGCCGGATGTGACGACGATATCGCCGGCGTTCAAGCCGCTGCGAACACCGGCGACGCCATCGCGGCGATACAGCACATTGAGTTGGCGTGCCGCCAGTCGGTAGTGTGGATCAGGGTCGGCGGCGGTGGCGGGTGGCTTTTCCAGAACGTAGGCGGCCTCGCCATAGATGTTGTAAAACACGGCGGTTTCCGGAATGGTGAGCACGTCGTCCCGGCTTTGCGACAGCAGCGTGATGTCGGCGAACATGCCCGGCGCGAGCAATCCATCGCGATTCTCGACAATGGCGCGAATCGCAACGTTGCGGGTATTTACGTCCAGCTGCGGATTCCATGCCTCTACCCGGGCGCTGAAAACCTTTTGCGGGTAGGAACGCACCTTGAATTCCAGCGGCTGGTTAACGACGAGGTCATTGAAATTAACTTCCGGCAGCGTGAAGTCCAGGTACAGACGCTTCAGCGAGAGCAGCGTTACGATGTTGTCGGCAGGCGCGACGTATTCGCCGAGATCGACCTGGCGAATACCCAATTCGCCCAAAAATGGGGCAAAAATACGTTTTTTCGCGAGCGCTACCTGGGCGATGCGCACCTCCGCCTCGGCGATATCGACTAAGGCGGCCTGGGTATCGACATCGTTATTGGTAACGAAGGACTGGCCCTTCAGCTTGAGCAAACGCTGGTACTGGCTGTTCTCGGATTGGAGGCGCGCGCGCGCGGCTTCCAGGTTCGCCATCTCGGTACGATTGTCCAGTTCCACCAGTAGCGTGCCTTCCTCGACCCGCTGGCCGGAATCGAAGTTGATCGAGGTGATAACACCAGAGGCCTCGGTCGTAACGTTGACGCCCTGAAACGCAACCAGGTTGCCGATCGCCTTGATTCGACGTTCCCACTGGTCGGCGCCGGCCGTAGCGACGGTTACGCTGATCGGTGGCGGTACCTGGCTACCCTGCGCGATCTGTTGCTGGATTTGCAGGAATTTCTGGTAGCCGAGGGCGCCGGTAATCGCGGCGATGAACAGAAACACCAGTATCAGCCTCAGCCATAGGCGTGGTTTTCGATGGGTTGCAGGGTTTGACACCTTGAGATCCTTAATCCTTTAGTCTAGAGACGTTTTCGAAGAGCGCCCGAAGGCGGCGGATGAATCACTGTTACAGGCAATTACGACATCATTCATATCGGGCGCACAGTTTAGATTATTCGCGCCCGGGACAAAACCGTAATTACACCGATATTCGGAAACAGTTCGGCAAATTCATGGGTGGATTGTCGCGAGCGCTCCCGGTTCTGCACTGGAATACGACGGGGTTTCACGCGAATCGTGCCGATGCGCTCCTGCGACAGGCCATTTCCCGGTGTCGCAGTTTCCAGGTCGCCCCTAAAAAATTCTTGCATGCAGTCACGATTAAACGCAGATTATGCGTCTTGATAATCGATCTCAAGGTAACGGAGCAGCGGATGAATCAGCGCGCACAGGGATTCTGCGCCAGGGCACGGCAACTGGATTCGCGATGCGGCTGAACGCACTCGACCGGGAGCGGCTTGACGGCAAGCTCGGCAAAGCGATGCAGTTCGCCATGGAGACTGTCGTCAGCGCCGCTAGAATCGACCAGGCGGAAAGCCTGATCGATGTCGATTTCGCCCACATCGATGCCTGCTTTTACAACGGCCGCGCGCATCTCGATTTCGTCAATTACCTGCTCGAACACGGCGCCACCCTGGCCGTGCCCAGTTGGACCAATAACGGGCTGGTTGCGCTCAACGACCTCGGCCTGCGCGATCCGGCGGCCAGCCGGGAGATGGACGAAGCCCGTCAGTTGATGATGGCTTACGTCAGGCTGGGTTGTCGCCCGGTCTGGACCTGCGCGCCTTACCAGCTGCCGGACCGGCCAGGACTGGGTCAGCACATCGTCGCCTCGGAGTCGAACGCGGTCAGTTTTTACAATTCCGTCATCGGTGCGCGCAGCAACAAGTACGGCGACTACCTCGACGTCTGTGCCGCGATTACCGGGCGTGTTCCGTTTACGCGGCTGCATCGCAGCGAGGCGCGGGCTGCCCGCATCCTGTTCGATGTCGGCGGCTTGCCGTTGGCGGTGCGTAACAACGACCTGTTTTACCATTTGCTTGGCCATGCAATCGGTCAGCGCTGTGGCGGTGAAGTGCCGGCGATTCTCGGCCTGCCGCCCGCCTGTGGCGAGGACGAACTCAAGGCGATCAGCGCGGCGGCAAGCTCGTCGGGCAGCGTGCCGCTGTTTCATGCCATCGGTATCACGCCGGAGGCGAGTACGCTCGCGGAGGCCTGCCAGGGAGAACAACCGCCAGCCGTCGTCGCGGTTACCATCGATGACTTGCGCCAGGCGCGCAATGAACTCGGCCGCAATTCGAAGCAGGCGCTTGCCGGGGTCGCGCTGGGTACGCCGCATTTTTCCATTACCGAGTTCGAGCGTTTGCAGCAGCTTTTAGGTGATCGCGCGATTCACCCGGATCTGGTGTTTTTCCTGACCACCAGCCGGCACGTCTACGCACTGGCCGAACAGCAGGGCTGGGTCGACAGCCTGCAACGTGCCGGCATCAGAATTGTCACCGATACCTGTACCTATTTTTCCCCAGCGATCAATGGCTTGCAGGGTAAGATCATGACGAATTCGGCAAAATGGGCCTACTACGCACCGGGGATGTTGCCGGTTGAAGCGGTCATCGGCAGCCTCGCCGAGTGCGTCGAGTCAGCCGTCTGCGGGCGCGTCGTGCTGGACCGCTGGGAAGACATATGACGCCGCGCCCGATCAAAGTTGAGGCCGCGATCCTGATCGCCGGTGCGGCCAGCGGCAGTGCCCTGGTGCTGAACGATACGCTGAGCTTCTGGGGTGGTTTCGATCCGTCGACCGGCACGATCATCGACGTCCACCACCCGCAATACCAGCAGCGGGTAGGGGGACAGGTGCTGTGCATTCCCGCAAGCAAAGGCTCCGCCGGGACACCCGGCGGAATCGCCGAAACCCTGCGCAACGGCAGTGGGCCGCTCGGCTTTGTGCTAGCCGAACGTGACGTCAATATCAGTATGGGTGTGCTGGTGGCGAATCGGCTCTACGGCCTCGAGGTGCCGGTGCTGCAGATTTCGCTAGCGCAAATGCAGCAGATCCGCAGCGGTGACGCGGTTACGATCAGTCGCGTTGGCGAGCTGTCAATCAGCGCCGAGCGCTGAATGTACGAGGCGGTGAAAATGGTGTAACGCGTGTTCGCTTTCGCCCATGTTTTGCGGGTCCACCATGTAGGCGCCCTGGTCGTAGCTGCGCGAGTTCAGCCCGCGCTGCACCGATTCGCAGATATCAATATCCTCGGGCGACAGGCGCTGAGTGACGTAGTCGGCTCTGGGTTGGTAAACCGTGCCATCCTGCGTTAACGAATGACCGGTGAAATCACACTCGCCGATGGTGCGTGGCCGTGCCGAAAAAACGCCGAGGGCATTCGGTCCGGGCAGCACGTTGAAGGTGGTGTTGGGCCAGAGGTACCAGAATACCGAGTGCTGGTAGCCCGAGTCCGGATCGACCGGGTAGGCGCTGTTGTGGCTGCGGATACGCGGGCCGTATTGACGCGACCAGTAATCGAAAACGTCGGTCTGGTAGCTGTCCATGTCGATGACCGAGGCGAAATCGGGATGTGCCGCGCGGCAGTGATAGCATTCGACGTAGTTGTCGATGACGACTTTCCAGCCGGCGCGGATGCACGAATCGCCCTGTTCGCCGACACTGCTGGCCTGCAGCTCGTCGAGGTAGGGCAGGTGCTGGCGGATGTCCTGTTCCAGGTCGCCCGCAAGCGTGCCCAGGCTGCTGCAGTCATCGTCCAGGTTGACGAATACGCAGCCACAGAAGACTTCGAGGCGAATTTCCCGCAGGCAGAACTCGTTCTTGTCGAAGCCTTTGCGATGCTCTGAGAAGGGCGCACGCGCGAGCTCTCCGCTGCTGGTATAGGACCACGCGTGATAAGGGCAGACGATCAGGTTTTGCAGTCTGCCGCTGCCCTGCAGCAGTTCGTGCGCGCGATGTCGGCAGACGTTATAGAAGGCCCGCAATTTGCCATCCTGTGAGCGCAACACGAAAATGTTTTCATCGCAGATTTTCTGCGTGATGTAGTCACCGGGTTGGGCGAGCATCGATTCGTGCGCGATATATTGCCAGCTGCGATAGAAAATCTGCCGCTTTTCCAGCTCGTAGATGTCCGCGGAGAGATAATACTCGCTCGACAGGGTGAACGAGTCTGCCGGGTTTGCAGTGAGCGGTCGGGTTAACGGTGGCAGTGTCGGCACGTCTGCGGCCAGGTCAGGAACGACTGTCCATGGCCTTCAGTATCAGGGCCTGATCAATTTCACCGACAATGCTGTCGTTCTTGTCAACCACGGCCAGCGGACCACCCGCGGCGATAGCGATATCGATCAGGCTGTCCAGCTTGGCGTTTTCACTGACCCTCTGTGCGCCGTTGGCTTTCACGGCGTCGGATGCCGCGCGCATGACCTTGCCGACGCTGAGCACCTTGTAACGCGGCACGTCTTCGGTAAATTCGCGCACGTAATCGTCGATCGGGTTGGCGACGATTTCTTCGGGCGTGCCGATCTGCACGACCTCGCCATCTTTCATGATGGCGATATGGTCGCCCATCTTGATGGCCTCGAGGAAGTCGTGGGTAATGAAGATCATGGTCTTCTGCACTTCGGCCTGGATCTTCAGCAACTCGTCCTGCATTTCGCGTCGAATCAGCGGGTCGAGCGCACTGAAGGGTTCATCGAAAATCAGGATTTCGGGATCTACCGCCATCGCCCGCGCCAGGCCGACGCGCTGTTGCATGCCGCCGGAAAGCTCGCGCGGATAATGATCCGCCCAACCGTGCAGGCCAACCATTTCCAGCACTTCCATCGCCTTGCTGCGGCGCTCCTTCTTGGGGACACCCCGGATTTCGAGGCCAAAAGAAATGTTGTCGATGACCTTGCGGTGCGGAAACAGGCCGAAGTGCTGGAACACCATGCTCATGCGATACCGGCGCAGTTCGGTCAACTGCGCGTCGTTGTAATGCATGATGTCCTCGCCGTCGATGATCATCTCGCCGGCCGTCGGGTCGATCAGGCGCGAAATGCACCGCACCAGTGTCGACTTACCGCTGCCCGAAAGCCCCATGACGACGAAGGTTTCGCCTTTTTTGATTTCGAAAGAAACGTTCTTGACGCCAATCACGTGCCCGGTCTGGGCCTGGACCTCGGCGCGAGACAGGGAATAATCCAGGTTTTCCAGGATCCGTTGCGGATAAGTGCCGAAAATCTTCCAGATATTTTTACAGACGATCTTGGGGGTATCGGACATTCTGATACTCGTTATTAGCCGAATCTGGCGGCTATCTTAGCCCGATCACGACAGGCCTGCAATGGCGTCGGGCCGATGTTGCAGGCTTTGTCGATCGACGTTAAGCTAGCTTGATCAGAGGGTGGGGTGAATCAATAAATGAGCGCAGTAATAGACGACGGCCGACACTCAGGCCTGTTCATTACGCTATGGCAAGAGCATCGCGGGATGTTGATAACGGCCGCGGTGCTGTCACTATCTCTCATCATCTGGAAGATCAGCGGCACGGAAACGGTGTTCCCGGAAAACTGGAGCTCGGCTTTTCCGTTCGCCGAGAAAGTCGATGTTTTCGACGAGTGGGTCCGGCCTTATATCCAGCCGACGACTCGCGCCATCGCTGCCGGGGCGGTATGGTTCTACGAAATCCTGGTCGACTTCCTGACCTTCACGCAATGGCAAATCGTCTTCGTTATCCTGGTATTGCCTGCCTTTGCCCACGGTGGCCTGCGCCTTGGATTACTGGCCATGATCGCGGTCAGTTCCTGGCTGGTGCTCGATTTCTGGGACGAGTCGATGGAAACCCTGAGCCTGATGTGTATTTCCATCCTGGTCGCCATCGTAGTCGGCGTGTTGATCGGCATAGTCGCATCGCAAAACGATCGTGCCGAGGCCATTATCAAGCCCATCCTCGACACGATGCAGACCCTGCCGGCGTTCGTTTACCTGATCCCCGCATTCTACCTGTTCGGTATTGGCCCGCCCGGCGCGATCCTGGCAACGGTGATTTATGCGCTGCCACCGATCGTGCGCCTGACCAACCTCGGCATTCGCCAGGTTCCGACCGGCATCGACGAAGCTGCGACCTCGTTTGGCGCGACTCGCGCGCAGTCCCTGATCAAGGTCAAGCTGCCGCTGGCGATGCCATCGATCAAGCTCGGCATGAACCAGACCGTGATGATGGCGCTGGCGCTGGTAGTGCTGGCAACCTTCATCGGTTCGCCCGGACTCGGCGATATCGTTTACCAGGGACTGGTGCGACTCAACGTCGGCAAGGCGCTCGAAGGGGGTCTCGCGATCGTATTGATGGCGGTCCTGCTGGACCGCGTAACCTACGCGATGGGACACAATGAGCACGTCACCGCGAGCCACTACGATCACGAGTTCCGCCTGTTTCCGCAAAGCATGGACACGCTCAAGCCGGTGCTTTATATCGAATACGGTATCGACTGGCTGTGGCGCAAGATAGCCGCTGGCGGTCAGTTCGTAACCCGGATGGTGAGCGCGGTGATCTGCAAGCCAGTGTCCGCGGTCAATGCGGATGTCGCCGAGCGTTTGCGTGAAATCCTGCTGGCACGGAGCTTTCTGATCGCGAGCCTGGTGTTGATCGGCATCATGCTGCTGCTCGAGGCCTATACCGACATCTACGGTAATTTCCCGCGGGCCTGGGAGTATCGTTTTCGCACTCCGGTCAACCAGTTCATGGACGAACTGGTCGCAGACAAGCTGTTTTATGCGATCACGCGGACCATCAAGGAGAGTCTTTACTTTGGCCTGATCAACCCGTTGAACCTGTTCCTGAAGGGATTGCCGTGGTGGTATACGACGGCCGTTTTTACGCTCGCGGCCTGGTTTTTCAGCGGGCGCGGACTCGCCATCGTGACGCTGATCGGATTTCTCTTCATCGGCGCCGCCGATTTGTGGACCTTCGGCATGATCACGCTGACCACGGTCATCGTCTCGGTGTTGATCTGCTTCATTATCGGCGTACCAGTCGGCATCCTGTCGGCTTACAACAAGACGGCGGACACTCTGATTCGGCCCGTACTGGATACCATGCAGACGATGCCGGTGTTCGTCTACCTGGTGCCAGTCATCATGCTGTTCGGCGCCGGACAGGTACCGTCGGTAATCGCCACGGTCATCTACGCGTTGCCGCCGTTGGTGCGCTGCACCACGCTTGGCATTCGCGAACTGCCAACCGAGATCAACGAAGTGTCGGATTCATTTGGCGCCAACCTGATGCAGACGCTCGCCAAGGTCAAGATCCCGATGGCGATCCCGGCGATCATGGTTGGTATCAACCAGGGCATCATGATGGCGCTGGCAATGGAAGTGGTCACGCCCCTGATCGGCGGGAAAGGGCTTGGACTGCAGGTATTTGACGGCATGAATCGGGCCAGTATCGGCATTTCCCTTGAAGCCGGTCTCGGTGTCGTACTGCTCGCTATCATACTCGACCGGCTTTCCCAGGCCTGGACCAGGACCCAGCGCCGGGCCATGGGAATGCTCTGAATTCGTGCGTCGGCGTAAGGCTCGACAAGGACCATAACTGACAGTATGATCAGGCAATTACGCCATTACCCGGCGTAACCAGAAAAGTAATATTCCAAGATGAGGAGATACAACTGATGTCAATAAAGTTAAACACCGCACTTGCCGCTGCCTTGCTGGCGCTAAGTCTCGGGTCATTACCCTCGGCCCATGCGGCCAAGCGCCTGACGGCCCCCGACCCGGACTGGACCGGTGGTGTTGTCACCTGCCGCGTCGCCGAGTACATACTCGAAAATGAGCTGGGCTACAAAATCAAGAAAGTCACCATGCCATCGGGCCCGGGCGTTTTTGAAGGCGTCCGTTCCGGCGACCTCGACTTCGCCTGCGAATCCTGGCCTTCCTACAACCCTGCCGGTGACAAGTACATCTCCGAGTTTGGTGGTGACGGTTCGGTTGCTTACCTGGGCGCAACCGGTATCGTTGGCAAGAGCGGTTACTTCGTACCGCGCTACGTGATCGAGGGTGACGCGGCGCGCGGTATTCCCGCCTCGGCCCCGGAGCTGAAGTCTTACACCGATCTGAACAAGTATGGCCACATGTTCAAGAGCATGGAGTCCGGCGGTAAAGGTAATCTGATCGGTTGTCCGGTTGCGGCCTGGTTATGTGATGACCAGAAGCGTCTCGATTTGCTCGGTGTCGACTACCACGCGCAGTCGCTGGGTTCCGAGACCGCGCACTGGGCTGAGCTACAGGCCAAGTACAAGCGTGGCGAGCCTTTCATTGCTTACGCCTGGGCGCCGCACTGGATTCACGCAGCGCTCGACCTGGTTGAAATCGAATTGCCGCCTTACGATGAAGCCAAGTGGCCCGCGACCAACTGGGCACAGGACATCACGCACTTCCACGGCAAGGTCAGCCTGGCCAAGGATCACCCGGAGGTTGTCGCCGTGCTGCAGAAGATGAACCTGACCAATGACATGCAGGCCGGCATGATTTACAAGATCGATGTCGAAAAGCGTGATCTGGATGAGGTCGTCGACGAGTGGATGTCGGCGAATGAATCGGTCTGGCGTCAGTGGTTGCCCTGAGCGAATAGTTCGATCGCACTAAAAGGCCCCGCAAGGGGCCTTTTTTTTCGTTTCCGACAGTACGGGTTGATATGGCGAATAATGTTCTGGTACTGATGTCGGACGAGCATACGCGCTCGGTGATGGGCGCCTACGGTAATCCGTTTGCACATACCCCGGTACTGGATGAACTGGCCGCCTCGGGTGTGCGTTTTGATAACGCTTATACGCCTTCGCCCATCTGCATTTCGGCGCGCGCGAGTTTCGCCACCGGCACCCCGGTGTTCGAGCATCGCTGCTGGTCGTCGGCGCAACCCTATTACGGGCAACGGCAGAGCTGGATGCAGCGCCTGCGCGCGCGCGGGCACGAAGTGACTTCAATCGGCAAACTGCACTATCGCTCCGCGCTGGACGATGTCGGCTTCAGCGAGTCGATTTTGCCGATGTACGTGGCCAACGATGGCCGCGGCTGGCCGCAGGGTTTGCAGCGCAAACCGCTGGCAGATTTTCAGGGCACGCGCGAGCTGGTGCAACTGCTCGGGCCCGGCGAAACCAGCTATACCCGCTACGACCGCGATATTACCGCGGCGGCGGTCGACTGGCTCGGGGCTCGGGCTAACGCGGAGCAGCCCTGGGTGCTGTTTGTGTCTTTTATCTGCCCGCATTACCCACTATCGGCGCCGCGGGAGTTTTTCGATCTTTATCGTAACGTGGATCTGCCCGAACCCTATGATCGCGATGCCGGTTCGCGCCTGCGCCATCCGGTCATCGATAGCATGCGCAGGTTCTGGGATTATGCCGACCACTTCGATGTCGACAGCGAGCGCCTCGGCCTGAAGAATTATTACGGCCTGTGCAGCTTCCTCGACGCCAACGTCGGCCAGGTGCTGGCGGCCCTGACGCGCAGCGGGCAGGCGGACAACACCCAGATTATCTATACCAGCGACCACGGCGACATGATCGGCAATCACGGTATCTGGGGGAAATGCTACATGTACGAAGACTCCGTTGGCATTCCGATGACGCTGACCGGCCCGGGTATTCCCGGCGCCGTCAACAACACCCCGGTATCACTCACGGATCTCGCCAGCACGATCGAACACGCGGTTGGCGCCGAAGTCGAATCGGTTAGCGCGCCGTGGCGGGGCAGGCCGCTGCAAGGCTTTGCACTGGCGCCGGAGCCTGAACGCGCGGTAATCAGCGAGTATCACGATGGCGGCAGTCCCTGCGGCTTTTACATGCTGCGGCAGCAGCGCTGGAAACTGGTTTGTTTCGCCGAGGGCAACCCGCCGCTGTTATTCGATATCGAGCAGGACCCGCACGAATTGCATAATCTTGCCGACGACGCCGCCCATGCGACCATCCTGCAGCAGATGCTGTGTCAATTATCGGCGATACTGGATCCGGAAGCCGTCAACGCGCAGGCTTTCGCCGACCAGGCCAGCATGATCGAGGCATACGGCGGACTGGAATCCATCCGCGCCATGCCGAGTTTCAACCATACGCCGCTGGAGCCCGCCTAGGGCGACGGCAAAAGCTCGCCAATGCCGATGCCCTGCTCACCGGCCACGGCATAGAGCAGGTAGATGCGACCGTCTTCCTCGTAGATGGCCGGGTCACGCAACTGGTTCACCGGCCGCATGATGCCGCCGTATTGCGACGCGTCGGCGGGCAGATCGGCTCCCTCCCACTCGCGTTGACCTCGATGCAACTCGTGCGCATCGCCCAGGCGCCACTGCTTCCAGCTGCCGCTGGTATTAATCTCCGATACCAGGATGCGTTCGGGGCGATCGCCGACCCGGGTCCAGAACAGGTACCACTGCCCGGCGTGCTGTAACAGGGCATGATGGCGGATGGGTTCGTCGGTTAGCCTGGGGCCGACTTCGAAGTCGCGCAGGCCGTCGCGTGAGCGATGCAGCTGCGCCGGCATGGTCAGTGCGTAAAACCAGTCATCCAGCCTGAACAGTCGCAGATAGGACGTCGCCAGGATGTCCTTGCGCGCGACAAAATCGATGCCGTTGCCGGAAAGCGCAACGCGTGTGCGCTGCAGCCCGTTGTCGATGCGCCCGTGATAGTAGAGGCGGATTTCACGGCGCTCGTGATCGACCCAGACATCGGGTGACGCAATATGGGGATAGTTACCGTCCTGGCCATTTTCGATAAAGTGGCGGGCCTCGGCGTCGAGATCGGCCAGATTTGGTGACTGCACGGTAAAATGGCTGTCCGCGAGCAGCAGGGGCGCCGGTCGTTGCAGCCGCCATGGGCCCTGCAGGTGATCGCTGAGCGCAAGCCGAATCGAGTCGCCTTCGTGATGCGCAAAATACAGTAGATATCTTGCGGGCGCCGGGTCTACCCACTCGGGGCAACGGATCAATGCCGGCCCATTGACGTTGCCGTCGAGTTCGGGAAAAGCCTGCAGGCTGATGATCGGACTATCGATCAGGTATTCGAATTTAAACATGGCGTCGGCGGCTCAGTTTACGGCGCCGATTTCGAGCTTGCGTCGGTCGACGTAGTCGCGCAACGCCGCGTCGATACCCGCATCGATGTCCGGCTGCTGATACTCCTGCAGCAACTGTTTCCAGATCTGGTTGGCGCGCTGTTCCGTGGTGACCGACCCCGCTTCCAGCCAGCTCTCGTGATTACTCCAGTCGGATAGCAGCGGGGCGTAGAAGGCGTCTTCATAGCGAGACATGGTGTGCTCGCTACCGAAAAAATGGCCGCCGGGCCCGACTTCGCGAATGGCATCTTGCGCCAGCGTTTCGCGGTTGACCTCGAACGGCTGCAGACTTGCCGCCACCATTTGCAGAACCTCGGCGTCGATGATCAGTTTTTCCAGCGAGGCGGTCAGGCCGCCGTGCAGCCATCCGGCCGCGTGCTTGATCATATTCGCCTGGCCGCTGACGGCGCCCCACAGCGACAGGCAGCTCTCGTAGGCCGCCTGTGCGTCCGGACAGTTGGCGGCGTTGACGTTGCTGGAACGAAACGGCACGCCGAGCCGACGCGCGAGTTGCCCGGAGGCCTGCGCCGCCTGCAGATACTCCGGTGTGCCAAACGCGGGCGATCCCGTTTTCATGTCGACATTGGAAGTAAAGCCGCCGTACAGAACCGGCGCGCCGGCGCGCACGATCTGGGCGAGGGCGATGCCCGCCATGGCCTCGGCGTGTTGCAGTGCCAGTGCGCCGGCGAGCGTTACCGGTGCCATCGCTCCGGCCAGCGTAAACGGCGTAACCGCGACCGCCTGGCCGTGCTCTGCCAGTGTCATCAGGCCTTCCGCCATCGGGATGTCGAGCTGCAATGGCGTATTGGTGTTGATGATGCCGCACAGGGCCGGGCTTGAAGCCAGTTCGTCGATCGATCTACCGAGGCTTATCGCCATCATGTTGATCGCGTCCAGGGTTTGCGCGCGGCCCATGGTCCAGGGCACCCAGTTCTTGTCGAGCAGGGTGCACTGCGCGTAAAACAGGTCGAGGTGTCGGCTCGCAGACGGCAGGTCCATCGCTTCGAACCCGCCACCGCCATCCTGGTGCAGAATATCCAGGCTTTGCACCAGGCGAATGTAGTCGCACATTTCCGCATAACTGCCGCTGCGTCGACCCTTGTCGAGGTCCATGACATAGGCCGGTCCGCCAACCGAGGTAAATATCACGTGGCCATCGCCGATGCGCAGGTTTTTTGTCGGGTTTCTGGCTTCCAGGGTGAAGCTTGACGGCGCGCTGGCGATAAGTGACTCGACCAGCTCGGACTCGAAACGCACCCGTTGTGTGTCGCGATCGACGTCGAAGCCTGCACCGGCATAAGCGTTGCGGGCGCCTTCGTGCAGAATGGTCATCCCGGTTTCCTGCAGAATCGATAACGCCGCCTGGTGGATGGTTTCGATCGCATCCGCGCTCAGCAACTCGGTCGGACTGACGCAATAGCGCAAGGTTTTCCAGGGCGACTGGTTAATCGACCCCGAAACCCGGGATTTGCGTTGGCTGCGACGACGCGTGTTGCTCATCGGATGTTCTCCTTCAGGAATTCAATGTCGGGGCAGTGGTCATTGCAGCATTGCGCGTTCACGCCTGCAGATCAGGCTTGCCGGATCTTCGTCGAACTCGCGGGCAAACCTGTGCCCCGAGAAAACCGCATCGGCAATGCTGCTCGGCACCAGGCAGTCGCCAATGCGCACGGCGCGACCACCCAGCTCATGAAACAAACCGTTATCGGGCAGGCGCCCGGTCACCAGCACGAGGTGATCGAAATACTGTTGCCACAGCTTGCCGGTATATTGGCAAAGACTGTATAAAACATTGTCGACGACCCGATCGATACCCTGGCTGACGATCAGTTCGATACCGAGGTTCAACAGCTTCTGCTGGATGAATTCCTGCTCGTCGGTCATGACTGACCAGCTCGAAATCATGGTCTGCGGTGTCAGGTAGGTCACCTGCAAACCCTGGCTGAGTAATTTTTCCGCCAGCGCGCCGGCCATGAGGTAGTGTTCGTCGTCGTAAATCAGCACTTTGCCGCCGAGTTCGGCGCCGGCGAAAACATCGTCCGGTGTGTGAATGTTACCGGCCTCGGGGATCGAGACCGGATGGTGCA
>Ga0316195_10000399_pt1 | contig 17040 bp, 16 predicted proteins | sample Phised1_MG_FD_204937 | JGI IMG/M metagenome (GOLD analysis project Ga0316195, IMG submission 204937) | Coastal sediment microbial communities from Maine, United States - Phippsburg sediment 1 | ecosystem: Environmental > Aquatic > Marine > Coastal > Sediment | place: USA: Maine | collected...
CCTTGGTGTCCTTGTTGATCAGGATCGACATGTTCGCTGTTTCCTCGTTGCGTGCCGTGCTGTTCAGGCCTTGCCGGCCGCTTCGACGACCTTCTTCGCCGCCTCGCCCATCGTCGCGGCCGAGATGATCGGCAGGCCCGAGTCGGCGAGCAGTTTCTTGCCCTGCTCCTCGTTCGTGCCCTTCATCCGCACCACCAGCGGCACCTTCAGACCGACCGCGCGTGACGCGGCGACCACGCCCTCGGCGATCACGTCGCAGCGCATGATTCCCCCGAAGATGTTGACCAGGATCGCGGCCAGTTTCGGGTTGCGCAGCATGATCTTGAAGGCCTCGGTGACCTTTTCCTTGGTCGCGCCGCCGCCGACGTCGAGGAAGTTCGCCGGCTCGCCACCGAACAGCTTGATCGTGTCCATCGTGGCCATCGCCAGACCGGCGCCGTTGACCAGGCAGCCGATGTTCCCGTCGAGCTGAATGTAGGACAGATCGTGCTTGGACGCCTCGATCTCGGCGGGGTCCTCCTCGTCGAGATCGCGCATCTCCAGGATCTCGGGGTGACGGAAGAGCGCGTTGCTGTCGAAATTGAGCTTGGCGTCGAGCGCGATCACGTCGCCCGCTCCGGTGAGGATCAGCGGATTGATCTCGGCCAGGCTCGCATCGGTCTCCCAGAACGCCTTGTAGAGCGCCTGGAAGACGGCGCGCGCCTTGGGCACCGAGCCATCGGGAACGCCGATCTTGCGGGCGAGGTCGTCGGCCTGCGCGTCGGACAGGCCGGCCACCGGGTCGACCGCGACCTTGTGGATCTTCTCGGGCCGGTTGGCGGCCACCTCCTCGATGTCCATGCCGCCTTCGCTGGAGGCCATCACGGTCACGCGCTGCGTGACGCGGTCCACCACCAGGCCCACGTAGAGTTCGGCCTTGATGTCGGCGCCCTCTTCGATCAGCAGGCGACGGACCCGCTGTCCGTGCGGCCCGGTCTGGTGCGTGACGAGCTGCATGCCGAGGATCTTGCCGGCCCATTCCTTGACTTCCGCCAGCGACTTCGCGACCTTCACGCCGCCGCCCTTGCCGCGACCGCCGGCATGGATCTGCGCCTTGACCACCCAGACCGGACCGCCGAGGGTCTCGGCGGCCATGACCGCCTCGTCAACCGTGAAGCACGGAATTCCGCGCGGCACGGGCACACCGTAACGCTTCAGGATTTCCTTGCCCTGATACTCGTGGATCTTCATCGTCGATTGTCCTCGGTGTCGCGGAAATGGGACTCAGGTGACCGCCTTCAACGGGCGCGTCGGCGTCAGCCGGCGACCACCGGCGCGAGCCATCGCCTGTTGGTATCGGGATCGAAGCGCACCGAGCCCGCCCGCGACCGATCGCCGAAGGGCTGCGCCTCGACGCCGATCTGTGAACTGGGGGTGAAGGCCCGACAGGCTCGTGCCGGCGGCAGAGGCATTGGTGTGGTTGCTTTGTGCGCCGCGAAAAGCGGAAATCTTAGCACAGCGAAAGCACCGGTTTCCGTCGACCGGACGCGGCGGGCCGCCGGCGTCAGTCCCCGTCGGCGGCTTCCTCCCGCAGCGCGCGGAAGACCGCGGAAATGGCCTCGGCGTCGAAACCGCGCTGCGCCAGAAAGCGGTGCTGCCGGGCGCGCTCCGAGAGATCTTCGGGCGGACGGCCGAAGCGCTTGCGCCAGACCTCGAGCGCGCGCTGCCGGTCGTCGGTCGCGAGCTCGCGCAACAAGGGTGCGCTGATCTCGTCGGCGACCCGGTGCCCCTTGAGTTCGTGCTCGATCAGCCGCGACCCGTAGCGCGCTGAGCGCCGCCGAATCAGACTCTCCACGAACCGCTGCTGCGACAGATGCCCGGCGCGTTCGAGGTCGTCGAGCACGGCGCCGAGCTGCTCTTCGGACTCCGCATGCGGCGCGAGCTTGCGCGTCAGCTCGACGCGGCTGTGCTCGCGGATCGCGAGCAGGTTCAGCGCCCGCGCGCGCAGCGAAAGCCCGCTGCGCCGGGGCACGGCCGGGTCGTCTTCGAAGCCCGCGCGCGCCTGCGCCGCGTCGGCTCGCCCGCCCGCCGGCCCCTGGCCGCGATCAGGCGGCTTCTTCTGCCGGCGCAGCACCGCGTGACACCACACCGTAGTGCGCGCGCACCTTGTTCTCGATGTCGAGCGCCATCTCGGGATGCTCGCGCAGGTACTCGCGCGCATTGTCCTTGCCCTGTCCGATGCGCTCGCCGCCGAAGCTGTACCAGGCGCCGCTCTTCTCGACGACATTGCATTCGGATCCGAGATCCAGGATCTCCCCGAGAAGGGAGATGCCCTCGCCGTAGAGGATGTCGAAGTTGGCCTGTTTGAACGGCGGCGCCACCTTGTTCTTCACCACCTTGACCCGGGTTTCCGAACCGATGACCTCGTCGCCCTTCTTGATCGACCCGGTACGCCGGATGTCCAGGCGCACCGACGCGTAGAACTTGAGCGCGTTGCCGCCGGTCGTGGTTTCCGGATTGCCGAACATGACGCCGATCTTCATGCGGATCTGGTTGATGAAGATCACCAGGCAGTTGGTCCGCTTGATGGTGCCGGTGAGTTTGCGCAGCGCCTGCGACATCAGCCGCGCCTGCAGACCCGGCAGGGAGTCGCCCATCTCGCCTTCGATTTCCGCCTTGGGCGTCAGCGCCGCGACCGAATCGATGACGATCAGGTCGACCGAGCCGGAGCGCACCAGGGCGTCGGCGATCTCGAGCGCCTGCTCGCCGGTGTCCGGCTGGGAAATCAGCAGGTCTTCCAGCGCAATGCCGAGTTTTCCGGCGTACTGGGCATCGAGCGCGTGCTCGGCGTCGATGAATGCGCAGGTGCCGCCGATCTTCTGCATTTCGGCGATGACCTGCAGCGTGAGGGTGGTTTTGCCCGAGGATTCCGGCCCGTAGATTTCCACCACTCGGCCACGAGGCAGCCCGCCGATGCCCAACGCGATGTCGAGCCCCAGGGACCCGGTGGACACGACCTGGATGTCGTTTTCCACGCTGCCGTCGGCGAACCGCATGACCGAGCCCTTGCCGAACTGCTTCTCGATCTGCGCCAGGGCAGCCGCAAGCGCCTTCGCGCGCTCGGTTTTCGATTTTGCGTCGTCCATCTTGATTACCTTGTCCATTGCCCTGGCTTCCTCGTTGTCGGTTGCTGAATGAGGAAAGTATTGCACAGAACTACTGTATAAACAATCAGTCTTTCGGTTCAGCCGAAAGCAACAGTTCGGCGCGGCGCAGGGCATGCATCGCCGCCTGCAATCGTACCGCCGTCCGGTCTCCGGCGAAGCACCGGGTTTCGCAGACCGCCTCGCGGCCGCCCAGCGCCCAGCCGAAGCAGACCGTGCCCACCGGCTTGCCCGGGACCGCTCCGCCGGGGCCGGCGATGCCGGTCACCGCGATCGCGAGCCGTGCCCGGCTGCGCGTGAGCCCGCCGGCGGCCATCTCGGCCGCGGTCGGCTCGCTGACCGCGCCGTGCCGGGAGAGGGTCGCGGCTGACACCCCGACGAGTTCGGACTTCGCCTCGTTGGAGTACGTGACCCAGCCACGCTCGAACCACGCGCTCGATCCGGCCGTTTCGGTGAATGCGCGCGCGAGCAGGCCGCCGGTGCAGGATTCCACCGTCGCCACCATCCACGCGCGCGCCTCGAGCGCCCTGCCGAGCGCCGCGGCCCGCGCGAAGACCGCGGCCTCGGTGACGTCCGCGCCGCCGGGGTCGCCTTCCGGCAAACCCGCTGCGAACTCGCCCCCGCCAAATACGTCCCCGCCGGACGCGTCCCCGGCGGACACGTCCCCGGCGGACGGGCCCGGCCCCGGCACGCCGGCCGCACGCCGGTCCTTCACGTCAGCGCCCTCCAGAGCGCGATCACCAGCAGCGCGTAGAACGCCGCGAGCAGGTCGTCGAACATGACGCCGAAACCGTTCTTGATCGTCGCATCGAAATACCGGATCGGGGGCGGTTTGACGATGTCGAACAGCCGGAAAAGCGCGAAGGCCATCAGCTGGGCAACGAAGCCGCCCGGGACCAGCGTCAGGACCAGCCAGAACGCGATGACCTCGTCCCAGACGATCGCACCGTGGTCGGCCACCCCGAGCGCCTCGGCGGTGCGCCCGCAGGCCCAGATGCCGACGACGAATCCGACCGCGCACAGCGCCAGCAGCGCCGGCGGCGACAGCCAGCTCGCGAGCGGCTGGAAGACGATCCAGGCCCACAGCGTGCCGACGGTACCGGGCGCGATCGGCGACAGGCCGCTGCCGAACCCGAGCGCGAGGACCCGCGACAGTCGCCCTCGCATGAAGGCCCAGTCGGGACGAATCGGCGCCGCGTCGCTCATCGCCTGCTCACCCGAAGTGGTCGTAGCCGCGCGCGTCGATCGCCATCGCGACGCCTCGTGCATCGAGAATGCGCACCCCGCTGCTCGCCACGATGCGCCCGATGCGGGTCAGCCGCAGCGGCGCCGCCGGCGCGCGCCCCAGCGCCTCGATCGAATCGCGATTCTCGGGCGCCGCGGTGAAGAGCAGCTCGTAGTCGTCACCGCCCGCGAGCGCGAGCGCCGGCCGTCGCGCCGCGGCGACGGATGCGAGTCCGGCCGCCAGCGGAACCGCCGGCCAGTCGACCTCGGCGCCCACGCGCGAGCGCTCGCAGATATGCCCCAGGTCGCCGATCAGACCATCGGAGACGTCGATCGCCGCCCGTGCCAGATGGCGCAGCGCGACGCCCAGCGCCACCCGGGGCTCGGGACGCTCCAGCCGCCCGAGGGCCGGGCTGCCGGTGGCGGGCGGGTGCGGCTCGCGCAGCGACGCGAGCGCCAGCGCCGCGCCGCCCAGTTCCCCGGAGACCCAGAGGTCGTCTCCGGGCTCGGCCCGATCGCGCCGCAGCGCCGAGCCGGCCGGCAATTCGCCGATCGCCGTGATGCACAGGTTCAGCGGGCCGCGCGTGGTGTCGCCGCCGATCAGCTCGCAGTCGAAGCGGTCCGCGAGCGCGAACAGTCCGCGGGAGAACGCGCCCAGCCACGCCTCGTCGACCCGGGGCAGCGCCAGCGCCAGCGTGAAGGCGAGCGGACTCGCACCCATCGAAGCCAGGTCCGACAGGTTGACCGCCAGCGCCTTGTGGCCGAGCGCCTCCGGGTCGGTGCCCTCGAGGAAGTGTCGCCCGCCGACCAGCATGTCGGTGGTGATCGCCAGCGTCGTGTCCGGGCCGCGCCGGGTCAGCAGCGCGCAGTCGTCGCCCAGGCCGAGTTCCGCATGGCGTGCCGGTCCACGATCGAAGAAACGACGAATCAGTTCGAATTCACCCATCGTCGACGGGCGGTCGGCCGGGTCCCCGTGCCCGCCCGGGGCGACTGCGTCGCTCACGGACGCGTGCGAGCGGGACGGCGTGCGCTGGCGCACCGTGAGACCCGCGGCGCGATCAGCGGGCGGCCTCGACCGGGCGCAGCCGCGCCGCGACGCGGTCGAGCACGCCGTTCACGTACTTGAAGCCGTCGGTGCCGCCGAAGGTCTTCGCGAGCTCCACCGCCTCGTTGATCACGACGCGATAGGGAATTTCAGGATGCCTGGCGAGCTCGTAGGCGCCCAGCAGCAGCACCGCGTGCTCCACCGGGCTGAGCTCGCCGACCTTGCGGTCCAGATAGGGAACGATCGCCGCATGGAGTTCATCGGCGGCCGCGATCACGCCGTGCAGCAGCGCGTCGAAATGCTCCTTGTCCGCCCTCTCGTAGCCGGGAGACTCGATCAGGTGCGCCTGGATCGCGCCCGCGTCTTCGCGGGACACCAGCCACTGGTACAGGCCCTGCATCGCCAGTTCGCGGGAACGGCGCCGCGCGCTGCGCGCCGTCGATGACCGGCCCGACGCGCCCTTCGGGGACGCCGGCGTGCCGCCTTTCGCGCCGGGCGAGCCGCCCTGCGGACCGGGTGCGCCGGGTGCGCCGGGTGCGCCGGGCGCGTCGAGCGCGTCGGCGTCGGTGGGTGTCTTGTCTGGCATCCCGGATCTATTCGCCATGCTCGCCGAGATCCGGCGCTTCGCCCAGCGCCTCGACCGACGCGGCGAGATTGGCCATCTCGACCGCGACGCGCGCCGCCTCCGCCCCCTTGACCGCGGCCCGTTCCTCGGCCTGCGCGTCGGTGTCGGTGGTCAGGATCGCATTGGCGATCGGAATGGCCTCGTCGAGCGAGACGCGGGCGATGCCGGCCGCGCTCTCGTTGGACACCACTTCGAAGTGGTAGGTCTCGCCGCGGATCACCGCCCCGATCGCGATGAGGGCGTCGAATTCGTCGGTCGCTGCCAGCCTGGCGAGCGCGAACGGCACCTCGAGCGCTCCCGGGACGGTGCACACGAAGATGTCCTCCTGCGCCACCCCGAGCGCGAGCAGCTCCTGCACGCAGGCCTGCCGCAGTGCCTCGCAGACCGAGTCGTTGAACCTCGCCTGCACCACGCCGATGCGCAGGTCGGTCCCGTCCAGATCAGCTTCGAAAACTTCAATCGTCACTTCGTCGTCCTCAGCTTGCGGTGTCGAATCCGACGACCTCGAGATCGAAGCCCGTCATGCTCGGCATCTTGCGCGGCTGCGCGAGCAGCCGCATGCGCCCGACGCCGAGGTCCTTCAGGATCTGTGCGCCGATGCCGTAAGTGCGCAGGTCGACCTTGCCGGCGCGCCGCGCCGCCTGGTGCCCGTCTTCGCCGCTGGCCTGCATGCGCGCCAGGCCCTCGAAGTGCGCGAGCAGGTTCTCGCCCGTCTGCGCGCAGTTCAGCAGCACGAGCACGCCCGCCTCGCTCGCCGCGATCGCCTCCAGCGCGCGGTCGATCGGCCAGGAATGCGTGCTGCGGCCGGTATCGAGCACATCCAGGATCGTGACCGGCTCGTGCACCCGCACCAGGGTCTCGCCGTCGTGGCGCGGCGTGCCCCTCACCAGTGCGATGTGCGGGGACCGGCCCGGCTTGTCGCGGTAGGCGATCATCCGGAACTGGCCGTGAGCGGTGGTCACCTCGCGCTCGGCGACCCGCTCGACGAGGCTCTCGTTGGCGCTGCGGTACTGGATCAGGTCCGCGATCGTGCCGATCTTCAGCCCGTGAAGCGCGGCGAACTCGACCAGGTCCGGCAGACGGGCCATCGTCCCGTCGTCTTTCATGATTTCGCAGATCACCGCCGCGGGCGTGTGCCCGGCCATCGCGCCCAGGTCGCAGCCCGCCTCGGTGTGGCCCGCGCGAATCAGGACGCCGCCGTCGCGCGCCATTACCGGGAAGATGTGACCGGGCTGGACGATGTCGTCCGCGCTCGCGTCCTTCGCCACCGCCGCCTGGATCGTGCGCGCGCGATCTGCCGCCGAGATGCCGGTGGTCACGCCGTCGGCCGCCTCGATCGACACGGTGAAGTTCGTGCCGGTGCGCGCGCCGTTGCTGGCCGCCATCGGCGGCAGGTTCAACTGCCGGCAGCGCGCCTCGGTCAAGGTCAGGCAGATCAGGCCGCGCGCGTGCTTGGCCATGAAGTTGATCGCCTCCGGGGTCACGAAGTCGGCCAGCAGGACGAGATCGCCCTCGTTCTCGCGGTCCTCCTCGTCGACGAGGATGACCATCCGGCCGGCCTTGAGCTCGGCGACGAGTTCGGGGATGCTGACTGTAGACATCCCGCTATTCTACGACGCGGCTCCGGGTCGCCCCGGGGGACGTGATGCGCCACCGGGGCACGATGTGCGCAATAATGGCTCGCGACTCCATCAACAAGACGAACCAAATGCAGAGCACTGGAAAAGAGCGGCGCGGCAGCCGAACCGTCAAGAGCGCAGAGGCCGGCCCCGAAGGCGGTCCCGAAGGCGGTCCCGAAGGCAAGACCCCGCTCGACTCGGTGCACGTCCCGACCCCCGCGGCTGACCTGCTGCCGGCAGAAATCACCGCCGACGTGCTCAAGCAGTTTCGCGTCATTTTCCGCTCGGTGAAGAAGCACTTCCAGGTCATCGAGCGCAAGTGCGGAATCGGCGGCTCCCAGCTGTGGGCGCTCGCGGCGATCGTCGCGAAGCCGGGCGTGCGCGTGTCCGAACTCGCGCAGTCGCTGTCGGTGCATCAGTCGACCGCGAGCAACCTGGTCGAGCACATGGTCCGCCTGGGCCTGATCCAGCGCGAACGGGACGAGGAGGATCAGCGCGTGGTCAGGCTCACTGCCACCCCGAGGGGCAACGCGCTGCTCGCGCGGGCGCCGCAGCCGCTGACCGGCGTGCTGCCGGACGCGCTTTCTCACATGGACGCGCAGTCGCTCGCCAGCCTGCACGAGGGGCTCGAACAGCTCCTGACGGTCATGAAGGTGCGCGACGAGAGCGCGAGCCACACGCCGCTGGCCGACATCTGAGTCGCGCGGCGCTGCGCGAGTGCGATCGAGGGCCCTAGAGCCGCCGCACCCCGAAGCGCCTGAGCACCGCCTTCTCCAGTTCGATCGCCAGGAACTTGACGCTCGCCAGCCCGATCACCAGGGCCCACGACAGCGCGTCGAGCGGTCGAGTGCCGAACAGCTGCTGCATCGCGGGCAGGTAGCTGAACGCGAGCTGCATCGGCACGACCGACAGCGCGGTCCAGAACGCGATCCGATTGCCGAACAGCGCACCGCGGCCGAACGAGTGCGCGGTGAAGCTGCGGCAGTTGAACAGATAGAAGAGCTCCCCGATCACCAGCATGTTCACCGCCGACGTGCGCGCGGCCTCGAGCGTGAGCCCGCGGTCGAGCTCGAAGTGGAAGAGCCAGAAGGTCATCGAAGTGAGCAGCAGCGTCACCCAGGTGACGCGCGCGAGCAGCAGTCGCGTGACGATCGGCTCGTCGGGCCGGCGCGGCGGCCTGGCCATCACCCCGCGCTCGGCCGGCTCGAATGCGAGGGCGATGTCGAGCGTGACCGTGGTGACCATGTTGACCCACAGGATCTGGACCGCGGTCACCGGGAGCGCCAGACCCAGGAAGACCGCCAGCAGGATCACGCCCGCCTCGCCGCCGTTGGTCGGAAGGATGAAGAGCAGCGACTTCTTGATGTTGTCGAAGATCGTGCGACCTTCGTGCACCGCGTTGGCGATCGTCGCGAAGTTGTCGTCGGCCAGCACGATGTCCGAGGCCTCCCGGGCCGCGTCCGTGCCGCTCACGCCCATCGCGACGCCGACGTCGGCCGCCTTCAGCGCCGGTGAGTCGTTGACGCCGTCACCGGTCATCGCGACGATCTGCCCGCTCGACTGCAGGGAGCTGACCAGCCGCAGCTTGTGCTCCGGGCTCGCGCGGGCGATCACGCCGGTCGCCGCGAGCCGTGCGGCGAGCGCCTCGTCCGACAGCGAATCGATCTCGCCGCCGGTGAGCGGCTCGTCGGCACTCAGTCCGAGCTTGCGGCCGATCGCCGCTGCGGTTCCCGCGTGGTCGCCGGTAATCATCTTGACCGCGATGCCTGCCGCGTTGCACCGCCGGATCGCCTCGATCGCCTCGGGGCGCGGGGGGTCGATCATCGCCATCAGGCCCAGCAGGCGGAATCGCGGCGCGAGCATCTCCTGCGTCAGCGCCCGCGTGCCCGGCGCGACATCGGCCACCGCGAGCGCGAGCACGCGCGCCCCCGCGCCCGCCAGGTGCTCGAGCGTCGCGTCCCAGTCTCCGCGACGCAGGAGCGAGCCGTCGTCGACGGAATCGCACAGATCGAGCACCTTCTCCGGCGCGCCCTTGAGGTAGACCCAGGCGTCAGGATCGGCGCCGCTGCCGCTGCCGCTGTCAGTTGCGGTGCCGGAATCGTCCCCGGTGCCGGTGCCGGACGCTTGCCCCGCGCGGAGCCCGTGGTGCAGCGTGGCCATGAAGCGGTGCTCGGACTCGAACGGGATCTCGTCGACCCTGGGCGCCGCCCGCTGCTGGCCGCCGGTCTCCAGGCCCGCCTTCAGCGCCACCGCGATCAGCGCGCCCTCGGTCGGGTCGCCCACGAGCGCCCAGTTTCCGTCGCGCTGCCAGAGCCTGGCGTCGTTGCACAGCAGCGCGCACCGGGCGCAGGCGAGCAGGTCCGGCGCCTGCGCGGGGTCGATCGCGATCCCGTCGGCCGAAAAGCCGCCCTGCGGCGCGTAGCCGGCGCCGGCCACGTCGATCGTCCGACGCGGCGTCACGACGCTCACCACGGTCATCTCGTTGCGCGTGAGCGTCCCGGTCTTGTCGGTGCAGATCACCGTCACCGACCCCAGCGTCTCGACCGCCGGAAGCCGGCGCACGATCGCGTCGCGGCGCGCCATTCGCTGCGTGCCGATCGCCAGCGTCACCGTGACGATCGCCGGCAGGCCCTCCGGAATCGCGGACACGGCAAGTCCGACCACCGCGAGGAACATGTCCACGAGCGGAAACGCGTGCACGAAGTGCCCGAACGCGAAGGTCAGCGCCGCGCCGCCCAGGATGAACAGCGTCAGCCGCCTGGCGAACTGGTCGAGCTTTCGCGACAGCGGCGTCGACAGCGTGCCCACCGACTCGACCAGGCCGCCGATGCGGCCGAGTTCGGTCAGCGTTCCCGTGGCCACCACGACGCCCGAGCCTTGTCCATAGGTCACCGTGGTGCCGGAATACGCCACCGACGTGCGCTCGGCCAGCGAGGTCGTCTCGTCCACCGGCGCCTCGCCCTTGTCGACCGGCACCGACTCGCCGGTCAGCGCCGACTCGTCGATCCGCAGGCTGCGGCTGCGCACCAGCCGAAGGTCGGCCGGCACCCGGTCACCCGAGGCGAGCAGCACCAGGTCGCCCGGCACCAGTTCGGCCGCGGTCACCGTCCGACGCTGCCCGCCGCGCAGCACCGTCGCTTCCGACGCGAGCAGCGCCTGCACCGCCTCGAGCGCCTGCTCGGCCTTGCCCTCCTGCACGAACCCGATCACCGCGTTGATGACGACGACGCCGAAGATGACCGAGGCGTCGGTCAGGTGCCCGAGCAGGATCGTGACCACGCCGGCGGCGAGCAGCACCTGGACCAGCAGATTGTCGAACTGCGAAACGAAGCGCATCAGCACCGAACGGCGCTGCGGCGGCGGCAATGCATTGGGCCCGAAGCGTGCGAGCCGGATGCCGACCTCGTCCTCCGAGAGACCTTCGGCACCGCTCGCGAGCCGCTCGAGCGCCTGGGCCGCCGTCATCGCGTGCCAGCACTGCGCCTTTGCGTCCGCCGTGCCCCGCGCCTGCGCCGCACCCGCCTCGGGCGTCGGACGGCGATCCCCCGGTCGGCCGGAACTAGGCGGCATTGCCATGGGCCAGCAGAACCAGTGCGTTGACGACATACAGGCCGATCAGCAGCAGGCTGACCCAGCCGGCGATCCTAAGAATCCGCCCCGGCGGGCGCACCACCCAGCCGGCCGTCGCGACGGCGGCCCTCGCAATCGCCGAGAACGCGGAAAATGCATGAAGCGCCGACACGTGCGCCAGCAGCGGGCCGCGCAGGTACAGCAGGTCGTCGATCGACAGGATCAGCACGTTGAACAGGCTGCTTCCGAGCAGATTGCCGATCGCCAGATCGATCGCGCCGATGCGCAGCGCCGAGATCGTCGTGACCGTCTCCGGCAGCGTCGTGACCACCGCCACCAGCAGCGTCCCGACGAAGGTCTCGCTCCATTGCATGGCCTGCGCGAGCCGCTCGGCGACCAGCGGCAGCGCGAGCGCGCCGCCGAACACCAGCGCGGCCCACGCCGAGTACATCAGCGCGACCCGACGCAGGGAAACGCCGGGCAGCGGATCCACCGTCGTGTCGTCTTTGGGCGCGGCGCGCTCGAACATGTAGAGCGCACGGATCGCGCCGGCGTACAGCGCCACGATCAGAAGGCTGTACAGGCCGACATGCCCGATCGCCAGCAGCGCTCCGCGATCGCCCAGCAGCAGATTGAAGCCCACCAGCGCGAACATCAGGATCGCGAACGACGCCGACAGCACATGGCCGCGGTTCGGGCTGTGGAAGACGGAACCCGAGCGAAAGCCCAGGTCGACGCAACCGAGCACGAACAGGTTGAACACGCAGGCGCCCATCGCGTTGCCGACGGCGATGTCGGGCGCATCGGCCAGTACGACGCTGCTCGCGCCGGTGACGAGTTCCGGCAGCGAGGTCACCGTGGCCATCAGCCCGATGCCCACCCAGTTGCGCGACATGCCGGACTTGAACGCGATCACGTCCGCGAGCTGCGCCAACCGGAAGCCGCCGACGCCGATCGCGACGACGCAGAGCGCGAACTCGATCCAGATGCGCGTCATCGACGCCTCGCCCGACGCGCGCCACGCGTCATCCGGACGCGCGCAGCTCGCCCAGCATCCGCTCGACGTATCGCGCGATCAGATCGACCTCGAGGTTGACCCGGTCGCCGTTGCGCAGCAGGCGCAGCGTGGTGACCTGGATCGTGTGGGGGATCAGGTTGATGCTGATCACCGTGCCGTCGGCGGTGTCCTCGACCGAATTGACGGTGAGGCTCACGCCGTTGACCGTCGCCGAACCCTTGTAGGCGAAATACCTGGACAACTCGGCGGGCGCCAGCAGGTCCAGCCGCCACGACTCGCCGACCTCTTCGAAGCGCACCACCCGGCCGAGTCCGTCGACGTGACCGGAGACCAGGTGCCCGCCGACGCGGTCGGAGAGCCGCATCGCCTTCTCCAGGTTGACCTCGCCGGGCCGGTCCAGCCCGGTGGTCCGGTTCAGGCTCTCGCGCGAGACGTCCACCGAGAACCGCGTGCCGTCGATCGCCACCGCGGTCATGCAGGCCCCCTGGATCGCGATCGAGTCGCCGATGCCCACGTCCTCCAGCCCGAGCGACGCGCTGTCGATCGTCAGCCGCGCACCGTCACCCAGGGGGTCGACCCGCTCGATGCGTCCCACCGCCGACACGATTCCGGTAAACATCCTTCGTCCCCTCCGTCACCGGCGGGACGGCGACGATCGCTTTCGGCGCACGGCCCGGCCGGCAGAAAATTCCAGCGCGACCGATCAGCCGCGCCCCTCCACCCGCGCGACGACCCTGATGTCGTCGCCGACGCGGTCCACCGAAACGATCGAGAGCTTCCTGCGCCGCTCCAGGTCGTCGAGCGGCGGAAGGTCGAACATGCCCACCGCGTCACCGAGCAGCGCCGGCGCGAGATAGATCACCAGTTCGTCGACGCAACCCTCGCGCAGCAGCGAGCCGTTCAGCCGGAAGCCGGCCTCCACGTGCAGCTCGTTGAGCTCGCGCGCCGCGAGCTCGCGCATCAGCGCCGGCAGGTCGACCTTGCCGCGCGCGTTGGACAGCTTGAGGACCTCGCATCCCCGATCGCGCAGCTCCGCTTCCTTGCCCGGATTGTCGATCGCGCAGGCAATCAGCACGCGGCCGGTGCGCAGCAGACTGGCCTCCAGCGCGACCTCCAGCCGCGAATCGACCAGCACCTTGAGCGGCTGGCGGTCGGTCTCGACCAGTCGCACGTTCATCTGGGGATCGTCGTCGCGCACCGTCCCGATGCCGGTCAGGATCGCGCAGGATCGCGCACGCCAGGCGTGCCCGTCGGCCCGCGCCGCCTCGCCGGTGATCCACTGGCTCTCGCCGTTGCGCAGCGCGGTTCGGCCGTCGAGGCTCGCCGCCACCTTCATCCGCACCCAGGGCAGGCCGCGCGCCATCCTCGACACGAAGCCCGGGTTCAGCGCGCGCGCCTCCGCCTGCAGCAGTCCGCAGCGCACGTCGATGCCTGCCTCGCGCAACTGGGCCAGTCCCTGTCCGTTGACCCGGGGATTCGGATCCTCCATCGCCGTGACCACCCGCGCGATGCGCGCGTCGATCAGCGAGCGCACGCAAGGCGGCGTGCGCCCGAAGTGGCTGCAGGGCTCCAGCGTCAGGTAGGCAGTCGCACCGCGCGCCTTGGCACCGGCCTGCGCGAGCGCCAGCATTTCGGCGTGAGGCTCGCCCGCGCGCCGGTGCCAGCCCTCGCCGACGACCCGCCCGTCCTTCACGATCACCGCACCGACCCGCGGATTGGGCGTCGTGCTGTTCAGCCCGAGCGCGGCGAGCTCCAGCGCGCGTGCCATGTGGTCGTGATCTGCGGCGGTGAACATTGCACGTCGATTGTACCGAGTACCATTGAACATACCCCGCCGACGGCGGCTCGCGCGATCGCGCGGGCGGAAGCGGCGCTATTGCGGAAAGCTCGCGATGAACATCGATGCATCACCCTCGGGCGCTGTGCGCGCCTGGTTCGAAGACCGTGCCGGCCGCGTCGCCGCCGTCGCCCTTCTCCATTGCGCGGCCCTGATGGCGGCGGCGCCGCTCGCGAACGCGCAGGTCCGGACTGCGGAAGTCTCCGGGCCGATCCTGCGGCTCGATGCCCAGACCACCCGCGAAGTCGTCGACGACACCGCCTACGCGGTCTTCTTCGTCGAGCGCGAAGGGCCGCAGCCCGCGGCGCAGCAGTCCGCGGTCAACGCGGTGCTGCAGTCGGCGCTGGCCGCGCTGAAGTCCGACGACGCGCTGCGCGTGCGCACCGGCAACTACTCGACCTACCCGCGCTATTCGCGCGACGGCCGCATCGACACCTGGCGGGTGCGCGCCGAACTCGTCGCGGAGGCGAGCGATCCGGCCGCGATCTCCCGCGCCAGCGTGACGCTGACGGGGCGGATGAACGTCGCGTCGATCGGATTCCGGCTGTCCGCCGAGCGGCGCAGGCAGACCGAAAAGGAGCTGACCGGCGAGGCAGCCGCGAATTTCTACGACAAAGCCCGCGGCGCGGCACGCGCGCTGGGCTTTGGCGACATCGAACTGGTCGAAGCCAACTACAGCACCGGCGCGCCCCCGCAGCCCGTGCCGCTGGCGCGCGCGATGGCGGCGGGCGCAGCCCCTGCCGCCGAAGCGGTGCCGCTCCCGATGGAGCCCGGCCGCTCGGTGGTCACCGTCACCTTCAGCGGCACGGTCCGGCTTCGGCCATGAGCCGCAATACCGACGACAACACGGGAGCCCCGAGGAAAATGACAACGCAGACCCCGACGACCGCTGCCGAGCGCAGCGGCGGCCACATCCTCGCCGACGCGCTCGTCGCGCACGGCGTCGACACCGCGTTCGGCGTGCCCGGCGAGAGCTATCTGGACGTGCTCGACGGCCTGTACGAGCGGCGCGACAGCATCCGCTTCGTGATCTGCCGCCAGGAGGGCGGCGCCGCCTTCATGGCCGACGCCTATGCCAAGCTCACCGGAAAGCCCGGCGTGCTGATGGTCACCCGCGGCCCGGGCGCGACCAACGCGTCGATCGGAATCCACACCGCGCGCCAGGACTCGTCGCCGATGATCGTGCTCGTCGGGCAGGTCGGCAACGATTTCGTCGAGCGCGAGGCGTTCCAGGAAATCGACTACCGCAGGATGTTCGGCGAGATGGCCAAGTGGGTCGCACAGATCGACCGCGCGGACCGGATCCCCGAGTACATGGCGCACGCGTTCCAGACCGCGACCAGCGGGCGGCCCGGCCCGGTCGTGCTCGCGCTGCCCGAGGACATGCTCGCGCAGAAGGTGGCCGTCGCCGACACCGCAGGGTTCAGGCCGGTGCGCGCCAGCCCGTCGCCGACGGACGTGCAGAAGCTGCGTGAGCTGCTGGCGGGCGCGTCGCGCCCGCTCGTCATCCTGGGCGGCAGCGGCTGGACGCCGCGCGCCTGCGACGACATCCGCAGCTTCGCGCTCGGCAACGCGCTGCCGGTCGCCTGCGCCTTCCGCTTCCAGGACCTGTTCGACAACCGCCACCCGAGCTACTGCGGCGACGTGGGAATCGGCATCAACCCGAAGCTGGCCGCCCGCGTGCGCGACGCCGATCTGGTGCTCGCGATCGGGCCGCGGCTGGGCGAGATGACCACCTCCGGGTACACCCTGTTCGAGGTGCCCGTCCCGCGGCAGAAGCTCGTGCACGTGCACGCGGGAGCCGAGGAGCTCGGCCGCGTCTACCAGGCCGAGCTGCTGATCAATTCCGGCATGCCCGAGATCGCCGCGGCGCTGAGCACCGTGCGGGTCGACTCGACCGTCTGGCGGCACCGGGTCGAGGAAGCGCGCGCCGAGTACGAGGCATGGCAGGAGCGTCCGCCGACGATGAAGGCGCCCGCGCCCGCGCTCGACCTGTGGGAGATGATTCAGACGCTGCGCGCCAAGGTGCCTCCGGACACGATCATCACCAACGGCGCGGGCAACTTCGCCACCTGGGCCCACCGGTTCTGGCGCTACGCGCCGGTGAGCGGCCATCCGCAGGGCCAGACCCGATCGCAGCTCGCGCCGACCTCGGGCGCGATGGGCGCGGGCGTGCCGTGCGCGGTCGCCGCGAAGATCGCGCAGCCCGACCGCACCGTGGTGTGCTTCGCCGGCGACGGCGACTTCCTGATGACCGGCCAGGAACTGGCGACCGCGGCGCAGTACGGCGCAGGGATCGTGGTGCTGCTGTTCGACAACGGCATGTACGGAACCATCCGCATGCACCAGGAGCGCGAGTTTCCCGCGCGAGTGCTCGGCAGCGAACTGCACAACCCCGATTTCGTCCGCTACTGCGAGGCCTTCGGCGGTTTCGGCGTGCTGGTCGAGAAGACCGAGCAGTTCGCGCCGGCACTGGACGCGGCGCTGGCGTTCGCCGGGAAGCACGGCAGGCCGGCGCTGGTCCACATGCGGCTCGACCCCGAGGCGATCACGCCGAACCAGACCCTCTCGCAGGTGCGCAACGCCGCGGCGAAGCGGTCCTGACCGCCGGCAGGCGTGCCGCCGGATCCGGCGCGGCGCTCGACTGCCGCGCCTGCTGTTCCCGTGCGCGGTCGCGTCGCGCCGCCGCGGGGCGGCGCCGGCGCTCTAGCGCCGCGTCGCCTTCTTCGGCCTGACCTCGCGAACCGCCTCGGCGAACTCGTCGATGTCCTCGAAGCTGCGATACACCGACGCGAAGCGGACATAGGCGATCTTGTCGAGCTTCTTGAGCTCGCGCATCACCAGCTCGCCGATCCGCTCGCTGGGCACCTCGCGAAGCCCGAAGCTCATCAGCTTTTCCTCGATCCGGTGGATCGCCGCGTCCACATGCTCGGCGGACACCGGACGCTTGCGCAGCGCG
>Ga0316195_10000400_pt1 | contig 17037 bp, 22 predicted proteins | sample Phised1_MG_FD_204937 | JGI IMG/M metagenome (GOLD analysis project Ga0316195, IMG submission 204937) | Coastal sediment microbial communities from Maine, United States - Phippsburg sediment 1 | ecosystem: Environmental > Aquatic > Marine > Coastal > Sediment | place: USA: Maine | collected...
TCAACACTCTTTTCCGACGTACCGATAACCTCTACCTTCTTGTAAACGCGTGACGCACCGTAAGACATATGATCCTCCACATCTCTGGAATGTAATGATGCAACGTGAGGGATAAGAAAACCATCACGCACCACTAGATTCTATCAGAGAGGTTCTGATATGCCAGTAGAGGTTACGGAATTTGTCCCGATCGGCAATGGTTACTCGCCGAAACTGTTGTGATGGACATGGCCGAAGGGAAGATTCTCTGCAGAATGACCAGGTTTCACTTCTGCCGGGTACCCGATGCCGATGATGCATTCGACAACATGTGTATCCGGAAGGCCCAAAAGTTCCTTGACAAAGCTTTCCGCAGAGGTTGTTGCATCATGTGGACGTAGACGAACCTGGACCCAGCAACTGCCGAGGCCGAACTCTTCTGCGGTCAATTGAATAACGATTGCAGCAATCGAGCAGTCTTCGGTCCAGACATCACTCTTGTCAGCATCTGCCGCGACAACGATTGCCAGGGGAGCATTGGTTAAAAATGCCGAGCCGTGCTGTTTGGCGCTGCCGAGTTTTTCCAGCAGCTTCTGATCGTTGACGACGATGAATTCCCAAGGGTTGCGCCCGCGTGAAGTCGGCGTACGCACTGCAGCCTCGATCAGAGCTTCAATCTTGTCACGCTCAACTGAATGTGGCAGAAATTGACGGATACTTCGACGCTTGCGCAACAGGTCCAGAACTGCAGAGTTCATGGTCAATTAACCTCCATGTAGCTACGAATAATTTCGACTGAGCCCTTCTCTATTGACTGGATTTCAACACCAAAGCCCTGCGGCAATGTCATGTTCTGCCGTGGGAAGCCCTGGTTGATCCAGGAGATGCGACCCGAGATCTCAAGCTTCTCAGCGCTGATCGTTGGCAGCAGGAAGCTTGCCCTGATACGGCTGTTCGGCGGTATTTCATCGCGAAACTCGACATAAAAGCCATGCTGGCTGATATCGACGCCCCTGCCCTGGTAATCTTCTCCATTGATGGAGAAATCGACTGTCATTTGACAAGGCACACGGCGTTCACGACGTTCTATGTTGAACAAATAGTTATGCCCCAAATTCAGGAAGTCCTCGCGACCGAAAGGCTTTGCCAGGTAATCGTCACAACCAGAAGTCTCCACTTCTGCGACCGTCGCATCACGATCAGGAGTAAAAACCAGCAACACAGGGATCTTGTTCAGGGTCGGATCTGCCTTGAGATTACGGCAGGTTTCGATGCCCGTCATACCGGGCATCGCGACATCCATATAAATCAGGTTCGGACGCTCCCTCTCGGCCGTGTCAATTGCTTCCTGGCCGCTCGCAGCAGTGATAATGGTTGCCGGCGTTTGTTTGAAATAATCGCGCATGACATCGCGGAAAAAAGGAACATCATCAACCAGAAGAATCTTCAGGTTGTTTTCACTCATATTGTACACCTCCAGAAAGATCCTGTTGAATACATAGAGAAAAAACCGCGATCACATACAGTGACAGGAAATCTAATATCCATTAAATGTCAAAACCATTTCGTTGAAATGATCTGCTCCCCTAAACACTCATGACGGTCTTCTTGCTTATAATGCGTCCGCTTTATTAAGCAGCTCGTGCAGTTTGGTGATTTTCTTCTCTAGTGCAGAAGTAAAATCCTCTTCGCCGAACATGTAAATAAGTTGCCCCAGCATCAGGTACACATCGGCAAGTTCATCTACGACGACTCGACGATCCACTTTGCCACGGGCAAAATGCTGTAGTGTGGCAATCAGTTCGGCGCATTCTTCAACAGTCTGTTCATACTGCGCCTTTTCACCCCACTTATCGATCGTTTTGGCATAAAGATCGCGGTAACGCATCATCTCGACAGGATTCTCCATGGTCATTTCGCTATAGATAAAACAACAATGCAAATTATGCACTATCAAAGCAAGATAAACTGCTGACTAACGGTTTGAAGACTAACAGGAAACAGCAAGGAAAAGAAATGCTAAATAGACCGCGGGGAGATATCCAAAGAGGTCAAACAAGAAAAGTCGCTTTAAGAATGTTACGCATACCGGCCAAGCGGGTCAGTTAGCGTACAAGATAATGTTTACTCGTCGTTTTCCTGTATGGCGACACAGGGTTCCATCGTCTCAAGACAGACGCCTTTGACAAGGTCATACGACAGGCACAGCCCTTCGATAACTTCTTTTTCGGCGTGGTCACATTTGGATTCATCGATCGTTTTATTGTTCATGTTGATCTCCCTTTCAGACCGGTTGGAGCCAGCAGGAGTTAGTTGTCTTTAATATTTAAGCAAGCTCTATGCCACTTCACTGATCTGCGCAGCGAGGAATAACGGATAGTTCTTGAGAACTCGACTAGTTCGGGAATAACAACAAACACGCCCGCACCTTTCCAGGTGCGGGCGTGTTAATCAGATCGGCAGGAATTCCTGAGAAATTGATCAGCGAGCTTGGATTCTGCGTTCCGGACCTTGATAATCGGTGTTTTCACGCTTCCCGGTCCGTACCGGGTCAATTCCGACTGTCGCCCAACCACTTGCTCTCTTGAATTTATGGACGCGATGACTTTCCAGCAGGACATCCAGAACGCGCGGAGTAAAGTGGTGATAGGTGCCATCCTTGAGGATGACATCAATGTAAAAATGCTCCATTTTATTTGGAAATACCCGTTCCGGCATGAATCTCCCCCATCGCATAAAATCACGTGCATTGTTAACTTTTTTTTACTTCAAAATCAAGGCGAAACTTTTGTTTTCAACAGTTCCTCAAGATCTTTAAGTTCTTCTCATGTTACAGGACAAGAACTCAGAAGAACCTCGCACTGGTTAGAAATGCTGACCCCGCCAAACCGGCGAGTAACGTGTACAGGCCATTGCGAATCCAGAAATATTTTCGGGTCAGCCTGTATTTGCCGAGATAATAGATTTCTCTCAAGTAGGCATCGTACAACCTGTCCTTATCGGCGATCGTCTCCTTGAACGCAGACATGAATTCTTCTTCCGTGATTTGTGCATAGGAACGAAAGTAAAACAGATTCAGTACGCCCTTGACATGCAGCACCGGGATGATCGCAAAGATCGAGAAAAGAATGGCCAGGCCACCGGTGAGCATCAGCACCGCGAAAACCGCGAGGTCGAGTTTGTCATGCTGAGTCAGGGAAATAGTCAGGATCAGGGATGATGCGGTCATGATCATAGAGGCTTTTTGATCGGCCATCTGGTTCAATGTCATATGCTTGGTCAGGTTGGCGCGCAGGGCGTTACTTGCCAAAAGGCGCGGCAGAATCGGCTCTTCTTTGTGATGTTCACTCATTGGACTCTCCGCTATACAACGACTTTAGCAACTATTTTTATCACATCCGCTACCGGCTGTTCCAACAAAAATGGGCTACGCTGATTGCGTAACCCATCGATTTTGGCGGCCCCGACAGAATTCGAATCTGTGACCTACCGCTTAGGAGGCGGTTGCTCTATCCTGCTGAGCTACGGGGCCATATCTATCACTTTACAAGTCAATCAAAAATTAAGCAGACTGAAAACCTTGCCTTCCGGAAGCCTTTTGCGACCCTCGAGAAAATCGAGTTCCGCCATGAACGCACATTCAACGACCTCGGCACCGAGCCCTTCAACCAGCTTGACGACCGCGGAAACCGTCCCACCGGTGGCCAGAAGATCATCCGCGATAATCACCCGGTCGCCCCTGCTGAATGCATCTTCATGGATTTCGAGGGTGTCGGTACCATATTCAAGATCGTAAGAGATCTGTCTCACCTTGGATGGCAACTTCCCGGGTTTGCGGACCAGGGTCACACCGACCCCGAGTTTGTATGCCAGGGCAGAACCAAGCACAAAGCCGCGCGCCTCGACACCGACGATCTGGTCGATCTTCTTCCCCACATAGCGGTGTGCGATCAGGTCAATCATGCGATGGAAACTGCGCCCGTCAGAAAGCAACGTCGTAATATCCTTGAAAACGATGCCCTTTTTCGGAAAATCCGGGATATCACGAATGATGTCTTTAAGTTCTTGCATACTTCCACTCCAGTGTTGGGATATGAATCAATCGTCTGCCAGAGAGAAATCGCGCTCCGACAACAATAAGCGCAATTTCTCAAGGCTCTTGGCTTCGATCTGCCTGATGCGCTCGCGGGTCACCCCGAATTGACGACCGATTGTATCGAGGGTTTGCGGGTCGCGGTCATCAAGACCGAAGCGCAGCGCGATAATCTCTTTCTCATTGTCATTGAGGGTCGCCAGCAAATCGGTAATGATGCGAAACTTGTTGAGCCATTCTGCCAGGTCAAGCGGATTGACCACGCTGGTATCTTCGATCGTATCGATCAGGCTGTAATCGTTGTTTTCACCCATCGGGTGCTCGATAGAATACGTCTTTTTCAACAGCACCATCAAACGCCGCACATAGGCAGGCTCAACCCCCATGACATCGGCAACTTCCTTAACTTGCGGTTCGCGGTTCAGGTCACGGACCAGTTCACGGGTAATCTTGATCAGCTTGTTGATATCATCCGAGACGTGAACCGGCAGACGGATAGTCCGGCTCTGGTTAACCAGGGCACGCTCGATCGACTGGCGGATCCACCAGGTGGCATAGGTCGAAAAGCGACATTCCTTACTGAGCTTGAAACGTTCAACAGCCTTGATCAGCCCGAGGTTGCCCTCTTCAATCAGGTCGAGAAAAGGCAGACCGCGATTCATGTAACGCTTGGCAATCTTGACCACCAGTCGCAGGTTCGACTCAATCATCTTGTCGCGGGCGGCCATGTCGCCGTCATCTATGCGTCTGGCCAGGGCCCTTTCTTCTTCAGCTGTCAAAAGGTTGGTCTTCTGGATATCCTTGAGATAGAGCTTGATGGCATCCATCGCAAAGTCTTCATAGTCCTCGGCAGCCTCTTTTTCCTCTTCCTCGCGCTCTACCTGGGCCAGAGTCTCTTCATCCGGCTCTTGATCGACCGTGACGGTCGATGGTTTTTGCACGTCTTCAAGGTCGACTTTTTCACTGTCCTGCAACGCATCACTCATAACAAGGACCCTTCTGTTGTTTGGCTTAGAGCCTTTAAACAGGCATTATTACGGATATGGAGTCTAAGTGACCACCACGACTAAGGCAAGTACAAAATCGGGTTGACCGCCGACTTGCCTTTGCGAATTTCGAAATGAAGTCGGGCACTTTGTCCGTTCGGCGGGACACCGCTCAAGGCAATTTCATCACCCTGCCCGACAAAATCATGCATCTCTACAAGGTTTTTCTGGTTGTAACCATAGACACTGAAAAAACTGTCAGAATGTTCGACAATAACCAGGTTGCCGTAACCGGGAATCGCGTTGCCACTGTAGATGACCTTGCCTGGAGCCGCCGCTACGACTTTGGTCCCCTTGGGCACCCCGATTTCAATCCCCTTGTATACTTTTTGACTCTGTGTACCGAACTTGTTGAGGATTTTACCCTGTGCCGGCCAGATAAAAATCCCTTTATCTGGCTTTGAAGAAAGATAAGGTTGCGAAGCGGCGGGTTTACCGGTTGCAGGCTTCTGTGCAGTTTTTGCCGGTTGTTTAGCTGTGGTGGCCCTGCTTGATGTTGTTCGGGCAGGCACTCTGGCAGTCGATGGACTCGCAACTGTCGCGGGCACATTGCGCAGTTGCGTTACCCCGGGGATAAAGACCTTCTGGTTGACCTTTAACTGAGTCGGGTCTTTGATATTGTTGATCCGCGCCAGACGATTTTCATCAACGTCATAAGTCATGGCAATGCGATAGAGGGTCTGGCCTGGTTTCACCGTATGATAAATCCCCGTCGGAGCACACGATAGCACCAGGCAGAACAACCATAACAGCAGGCATAATTTTATTATGGTTTGCATCATCAGAATAACGAAATCAGCCTAATTACCACGATCCACGCACCACGAACCGCGCACCACTTCCTTCACCAGTCTCCTATATCAAAAGACATATTTCAATAGCAGGAAGCCTCCGACCAGCAATAACACAAAAACAACGCTGAGCAGATTGAAGTAGCGATCGATAAAATCACGCATACCCGGCCCGTAACGGCGCAGCAGCCAGGCGACCAGGAAAAACCGCAAACTGCGGCTGACCAGGGACGCTATGACGAAAACCAGCAGGTTGATCTTGAAAACACCCGAGCCGATCGTGATGACCTTGTAGGGGATCGGGGTAAAGCCTGCAGTGAAGACCACCCAAAAGTCGTATTCGGCAAAAAGCCCCTGCACCTTCTCGAATACGGCCGGCGTAAAACCAGGGATATAATTGAAGAAGAAAGAGTTGACAACCGGCCAGGCTCCCCAGCCGATGCCATAACCGAGCAGGCCACCCAACACTGAACCGGCTGATGCCAGCAGGGCAAAACGCCAGGCCCGTGATGGCAAGGCAATGCAAAGGGCAATCAGGAGAACATCCGGAGGCACCGGGAAAATGGATGACTCGACGAGTGCCAGCAGAAAAAGAGCCGGACCACCATAAGGGGTCTCGGCCCAATGCAGAACCCAGTCGTAGAGTCTTCTTATCAGGCGCATAAATCAGGCTTTCTCATCACGCCAGCCGTGATTGCCGACCAGCGGCACGAACCGGCAGCCAAGAAGCTGCTCTTCCTTGAACTCATGTTCGGTTACGCGGGTTATTCGCATCAGCACCTGGCTCATTCGGTCCCCGACCGGTATCACCAGGCGGCCGCCGACGGCCAGTTGATCAAGATAGTCACGGGGCACATCGGGAGCGCCCGCCGTGACGATGATAGCATCAAAGGGAGCCATCTCCTGCCAGCCGAGAGTGCCGTCCGCCAGGCGGATATTGACTTTGCTGTAGCCACAGGCATCTAGGGCTTTCCTGGCCCGACGGGCCAGTGCAGGGATGCGCTCCAGGGAGAAGACCCGATCTGCCAGCAATGCGAGGACAGCGGCCTGGTAGCCGGAGCCCGTACCAACTTCAAGGACTTTTTCTGTGCCATCCAGCGCCAGGGCCTCGCTCATCACGGCGACCATGTAGGGCTGGGAAATCGTCTGTCTTTCCCCGATCGGCAAAGGCGCATCCTGGTATGCCTGACTTTCAAGGGCCTCTTCGACAAATTTATGCCTGGGCACCTGCAACATTGCATCGATGACTCTGGGGTCCCTGACACCGCGAGCAACAACCTGGTCTTCAACCATGCGCCGACGGGCGATCGAGAAATTCTTCATGTCGGGGGGGTCTCACCATCTGAATCAACCGGCAGCTCTTCCATGCGCCACTGGCGCAATCTATCCATGGCAGCGTAATTGGTCAGATCCAGATGTAACGGCGTCACCGAAACATAGCCATGCTGTACAGCATGGGAATCCGTCCCGTCAAGGTCCTGAAAATCAAGACCTCCGGCACCGATCCAGTAATAGGTTCGCCCGCGGGGGTCGATATTTTCAATCACGGCATCTTCGTAGATCCGCTTGCCCTGTCTGGTCAGGCGAATACCCAGGGGCTTGCTGGGTGGGACATTGACATTGATGAAGGTGTCAGCAGGCAAGCCATGTTCTGTTACGGTCAGTGCCAACTGCTCGGCAACCCTGGCGGCATCGGCAAAGTCAGCATAACTGAAGCTTCTTGAGGAAAGTGACATTGCAATAGCCGGAACACCCATCAGGGTCGCCTCCATGGCTGCAGCGACGGTACCCGAATAGGTCAGGTCGTCTCCCATGTTGCCACCCTTGTTGATCCCCGAGATGACCAGATCCGGCTTTTCTTTCAGGATGCCGTGGATTCCAAGGTTGACCGCATCGGTCGGTGTCCCGCTCACAGCCCAGCGATCCGCAAGGATCTCTTCGGCGCGCAGGGGTGCGTGCAGGGTCAGGGCATGACCGACGGCGCTTCTCTCCCGGTCGGGAGCGACAACGACAACCCGTCCGAGAGATTGCAAGCGATCAGCCAGGGCTTGCAAACCGGCAGAATGGATCCCGTCGTCATTCGTCAGTAAGATCAGCACAAAGCTATTTCAGGCAGAGAGTCAATGGGGAACAAATACCTCAAGGCGCGATTTTCAGGCTTTTCTTCAGTTGCAGGATATCTTCGCGAATCTCCTTGAGCAGCTTCAGATCGACGGACCCGGATAGCGGAAGAGCAAGCTGGTCATCCGTAGCAGAAGTCTTTACCGTGGGTGTCTTGACCGGTTCAACGACCTTGCGGTCGGGCTTCTCACGCAGCTTCTTGCGTGCACCGGCGATGGTAAAGCCTTGGTTGTAAAGGAGGTCCTTCAGATGCAGGATCAGTTCTACATCCTGCTTGCGATAGAGCCTTTGATTGCTTCGGCTCTTGTTTGGTTTTATAGCTTTAAACTCAGTCTCCCAGTAACGGAGAACGTGTGTTTTAACGCCGGTGAATTTGGCAACTTCACCGATCTTGTAATAAAGTTTGTCTGGAATCTGAAAGTCCATGCGCCGAAACCCTGAAGATGGCGGAGCGGACGTGCTCTATCCCTCCGAGTCGTTTAATGATGCCTTGAGTACCTGGCTCGGCTTGAAGGTCAGAATGCGACGGGAAGAAATTTCTATCTCTTCACCGGTCTGTGGGTTACGTCCACGACGAGTCGCCTTGTCCTTGACGACAAAGTTACCGAAACCGGCAATCTTGATCTTGTCGCCGCCCTCAAGTGTGTTCTTCATAATGTCGAAAACCATTTCGACGATCTCGGCGGACTCCTTTTTGGAGAAGCCGGTTTTCAGATAAACATTTTCGACAAGGTCCGCCTTAGTCATGAATATCCACCTCCATTAGATATCTACCCGATTTTTCAGGTTTTTATACCACAGGCTGAAGAAACTACGCAACTGTTTTTTAGCGCAGCTCGGCGCTCAGTTCCTTTTCCATCGCTTTGACCAGTTTGCCATGCAGATTCTGGATCAATTCGTCGGTCAAGGTTCTGTCCAGAGCCCGGTAGCTGGCACGGATCGCCAGGCTCTTCTTGCCTTGCGGGATCCCCTCGCCGGAATAGACATCAAACAGCTCGATTTTTTCGAGATCCTTGATTTTGACCCGACCGAGAACCGTAAGGACCTGTTGGGCGGAAATCTCCGTATCGACCAGAAAGGCAGAGTCCCGCTGTACATCCGGGTAGCGTGACAATGGCTGGAACTGGACCTTGCCGCCGCCGATTTCAAACAGGGCCTCGACATCCAGGTCACAGATGATCGCCGACTGTCCAAGATCGAATTCGTACAGGACTTCAGGGTGCAGTTCACCGAGTGTGCCAAGCAGGCGATCGCCACAATACAGGGCGCACGATTTACCCGGATGGTAATAAGCCTCGTCACTCTGTTTATCCCAGGTCAGACCGGTAATCCGCAAAGAGCACAGGAGATCTTCAATAGCCCCCTTCATATCAAAAAAATCGACTTTGGCGTCAGACTGTGCCCAGCCCAGCGGTTCACGGCGACCACAGAGGATCGCCGTCAGGCGCAGGCTCTCTTGCGGCAAATCGGCAGCATCGAAAGACCGGAAGACCGGACGGAGTTCAAACAGGGCGAGGTCTTCGCTGCGATAGGCAAGGTTGCGAGCCGCGGTTTCCAGCAGGCTTGGCACCAGGGTGGTGCGCATAACGGCCTGATCTTCTGCCAAAGGGTTGAGGATCCGGACATTCTGCCGTCGTGGGTCATTTTCACTGAGGCCGATTCTGTCGAGGCAGCCGGCATTGAAAAAGGAGTAGTTAATCACCTCGGAGTAACCCAGGCTTGTCATCTGGTCGCGGACTTTTCGCTCCAGCGACAGATGAGCAGGCAATTGCTGACAGGTCAGGCTGCTGACCGGCATCGTCACGGGGATCCGGTCATAGCCGACAAGACGGGCGACTTCCTCGATCAGATCGATTTCACGTTCAAGGTCGGGCCGGAAATTTGGTATTTCAACCATCAGAACGTCATCGCCGGGCTCGCATTTCAGGCCGATCGCAGCGAGTTTTTCACTGATATCGCCGGTTCCAAGCTCCAGCCCCAGGACCTCGCTTGTACGAACAGCCGTTATCGGAACAGTGCGTCTGGCAAGCTGTTCGGGATAAACATCAACCGCACCTGGAGCAACCGTCCCGTCCGCGAGTTCGGCGATCAGGGCTGCCGCACGATCCAGCGCCAGCGGGACCATGTCGACATCAGTGCCGCGCTCAAAGCGATGCGAAGATTCTGTATGCAGGCCGAGACGTTTACTGGTGCGACGAATTGCCACGGGATTGAAATAGGCACTCTCAAGTAAAATATCTTTGGTGTCGTCCTGAACTTCCGAATCCAGACCGCCCATGACCCCGGCCAGTGCGACCGGGCCAACCCCATCACAGATAACCAGGTCACTTGCTTCCAGGCTGCGTTCCTGCCCATCCAGCGTCGTGAACTTGTCCCCTTGCCCTGCCCTGCGCACCACGATCCGCTGCTCACGCAAGAGGTTGAAATCGAAGGCATGCAAAGGTTGCCCGAGTTCCATCATGACAAAGTTGGTGATATCGACCACATTATTGATCGAGCGCATGCCGACTGTCTCAAGACGCCGGACCATCCAGTCCGGTGACGGGCCAATCTTGACCCCCTCGATCAGCCGCGCCGCATAGCGCGGGCACAAATCTGCATCTTCGATCATCACGGAGGTCTTGTCCGAGGCCTGTGCGCCCGATTCATGGAGACCGGGCTCCGGCAGATGCAGAGGCTTGCCGACCATCGCCGACACCTCACGTGCGACACCGACCACACTCAGACAATCAGGCCGATTGGGAGTCAGGCCGATCTCGTACATGACATCTTTCATGCCGAGGACTTCGAACACCGGACGCCCCAGCGGCAGGTCGGCAGGCAAAATCATGATGCCGTCCGCGTCATCTCCAAGTCCGAGTTCCCTGGTCGAGCAAAGCATGCCAAATGATTCCTGGTTACGAATTTTCGATTTCTTGATTTTGAAATCACCTGGCAGAACCGTTCCGACCTGGGCAAAGGCAACCAGGTCTCCGGTTTTATGGTTTTTCGCACCACAGACAACCTGTACGGTTGCGCTACCCGTTTCAACCTTGCAGACGGTCAGACGATCCGCATCAGGGTGTGGCGAAACATCGGCGAGACGGGCGACAATCACACTGTCAAGCCCATCCCCGTGATGTTCCATGGCATCGACCTCAAGACCGACCATGGTCAGACGATGGGAAAGCTCATCGGCAGAAAGGTCAAAATCGACATACTCCTTGAGCCAGTTCAAGGTGACTTTCATACTACAAGTCCTTTATCAGATAAATCTACTTAAGTAGTTAAACGTGAGAAGTAAAATGTGAAAAGTTAAGAGCAAATAGCCAGCCCCAAGCTCCCAGCCTCCAGCGTCCGGATCTAACCCGGTCCCCGCATTCAAAATTGTCGTAAAAACCGCATGTCGTTTTCGAAAAACAAGCGCAGATCATTGACGCCGTACTTCAACATGGCGATTCGCTCAATACCCATGCCAAAGGCGAAACCGCTGTACACTTCGGGGTCATAGTCAACCGACTTGAAGACCTCCGGATCGATCATGCCGCTGCCCAGGATCTCCAGCCAGCCGGTTTGGCTGCATACGCGGCAACCGCTTCCGCCGCAGATCACGCATTGGATATCAACCTCGGCGCTTGGTTCTGTGAAGGGAAAGAATGATGGCCGAAACCGGACGTCAATCCCCTGACCAAAGCATTGATTGACAAAGGTCGTCAGGATTCCCTTGAGATCTCCGAAAGTCACCTTTTTGTCGACCAGGAAGCCTTCTATCTGGTGGAACATCGGGCTGTGCGTCAGGTCAGAATCCCGACGATAAACCGTGCCTGGCGCAACCACCCGGACCGGAGGTTGATGCTTGAGCATGGTGCGGATCTGGACCGGTGACGTATGGGTGCGCAGCACGATATCCTCCGAGACATAGAAGGTATCCTGCATGTCCCGTGCTGGGTGGTCTTTGGGGATGTTCAATGCCTCGAAATTGTAGAAATCCTTTTCGATCTCGGGACCCTCAGCGACGCCGAATCCAAGCGCAGCAAAGATCTCTACAATCTCCTCTGTCACCTGGGTGATCGGGTGCTTGGAGCCGGGCATCTGCCTGCGCCCCGGCAAGGTGACATCGATTCGCTCGGTGGCGAGCTTTTGCTGCATCAACTCCTTGCGCAGGCCAACCTGGCGTTTTGCAAAAGCCTCTTCGAGCCGATCCTTGACCTGGTTGGCGAGCGCTCCGACCAGCGGACGCTCTTCAGCTGACAGCTGCCCCATCCCCTTCATGACGGCGGTGATCTCACCCTTTTTGCCGAGGTAGCGGGCACGTATCTGCTGTAGCTCTATTTCGGAGACCGCTCCAGCAGCGTCCTGAAGGGCAACTTCTTCGATCTTGTTGAGTTTGTCTTTCATAATCATCCGGCCGGAGAATGCACCGGCCTGGCATTGAGCCAGGCCGGAGTTAAAAAAAAAGAGATGGGGCAGGCCCCATCTCTTTAGTCTTTGGCAATTACTGCAACTGGGCCTTGGCTTTCTCTACAATCGAGCCAAAACCTGTCGGGTCGGTGACAGCAAGTTGGGCCAGGATCTTGCGATCAATGCCGATCTCGGCTTGTTTCATACCATGGATCAGGCGGCTGTAAGACAGTCCGTTGTCGCGAGCCGCGGCATTGATCCGGGCAATCCAGAGAGCCCTGAAATCACGCTTGCGGACACGACGATCGCGATAGGCGTAATTTAACGCGCGGTCAACTGCTTCTGTTGCACTGCGGAACAATTTACTGCGTGCGCCACGGAAACCTTTGGCGAGCTTTAATACCTTGTTCCTTCTCCGTCTTGCTTTGAAACCTCTTTTTACTCTTGGCATCGCTTTTCTCCTTGAGAGTCAGATATGCGGATATCCCGCGCCCGGATCTGAAGGGGGAGCCATTGGACCCAACAGTTCACGGGTTGTGATTGTACTGCGCCCCTTAGAGGTAAGGGATCAGGCAGCTGATATTCTTGGCGTCAGCCTTGTGGACCTCTGTCGCCCGGCGCAGGTCACGCTTACGCTTGGTCGACTTCTTGGTCAGGATGTGGCTGGTATAAGCCTTGTTGCGGCGGATCTTGCCGGTTCCGCTCTTGCGGAAACGCTTGGCTGCACCGCGGTTGGTCTTGATTTTAGGCATTGTCCTTACTCCTTAGCTATTATTCAATCTTTGCGACTCTTGAAAAGTCGTCGTTTTATTTTTTGATCGGCCCGATCACCATACTCATAAAGCGCCCGGACATATTCGGATGACTTTCAATCTGGCCGAGCTCAACGAGGTCTTCGGCCACTCTCTGCAGGATACGGCGACCGAATTCAGGATGGGTCACTTCACGGCCACGGAACATGATCGTCACTTTAACCTTGTTGCCTTCCCCCAGGAAGCGCATGGCATTCTTGACCTTGAACTGGTAGTCATGCTCATCAGTTTTGGGCCGCAGCTTGACTTCCTTCAACTCGACCCTGGCCTGCTTTTTCTTGGCTTCTGCGGCCCGCTTGCTCTGCTGGTACTTGTACTTGCCGTAGTCCATGATACGGCAAACCGGCGGGGCCGCATTGGGAGAAACTTCCACAAGGTCAAGGCCCTGCTCCTCGGCAGCCTGCAACGCAGCGCCTAACTCCATGACACCAAGCTGTCCACCCTCATCATCGATGACACGCACTTCACTTGCGCGGATAGACTCGTTGATATTGGTCGTGTCCTTACTTATGACGCACCTCCTAATGGTACAGTTTACACTCTTCGTGTATGAAACGAATAAAATCCGCCGGCTTCATCGGTTCCAGGTTCTCACCGGACCGATGCCGTGCGGTGACAGTGCCGGCAGCCACTTCCTGATCGCCGATCACCAACATATATGGAACTTTTTCCATCTGGGCTTCACGAATCTTGAAACCCAGTTTTTCATTGCGCAGATCAGCCTGCACACGAACACCCTCGGAGCGTAGTTCTTCACAAACCTGCTCGACGTAAGCGGCCTGGCTGTCAGTCACATTAAGGACTTTAACTTGAACCGGGGCAATCCAGAGTGGGAAATTGCCGGCGTAATGTTCAATCAGAACACCGATAAAACGTTCAATGGCCCCCAGGATAACCCGGTGGACCATGACCGGCCGGTGCTTCTCGCCGTCACTCCCGATATAGCTGAGATCAAACCGTTCCGGGAGGGTAAAATCGCACTGGATTGTAGCACATTGCCACTTCCTGTCAAGAGCGTCCTTGAGCTTGATATCGATCTTCGGGCCGTAAAAAGCGCCGTCGCCCTCATTGATTTCATAGGGCAGTCCGGTGTCATCGAGAGCACTTTTCAATGCATGGGTCGCACGTTCCCAATCCTCATCGGAACCGATTGCTTTCTCCGGGCGGGTGGATATCTCCAGTTCATATTCAAAACCGAAAATGCCCATCACATCGCGAACAAAACCGATGACCTTCTTGATCTCGCTGTCAAGCTGTTCGGGCGTGCAGAGGATATGCGCATCATCCTGGGTAAACCCGCGCACTCGCAGCAGGCCGTGCAGCACCCCGCTCTTCTCGTGGCGGTGGACTGTGCCCAGCTCGAAATAACGTTGCGGCAGGTCGCGGTATGAGCGTTTCTTCGACTTGAAGATCAACATATGGGCCAGGCAGTTCATCGGCTTGATGCCATAGCTCTGCCCGTCAACTTCCGTGAAGTACATGTTTTCTCGGTAGTTGTCGAAATGCCCGGAGGTTTTCCACAGTTCGGTACGCAGGATCTGCGGGCCCATGACGATATCGTAGCCGCGCTTGAAGTGTTCCCGCTTTTCAAAATCTTCGATAATGGTACGCAGCAAAGCCCCTTTCGGGTGCCAGATCACCAGGCCGGCTCCGGCTTCATCATTGAAAGAGAAAAGGTCCAGTTCCCTGCCGAGTTTGCGGTGATCGCGCTTCTTTGCCTCTTCGAGACGATGCAGGTGCTGTTTGAGTTCTTTCTTGTCGGTGAACGCCGTCGCATAGATACGTTGCAGCATGGCATTTTTTTCATCGCCACGCCAGTAGGCGCCGGCCACGCTGGTCAGTTTGAAGACTTTTAACATCCCGGTAGACGGGATATGCGGACCGCGGCATAAATCGACAAAAGTTCCCTGACGATAAAGGGACACCTCTTCCTCACCGAGGTCTTCAATCAGTTCAACCTTGTAATCCTCGCCCATCTCGTTGAACAGTTTGATCGCTTCGGCACTCTTCACGACCTGGCGCTCGATCGGCAGATTCTCCTTGGCCAGTTCGGCCATCTTCTGCTCGATCTTGTCGAACTCTTCCGGGCTGAACGTATGGCTGTCACTGTAGAAATCGTAGTAGAACCCGGACTCGATCGCCGGGCCGATCGTGACCTGCACCTCGCGACCGAAGAGTTCCTTGACCGCATGGGCCATCAGGTGAGCCGTCGAGTGGCGGTAGATTTCCAGTCCTTCGGGAGTATTCAGGGTCACCAGGCGCAACCGGACATCGGCCTCGATCGGTCTGGACGCATCGACCAGATCATCACCAAAGTAAGCAGCAACGGTCTGGCGCGCCAGGCCTTCACCGATTGAGCGCGCTACATCCAGCGGAGTTGTCCCAACCGGGACTTCCTTAATCGTTCCATCCGGCAGTGTTACATTCAACATCGACATGTCGTTATCCCTAACGAAAAGAGGCATCCATGGATGCCTCTGCGAGATTTGGGCGAAGATTATGGTAGGCACGGGCAGGATTGAACTGCCGACCCCTACCGTGTCAAGGTAGTGCTCTCCCACTGAGCTACGTGCCTGCACCCAAAATGCCGGATAGATTTAACAGAGGAAGCACTCTCTGTCAAGCCTTTTTCTGCGCAATTTCCGATGGTTGCCAAGGGGCATGAATGTGGCGGGCGGCTATCTCACAGAGGAGAACAATCGGACGGATCACCCTGGATCTTGGCAACTGCATGCGGGACCGCCGGCCAGACTGCTTCGAGGTTCTCAATTGCCCCCTTTGGGCTGCCCGGAAGGTTGATAATTAACGTGCGCTGCCTGATGCCGGCAATCGCCCGGGAGATGATGGCATGCGGCGTCTTCTTGAGACTTTCCTGCCTCATCCTCTCTGCGAAGCCGGGCAATTCACGATCTATCACCTTGCCTGTCGCTTCCGGGGTGATATCACGCGGCGAGACACCCGTGCCACCCGTGGTCAGGATCAGGTCCGGGGCAAGAGAGTCGATCCATTTCTCGAGTGTTGATACGATTTGTTCGAAATCATCCGGAATCAAAGACATGCATTCCACGACCACTCCCTGCTGGATCAGCCAATCACTTAAGGCCGGACCGCTCAAGTCTTCTCGTTCGCCCCGAGCCCCTTTATCGCTTAGAGTCAGTATCGCAGCTCTCATACGGGAGTTCCCTCTTTCCGGCAGACACCACTTTGACTGACCTCTTCAGTACAGCCACTCAACATCATTGAGACATATATCTTCTGTCAATCTTGTCGATCATATCGTTACCGAAGTCTCAATCCGGTCGCCTGCCTGCACCTTGCCGCCCTTGATGACTCTGGCAAAAACACCCTCTTTCGGCATCACACAATCGCCGGCCTGGTCATAAATGGCGCAGCGGGTATGACATTCCTTGCCGATCTGGGTGATCTCAAGCAGAGCATCACCGATCCTCACCCCGGCACCGATTGGCAAAGTGACCAGTTCGACACCTTCGGTTGTCAGGTTCTCGGCAAAATCCCCGGCGTCGACAGTTAGTCCCATGTCCTGCATCTTGCGGATGCTTTCGATGGCCAGCAGACTGACCTGGCGATGCCAGTTGCCGGCATGTGCGTCACCAACAATGCCGTGTCCCGGTCGCAATTCGACTTGCGCGACCGGGGTCTTCTTTTCTCCCTTGTTGCGACTGACGCAGACTGCAACGATATGCGCATCCATATCAGCCTCCGATCCCAGACATGCTAAAGGGTGCCGGCCCGAAAGAATCATCGGCCATTTGATGATGATCAACTTTGTTACCGATCACCTGCCGTAATGCCTG
>Ga0316195_10000401_pt1 | contig 17032 bp, 14 predicted proteins | sample Phised1_MG_FD_204937 | JGI IMG/M metagenome (GOLD analysis project Ga0316195, IMG submission 204937) | Coastal sediment microbial communities from Maine, United States - Phippsburg sediment 1 | ecosystem: Environmental > Aquatic > Marine > Coastal > Sediment | place: USA: Maine | collected...
CTTGGCTGCTGTCGGCCTTCGTGCCGGTCTTCGCCGGCTCGGGCGCGCTGCTGGTGTACTTGACCGGCGACACCCGCGTGGCCTGGGTTCCGGTGGTCTTTCTCTACGCGGTCGTGCCCATGCTGGACCTGCTGCTCGGCGAGGACCGTAGCAATCCACCCGAAAGCGCGGTGCCCGCGCTGGAGGTCGACCGCTACTACCGCTACGTGACCTTCGCCGTCGTGCCGATGCTGTGGCTGGGATTCATCGCCTCGGTGTGGTTCCTGGCCACGAACGAGCTGCCCTGGCACGCGCAGTTGCCGCTGGTGCTGTCGGCCGGTCTGGCGGGCGGCTTCGGCATCAACCTCGGCCACGAACTCGGTCACAAGAACACACGGCTCGAACGCTGGCTGGCGAAGATCATCCTGGCGCCCACCGGCTATGGGCACTTCTTCATCGAGCACAACCGCGGCCACCACCGCGACGTGGCCACGCCGGTCGACCCGGCCTCGTCACGCATGGGCGAGAGCATCTACCGCTTCGTCCTGCGCGAGATGCCCGGCGCACTGAAGCGCGCCTGGAAGATCGAGGTCGAACGGCTGGGCCGCTGCGGCCAGCCGGTCTGGTCGCTGCACAACGAGGTGCTGCAGCCGGCGCTGATCACTGTCGTGCTGTGGTCGGCCATGGTGCTGTGGCTGGGTCTGGGCGCGCTGCCCTTCATCCTGGCGATCGCGTTCTGGGCCAACTTCCAGCTGAGCTCGGCCAACTACATCGAGCACTACGGCCTGCTGCGCCAGTTGCGCGCGCCCGGCCGCTACGAGGTCTGCCAGCCACACCACTCGTGGAACAGCAACCACGTGTTCTCCAACTGGGCGCTGTTCCATCTGCAGCGCCATTCGGACCACCATGCACACCCGACGCGGCGCTACCAGTCGCTGCGCCACTTCGACAAGCTGCCGCAGCTGCCCAACGGCTACTTCGGCATGTTCGTCGTCGCCTACGTGCCGCCGTTGTGGTTCAAGCTGATGGACCCTCGGGTCGTCGCCTGGGCGCAGGGCGACGCCTCGCGCATCCACTTCCAGCCCGGCAAGAAGCCCGCGCTGGCGCGCCGCTACGCGATGCGCGAAACCATCTACGCAGAGGCCCCATGAGCCGCTATCGCTGCCCCGAATGCGCCTACCAGTACGACGAATCGCAGGGCGACCGCCACGAAGGCCTGAAGCCGGGCACGCCCTGGCTGAGCCTGCCCGAGGACTTCGCCTGCCCAGGCTGCTCGGTGCGCGTGCGCGACGATTTCGAAGTCCTGGCCCCCACAGCCCCGGAGTCCGCCCAATGAACCCCTCATCCTTCGACGCGGCTGCCGCAGCGCAGACCTTCGACTACGTCATCGTCGGCGGCGGCTCCGCCGGCTGCGTGCTCGCCGGACGCTTGTCCGAGGACCCCGCCGTGTCGGTGTGCCTGCTGGAAGCCGGCGGCAAGGACGACTCGGCGCTGATTCACGCGCCGCTGGGCTTCGCCGTCGGTGCCCCGCTGGGCATCAACAGCTGGGGCTACGAGACGGTGCCGCAGGCCGGCCTGAACGGTCGGCGCGGCTTCCAGCCGCGCGGCAAGGTGCTCGGCGGCTCGTCGTCGATCAACGCGATGGTCTACACACGCGGCAATCGCAACGACTACGACCAGTGGGCCGCGCAGGGCAACGCCGGCTGGAGCCATGCCGAAGTGCTGCGGCTGTTCAAGCGCGCCGAGCACAGCGAATGCTTCGGTGCCGGCGAACACCACGGCGTCGGCGGCCCGCTCAATGTGGCCCACCTTCGCAGCCCCAGCCCGCTGAACCAGGCTTTCGTCGCGGCCTGCGAGTGCAGCGGCATCCCCTTCAACCCGGACTACAACGGCGCGCGCCAGTTCGGCGTCTCGCCGGTGCAGGTGACGCAGAAGAACGGCGAACGCTGCAGCGCGGCCAAGGCCTATCTGACGCCGCACCTGGGGCGGCCCAACTTGACGGTCATCACGCGGGCACAGACCACGCGGCTGCTGCTGGACGGGACGCGAGCGGTGGGCGCGCAATACCTGCACAAGGGGCAGACGCAGCGCGTGCTCGCGGCGCGCGAGGTGCTGTTGAGCGCCGGCGCCTTCGGATCGCCGCAGCTGCTGATGCTGTCGGGCATCGGGCCACGCGAGCACCTGCATTCGCTGGGCATTCCAGTGGTGCTCGACGCCCCTGGCGTCGGGCAGAACCTTCACGATCATGTGACGACGGTGCTGATCTACCGCACTCAGCGCAAGGACGCCGCACTGGGCCTGTCGCTGCGCGGCGGCCGGACCCTGCTCCAGTCGATCTTCGAATGGCGCCGCAGGCGCACGGGCTGGGTGACGAGCAACGTCGCCGAAACGCAGGCCTTCGTCTCGACCGACGGCAACCCGGAGCATCCGGACATTCAGCTGGCACTGTGCACCGGCATCATCGATGACCACACGCGAAATCAGCATCTGGGGCACGGCTACACGCTGCACGTCACGCTGATGCGGCCGAAGAGCCGCGGCCGGCTGACGTTGAAGTCGGCCCGCGCGACCGACGCGCCGCTGATCGACCCGGGCTTCCTGAGTCACGACGACGACATGCGCACACTGGTCAAGGGCACGCAACTCGGCTACGACGTGATGCAGGCCGCGGCCCTGGCGCCGTACCGCGGCGCGATGATCCACCCGCTGCCGCGCAACGATCCGGCACGGATCGAGACCTTCCTGCGCGAGCACTCCGACACCGAGTATCACCCGGTGGGCACATGCAGGATGGGCCCCGATGGCGACCGGCTGGCCGTGGTCGACGCGACGCTGAAGGTGCGCGGCATCGACCGCTTGCGCGTCGTCGACGCGTCGATCATGCCGCAGGTCGTCAGCGGCAACACCAATGCGCCGACGATCATGATTGCCGAGCGCGCGGTGTCATGCATCCGCGCTCGTGAACACCTCGCCGAAACGTCGATCGAGAGGCTGCGGCCGGGTTCGCTACCGGCGCGCGTCGCGACGATCGCGGTTTGACAGCCCACGGGCAGCGCCCCGCCTCGGTCAATCCAGCGTGATCTCGGTGCGCACCGCGCCGGCCCGGTCGGCGCGCGCCGTCAAGGCGATGCGCGTGCCGCGCTCGCCACGCACCACCCATTCGGCCACCGCCCGGTCGGCAGTAACCGCAGGGTTGGGCAGGAAGGCCTGCAGCGACACCTTCGGCGCATGGCCTTCGAGGTGCGGGCCCTCGAAACGCTGGCGGCCGTTGAGCAGCTGCGTGCCTTCGGGCAGGTGGATCTCGAAGACCGTGCCGCGCGCCGTCTTGCGCTCCAGCGAGCGCTTGCTGATGTAGGCCGGCAGGTAGCCTCCGTTGGCCACCGCGAAGCGCACGCGCCAAGTGTCGTCGCCGAGCGCGCGCACCTCAGTGCGCAGCAGTTCCAGCTTCGGCAGCGACAGCGCGATCTGCGTCATCCACGCCGGAAAACGCGCCGCCTCGCGCTCGCGCAGGTGCGGCGGCGGGTTGCGCCAGTAGTTCATCTTGTCCCAGCCGCCAATCTCCACCTCGCCCAGCTGAGGGTGCTTGAAGGGCTTCCAATCCACATGGGCCTGGCCGCCGCAGTGTTCGTCGCTCCACTTCAGCAGCTTCAGGTCGTCTTCGGGAGGGTGGTCGCGGTACCAGTGGATCCAGTCGTAGTCGGTGATGCCGGCCTCGCGGTTCGGCGCCCACAACTCGACCGTCCAGAACAGCGCGCCGAGATGCTCGTAGATCCAGTCCTGCGTGCCGGTGATGATCTCCTTCGGGTGGTACTTGAAGTCGTGGAAGGTGCTGATCGCCGGGTAGCCCGACAGCTTCGTGCCAATTTCGCTCAGACGCTTGTAGATCCACAGGTCCTCGGGCGTCATGTCGTCGTCGCTCTGCGTGCCCATCGGCCGCAGGATCACGCCACTGTGCGTGTGGAAGCTGATCGCTGCGCCGATGTTCGGGTGCTTGACGATGAAGTCCACCATCGCTCGCACCTCGGGCTCACTGGTCGGGTACGGCCCGGCACCGGGCTGCTCGAACTCCTGGCGCCAGTAGGCAGGGAAGTTGCGGTTCAGGTCCAGCCCTTCGAGGTTCGGGTTCGTCGTGATGCTCAACCCGTCGTAGTTCTTGAGCAGGCCCTCTGGCATGACGCGGTAGTACATGCCGCCGAACTCGCCAGGCAGTCGCGGCGTCATCAGGCGCACGTCCTGCGGATGCATCTTCCAGCCGCCATGCGGGTCGGGGATGCGCATCATCAGCACCCGGCCGTCGCCATCGATGTCCTCCACCGTCAGGCCGTCGATGTGCGGCTCGTCGAAGGGATAGGGTCGCGTGCTCGAGCGGATGTGGCGCGGCCTGTCGGCCAGCGCGAGCTCGGCGCCGTCGGGGTTCAGGCGCGGGCAGATGTAGGCCACGCGGGTGTCCAGCAGCTGCGTCACCTGGCGGCCCGCCTCGTCGGTTTCGCCGTAGTGGCTGACCAGGTGGTGCAGCCAGTACAGGCAGGCGGTGCTGGCGGTCAGTTCGGCGGCGTGGATGTTGCCGTCGATCCAGAAGGCCGGCTTGTCGGTGTCCGGCCCGGTCTGGGCATGGGTCAGTGCCACCAGCCAGATGTCGCGGCCCTCGTGGCTCTTGCCGATGCTGCGCAGGCTGACCAGGTCAGGGCGGGCTTCGGCGTAGTCCTGCAGCAACCGGGTCAGCTCGGCGTGACGATAGAACTGGTCGAAGCGGGGAACAGGGGTGGCGGGCATGGGCATGGCATTCGAGGGCGATGCATGATTGTGGCCTCCCGGTGGCATCACGATGCCGCCGGCCCAGCTTGCCGGAGATCCGACGGTGAACGACGCCGAACGCCTGGAGCACATGCTTGAACTCGTTGTCGAGCGCGTCGGCGACCCGGCGCCGCGTGTCTACGAGCGCTTGTTCGAGCAGGAGCCTGCGCTGCGCGAGATGTTCGTGCTGGACACGCAAGGCGCGGCGCGCGGCGAGATGTTCCACCGCGCCGTCGAGACGCTGCTCGACCTGGCGAAAGGCCACGCCTATGCCCGTGCGATGGTCGAGGCCGAATGGTCCAACCACCGCATGAACGGGGTGTCGAAGGCGCAGTTCGATGCCTTCTTCGAGCTCATGGGCCAGGTCTTCCGGGAGGCGCTGGGTGCCGACTGGAGCACCGAACTCGAGTGCAGCTGGCGCGACGGCGTCGCACGCATCGCGCTGATCACCGGTGCGGCAGCAAACGCCGCCTGAGGCGGTTCAGCAGCGCGGCGCTCCGTCGACAAACACCTTCAGCTCGCCGCTGGGGAAGCTGTGCCAGGCCTCGCCGGTGGTCAGTGGCTCGGTGGCGACCACGGCCACGCGGTCGGTGGGTTGCGTCAGCGCGGCGAAGTCCACGCTCAGATCCTCGTCGGCCAGCGTCGCCGGTCGAAACGGATGCTCACGCTGCAGCCAGTGCAGCTTGGTCGTGCCGTGCGCCCAAAGCGCCTGGCCGTTGGACAGCAGCACGTTGAAGCTGCCGTGGCGGCTGGGCCAGGGCAGCAGCTCGCGCAAGGTATGACTCAGCTCGTCGATGCTGGGCACGCTGGCGTGGGCCTTGGCCAGTTCCTGCATCAGCCAGCAGAAGGCGCGCTCGCTGTCGGTGTCACCCACTGGCCGGAAGGCTCCATGCAGCTGCGGGTGGAAGTCCCTCAGATCCCCGTTGTGCGCGAACACCCAGTAGCGGCCCCAAAGCTCGCGCACGAAGGGGTGGCAGTTCTCCAGCGCGACGTGGCCCACGGTCGCCTTGCGGATGTGAGCGATGACGTTGCCGCTCTTGATCGGGTAGCGCCGCACCATGTCGGCCACCGGCGAATCGACCGCGCTGTGCGGGTCGACGAACAGGCGCAACCCCCTGTCCTCGAAGAAGGCGATGCCGAAGCCGTCCTTGTGCTCGTCGGCGCGCGTGGCAAGGCCGGTGAACGAGAACATCACGTCGGTCGGCGTGTTGGCGTTCATGCCGAGCAACTGGCACATCGTCAGCGTATCGGCAAAAAGAGTTTCGCCAGCCCGCGCGCGCTGACCAGGTTGCCGGGGTTGGCGGTCTCCTCCAGCACGCCGCTCATGCGGCGCAGGATGCGCGGGCTGTTGCGCGCGCGCCAGATCACCAGGTCGGCCAGCCACGGGTGGGCGTTGACGCGGCTGGCCTTGCGGTACAACTCGAAGCGCGGCTGCAGCGCGCGCAACGAGGCTTCGTAAGCCTGGCAGACGCTGGCGTCGCTCTGCGCACGGCCCTGCACGATGGCCTTCGCGGCGAGCATGCCGGTTTCCATCGCCTTGCCGATGCCCTCGCCACTGAAGTCGTAGGTGCTGCCCACCGCCTCGCCGGTGGCCAGCAGCCCGGCGCGTGAGTACCACGCGCCGTCCAGCGAGCAGCGCAACGGCGCGCCCTTGAGTTCGCCGACCACCTCGCCGCCAGCCATCAACTCGCGCGCCGGCGCGTACAACTCGCATAGCGCCTCGAAAAGCTGGCGCAAGTTCACGTCCTGCATTCGCAGCCGGCCCGTGCCGGCCAGGCCGAAGCAGTCGCCCAGGCCGACGCCGATGTTGAACACGCCATCGCGGCACGGGAAGATCCAGCCGTACCCCTGCTTCAGCCGCTTGTGCCAGATGATCTCGAGCGCCTTGATGCGCCCGATCATCGCCTCGTTCTTCACGTAGCCGCGCAGCGCGATGCCGGTGGGCGTGCGCCGCTGGCACAGCCCGGCCGCCAGCATGGCCTGCGGCACCGCGCCGGTAGCCAGCACGAGCCACGGGGTGCGGATCTCGTGCAGCGCATCGCCGACTTTCAGCCTCGCGCCGACCACGCGCCCGTGCAGCGTCGGCTGCAAAGGATCGGCGCCTTCGCCGTCGACGATCGGCGCTTCGAAGCGCGCTGGCGGCAGCAGCCTGGCGCCGGCACGCTGCGCCGCAAGGCACAGGATGTGATCCAGCTGCCGGCGCGGCAGCACCGCCACCTGCCCCGGCACATCGACGCGCCCACCGCGCGGGCCGATGCAGGCCACGTGCTGCGCCGGCTGCGCCAGCGCCATCACCTCGTCGTAGACACCCAGCTTGCGCAGCGCATGGTGCGCGTCGGGAATCAGCCCGTCCCCGCAGACCTTGTCACGAGGGAAGGCATGCTGGTCGGCCAGCAGCACGTCCAGCCCGGCGGCCGCCAGTCTCTGCGCGCACGCGCTGCCGGCCGGGCCGGCACCGACGACCAGTACGTCGCAGCTTTGTGGCAAAGGCAGTTCACTCATCGAAGGCCGGGCGCCGCGACGCAGGCACCATGAAAGGAGCGCGGATTGTAGGCAGCGCCCGGTCCCGCGCCGGCGCCGCCTGTGCGAAGCTCTGGCCTCTGGAACCCCCCGACGGAGGCACGACATGACGCAAGACTATGAGCATCCCACGATCCTGCGGCTGCGCGAGGACCTGGCGCTGGCGCTGCGCGCCGCCGCAATGCACGGCCTGGGCGAAGGCGTGTGCAACCACTTCAGCGCCGCGTTGCCCGACGACGCGCAGCATTTCCTGATCAACCCGCGCGGGCTGCACTGGAGCGAGGTGGGCGCCGACGACATCGTGCTGGTCGACGAACAGGGCCATGTGCTGGCCGGCCGCCACCGCATCGAACCCACCGCGATGTACATCCATGGCGCGGTGCACCGCATCACCGGCCACCCGGTGGTGCTGCACACCCACATGCCCTATGCCACCGCGCTGACGCTGACCACCGACCGCGCGCTCGACCCCTGCTCCAGCCAGGGGGCGATGCGCTTTTACGGGCGCCTTGCGATCGACGCGGACTACAACGGCCTGGCGCTGGACTGGGCCGAGGGCGAACGCATCGCGCGCTCGCTGCATGGCAAGGAGGTGGGATTCCTGGGCAACCACGGCGTGATCGTCACCGGCCACAGCGTGTCCCATGCCTACGACGACCTGTACTACCTGGAGCGCGCCTGCATGCACCAGGTGCTGGCGATGAGCACCGGCCGGCGCCTCGAGCCGGTGAACCCCGAGCTGTCGGCGCGCGTCGCGTTGCAGATCCAGGGCGAGCGCGAGCAGTCGGAGCTGTTCTTCGAGGCGCTGCGGCGCATGCTGCCGGAGCCGGGCCAGGCGCGGCGGACATAGAGAGCCCGCCGAGCGCGCCTGGACTACCGGCTCGCCGCCGCCTTGACCTTCAGTCGCCAGGCATGCAGCAGCGGCTCGGTGTAGCCGCTCGGCTGGACCAGTCCCTTGAACACAAGATCGCTGGCGGCCTGGTACGCCGCCGACTCGTCGAAGCGGCCGGCCATGTTCTGGTACAGCGGGTCGCCGGCATTTTGCCGGTCCACCACCTTGGCCATGCGCTTCAGCGTGGACTTGACCTGCGCCTTGCCAACCACGCCGTGCAGCAGCCAGTTCGCCATGTGCTGACTGCTGATGCGCAGCGTCGCGCGGTCTTCCATCAACCCGACGTTGTGGATGTCGGGCACCTTCGAGCAGCCCACGCCCTGGTCGACCCAGCGCACGACATAGCCCAGGATGCCCTGCGCGTTGTTGTCCAGCTCCTGCTGCTTGTCCGCGTCGCTCCAGTTCGGCTTCTTCGCCACCGGCACGGTGAGCAGGCCGTCGAGGATGGCCTCGCGCTCGGCGTCGAAGTCAGTCTTCTCGAGCTCCTTCTGCACCTTGAACACGTCCACCTGGTGGTAATGCAGCGCATGCAGCGTGGCCGCGGTCGGCGACGGCACCCAGGCGGTGTTGGCGCCGGCCCTGGGGTGGCCGATCTTTTGCTGCAGCATCGCGGCCATCAGGTCGGGCATGGCCCACATGCCCTTGCCGATCTGCGCCTTGCCGCGCAGCCCGCACTCGAGACCGACGAGCACGTTGCTGCGCTCGTAGGCCTGGATCCAGGCGCTGGACTTCATGTCGCCCTTGCGGATCATCGGCCCGGCGTGCATCGCGGTATGCATCTCGTCGCCGGTGCGGTCGAGGAAGCCGGTGTTGATGAAGGCCACGCGGTCGGCGGCTGCCGCGATGCAGGCCTTCAGGTTCACGCTGGTGCGGCGCTCCTCGTCCATGATGCCAAGCTTGACCGTCGCCTTCGGAAGGCCGAGCAGCTTCTCGACGCGTTCGAAGAGCTCGCTGGCGAAGGCCACTTCGGCGGGGCCATGCATCTTCGGCTTGACAATGTAGACCGAGCCGCGTCGCGAGTTGGTGATGCCGTTGGCGCCATGGCCCTGCAGGTCGTGCAGCGCGATCGTCGTGGTCACGACCGCGTCGAGGATGCCCTCGGGAATCTCCTGCCCGTCACCCCACAGGATCGCCGGGTTGTTCATCAGGTGACCGACGTTACGCACGAACAGCAGCGAGCGGCCGTGCAGCACCACGTCCTCGCCGCCCGGGCCGCGATAGCGGCGGTCGGGGTTCAGCCCGCGCGTGAAGGTCTTACCGCCCTTTGCGACCTCCTCGGTCAACGTGCCTTTCATGATGCCAAGCCAGTTGCCATAGGCCTGAACCTTGTCGGCCGCATCCACCACCGCCACCGAGTCCTCGAGGTCGAGGATCGTCGACAACGCGGCTTCCAGCACCAGGTCGCAAACGCCCGCGGCGTCGTCCTTGCCGATCGGCGTGGCGCGGTCGATGCGGATGTCCAGATGCAGGCCGTGGTGCGCGAGAAGCACCGACGACGGCGCCTCGGGCTCGCTCTGGAAACCGACGAACTGCGCCGGCTTGGCCAGTCCCACGCTGTGACCGTTCTTCAAGCGCACCATCAGCTGCCCCGCCACGACGCTGTAGGCCGTGGCATCGAGATGCGAGCCCTTCTTGAGCGGCGCGCAGCGGTCGAGCACGTGGCGCGCATATTCGATGACCTTGGCACCCCGCACCGGGTTGTAGCCGCTGCCTTTTTCAGCCCCGCCGTCCTCGGGCAGCACATCGGTGCCATACAGCGCGTCGTACAGCGAGCCCCAGCGCGCGTTGGCCGCGTTCAGCGCATAACGCGCGTTGGTGATCGGCACCACCAACTGCGGGCCGGCCTGCAGCGCCAGTTCGGCATCGACGTTCTTCGTCGTCACCTTCAGCTTCGCGGGCACCGGCACCAGGTAGCCGATCTTCTGCAGGAACGCGCGGTATTTGCGCATGTTCCTGATCGGCCCCGGGTTGGCTTTGTGCCAGGCATCGAGTTCGCTCTGCAAACGGTCGCGCTCGGCCAGCAGCGCGGCGTTCTTCGGGGCCAGGTCGTGCACGATGGCATCGAAGCCGGCCCAGAAGTCGGCCGGCGCCACGCCGGTGCCGGGCAGCACCTGCTGCTCGATGAAGCGGTGCAGGTCACTCGCGACCTGCAGGCGGTGGGCTTGGGTACGTTCGGTCATTGCGTGGGGCCTTCTGAGTTGGCGAAAGGAAAGGTGTCTGCTTCAGCACGCAGTCGGCTGCGGCGATGCTGGGCCGCGGTGTCGAGCGGCTGCAGCGCCGACCAGCCGACGCGCGACAAGGTGCAACCGTAACAGCTCGCGCCGGGCTGCCATGCGCGGGCCACCGAGCCGCGGGCTGGCCTGCGCGTCTGCTCCATTCCGCGAATCTATTGCGAACCTGGGCGCGCATTGATAGCACGAAAGGTCTTGGATTTGTGATTCCTTTGCGCATAATCGATTCAAATGGACCGGCTGAAGCAGATCGAATCCTTCGTCGCGGTGTCGCTGAAGGGCAGCCTGACAGCCGCGGCACACGCCGAGGGCGTGGCCCCGGCCGTCATCGGCCGGCGCATCGACGCCTTGGAGGAGCGCCTGGGTGTGAAGCTGCTGGTGCGCACCACGCGACGCATCACGCTGACCCACGAGGGCAGCGCCTTCCTTGAGGATTGTCAGCGCTTGCTTGCGGATTTCGCCAATGCAGAAGCCAGTGTCACTGCCGGTGGCGTCAAGGCCAGCGGGCACCTGCGCATCACCGCGCCGGCCGGTTTCGGGCGCCGCCACGTGGCGCCGCTGGTGCCGCGCTTCCTGCAGCAGCATGCCGACGTCAGCCTGTCGCTGAACCTGAGCGACCGCGTCGTGGACATCGTCAACGAGAGCGTGGATTGCGCGGTGCGCGTCGGCGACCTGCCCGATTCCAGCCTGGTGAGCCTACGGCTGGCCGACAACCGTCGCCTGTGCGTGGCCACGCCCGGCTACCTGAAGCGCGCCGGCACACCGACGCACCCATCGGAATTGGTCCGCCACGAATGCCTGATGCTGTCGTCGGACGCCAGCCAGTCGCGCGGCTGGGCCTTCACGGTGGACGGCGCGCTGACGCACCTGCGCCCGGGCGGCCGGCTGGATTGCAGCGACGGCCAGGTGCTGCACGACTGGTGCCTGCAGGACATGGGCATTGCCTGGCGCAGCACCTGGGAGGTGGAGCGCGAGGTGGCCGATGGTCGTCTGGTGGCGCTGCTGGAGGACTTCGCCGCGCCGCCGAACGGCATCTATGCGGTGTTTCCGCAGCGCAAGCACCTGCCGCTGCGCGTTCGGCTGTGGATCGATTTCCTCAAGCACACCTACGGGGACGCCGCGTACTGGAACGGCTCCCCGGGCATCGTGTCCTGATCCGACTCAGCCGCCGGCGTCGGTGACGCACTTCTTGGTGAAGCTGGTGCGCGCCGCACCGGCCAGCTTCTTGGCATCGGCCTGCTTCTCGCAGGCGGCGGCAGCCGATGCGGACTTGCCGCCGTCTTTCTCGCACTTGGTGACGAAGCTGGTCTTGGCCGCGCCGGCCAGTTTCTTCTCTGCAGCCATCGCCTCGCAGTTGCTGGCGCCACCCGCGTCGGCCTCGCACTTCTTCATGAAGCTGGTCAGCGCCGCACCGGCCAGCTTCTTCTCCTTGGCAGTGGCCTCGCAGGCGGCGTTGGCCGCCAGCGCCGGGGTCGCGAAAACCGCCACGGCAAGGGTCAGGATGCTCATCAACTGTTTCATACGGGGCTCCTCGGGGTGACGTGTGGAACGGCTCTTTGGCCGCAGCGCATTTCACCACGGCGCGCACGGCGCGGCGCGGCTTTTCAGAGGATGCGGCGTGGGTGCGCCAGAGCCTCGTGCGCGGCATGCAACCGGCGCACCAGCACACGGATGAAGGCGGCATCGAACAGCCGCCGCGTGCCCAGGCCGAGTTGCTCCAGCGTCTGCGGCGTGAAGGAGATGGTGGTCGCGGGCTCGGAGACGATCACGTCGGCGCTGTGAACGCGCAGCGCTGGGCTCGGCGCCAGGTAGGCCATCTCGCCCACCGAGGTGCCCGCCCCCAGTTGCGCAACGCGCTTGCCGTCGCGGTAAACATCCACCTGGCCCTGCGCGATGATGTGGAAGCTGTTGCCCTCGTCGCCGTGCCGGTACAGCGCGTGGCCGAAGGCGCAGCGTTGCCAGACGGCACGGTGCACCACCTCCCACAGCTCGACGTCGCCGAAGCCGGCAAAGAACTCCAGCGAGCGCAGCAGGTTGAAGCGCTCGGAGTCGAGCACGCCTTGCAGCGGCCCTCGCGGCAGCTCGCCGCGCGACACCAGCGAGGACAGCTCCTGCGCGAAGGCCTCCCAGTCGGCGTGTCGGTCCTCGCGCCGCTTGCTCAGGGTGCGCGCGATCAGCTCGCTCAGGCGCGGCGGCACGCCGTCACGCAGGCCGAGCAGCGGCGCGGGCTCGACGTTGTAGATCTGGTGCATCAGCGCCTGCTGTTGCGTCGCAGCGAAGGGCGCGCGCCCGGCGATCAGGTGGTACAGCACACCGCCCAGCGCGTAGATGTCGGCGCGGCAGTCGAGCTCGTCGCCGTCCAGCTGCTCCGGCGGCATGTAGGCCAGCGAGCCGACGCGAAACACCTGCGTGCGCTCAGACTGCAGGTTCATGACGCTGCCGAAGTCGGTGATCTTGACCTCGGTGATCAGGTCGTTGTGGGTGCCGGCCAGGATGTTGGCCGGCTTCACGTCACGGTGGATCAGGCCCTGGCGGAACACGTAGCCCAGCGCCATCGCGCACTTGAAGCCGATCTCCACCACCTGCTCCAGCGGCAGCAGTGCATCGGCACGGCAGTAGCGGCGCAGCGTCGTGCCCTCAACGTACTCCATCACCAGATAGGGCAGTTCGGCGTCTTCGACGGCGTCGTAGATCTGCACCACGTTCGGGTGCTGCAGGCGCCCGACCAGCGCCGCCTCGGCGGCAAAGAAATGTTGCTGGAAGTGGCCTTCGGGCGTGTCCAGTGCCAGGCCGGCACGCACGCGCTTGATGGCCACGTCGCGCGCGTTGAAGGTGTCGCGCGCCAGAAACACCTCGCTGGTCGCGCCTTCGCCGAGCTTGGCGCGTACCGCGTACTTGCCAATCAGCGCCGGCCCGTTCGGCGAGCGCCGTGCGGCAAGGGTTGACGGTGGGGCGAGGGTCGACATCGGTGGGGCGCGGCAAAGACGGATGGTGACCCGAGAACAGCACTATCCGGCGCGGCGCGGGCCGGCACAAAGCGGCATCCTTCACGCACCTCGCCGTCCAGGACGTTTTTGGCCGCGGCCAGGTTGGGAAACGATTCGCTCCAGTCTCATGGGGCGCAGCCGTGTGATGCCGGAGCCAACGTGCCAGCTTCGTTGCAGGCTCATCGGGCGCAGCCGTGTGGCGCCGGAGCCAAAAGTAGAATCGCCCGATGATCCAAGCCAAGCAGGAGTTGCTGTCGGCACTGGCGTCGGTGCTCGGGCAGATGGCTCCGGACACGGCGCCGCCGGCGGCCTTCGAATCGCCCAAGGTGGCCGCCCACGGCGACCTGGCGATCACCGCGGCGATGCCGCTGGCCCGCAGCCTGAAGAAGAACCCTCGCGAGATCGCGCAACGCCTGGTGGAGCAGATGGCCGCGACGCCGGCCGCGCAGCGCTGGGTGCAGGCCTTCGAAATCGCCGGCCCGGGCTTCGTCAACCTGCGCCTTGCCCCGGCCGCGAAGCAGGCGGTGGTGGCCGAGGTGCTGCGCGACGGCGCTGCCTTCGGCCGGCAGGCACAGTGCGGGCGCACGGTGCTGGTGGAGTTCGTTTCCGCGAACCCGACCGGCCCGCTGCACGTCGGCCATGCGCGCCAGGCGGCGCTGGGCGACAGCCTGTGCAACCTGTTCGAGGCGCAGGGCTTTCAGGTGACGCGCGAGTTCTACTACAACGATGCCGGCGTACAGATCGCCACCTTGGCCCAGTCCACGCAGTGTCGGCTGCGAGGCCTGAAACCCGGTGACACCGGCTGGCCCGATGCGGCTTACAACGGCGACTACATCGAAGACATCGCACAGGCCTACCGGCTGCGTGCCACGGTCGCGGCGGACGACCGCGTGTACACCGCCTCGGGCGACATCGACGCCCTCGACGACATTCGGCAGTTCGCCGTCGCCTACCTGCGCCACGAGCAGGACCTCGACCTGCAGGCTTTCGGCGTGCGCTTCGACCACTATTTCCTCGAATCGGGCCTGTACAGCAGCGGCCGCGTCGAGGCCGCCGTGCAGCGCCTGATCGATGCCGGCAAGACCTACGAAAAGGATGGCGCACTGTGGCTGCGCAGCACGGACTACGGCGACGACAAGGACCGGGTGATGCGCAAGTCGGGGGGCGACTACACCTATTTCGTGCCCGACGTGGCCTATCACATCGACAAGTTCGGGCGCGGCTTTGCCAAGGTCATCAACGTGCAGGGCAGTGACCACCACGGCACGATCGCACGCGTGCGCGCCGGGCTGCAGGCCGCCGGCCTGGGCATCCCGCTGGGCTTTCCCGACTACCTGCTGCACAAGATGGTGACGGTGATGCGCGGCGGCCAGGAGGTGAAGATCTCCAAGCGCGCCGGCAGCTACGTCACGCTTCGCGACCTGATCGACTGGACCAGCCGCGACGCGGTGCGCTTCTTCCTCATCAGCCGCAAGGCCGACACCGAGTTCGTCTTCGACGTCGATCTGGCCTTGAAGGCCAACGACGAGAACCCGGTGTTCTACGTGCAGTATGCGCACGCGCGCATCTGCTCGGTTCTGGCGCAATACGCCCAAACCCAGGACGCGCGCGTCGACGCGCTTGCCGGGGCGGATCTGTCGCTGCTGACGGCGCCGACCGAATACGCGCTGATGCTCGAACTGGCGGCCTTTCCGGGGGTGCTGTCGCGCGCCACGGACGAGCTGGCGCCACACGAAGTGGCCTTCTACCTTCGCGGCCTGGCGGCCAGCTTCCACAGCTACTACGCGGCCGAGCGTTTCCTGGTCGATGACGCGGCGCTGGCGCAGTCACGCATGGCGCTGCTGGCCGCGACGCGCCATGTGCTGTGCAACGCCCTGGCGCTGCTCGGCGTAAGCGCGCCCGAGTCGATGGCGCGCGAGGACACGGCACTGTCGGAGAATGCCGCATGAAATCACAGCAGGGCGGTTTTGCGGTCGGACTGGTGGTCGGGCTCTTGCTCGGCCTGGGGCTGGCGCTGGGCGTGGCGCTGTACGTCACCAAGGTGCCGCTGCCCTTCATCAACAAGGTGCCGCAGCGCACGGCGGAGCAGGACGCTGCCGAGGCCGAGCGCAACAAGAACTGGAACCCGAACGCGCCGCTGGTGGGCAAGTCGGCGCGCCCCGGAGCGTCCGCCGCAGCACCGGCCACGGCAAGGACCGCTCCGCCGGCGTCCAACGACCCCGTGCCCATCGCCACGCTGCCGGCCACGCCACCAAGCCCTGCCGCGGCGGCGTCCGCGGCCAAGCCGGCGCGGGCTCCCGGGGCGGACCCGTTCATCTACTTCGCCCAGGCCGGCGCCTACACCCGCGCCGAAGACGCCGAGGCACAACGCGCCAAGCTCGCGCTGCTGGGGGCCAACGCCAAGCTCAGCGAGCGCGAACAGGCGGGACGCACCATCTACCGGGTGCGTGTCGGCCCCTTCGAAACACGCGCCCAGGTCGATGCAGTGCTCGAACGGCTGCGCGACTCGGGCGTGGAATCGTCGCTGGTGCGCGTGGAACGGCAATGAACTTTGCCCTGTCGGGCGACTCCATCGCCCCTAACCGATCAAAGGAAACACATGAAACGGCGTGACTTCTCGATGCAACTGGCTGCGGCCGGCCTGGGCCTGGGCTTTGCGGGAGCGGGCCATGCACAAGGCAGCCCGGTCGAGGGCACGCACTACACCAAGCTGAGCCAGCCCGCACCGGTCAGCGCGCCGGCCGGCAAGGTCGAGGTGGTCGAGTTCTTCTCCTATGGCTGTCCGCACTGCTACTCACTGGAGCCGACGCTGGAAGCCTGGATCAAGACGCTCCCTGCCGACGTCGTGTTCCGCCGCGTTCCGGTCGGCTTCAATGCGCTGTACGAGAACTACCAGAAGATCTATTACGCGTTGGAAGCGATGGACGCGGTGGACAAGATGCACGCCAAGGTCTTCAACGCCATCCACCAGCAGCGCCAGCGTCTGGACAAGGAAGCCGACATCGCCGCGTTCATGCAGGCCAACGGGGTGGACGGCGCCAAATTCATCGAGCAGTACAAGTCCTTCTCGGTGCAGACCAAGGTGCGCCAGGCCAAGCAGCTGAGCGAGGCCTACAGGATCGAAGGCGTGCCGACGCTGGGCGTGCAGGGCCGCTATGTCACCTCCGGCTCGATGGCCGGCAGCAACGAGCGCGCACTGGCCGTTACCGACAGCCTCGTGAAGAGCCTGCGCAAGGCGAGTTGAGCGACTCGCGCGCCAGGCGCGCGTTGTGTTGAATCTTGCCGTCGCAAACGCGGTCGGGCTCGGGGCTTGCCGCTAGAATGGCATGCAAGTTTCATGCCGCCATCGTGCCCACCTTCCTCCCCCCAGCCCTCCGTCGCCTGACGCTCTGCGCGGCCTCCTTGCTGTGCCTGGGCGCTGGGCCAGTGCAGGCCGAACAGGCCGACCGCAGCAAGCCGATGACGATCGAGGCCGACCAGCCCGGCAGCGTGGACCTGCAAAGGCAGGTGGTCATCTTCAACGGCAACGTGGTCATCAGCCAGGGCACGATGCTGCTGCGCGCCGAGCGCGTCGAGTTGCGGGAGCGGGCCGACGGCTATCGCGAGGCCAAGGCCATCGGCAGCGCCGC
>Ga0316195_10000402_pt1 | contig 16981 bp, 17 predicted proteins | sample Phised1_MG_FD_204937 | JGI IMG/M metagenome (GOLD analysis project Ga0316195, IMG submission 204937) | Coastal sediment microbial communities from Maine, United States - Phippsburg sediment 1 | ecosystem: Environmental > Aquatic > Marine > Coastal > Sediment | place: USA: Maine | collected...
ATGATCCCGGGCAGCGCGATGGGCAGGACGAACAGCAGCGTGACCGCCTCGCGCCCCCTGAAGCGGCTACGTGCCAGCGCAAAGGCGGCCAGCGTGCCCAGGATGAGGGCCATTGCCGTGGCCATCGTGGCGACCGACAGGGACAGCCTCAACGCCGCCCAGATATCGTCGCGGGCATAGGCGACCTCGAACCAGTGCAGGGTCAGGCCGGGCGGCGGGAACTCGTAGGTCCGGTCTTCGGTGGTGAACGCGTAGAGGACGATGACCCACACCGGCAGGTGCAGGAATACGAGGCCCGCAAAGGCGGCGATCCGCTGCCCGATCGATGCCCGGTTCCAGTCCCTGCTAGAGCGCATCGAAAGCCCCCAGCCGCTTGGCCAGCGCCAGGTAGACGCTGATGAGCAGGATCGGCACGACGGAGAAGGCGGCGGCAAGCGGGATGTTTCCGGCTGTCCCCTGTTGCTGGTAGACCATCATGCCAATGAAATACCCCGGCGCCCCGACCACGCTCGGGATGATGTAGTCGCCGAGCGTGAGGGAAAACGTGAACACCGATCCTGCGGCCAGCCCCGGCAGGGCCAGCGGCAGCACCACCTGGCGAAAGGTCTGTCCCGGACGGGCGCCGAGGTCGGCCGAGGCCTGCAGCAGGGACTCCGGCACGCGCTCGAGGGCCGCTGCCAGCGGCAGGATCATGAACGGCAGCCACATGTAGACGAACACGACAAACATGCCGAGGTAGGACGAGGCGAGCGATGGGCCGCCGACCACCGGGGTGGCGAGGGCCTGGTCCAGCAGGGTGGTCAGCCCGGACTGGTCGACGAACCAGGAGAGGATCCCCTGCTTGGCCAGTACCAGGCGCCAGGCATAGACCTTGACCAGGTAGCTGGTCCACATCGGCATCATGACGCCCACGTAGAAGAAGCCCTTCAGGCGCGGCCCGGCATAGCGCGCCATGTAGTTGGCGACCGGAAAGGCGATGACCGCGGCCGCCAGCGTCACGGCCACCGCCATCGCGAGCGTCCGCAGGATGATGTCCACGTTTGCCGGATGGCTGAGCAGCTGTCCGTAGGTCGCCAGCGTGAATTCCGGGACGATGCGCGCAGTGAACTCGTCTATCGCATAGAAACTCTGCAGCAGCAGTGCGAGCAGCGAGCCCAGGTAGACGATGCCGAGCCACAGCAGCGGCGGCAGCAACAGCAACGCGAGGTAGAAGCCGCGCCTGCCATGGAGTGTCGCTGAGATGGCGCGCAGCATGGGCCTCAGCCGCCTGCCAGAGCCACCAGGCTGTCCCGTGCCCAGGCGAGCCGCACACGGGATCCGGGCTTGATGCCAGGATCCTGCATGCCCGATTCGGGGCAGGCGGCCGTCAAGGAGGTTCCGATATCCAGGCGAACCAGCCAGCGGCTCGTGGCGCCGTGGTATTGCACATCCTCGAGCACGCCGTCGCAGCTGATGACGGATCCTTCCGGCGCCTCGCGACCCGCCGGCAGTACGTCGATGAGTTCGGGCCGGATGGCGAATGCCTGGGAAACGCCGGTCAGGCGGGCGGCAGCGCTCGCTTCGATGACGTTGGCACTGCCCACGAACCGGGCGACGAAGGCCGTTTTCGGCCGCACGTAGAGACCGCGGGGGCTGTCCAGTTGCTCGATGTGGCCGTCGCGAAACACGGCGATGCGGTCGGCCATGCTCAGCGCCTCGCCCTGGTCGTGGGTCACGTAGAGGAAGGTGATGCCGAGCCGCTGTTGCAGCGCCTTGAGCTCCGTCTGCATTTCCTCCCGCAGGCGCAGGTCCAGCGCTCCCAGCGGCTCGTCGAGCAACAGCACCTTGGGACGGTTGACCAGCGCCCGGGCCAAGGCCACACGCTGCTTCTGCCCGCCGGACAACTGCGCCGGTGACCGCTCGGCCAGTTCCTGCAGGCGAACGAGCTCCAGCACCTCGAGAGCCTGCCTGCGGCGCTCGGCAGGCCTGACACCTCGTACCTTCGGGCCGTAGGCGACGTTCTCGGCCACGGTCATGTGCGGGAACAGGGCGTAGTCCTGGAATACGGTGTTGACGCTGCGATCGAAAGGCGGAATACCGGTGACATCCTCGCCTGCGAGCAGTATCCGCCCGCTGGTCGGCCGGTCGAATCCGGCTACCAGCCGCAGGCAGGTCGTCTTGCCGGAGCCGGAGGGTCCCAGCAGGGCAAAGAATTCGCCCGCCTGGACGGCCAGCGAGACGCGATCGAGCGCCAGCACGGGCCCAAAGGCCCGGCTGACGCCGTCCAGTTCGATGGCTGTCGTCACGGTTGGCGCGGGGCGCACCGCAATGCGCCCCGCGGACCTCCCTGGGTCAAGCGGCGCGACTCAACGGCCGCCCATGATTGCAACGTAGTCGGTGCTCCAGCGGCTGTACGGGACGCATTCACCGCCGATACAGGCGGCTTCCGGGGTCCGCCAGAACCAGATCTTCTCGAACTTCTCGAAACCGTTGGTCTTGCAGCCCTCGGGACCAAGCAGTTCGTTGCCCTCGCAGGCGGCGGGCACGGCCGGGTTCGAGCCGAACCAGGCGGCGACGTCGCCCTGCGCTTTCGGGTTGACGGACCATTCCAGCCATTCATAGGCACAGTTCGGGTGGGCGGCGGTCGCGCTCATCATGGTCGTGTCCGCCCAACCGGTCGCACCTTCGACGGGCACGGTGCTGGCGATCGGCTGCGAGTTCGCTGCCAGCGTATTGACCTGGAACGGCCAGGAACCGGAGGCGACGACCCCCTCCGTGGTGAAGTCCTGTACCTGCACGTTGGCGTCGTGCCAGTAACGCTGTACCAGGGGATGCTGCTTGCGCAGGAGATCGAGGGCCGCGGTGTACTGGGCCTCGTTCAGGGCGTAGGGGTCGGTGATGCCCAGGTCCGGCCTGGTCGCCATGAGGTAGACCGCCGCGTCGGCGATGTAAATGGCGCCGTCATAGGCCTGGATGCGGCCCTTGTTGGGCTTGCCGTCCGGCAGGTCCATCGGCTCGAAGATCACGGCCCAGGATGTGGGGGCTTCCTTGAACACCGCGGTGTTATACATCAGGACGTTGGGGCCCCACTGGTAGGGGACGCCGTAATGCTTGCCGTCGACGAAGTGCCACGAGGCCTGCTGCAGGCGCGGGTCGACCGTCGAGTAGCCCGGCACCCGGGTGATGTCGATCGGCTGCACGGTGTTGCCGCGAATCAGCCTGACGGAAGCGTCGCCCGAAGCGGTGACCAGGTCGTAGCCGCCCTGGGTCATCAACGAGACCATCTCGTCGGAGGTGCCGGCGGTCTTGACGTTGACCTTGCAGCCGGTCCTGGCTTCGAAGCCCGTCACCCAGTCGTAGGCCTTGTCGGTCTCGCCGCGCTCGATGTAGCCGGGCCAGGCTACGATGTCCACTTGTCCCTCGAGGGCCGTCTTGGCAGCGGGGGCTTCGGCCTCCTTCTTGCCCTGGCAACCCGCCAGAGCGAGGGCCAGGCCCGCCGACACGGCGACCAGGCGGCCCAAGTTGCCGGATAGATTGATGTTCATGGATTGGCTCCCTGACGTGATGGCTGTCGTATTATCAGAATCCGGCGCCGGATGGCGCATCGCCCGATTGTATGCCGGTAGACGGCGGACGGGAAACCAACGCGCCCCGGACCGGTCCATATGGCAAGCTTTCGCCGCGCACATTGGACCCCCGGAGGCTACAGGCCCAACCATGCTGGACTCCTTCAAGACCCTTTTCCGGCGTCACCTGACGGCCGCGGCCACCGATAGCCCGAAGGACGCCGAGCACCGCGCCCGGGTCGCCGCGGCCGCGCTGCTCGTGGAAGTCGTCCGTTCTGACAGCGAATTTTCCGAGGTCGAGCGCGCTGCGGTCCTGGCTTCGGCACGCCGCAAGTTCGGCCTGGGCGAGGAGGAATCCCGGCAGCTGCTGGAACTCGCCGAGGCGCAGTCCGCCGATGCCCACGATCTCTACCAGTTCACTTCGCAGGTCAATGCCGCGTTCACGCCCGAGCAGAAGGTCAGGCTGATCGAGGAGCTCTGGCGGGTCGCCTGGTCCGACGACGTGCTGCACAGCTACGAGGAGCACGTCATTCGCAAGGTGGCCGATCTCATCCACGTTCCCCACTCGGCCTTCATCGCCGCCAAGCTACGGATCCAGGACGGCCGGCAGGGCTGAGTTCGCTCCTGTCCAGCCAGGCTGGTTTGCGACATGGACCCGATTCCCGGGACAGGCCGACTGGCCCGATGCCAGAATATCGCCTCAACGAGGCTCATTCCGGGAGAAGCACATGGCCTGGGTAGAACTGGTGACGATACTCGCGCTGCTGCAGGCAGCCTTTTTCGCGGCGCGCGTCGGCAAGGCGAGGGCTGATTACCACGTCAAGGCGCCGGCGGTGGCCGGGAACGAGATGTTCGAGCGCTACTACCGGGTCCAGATGAACACGCTGGAGCAGTTGGTGTTGTTCCTGCCGGCGCTGTGGCTGGGCGCGAGACACATCGACCCGCGCCTGGCAGCGGCGATCGGCGCGATCTACCTGGTCGGACGCACGGTTTACTACCGGGCTTACATCACCGACCCGGCGAAGCGGGGGCTGGGCTTTTCGCTCAGCCTGTTCCCTTCTGCAGCGCTGCTGCTCGCGGCGCTGGTGTCCATCATCCGGGGAATGCTGGCCGGCTGACCTGCCGGCCCCGGCTTCAGAGCCGGTCGATCAGCCAGCCGGGGAACACGGTCAGCAGGATCACGGGCAGCAGGCAGACCAGGCTGGCCGCGAACACGGCTGCCCGCGGCGGCGCCTCGGCGGTCGCCTCTCCCTCGCTCATGAACATGTACTGGATCACGCGCAGGTAGAAGTAGATGCCGAGGTAGCTGCCGATCAGGCCCGCTACTGCCCAGCCCGTGTAGCCGGCGTCGATGACGTTGCGGAAGATCAGGAACTTGGCGACGAAGCCCGGGAATGGCGGGATGCCGGCCAGGGACAGCATGGCGGCGGCAATCAGGATCGCCGCGTAGGGGCTGCGGTGGAACAGGCCCTTGAGGTTGTCCATCTGGTCGCGCACGGTATCCGTGCCGGTCGGCAGGCAGACGAAGGCGAGCAGGTTCATGAGCCCGTAGGCGATGACGTAGAAGACCACGGCCTCGTAGCGGCCCGGCTCCGCGCCCAGGAAGGCAAAGAACAGGTAGCCGGCGTGGGCGATCGACGAATAGGCGATCATGCGCCGGAAGCTTTCCTGCTTCATCGCGGTCAGGTTGCCCCAGACGATCGATACCAGCGGCAGGGCTGCGAGCAGCGCCACCAGCGAGGGCGGCACGGTCACGCCGACGAACAGCCGGACCGCTGCCAGCAGCACCGCCGCCTTGATGACGGTCGCCATATACGCCGTGACCGGCACGCTGGCCGCTTCGTAGGCGTCCGGGGCCCAGCCATGGAACGGCACGACGGCGGCCTTCAGGTAGAAGGCGAGCAGCACCAGCACGACTGCGGCGCGGGCCAGCGGGTCGCCCAGCGTGATGGCCTGGGCGAAAGCCGCAAGCTCGAAGGAGCCGGTGGCGCCGAAGGTGAAGGAGATGCCGAGCAACAGCGTGGCGGTGCCGGCACCGCCTACGATCAGGTACTTCAGGGCGCCCTCGACGCTCTCCGGCCGGTTCATGGCCAGCAGCACCAGCGCATAGACGGGCAGGGACATCAGTTCTATGCCCAGGAACAGCGTCAGGAAGCTGTCCGAGGAAAACAGCAGGCAGGCGCCGTACACCGAGGAGAGCAGCAGGATCGAGAATCGCGGGCCCCGGAACTCGCCTCCGGACATCAGCAGCACCGGGATGGTCATGCCGATCACGACGGCCTTGGCGAGCGAGCCGGTCGGGTCCACCGAGAACTGGCCCGGAAACGGTGTTCCTGCGTAATCGCCCAGGTACAGCCTGGCCGCGGCAAAGGCGGCGGCAAACGCCACGACCAGCGTAACGGGCAGGAACTCGCGTTCCCGGCGAGAGCCGATTTCGAGCACCAGGAGGAGCAGGATGCCGAGGAGCAGGATGTGCTCCGGCAACATGGCGGTCAGTACGGTCTGGGTGTTCATGGGGCGTTCCTGCCGGCAGGTTCGTTCATGACCCACGCCTGGGCCGGCTGCGCCATGACCCGCTCCTGGTATTCGCGCGCGGCGAGCTCAGTCTTGTGCATGAACGAGTCCGGGAACAGTCCGAGGGCGAAGACCGCTGCAACGATGGTCGCGAGGATCAGCTTCTCGCGCAGGTTCAGGTCCGACAGCGGCTGGTGAGGCGCACGGCTTTCGCCGTACAGGAACTGCTGCGCCAGCCGCAGCATGTACAGGGCGCCGAGTACGACGCCGAGCACCGCGGTGCAGGCCAGTACCAGCGGCCAGCTGCTGCCGGCCAGGTACAGCGGCCAGGCGGCGTTGAATGCGCCCATCAGCACCAGGAACTCGCCGGTGAAGCCGCTGGTGGTCGGCAGTCCGACCGCGGCCAGCGTCAGGATCATGAAGAACACGGAATATACGGGCAGCAGCTTCGCCAGGCCGCCGTAGGCCGCCAGGTCGCGGCTGTGGCAGCGCTCGTAGATCATGCCGACCATGAGGAACAGGCCGCCGGCGGTGAGGCCGTGGCTGACCATCTGGATGATGGCGCCCTGGATGCCGATCAGGTCGAGGCTGGCCAGGCCCAGCATGACGTAGCCAAGGTGGCTGATGGACGAGTAGGCGATGATCTTCTTGATGTCGTTCTGCACCAGCGCCAGGCAGGCTCCGTAGACGATGCTGATCACGGCCAGGACCATGACGATGGGCGTGTAGGCCGCGGTCGCGCCAGGGAACAGCGGGAAACCCAGCTTGATGAAGCCGTAGGTTCCCATCTTCAGCAGCACGCCGGCGAGGATCACGGAACCGGCGGTCGGCGCCTCGACGTGCGCGTCAGGCAACCAGGTGTGCAGCGGAACGATCGGTACCTTGATGGCGAAGGACAGGGCAAAGGCGCCAAACAGCAGAATCTGCGCATTCAGCGGCAACCTCGCGGCGTAGAGGTCCGTAAACGCGAAGGAATTGATGCCCGACTGCGTCTTCAGCGAGTACACCAGGTAGATGACGGCGGCCAGCATCAGGATGCTGCCGAATGCCGTGTACAGGACGAACTTCAGGGTCGCGTAGATGCGCCGCTCGCCGCCCCAGATGCCGATGATCAGGAACATCGGGATGAGCATCGTTTCCCAGAACACGTAGAACAGGAACAGGTCCTGGGCGATGAAGGTGCCCATCATCGCGAACTGGATGAAGAACACCATCGAGTAGAACAGTTTGACGTCCTTCTTGATGGCGCTGAAGGCGCCGGCGACGACCAGCGGCCCGAGGAAGGCGGTCAGCAGAACCAGCAGGATGTTCAGCCCGTCCAGGCCGACGTGGTAATACACGCCCCAGTCCGCGATCCACGGCAGGCGGGTCTCGAACTGCAGTCCTTTCACGTCGGCGTCGAATTGCGCGTACAGGCACAGGGTCAGCAGGAACTGCAGCGCCATCACCGCGAAGGAGATGCCGCGCATCAGGTCCTCGCGCGGCTTCGGCGTCAGCAGCAACAGGCCAATGCCGAGCATCGGGAGGAACAGTATCCAGTTCAGCATGACAGCCTCAGACATGGCCCCAACTCCATGCCAGGCAGGCAAAGATGCCGGCTAGCACCAACCAGACGTACAAATGCAGGTTGCCGGTTTGCACCCTGCCAAGGATTCCCGCGCCGAGGCGCGCCAGCCCCGTCAAACCGTGCAGGGTGCCGTCGATCAGCACCCGGTCGCCGAGCCTGAGAAAGATGCGATCCGACAACCACACGAGCGGCTTGCCGATGACGGTCTCGTACAGTTCGTCCACGTAGTACTTGCCGGACAGCAGCTTGTGCAGGCCCGTGAAGCGCTGCCCCACGCGTGCGGCACGGGAAGCGTCGCCGCCGAAGAAGAACGCGGCGCCGGCCAGGCCGGTCAGCGCGATCAGCACCGAAACGACCAGCAGCGGCATCTCGAAGTGCTCGAGATGCTCGGAGACGGTCGGCAGCGGCAGCTGGGATTCCAGGAAATGCGGGATGGACAGGAATCCCCCGATGGCCGAGAGCACCGCCAGGACCACCAGTACGCCGGTCATGGACACCGGGGACTCGTGAACATGGTGGGCGGTGTGCTCGTCCATGCGCGGCTTGCCGAAGAAGGTGAGCCACAGCAGACGGAACATGTAGAAGGAGGTCAGCAGGGCCGTGAAGCTGCCCAGCGCCCACAGCCAGGTCGCGCCGCCGGATTCGCTGGCGAAGGCGAACCAGAGGATTTCGTCCTTGGAGAAGAACCCGGCCAGCGGCGGCAGGCCGGCAATCGCTGCGGTGGCGACGGCGAAGGTGCCGAAGGTCCACGGGATCTTCTTGTACAGGCCGCCCATCTTGCGGACGTCCTGCTCGCCGCCCATCGCGTGGATCACGCTGCCGGCGCCAAGGAACAGGCAGGCCTTGAAGAAGGCGTGCGTGTAGAGATGGAACACGGCGACGCCGTAGGCGCCGACGCCGAGCGCCACGAACATGTAGCCGAGCTGCGAGATCGTCGAATAGGCCAGGACCTTCTTGATGTCGGTCTGGACGACGGCGATGGTGGCCGCAAAGAAGGCGGTCAGGCCACCGATGACGGCGATTACCTGTGACGCCTCCGGCGCATGGATGTAGACGCCGGAGAGCCGCGCCACGAGATACACGCCCGCCGTGACCATGGTGGCGGCGTGGATCAGGGCCGAGACCGGCGTCGGGCCGGCCATCGCGTCGGGCAACCAGACATGCAGCGGGATCTGCGCCGACTTGCCGGTCGCACCGATGAACAGCAGGATGCCGATCAGGCTGGCCGACACGGCCGGCAGCACCGGGCCCGCGAAGGCGGCGTTGATCTGGTCCATCTCCAGGGTGCCCAGCGTGGAGTAGATCACGAACATGCCAAGCAGGAAGCCGGCGTCGCCGATGCGGTTGGTGATGAACGCCTTCTTGCCGGCGGCGGCCTTGACCGAGTCCTCGAACCAGAAGCCGATCAGCAGGTAGGAGGCGAGGCCCACGCCCTCCCAGCCGACAAACAGCACCAGCAGTGAGCGGCCCAGCACCAGCAGCAGCATGAAGAACAGGAACAGGTTCAGGTACGCGAAATAGCGCGCGTAGCTGCTGTCGTCCTTCATGTAGCCGGTCGAATAGACATGGATCAGCGAGCCGACGCCGGTGACGATCAGCACCATGACCGAGCTCAGCTTGTCCAGGTAGAAGGTGATCTCGAAGGAGAAGTCGCCGATCAGCGCCCAGCGGAACGCGGTCTGCACCAGCGGCGCGTCAGCGGCCTGGAAGGCCTGGAACGCGACGATCGCGGTGGCGAACGCCAGGATTGGCAATCCGCAGCCGACGACGCTGACGAAAGCCTTGCCGAGGCGGTTTCCCAGCAGGCCGTTCAGCAGGAAGCCGAAAAGCGGGAGAAGTACGATCAGGGTCAGCAACTGAAACACCTCTTGCTACCCCTTTAGGTCCGAGAATGCGTCCGCGTCGAGGGTGTGCTTGCGCCGGGCAAGCAGCAATACGATTGGCACCGCGATCGCAATCTCGGCGGCAGCGACGACGAACACCAGGAAGACCAGCACGGCGCCGGTAGCCGAAGCCGCCTGCTGGGACAGGGTCACGAGGCTGAGGATGACGCCGTTGAGCATCAGTTCCATGCACATCAGCATGACCAGCAGGTTGCGCCGCACGATCACGCCGACCAGGCCGATGCAGAACAGGCCGGTCGAGACCGACAGCAGCAGCTGGGTGTTATTCATGGTTCCCCCGCCGCGCCTTGAGGATGGCGATTGCGGCGACCACGGCGGCCAGCAGCAGCACCGAGGTCAGCTCGAAGTAGAGCCAGAAATCGTTCAGGAACGCAGCCGAGAACGGCTGGACGTCGAAGGCGGTGGTCGCCGGCGAAGCGCCCGCCTGCAGCGGCGAATTCCCGATGGTGTGGAAGAAGGTCCAGGCAAGCACTGCCAGGCCGGCGAGTCCCGGCAGCAGGTAGCCCGAGTAACGATGCGTGAACGAGGGATCGCGAACGTCGAGCAGCATGATGGCGTAGACCATGAACACCATGACCGCGCCGACGTAGATCAGCACCTGGAACACCGCAATGACGTGCACGCCCAGCATCGCGTACACGCCGGCCAGCGACATCATGCTGGCGATCAGCGCCAGGGCCACACGCATCGGGTGCCGCAGTACCAGCATCAGCGCGCCGCCGACGAGCGCGGCGAGGGCGAAGAACCAAAGCAGCGCCTGTTCCATCACGGCGTCCCTCCGTCCCGGCCACCCGCCTTCGGCGGATAGGGCTTGGCGACGTCGGCCTGCGGCATCCAGCTGAGCAGGTCATCGCGCTTGAACCACATGTCGTCGCGATCGCCGCCCGGCAGGTCAGGAACCACCTTCACCATGCGAATGGCGTCCTCGGGACAGGCTTCGACGCAGAATCCGCAGAACACGCAGCGCGAATAGTCGATCTCGAAGCGCGAGGCGTACTTGGGATGCGCCGGGTCCTGCGGGTCGAAACCCGCCTCGATTTCGATGCACTTGGCCGGGCAGACCGTCGCGCACATGTTGCAGGCGATGCACTGCGGGCTACCGTCCGGGCGCTGCGTGAGAATGTGCTTGCCGCGGTTGTGCTCGGCATAGTCAGCACGGGTTTGCTCCGGATAGTAGGTCGTCAGCGCGCCCTTGCGGCCGGTGACCCAGCGACCCATGTTGCGCAGGAACACCCCGCCGGTGATGGACAGGCCGCGGATGATCTCGAACAGGTAGAAGCTTTCCCACCAGCCGAGCTCAGGCTCGTTCCAGTAGACGCGGCGCTGGAAAGGTTTGCGGTTCATGCGCCGGCTCCCCGGATCGCCCAGACGGCGACGACTGTGACCACCAGGTTGGCGAGCGCCCATGGCAGCATGAACTTCCAGGCGAAACGCAGCAGCTGGTCGTAGCGGAAGCGCGGCAGCGACCAGCGCACCAGGATCTGGAAGCTGCAGAGCAGGAAGACCTTCACCAGGAACACCAGGAGCTGCGTCACCACGACGGCGCCGTGGCTCATGGCGATGAAGTGACCGCCCGGCAGGGTGAAGCCCGCATCCGACATGTAGGGCAGGTTGTAGCCGCCCAGGAAGAGCGTGGTGAACAGGGCTGCAATGATCGCGATCTCGATGAATTCCGCGAACATGAACAGGCCCATCTTCATGGCGCTGTATTCGGTGAAGTAGCCGGAAATCAGCTCCGACTCCGCCTCGGGCAGGTCGAAGGGGATGCGGCGGTTCTCCGCCTGCGCGGCCGTCATGAACAGCACGGCGCCGAAGGGCTGGTAGAAGATGCCCCAGGCAGGCAGGAAGCCGAGCAGTACGCCGGATTGCTGCCTGACCATCTCTCCGAGGTCGACGGTGCCGTAGATCAGGATCAGCCCGACGACCGTCAGGCCCATCACGACCTCGTAGGACACCATCTGCGAGGCGGAGCGGATCGCGCCGAGCATGGAGAACTTGTTGTTGGATGACCAGCCGGCCAGCATGCTGCCGATCACGGTGACCCCGCCGAAGGCGAACACCACCAGCAGGCCGGCGTTGAGATCGGCGATCTGCATCGGGTAGCTGCGGTCGCCGAACCATTCGACGATGCCCGGCGAGCCGCTGAACAGCACGGACGGCACCAGGGTCCCGCCGAAGGGAATGACGGCGAAGACCAGCAGGACCGGCGCGAAAACCACCCACGGACCGAGCGCGTAGGCGACACGATCATAGGTGACCGGCTTGAAGTCCTCCTTCAGCAGCATCTTCATGCCGTCGGCGAGGCCGTGGAACAGGCCCCACCAGATCAGCTTGATCTGCGTGAAGGGAATTCGCAGGTAGGCGCGGTTGGCGCCAATCCGGTCGGACATCACCGCGGCCTGCTTGCGCTCGACCCAGGTGAGGATCAGGCCGAAGGTCATCAGCATGAGCACCGCGAACACGATGTAGATGCCGCGAATGACGAGATCCTGCATCATGACGCCGCCCCCCCGAGTCCGGCGAAGACCGCCTCGGCGTCCACAACGCCCGGCGCCTTCGGGAAGCAGGCCTCGAAGCCGGAAACCACGCCCTGGAAGTTGGTGTAGTGTCCGTTGCGCTCGGTCTGGATGCTGATGGGCAGGAAGACGTCCGCGTGACCGTTTTCCGGCGCCAGGTAGGAGCCGAGGAGGATGATCCGGGCGCCTGCCGGGATCTTCGAGAAGTCGCAACCCTCGCCCCAGACCAGGACCAGGTCGGCGTCTGCCGGGATGACTGCAGGCGCCGTGCCGAACAGTTCCCGGGCCCTGGCCGAATTCGGGTTCTTGTCGGCGCGGATGAGCACGTCGTCCTCGACCACCTCGCCGGGCTCTGGCTGGTGGTCGGCCTTCACCCGGCTGGTGAAGGACGCTCCCAGCGCCGACCTGAAGGCCTCGAGTTCCTCGTTCGAGCCCCAGCTCGAGACCAGGGCCACGGGCCTGGCGGCGCCGACGATGAGTTGTCGCGCGGCGGCGATCGCTTCGGCCAGAGACACGGGCTTGCCCTTGGCCATGGCGCCCTCGGCGCGCTTGCGTTCGAAGATCTTTGCCAGGTCGCGGCCCTTGTTGCAGATCCAGGGACCGTTCACCGCCATGTTCTCCAGCGGCGTGACACGGGCGATCGAGGTGTTCTCAGCAGTATCCAGCGACTGCAGATGCCACTCCTGCTTGCGATGCCAGACGTTGATGCTGCAGCCGCGCTCACAGCCCGGACAGACCGACGGGGTCGTCTGCAGGTACCAGACGCGCGACTTGTAGAAGAAGGAGCGTGAGAGCAGGGCGCCGACCGGACAGATGTCCACGACATTGTCCGAATAGGCGTCGTTCCTGAAGCTGCCGTCGGTCGAGGGCCTGACCAGCGACGTATCGCCACGCTCCTCGATGCCGAGCCCGCAGGACTTCGATATCTCGCTGGTGAAGCGCACGCAGCGGGAACAGAGGATGCAACGCTCGTTGTCGAGGACGATACGGTCCGACAGGTCGTAGAACTTGGTCGAGCGCACCTTGGGGTCGCTCGATATGGAAGGCGCGCCGTTGTACTCGTAGTGGTAGTCCTGCAGCACGCACTCGCCGGCCTTGTCGCAGATGCCGCAGTCGACCGGGTGGTTCAGCGTGATGAACTGCAGGATCGCCTTGCGATGCTCCTTGACCTCGTCCGATTCGGTCAGCACCCGCATGCCGGCCTTGACCGGCATGTTGCAGCCGATGTCGACGCCGCGGCCTTCTTCCTCGACCATGCAGATGCGGCAGTTGCCGACGACCGACAGCTGGGGATGCCAGCAGAAATACGGGATGTAGATGCCGTTTTCCCGGCACACCTGCAGCACGGTCTGGTCAGGCTCGGCCTGGTACGGCTTGCCGTTGATGAAGATCTCAGGCATTGGCGACCTCGGGCAGGCACTCGAGTCGTCCGTCGTTCTTCGAGCGCTTGTGCTCGATGAAGTACTCGAACTCGTCACGGAAGTGTTTGATGAAGTCGACTGTCGCATAGCCGGCGGCGTCGCCGAGCCCGCAGATGGTCGTGCCGTCGTTGAACTTCGAGATGCGGATCAGGGTGTCGATGTCCTCGGGGCGACCCTGGCCGGCGACGATCCGGTCGATCACGCGATGCGCCCAGCCCATGCCTTCGCGGCAAGGGGTGCACTGGCCGCAGGACTCGTGATGGTAGAAGCGGAGCATGATCTGCAGCAGCCGGACCATGCAGGTGCCCTCGGCGATGGCAATCATGCCGCCCGAGCCGAGCGAGGAATTGACGTCCCACAGCGCCTCGTGGCTCAGCATCAGCTCGTAGGCAGTCTCGCCCGGCAGCACCTGCGAGGAGATGCCGCCCGGGATGATGGCCTTGAGCTTCCTGCCGCCGAGGATGCCGCCGCAGTCCTCGTCCAGGAACTTCCTCCAGGGATAGCCGAGTTCCACCTCATACACGCCGGGCCTGTTGACGTGCCCGGAGATGGAGATCAGGCGCGTGCCCGGGCTCTTCGGCGTGCCGACCTTGCGGTACTCCGCCGCGCCGTGCCTCAGGATCCAGGCCAGGTTCGACAGTGTCTCGACGTTGTTCACCACGGTCGGGCACTGGTAGAGGCCCTTGACCGTCAGGCGCGGCGGGCGGTTGCGCGGATAGCCGCGGATGCCCTCGACCGAGGCCAGCAGCGACGAGGCCTCGCCGCAGACATAGGCGCCGCCGCCGCGGAACACGTAGATGTCGCAGGAAAAGCCGCTGCCGAGGATTTTTTCGCCGAAATAGCCGGCCTTGTAGGCCTCTTCGACCGCTGCCTGCAGGCGCCGGTAGGGCAGGTCGAACTCGCCGCGGATATAGACGAAGGTGTTGCGGCAGCCGAGCGCATAGGCCGCGATCAGCATCGACTCGAGCAGCTTGTGTGGCGCGTTCTCGAGGATCCAGCGATCCTTGAAGGTGCCGGGCTCGCCTTCGTCGGCGTTGGCGAGCAGGTAGTGCGGTTCGCCGTCATGTGGGTCCACGACCTGCCACTTGCGACCGGCCGGGAAGCTGGCGCCGCCTCGCCCCTGGATGCCCGCTTCGGTGACCTCCTTGGTCACGTCGGTCGGCTTCATTTCCCGGAGTACCCTGGAGACAGTCTGGTAGCCGCCGCGGGCCGCGTAGGCCTCGAGCGTGTGGGAGGTCGGCGTGACCTCGAAGTCCATCAGTATCTTGCGCCCGGTCATTGCTGTGTCAGCTCCCCAAGCAGCTTGTCCAGCGACTGCGCGTCCTGCAGTTCGTGGTAGCGCTCATTGACCATGACGACCGGCGCCGTGCCGCAGGAACCGAGGCACTCGACAGTCGATAGCGTGAAGCGCCCATCCGCAGTCGTCTGGCCCGGCTTCACGCCCAGGTGGCGGCTGACGTGGTCGATCAGGCGTTCGGCACCACGCATCGAGCAGGACACGTTGCGGCAGACCTGCACGTGCCAGCGGCCAATCGGCTTGCGCCGCAGCATCGTGTAGAAGCTCAGCACTTCCTCGATCTGGATGCGGGGCACGCCGAGATACTCGACCAGGCCCGTGATGTCCTCGTCGGCGATGTAGCCGCGGTCGTCCTGGATCCGGTGCAGGCAGGGCAGCACCAGCGTGCCGTTCTTTCCCGGCGGCAGCCGCTTCTTGAGTTCTTCGAACTCGGGGATGAGGTGTTTCACCGGTCGCACTCCCCGCCGATCATGTTGATCGAGCCGAAAGTCGGGACGATATCGGCCAGCTGGTAGCCGTCCAGCATGCGGTGGGCACCACACATGTGGACGAAGCTGGGGGCCCGGACGTGGACCTTCCACGGCGTGCCGCTGCCGTCGCTGACGATGTAGAAACCGAGCTCGCCGTTGGCCGACTCATGCGCCGCGTAGCAGTCGCCCGCCGGCACCTGCGGCCCGTCCATGACCAGCTTGAAGTGATTGATCAGCGACTCGATCTCGGTATAGACCAGCTGCTTGTCTGGCAGCACGCAGCGACGGTCGTCGACCGAGACTGGCCCTTCCGGCAGCATGTTCATCAGCTGGTGGATCATGTGGACCGATTCGTCCATCTCGCGCATGCGCACGAAATAACGGTCGTAGTTGTCGCCCTTGATGCCGACCGGCACCTCGAAATCGAGCTCGGAGTAGGCCAGGTAAGGCGTGTCCTTGCGCAAGTCGCGCGGCACGCCCGTCGAGCGCAGGATCGGGCCGGTGTAGCCCCAGTTGACGGCATCCGCGGCCGTCAGCACCCCGACGTTGCGCATGCGGTCTATATAGATGCGGTTACGGTCCATCAGGCCGTGCACGCGCCCGACGAAATCCTCGTACTGCACCAGGATCTCGGCGAGCCGCTCCAGCCAGCCGGCCGGCAGGTCGTTGGCCAGCCCGCCGATACGGCCGTAGGAGTAGGTCACGCGCGCGCCGGTCGCGTTGGCGAGGTGCTCGTAGATGTAGTCGCGGATCGTGACCAGGTACAGGAAGGCCGTCATCGCGCCGAGTTCCATCAGCGAGGCGGCCACGCAGGTCAGGTGGTCGGCGAGGCGCGAATACTCGGAAAAAAGCGTGCGCAGGTAGCGACAGCGGGGCGTGATCTCGATCCCCATCAGGGTCTCGACGGTCTCGCAATAGGCGAAATTGTTGATCAGCGCCGAGCAGTAGTTGAGGCGGTCGACGTAGGGAATCAGGTTGTGCCAGGTGTGCGATTCGCACTCCTTCTCGAACCCCCGGTGCAGATAGCCGCAGTGGACGTCCGTGCGGACGACCCGTTCGCCGTCGAGCTCGGCCACGATCTGGATCGTGCCGTGCGTCGCCGGATGCGACGGGCCGATATTGACGATCACGTGGCCTTCTGCGGTGGGTTCCGTGAAGGCAGGCCGGATCGGATTGGGCAACTCTGTGCTCAAGGGGTCTCTCGCTACTTTCGGTATGGCACGAGCGGCTGCTCGAGGCGCTTGGGATAGTCCTTGCGCAGCGGATGCCCCTCGAATCCCTCGTACAGCAGGATCGGGCGCAGGTCGGGATTCCCACGGAACTTGATGCCGTACATGTCGTGGCACTCGCGTTCCATGAAATGGGCGGAACCGTAGAGGCCGATCAGGCTGTCCACGGTCGGGTCGTCCGCCGGTACGCGGGTCTTGAGCCTGACGCGAACGAAGTCGCGGGTCGAGTAGAAGTGCCAGACGACGTCGAAACGGGGCTCACGCTGCGGCCAGTCCACGGCCGTGACGTCGAGGAACAGATCGAAGGCGTGTTCGGCCTTCAGTTTGCCGACGGTGGCGAGCAGGGCGTCGGCCGCCAGCTCCACCACGACCAGCCCCTGGGCGATCGACGCTTCCCGGCCGTCCCCGGCGAGCGCGTCCCGCAGCGATTCCAGCAAGGCGGTATTCATGGTCAGAACTTGTCCCCGACGATGGGGTGCCTGGAACCGGCGATCTTCTCCTGCAGCCGCATGATGCCG